>OIWU01000187.1_pt1 | contig 86138 bp, 91 predicted proteins | sample 1587711 | NCBI WGS metagenome assembly OIWU01 (sample SAMEA3888909, study PRJEB22519) | human gut metagenome | biome: human gut; feature: human-associated habitat; material: faeces | place: Denmark | collected 2010 | reverse complement strand
TTTCTGCAAAATTATCGGGCTTGTTTCCTTTGAGCTATGCCATTTGCCGCGGATAAAACTGCACATATAATGGCTGTAAGCAACGTTTTCCGCCTGCTCCACGCTTAATACTTCGCCTATAACGCCGTCGGCGATAAGGGTTTTCAGCTTCTGGTAAAACGGAGTGTAACGGAGATTGTGGCAGACCACCACGTCATGTCCGAACTTTTTAGCGGCGGCGTAAATTTCGTCGCACTCTTTCATTGTGGGAGCAACGGGCTTTTCCAGAAGCACGTCGTAACCGAGCGACAAAGCTTTTACGGTCTGTCTGCAATGAAGTCCGTCAAGCGTGGCTACGATTAAAACGTCCGCGCGCTTTTTCTCGAAAAACTTTTCCTCGCTTGAAAAAAGCTCTTCGTCCTTAACGCCGTAAAGTTCCTTTGCCTGCTTAAGGCTCGCGGGGGAAATATCGCAAACGGAAACTATCTTCGCGTTGTCGTGTTTTACTATGTTGTTTGAATAAACCGAGCCTCTGTTACCTAATCCTAAAACTGCAAATGTAATCATTTTTACTCTCAAAACGGCGATTTTTCTTTAAAATCGACCTGTTTTCGTTATTTTTATTTATTACTATAATAGCAACCAAAACATTTATTTTTTAGACCTAGGCTAAAAAATACCCTATAGGACCTTAGGCCTATAGGGATATATAAATTATTTCTTATTAGTTTTCTTAAGTTCACTAAGAATCTCTTCAAGTAATAATACTTCATCACTCTTCTTAGGTTCTTCCACCTTCTCTTTTTTATCTTCTTTCTTCTTATTAATACTAGTAAGTTTATTAATAAATTTAACCAATAAAAAGATACAAAAAGCAATAATAAAGAAGTTAATAACATTATTAATTAAAGAACCATATCTAATCGTCGATTCTCCTACTTTAATAGATAAATTACTAAAGTCATGACCACCAATAATAATACCAATAATAGGCATTAATAAATCATCTACTACTGAAGTAACAATCTTACTAAAAGCAGACCCCATAACAACACCTACTGCTAAGTCTACAACATTACCTCTTTCAATAAAAGTTTTAAATTCATTTATAATTTTCTTCATATACTTCTTCCTCTCTAAACTAATTATACTATTAAATAATATCTAAGTAAAGATAATATTCAGAATAATACCAATTGTTATACCAAGAACAACACCCGCTAATACCTCTAGTGGATTATGTCCTAGTTTTTCTTTTAAATTAGTACCAACAACTTTATTAATTACCCTAGCCTGATTACCACTCTCATATCTTATACCCATAGAATCATATATAACAATTAAAGAAAAAAATAAAGATAAAGCAAATAAAATACTAGTAACACCATAATTTAAATATATAATAGTAGTTAAACTACTAGTTAAAGTACTATGCGTACTAGGCATACCACCCATACCATCAAAGAATCTTTTAATATTTAATTTATGATACCTCTTAGTTTCAATTATTACCTTTATAGTTTGTGATATAAGAGCAGCTATAAAAGGAATAATTAAATATTTATATAACATACTATCACCTATTATATTCTATTTAATAGTATCTAATAATATCTTACTTTTTAAATATATTCCAGAATATCGATCATAATAATCCTCAGTAAACTCCTCTAATTCTTTTAATACATCTTTAGATATATCTAATTTATTTAATTTAGATATATCTACTAAATATAACATTCTAATTAACTTAATACTCTTAGTAGATATAACCTTCTCATTCCTAAGACAATTCTTACATACATATCCCCCTAGATAACTAGACATAGTAACAATATCATGAGTATTACCACATACTACGCATCTATCAATAATAGGCATAATACCAAGATAATCTAATAATTTTAATCTTAATATAATAGTAATAGCCTCTGGATTATAATTATCATTAATCTTATCTAAACAATCTAAATATAATTTATATATATTCTTATTACCATCATGTTTATATACCTTAGTTACTAATTCAGTAATATAAGTAACATAACTAATTTTAACAACATCTTTCTTAATATTATTATAACTATTAATAGTATCAGCATCAATTAATTTAGATAAACCATTCTCTTTATAATTAATATTAAAACTACCATAATTAAATTTAGTAGTAGTACTAAAAAAGGGACTTCTTACTTTCTTAGCCCCTTTAGCTATGACTCCTAGTAAACCATTCTCAGTAAAGATATTAATTATCTTACTATTATCTTCAAAGGGATATTCACTTACTATTACACCCTTTATTTTTTTATCCATATCATCACTTCTTTTTTTATTATTCCCTTTAAGTCTAGGTCTTAAAGGGTTACTTGAAGCCTTAGTCTTCAAGTAATATATCATCCATATCTATTATATATAAGCATTAACTATATATTTATTATTTATCTTTAGTTAAACTTTTATATTTTAAATAATATTCAATTTTACCAGTCTTTTCAAATAATAGCCATATATCCTCTTTATTCATTTTTATCACCCATTTATATAATGCTCTATTTTCAAATTATTTATTCAAAAAATCTTTATATCCAATCATATTTAAGAATTTCTCTTTATCTCTCCATTTAGGAATAACTTTAACAAATAATTCTAAGTATACTTTCTTATCAAAATATGCTTCAATATCTCTCCTTGCTCTAGTACCTATTTCTTTAATCATACTACCATTTTTACCAATAATAATCTTCTTTAAATTCTCACGATCCACAATCACAGTAGCAGATATATTCATAATATCATCATATTCTTCAATTTGTTCTACTATGCAAGTAACAGCATGAGGTACCTCTTCATTAGTTAAATCAAGTACTTTCTCTCTTACAAACTCAGATATAATAAATTCTGGTGAACTACTAGTAACCATATTATCATCAAAATATTTAATATTATCAGGTAAATATTTCTTAATTACTTCAAGTAATCTATCAGTATTATCATTCTTTCTAGCAGATACTGGTATTATCTCTCTAAAATCATATAATTTTTGATATTCATCTATTTTCTTTAATATCTCTTCTCTTGGTAGTTTATCTATCTTATTAATAACTAAGAATACAGGTTTATCTTTAATATTCTTTAAAACATCAATAACAAACTTATCTCCTGTACCAATCTTTTCAGAAATATCTACAACCATAATTACTATATCAACATCATTTATAGTAAAATAAGCCTGTTTATTTAATACTCTTCCTAGTTTACTTTTGGGCTTATGAATACCAGGAGTATCTACAAATACTATTTGAGTATCTTTATCATTATATATACCTTGAATCATATTTCTTGTTGTTTGAGGTTTATCGGAAGTAATAGCAATTCTCTTTCCTAAAATACTATTAAGTAATGTACTTTTACCAACATTAGGTCTTCCTATAAAACTTACAAATCCACTTCTCATAATACTTACCTCTCTTTCAATTACATATTAATTATATCAAATAATAAGAAAAAAAGAAATAGAAAATTACCCCTATTTCTTTACAATTACCTCGCTAGCATTACTAATATCAATCTTCTTAATTAACTTAAGTAATGTCTCCATATTTAATTCTTTAATAATACCAATCGGATCATCTTCTAACTCATTATTATAAATAATATTATCCATAATAATATCATTAATATTTTCTACATTCTCATAAGCAAATATCTCATTACTAATTAATACCTTTTTCTTTCTCTTAAAGTCCTTATCATTAATTTCCATATTATTCAGTTTATCTTTTAATCTCTCTAAGAACTCTTCATATTTATTAGTTTCATTAACTAAAGATATAAGTAAATGCGTATTAGTATTTAATAAACTAACATAAGTAGTATTATTAATAATACCATCTTTTTTTAATTCTTCATCAAATAAACTAGTCTCATCAAATAAAGTAGTAAATAAAATATACATATATAAATGTAACTGTCTTCTAGTTAATTTAATATCCTTAAGAGGAATCTTTAAAGTATACGCAATCTTAGGAATATTAGTATTCATCTTAATAATTTCTTTTTCTTTAAATACCTTATCTTCTTCTTTAAATTCCTTAACTTTAATATTATCTTCTATTTTAAAATTCTTCTTACTTTGATTTTCTCTAATTAAAGACATTATTTCTTCCGGATCAAAACTTCCCGTAACTACAATAAACATATTAGAAGGATTATAAAAAGTATAATAACAAGTCTCTAAGTCCTCTTTAGTAATACTTTCAATATCTTTAACAGTACCAATAATACTATTACGATATGGGCTAGAATTAAGTGTATTTAATCTTACCTTCTCAAATAACACATCTCCCGGTCTATCCTCATACATATGAATCTCTTCACTAATAATACCCTTTTCTTTTTCAACATCTTCTTCAGTTAAATAAATATTTTGTACATAATTAAGTAAATACTCAATATTCTCTTTTAAATCTTTCGTAGCATAAAATAAGTATGAAGTATTTCTAAAAGTAGTATAAGCATTACATAAAGAACCAGATTTAGCAAAGAATTCCATTGGTTGAGGATCTTCTTTTTCCGTAAAAACCTTATGTTCTAGAAAATGAGCTATACCTTTAGGAAAAGACCTTATTTTAGATTCACCTATTGGAACAAAATCATTATATACAGAACCATACTTTGTTGTAAAAGTAACATAATTAGTATAAATATCATCTTTAGTATATAAGTATACTTCTAAACCATTATCTAATTTTTCATAGTAAACATCTTCTTCAAGATTCTTAATTCTAATCTTCTCCATGCTCTTCCTCCTTAGGTTCTAGTGTTAAAACAGTATGAAGACTAATCTTTTTACTAACTTTAATAATGTCTTCTTTAGTAACTTTACTAAACTTCTCTATTCTCTCTTCATCACTATCACTACCTACAAGTACTTTAGAAAAGTATGTATTAATAGCCGTAATAGGATTATCTCTATTAGACTTAATAGCGGATATAATAGTATTCTTACAAGAATCTAAATCATCAAGAGAAAACTTACCTAAACTTACATCCTTTAAACATTTCTTTATTAACTTAATACTCTTATCAATATTCTTAGCCTCTACTCCTGAATTAATAATTAAAATATTATCATAAGCCTTAACTGAAGAATTAATGTAGTAGCAGTAACTATTCTTTTCTCTTACAGTATTAAATAATATCGAATTAGAATTACCTCCAAGTAACTCATTATATAATTTTATAACATATTGTCTTTCATAATCAGTAAGACCATTTAAACTAGCAAGTAACAATAATTGTGATTGCTTTACCGTATCATATTCACGGTATCTAACAATTCTCTTTCTAGGAACCAATTCTTTTACTAGTACTTTCTTATCCTCTTTCTTAAAAGTATCTATCTTAAAGTATTCTTTAAATATCTCTTTAATATCATTAGATTGAAAATCTCCTAATACAAAAATATCTATCTTATCTTCTTTTAATACCTTCTTATAATATTCATATAAGCTTTTACCAGTAATATTATCTATATCTTCAAGATAACCAAAAGTATTATAAGAATAAGGTTTATCTTTCATCTTTTCCATTAATTTAAGAATAGAATATCTAATCTTATTATCCTTAATACTAAGAATATCTTGTCTTAATCTATTTTTTTGATTATCAATACTAACAAAAGTATTATCTTTAACATAAGGATTAAATATCAAATCAAGAAAAAAGATGATAGATTCCTTATTCATATCTTTCTCAGTATACTTCTCATTCAAAAATTTAGTTTGAAAAGATAAGTTACTAAAATTACCAATTCTTGATATACTAGATGATACCTTAATATCATATAAATTCTCACTTTCAATAATAAGATCTCTTTCCGTCTTATAATTATTACTAGAATCTAATAATACCATCTTAAGTAAATTTCTCTCAGTAATTTCTTCTTTCTTAATATTCCTATAAAAATCTACATCTATAGTTATCGTCTTAAACTTATTAGTTTTAATTAAATGGAGGTTATATCCCCCCATATTAATTGTTTCAAATTTCATTATAATCACCTCTCCCCTATAGTATGTCCTAGTTTTATAATTTTAAACTTGTCTCTAACGCTAATGTAATTAAATTATCAAGTCCTTGTTCTCTTTCTAGACTAGATAATTTATCAGGATAAATAAAACTATCACTTACCATAAGAAGAGTGGCAGCTTTCTTATTTAATAGTTTTGCATTAGTAAATAATGCAAAAGATTCCATTTCTACACCAAGCACATTATATTTAGCTACTTTATCTTTAAAATCATTATTTTGTTCATAAAATACATCTGAAGAATAAATATTACCATTATATATATTTAAACCTAATTCTTTAGAAGTATTCAAAATAATATTATTAAGTTCCATATCACCATTAATATTTATATTAGGATAATTACATAAATATTTACCATAATTAGAATTAGTAATAGAATTATCCACTAATACAATATCTTTTAATTTTAAGTCAGTATAACTACCCATCGTACCAATTCTAATAATAGTATCAACATTATATTCTTTAAATAATTCATAAGAATATATACCCATACTAGGGCATCCCATACCAGATGGAAAAACAGTAATTTTTTTACTTTTATAAAAACCTGTATAAGCAGTCATACCTCGAACGTTATTAACAATTTTAGAATTAGCTAAAAACTTCCGAGCAATATATTCACATCTCTTAGGATCCCCAGGCATAAGAACTACACTAGAAATATCTTCTAATTTACTTTCAATATGTGTACTCATATTATCTCCTATCTAACAACATTAATACTATAATCTTTAACATTATCTTTTTTCAAAGTATCATTATAAGCAAAACTAAATTCAAAAGTATCTTCACCATTTAAAGCCTTATCAGCAGTATACTCTTTCTTATCTTCTCCTACAACTTTACCATCATTGTCATATAACTTAACAATAATAGATAACACACCTTCAGTACTTAAATTTTTAATACCACCAGATACTTTAATAGCGGTATCACCATTATCAACAACAACATTTTTAATCTCAGTATCACTAATATTTAACACATAACTAATATTATCTAAACTAACCTTAGTTTCTTCAGTATAAGTATTAGTACTAGCATTAACATCTACGCCTTTAGTAATATCAATATATACATACTTATTATTACCATTAGTAACAAATCTTATACCCTGAGTATCACTTTTAATCTTATCAATCGTAGTTCTACAATTATCTTCACTATTACCATAATAAGTACATACAATATTAGCAAGTTCTTTATAAATATCCATATAAAGTTCTTCATTATCACTATTAAGAGTTATTTCTAATTCATTACTCATTTGAGGAATAGTAATATCAGTATTATTATTATCTTTAGTATAAGTAATAACTATAGTATTATCAGATTTACTAGCAACAAGCTTAGCTCCATCATTACTATATTTACTAATTAAAGTACTACCATTAAATTTAGTAACAATCTCATTAATACTAATATAAGTAGGATTATGTTCTTCAGGTTTAGTGTCCTCTTTCTTTACAAACTTCAAAAACAAAATAACACCTAAGCAAGCAATCAATATAACAATAAGTATATATGCAAGCATAGTATCTGTCTTTTCTCTCTTTTCAATTTTTTTCATTCTCATCATTTCTTCTTCATTCATTTTAATTACCTCTTTTCTTTCTTTTTTTATTTTTAACTTACTCGTAACTGATATGGATCTGCTAAAGTGCCTGTACCACTTTTTATAGTTTGTTCAGTTCTTAAATATAATGTTGGTCTTACATTGTCTTCACTTGATATACCTTCTCGTGCTATGGCTCCTGAGCTTGCTACTATATTTTCTATAAAAGTACTGTCTGTTGGTATTGTTGCCCCTAAAATCCACTCATTTTCTCCTAAGAAAAGCCAATCATTACTTTTACAACTAGGATTATTTTCTGTTGCCAATGGAACTTCACAATTACGAAAGTCAGCTGCAAAGCCATAATCTGACTTGTACATTAGTGATATGTTAAATTCATTAATACCAGGATTTGCTACCTCATTTTCATATACTTCATTTGGGTACAGGTCTCCATCTAACAAACTAAACTCATATCCTACAGTACTATAAATTAAATTTCTAGTTTCGTCATTTTTTAAGCCACTTTTAGAAAAATCACATTTATAATTTGCATTCAAATTACAAGTTCCTAGAGTTCTGCTCCAATATGTTGCTTCTCCTGAAACTGTTTCATTGTTTAAATGGTATGATAAATTTGATTCAAAAAATGTACTAATTCCTTCATTTCCTGCCTCAACTATTTGGTAAGTACCTATACTCTCATTTCTTATTATTTTGATTTGATGTGTTAAATTTCCGTTATTGAATACGCCGATAATTCTCCACACTTCACACGTTGATGATGACTGATTAGAATAGTCATCACAATTAAAGTATACGTAGTTATTTGGATTTGCTCCATAATATCTGATATTGCCATAATTATCATCCATTAAACTATTTACAGTATTGTATTGATAATCAACACCATTATTTGTTACAGTTTCATATTCTCCATTCGACATTAAGTTTTCAATAACAGTACTAAAAGTTTCATATTGCTTTTCTTGAGCCTCTACTACTATACTACCCACTAATGATTTATTTATCATATTTAAATTATTTTCACTATTACCATCTATATATAAATAGAAAGTGAAATTAATAGTACCACTAGATGATATAGAATCACTATATATTGTGTTAGTACCTACAACCATAGTACTAAAATCTCCTTCTTTTACTATAGTATTGTCTTTTAATAATACATACTTTAAGTCACTACTTTTTAACTCACTAGCTATCGAAGTTATATTTAGCTTTATATTATAATCAAGAGAAGCTCCGGTTGTATCTTTATTATTAATACTAAAAGTAGTTTTTTCTCCATCAGTATAATTAAATACTGGAGCTAAACTAGTAGTAGATATATCATTACCACTATTAAACGTTACATCTGCTAATTTACCAATATTCATAGTAAGAGATGTATTATTAGTACTTCTCCAAGTAAACCAAGCATAGGTACCAGTAGCCATAACTAATAAAATCAATAGTACAATTAACGATATTAATAAATACTTGCTATGAATAAACTTATTAATTTTATTTTTCATCTATCACACTCTCCATACTCTATAAATAAATATACTATAAAAACATTAATTTTTCAAGTACTTTGAAGAAATATTTTTATTTATTTTTTACCCATATATAATAAATATGGTTGATATTTCTTTTTAGATTATAAGCTAAAAAGAACACTCTAAGACCTAGGCTTAGAGTGTATCTAATAATTATTTAATAATTTCCACTTTAATTTTCTCATCTTTATGACAAGCAACATCAAATCTATTACCACAATTAGGACACTTAACAGTATGTTTACCCTTCTTTAAAGGTAATCTAATTTTTTTTTTACATTTAGGACATTTCTTATACATATGCGTATTTCTATCCTTATATTTCTTCTTATTATAATCAAATAATTTAATAATTTTATCTTTAATTTCTAAATACTTATCATTCTCTTTCTTTCTTAATTTAATATTCTTAGACATATATCTATAAAATATAATAACAATAAGTAATACCTCAAATAATCTAATAATATTATTACTAATAAAAGTATTAATAACAATTAAAACAAAACATATCAAGAGAAGAAATTTATATAACTCATCTACCCCATATCTATCTTTCATAAATTTAATATATCTATCACCAAATTTCATTTATTTCTTTACCCCAATCATTTCTTTATTACCCATATAAGGTCTTAATACTTCAGGTATATTAATACTACCATCTTCATTATAATTATTTTCAATAAGTGCAATAAGTGCTCTAGTACTAGCAAGTACAGTATTATTTAAAGTATGAGGATAATAGTTACCATTTTCACCTTTAACTCTAATAGATAGTCTTCTAGCTTGAGCATCTCCTAGTGTAGAACATGATCCAACTTCAAAATATTTCTTTTGTCTAGGACTCCAAGCCTCTACATCACAAGATTTAACTTTAAGATCTGCTAAATCACCAGAACAACATTCTAGTGTTCTAACCGGAATATTCATATTTCTAAATATCTCTACAGTATATTTCCACATCTTATTATACCAATCCATAGATTCTTCAGGATTACATAGAACAATCATCTCTTGCTTTTCAAATTGATGTACTCTATAAATTCCTCTTTCCTCAATACCATGAGCTCCTACCTCTTTTCTAAAACAAGGAGAATAAGAAGTCATTGTAATAGGAAGTTCACTTTCCTTTAGTAATTGTCCCTTAAATCTACCAATCATAGAATGTTCACTAGTACCAATTAAGAATAAATCTTCTCCCTCAATTTTATACATCATAGCATCCATCTCTTCAAAAGACATAACACCACTTACCACATCACTTCTAATCATAAAAGGAGGAATACAATAAATAAAATTCTTATCTATCATATAATCTCTAGCATAATTAAGCATCGCCGTACTTAATCTAGCAATATCTCCCATCAAGTAGTAGAAGCCATTACCACTAGTTCTACCAGCAGAATCTTTATCTAATCCATTTAATCTATTCATAATATCAGCATGATATGGTATTTCATACTCTGGCACAAATGGTTCTCCAAATTTCTCAATTTCAACATTCTTAGAATCATCTTCTCCTATTGGAACAGAACTATCAATAATATTAGGTATCTTCATCATTCTTTCTTTTATTTCATTCTCAAGAACTTCTTCTTCCTTTTCAAGTTCTGGTATCCTATTCTTAATCATAGAAACTTCTTCTTTAATTTTATTAGCTTCATCAATTTTCTTATCTCTCATTAATGAGCCAATCTCTTTACTCAAATTATTTACTTTATTTCTTGCCTCATCAGCTTCAGTCTTAATCCTACGATACTTAATATCCATATCATATATTTCATCCACTAACGGAAGTTTTTTATCTTGAAATTTCTTCTTAATATTTTCTTTTACTAAATCTCTATTTGTCCTAATTAAATTTATATCTATCATAATCTTCCTCCTATTTTATTATTTTTATTGGATTTTTTATATACTGCATAAATTCATCTAATAATAATTTAATTCTCTCACTAATCTTTTTATCTTTAAAACTAACTATATTCTCTTTACTCTTACCATGTAATTGATTAATATAAGCACATATCGTTTCTATATGAAAATATGTTGTTAATACTAAAAATATTATATATAAATAATTAAATATCTTTATCTCAATTGATAAAAGAGCTACTATTAAAGTTATAATAAGTAATGTAGTTTTAAATTTACCTACCCTCTCAGTAAATACCTTTTTATTTTTCTTTAACATTAGATAATTAATTATAGATATTATAAGTTCCATTATCATAGGTAATATAATTAAATATTTTTTATTTACCAGTAATATAATTATTAATGATAAGAAATATAATTTATCACTAATAGCATCTAAATACTGACCAAACTTAGTATAAGCATTTAACTTTCTAGCAAAATAACCATCTATCGAATCAGATATAGCCCCATAAATATAAAATATTAGTGATAAGATAGTATTACCATTCATAAAAAGAATAAAACCCACTACTAAGGAAATAATTCTTGATAAAGTTATAATATTTGGTAATTGTTTTTTTAATTTATACATCATAAATATTCCTTTCATATTGATTATACAATAATTTATAGTAAAAAGCAATTAAGTAATGTAAAATATACTAAATATAATTTACTTATTATTTATATTTTGATATAATTTAGAAGTGGAGGATAATTATATGGAAAATTTAGTAGAAAGTTTAATTAATTTATTTAATGGATTAGGAAAAGAAGTAGTAGTCTTTATTATATCTATGTTTCCTTTATTAGAATTAAGAGGAGGATTACTCGCAGCATCACTACTTAAACTAGACTTTTTACCTGGTTATATTATAAGTATAATAGGAAATACTCTGCCTATTCCAATTGTTTTATTATTTTTAGAAAAAGTTTTAAATTGGTTAAAAAAATTCAAAGTTACTACAAAGTTTGTTAATAAAATAGAAAATAAAATCTTATCAAAAAAAGATCAAATAGAAAAATATGGTTATATTGGTCTTATGTTATTCGTAGGTATTCCCCTTCCAGGAACTGGAGCTTGGACAGGAGCAGGTCTTGCCGTACTACTTAATATGAATAAAAAGAAATCATTTCTTTATATCATGCTAGGAGTAATTCTTGCTAGTATCATTATGAGTATAATATCATATGGAATACTTGGTAACATTATTAAATAAAGAGAGTATAGAACAAAATCTATACTCTTATTTTATATCATCAAAAGTTACTTTACCTAAATAACCATCTTGCAAATCTTTTATAACTCTTTTATAAACTCTATCATAATCCGTTTCATTATTTCTAAAAGCTCCTATTTTCTTACCTATCTGATCAAGAATATCTACAATATCACCAGTATTAGTAATATTATATCTATCTTTAATGTTATCTGGATAATCAGATAACATTTTATTTATAATATATATAGCAATATCTTCACAATCTAATACCTCTTCTTTAATCGCAGTCATACTAGCTAAATTATGAGCTACCTCTTCATCATCTAACTTAGGCCATAATATACCTGGAGTATCTAATAGTTCAACTTTATCATTAATTCTAATCCATTCTAGGGTTTTAGTAACACCAGGTCTATTACCTACATTAGTACTCTTCTTACCTACTAGTCTATTTATTAAAGTAGATTTACCAGCATTAGGAACTCCCATTACTAGTATTCTAGCTCTTCTAGGTTTTAATCCCTTACTAATTCTCTTATTATTAATTTCATCAATTAAAGGTTTAATCTTATCAAATATAATCTTAGTATTAGGATTATTAATTAGATCAATAGGTACTACAATATAATCCCTATCTTCATAATATTTAATCCATTTATTGGTCTTAACATTATCACATAAATCAATCTTAGTCATAACAATAACTCTAGGTTTACCTTTAGTCATTTCTTCAATCTCTTTATTCTTAGAAGAATATGGTATTCTAGCATCTACTACTTCAAATACAATATCTATTAAATCTATCTTTTCTTTTATTTCTCTTTTAGTCTTAGCCATATGGCCAGGGTACCAGTTAATTCCGACTTTAGTTAACTTTTCTTCTTGAATGTTATTTTTCTTTTCTGCTCTGATTTTTCTTTTTTGATACATATCCATTTTAATCACTTCCTTATTCTTCACCATTATTTTCCTTTAAATATTTATTGTAAAATTCATCCATTGAAGAAATATATTTTTGATCTTGTATAACCCTAAATTTTTCATATTCTTTTTCTGCTTTTTCTACTGCTTCTTTATGAGATATACTGCCACTATTATTTAATATTTCTTTTCTTCTAAATTTTAATAAATCATCAGTTGCATCTATCCAATCCTTCATTGTCATAACATGTCTGTGTTTTGCTTCATCCTCTGCAAATACCAAAAATAAATTTGTTAAATCTTTCAAATTATTCATTTCTTCTTCGTTTAAATAATTCTTTGCAATAATTACATCATATTTATATATTAAACCATCAGGAGAATTTTTCCAATTAGTTAGTCCCATATACTCTTTCTCTGAATTTGCTCTACTATATATTAATTCGGCAGCAGTATGTCCACTTATAGCGAAATGCAACTTATTTTGAACTATTTTAAAGAAAGTATACGCTTCTTCTGACTTAGGATTGTAATCAGTTGCTGTTGCAATAAATAAATCAGTGATTTTTTGGTATGCCATTCTTTCACTTACTCTGATTGTTTTGATACGTTCTAATAATTCATCAAAATATTTTACATCATATTTATTTCCATTTATAAAACGTTCATCATTTAAAGCAAATCCCTTAGTCATATATTCTTTTAGTATTTTTGTAGCCCATATTCTAAATTCTGTTGCTTTTTTCGAATTTACTCTGTATCCTACTGCAATTATGGCATCTAAACTATAAATAGTTGTGTTATAGTTTTTTCCATCATCAGCAGTTAACGAGCATTTCTCGGTAACTGATTTTTTATCTAACTCATTATCTTCAAATATATGTTTCAAGTGTAAGCTTATATTATCTGTAGAACATTCAAAAACTTTTGACATACCTTTTTGTGATAGCCATAAAGTTTCATCTTTATAAATAGCATCTACAATGATATCACCATCATTATTTTTATATATAATTAATTTATTGTCTTCCATAAATATTCTCCTTTCCTTTTGTTTTTCATAATTCATACACTTATCAATTTAAATTAAAATTTATTAAAAAATGTCCCAAAATGTAAAAATCATTTAGTAAAAATTCCTTTTATTTACAAATATTCAAGTGTGTTTTTTCATAACTCCCCACTTACCAGTTGATATTTGTTTTGTTCATGTTTTCGTTATTCATTATATTCACTTTCTTTCTAAAATTTTTCTTTTACTTAGCGGTAATATTTCAGTATTTTTTTCATCATATAATTTGTCTGCCAATATCATTGATTCCTTTAACAGTTCTTCTAGGTTATTTATTGGAACTTTATTATAATCCATTTGATATAACCAATCAAGATACTTTATCTTTGCAGCATTATCTGGTCTGCCATATATTACTTTACCTGAATGTAACCAATATCCAAATTCCACATTTGTAGTAAAAGCACACATATCAGGTAAACTTCTAGGAATCCAAAACATAATAACTGTTGATTCTGTCAATGCTTCTCTTTCCCACATTGCCTGATCCACATAATCCGCTTTTGGTTTCCATGTAGAATATTCAGGAACATAAACTACGCCATCAAAACCTAACTCATTTAATCTTTCACAAGCAGTAGTTCTCCATGATTTTGTCTTTTCATCTCTTGGTGTTGGGCCAGCCAAAAATATAGATTTTTTATTTTTTATAATAGTTTGATCTGAATAATTAATAATCATAATATCATTATCGCCTTTCTAATAAATTTTATCTTATTTTACTTATAAATATTTTTAAACTTTATAATTTTTAATTGATTTACTCTATCGCTTTGATATAAGTGTTATTTATCGATTCCTTCTAATAATTTTTCAAAATAATCCTTATCGATAATAGAGCCATTTTTCATCATCAGCATATTCTTCATAGAATAATCTCATTGACCTTATATTTCTTTCAGAAAAGCCTTTCATATTAGGAAAAGTTAATTTAAGTTCTGTTGACACTTGCTTCGTAAAATTATTTCCATATTGTTTGTTTTCATTATTCATTATTTTTCCTTTCTTTTAATTATTTCATAAGTACTATTTTTATAACATTTATCAATAGAATTAACATACTCATCTTTATATTTTTCAAGCGATTCATCTACATTAATCCAATATACACTTGTTAGTATTCCATCATATGGATCAATTTCAGTTCTTTCTAATTTTCCACCTAACGCCTCCATAGTCTTGCTTGAACCTAGATTTTCTACATCACAATCTAACATCACTTTATCCAATCCAATTTTTTTTGCTTCAATCAATCCAAGATATAAATTCATCTTGTTATATCCCTTTCTTCTTTCAGTAGGTCTTATTCCATAACCAATATTCCCCCCAAATTGTTTCATTTTTTCTGTCAGATTCCATCTAACATTTATAGTTCCAATTATTTTATTATCATTCTTTCTAATTAATAAAAAGGTCTTTCCCTGACACATACCAAATTTTTTGGCATATTCTTCATATTGCATATTCAGGCAACTCTCAAGTGCTTGTTTGAATGTATATCCATCTAATATCTTATCCAACGATCCTGTTCCATTAATATCTGATTTATGTTCTACAAATTCATTTATATAATCTATTATTTCATTCTTACGTTCTAAAGATGGTATTTCTAAATAAAATGTTTCCATTAAATTATTATTATTATTATTCATAATTTTTTCCTCTTTTCTTCATATCTATTTAAATGATAAAAACTTATTTTAAATAAATCATTTATTTATAATACTTTTCTAACCCGTCGAATTCTTTTTTAGGATCAGCATTTTGTACTATTAAATAGCAGATATATCTTGATAATTTATAATCTTTAATAATTTCTTCTTTTCCTTTACCAGTTTTAATTGGTTTGTTGACTTCAACAACCCAATCTTTTTTAATTGAAATACTATTTTCAGCAGAAGTAATTGCTTTATCTATTACTTTTTGAAAATTTCTCCAATCCTTGTATTCTAATACCTTTTGTAATTAACGTGCATACCAAAATTCATTATTATATTCATCAATATGTTTTATATTCTCAAAAATACTATTAGTATTTTTATTTTCTATTTCTTGCATTATTACCTTCTTTTAATAAGTTATACTATATCACCTTTTCTTCTCTTTTTTACCAATTTTTTATTATCACCTAATATAGAATTCCTTATCATATTTAAATTTTCAGAAAAACCTTGCATATAAATATAATATCTATAATCAAAATCACAAATATCATCATCGGTAATTCTTTCAATTTCATCTACCTTTAGTTCTATAATAGTTTCTTTACCAAAAACAGTTTTAATTAAATGTTTACTTATATATCTTCCTTTAGAATCAATATATATAGTATCAGACATCCAGCCTCCATGTAATTCTAAATTTATAAATAAAGGTTCATCAGCATTAACTTCGGTGTTAAAATATCCATAATCTATTGTATCTGATATTAAAACATCTTTAGCAAAACTATTGGTATCAGAAATTATTCTTAACAAATAACTATCAGAATACTTATTAGTTAAAATTTCTTTTCTCTTTTTTATAAATGATTTAGCACCATCCATTGGCCAACTATAAAAATTAACTAAGTAGTTTTTATATTCTTCTAAAGATACCATATTATTTATGTTATCTTTATTTAAATCATCTTCTAAGTATCTTACTATTTTACCATGTTCTTTAGCATATTCAATTTCTGATCTAGTACTATTGCCAATATAGCCACCTACATTTATAACAAAGATTTCATCGGCCATATCAATCTTTCTTTTATGCATATCATCTAACATTTCTTTAGTTTTAGTAAGAGTTCCCTCATCCATATTTTCCCATACTTCAGAGTCGCCAGCATGACCGAATAATCCTACTGAAATTACAATATTTCCTTGTAAGGTTAAATCTTTTTGAGTCTGCAAGAACTCATCTTTAAATCTAGTAGAACCACATAGTGTTATTACTTTATAATTATCTACCATTCTATTATCTCCTACTTTTTACTTTTATTTTTATTCCTAATACGCCATACTTTTCTTGCTCTTCTTTAGAATAGTAGGTTTCCATATCTTTGGGATCTGCTACTTCATCAGCAGTATAGCCCATTTCTATTTTATCAAGATGTTTATATAATTCATCAAAACTAGCATAGTTATATAGATTTATGATATCTACTAATAACTTTTCATTTGTATCTCTATTAGTAAATTCTATTTCATCTCCTACTTTAAGTAGTTTTCTTTTCTCATCGTTTAATCTTAACTCTATTACCTTAGTGCCATTTTTGATACTTTTGAATGGGCCATTATTTAAATTCATATTATATTTCATAATTTATTTTCCTTTGCTTTTGTCTAATTAAATTATATTATACTAATGTTTCTATGTCAATTTTTTTTGGCTTTTTTACTATTTAGAATTATGAATAAAATAAATAAGCATACAAGATGCTTACTTAAATTTTTCTATTACATTAATACTGTTTATGCATATTATAATATCTTTAGTATCATAGTTATCATTAATATATTTTTTAAATGTTTCTAATTCTTTATATCCTAGTGATTTATAGTCTAAGTCATTATTATCTAATTCTTCTAATTTTTTATATTTAGTAGGAGTCACTTCTATGATACCAAGTATATCACCATCATTTGTTCTTAATATTCTTTTACTTGATTTTATGTCATAATTAATACTAGTTATAGTAAATGTCTCTGATAATCTGCTACTGAGAATTAATTTGCATTGTCTTCTTGAGCAAGTATAATAACCTGAGCATTTAGATAAAGTGTCCACTAGTGGGTTATTGCATGACTCTGTTGTTATTTTATCTAAATCTGTTCTTCCATTAAAGAGAAGATATTTTTGAAGATATTTTAAATACATTAATTCACTTTTATTATAATACTTTTTATCTTCTTTATTTAAGAAAAAGGATTCTGGATGTAAATATAGAATATCTACTACTTCTTCAAATGAATGAGCATGATCATGTTGTAGTTTATTATTATATTTGTGATTAAATGAATAATATAGGGAAATGCCTGCTAGACTAGATAAACTATCTACTAGTGAATGATTAGTTACTTCAAAACTATTTTTATTGATATCATACTCTTGGTAGTGGTAATTTAAGTTATTATCTTTCCATACCGGATATGGTAAATTATATTTCATACTGCCTCCTACTAAGTATTTTTTAAATACTTTCTTATTTCTTTATAATTTGGATAATACTTAGATACTTGTAGCCAGAAATTTTTTGAATGATTAGGATGAATAAAATGGGATAATTCATGGACTATTACATAGTTTAAACATTCGATATTATATTTTGATAATTCTGAGTTTAATGTTACATTATGATTCTTTATATTACATACTCCCCATCTACTGGTCATTTTTCTTATTTTTAGATTAGGAATGGGGATTTGTTCTTCAAAGATATTGTAATAATGGTCTAATCTTTCCTTATAAATATTGGTTATATACTTAGATAAATATTTGTTTAGTGTTTTTTCATCTTTGGTATATATTTTATTATCTTCTATTTCGGTATTTGGAAAACCATATACAATATCATAAGTTATTCCAAATAGTTTAAAAGAGGTATCTTCTTTTTTTTGATTATCTTTTAATAAGGCTTTATTTATAAAGGAAGTATTATCTTTAATTAATTTATTTATTGTAAATGAAGAAGTAAGATAATTTGTTGTTACTATTATCTTACCCTCTTTTACTCTTAAATAAGTATTCTTATTATTCTTTCTTATTATCTCTATTGGATATTCTTTATTGTTAAGAATATAGGTATTAACGGAAGCCACCGCCACCGCCTCCTCCTCCGAAGGAACCGCCTCCTCCGCCACCAGAAGAGAAGCCACCACCGCCAGAAGAATATGACTCTGCTCTTGACCTAGCAGTACTAGCAGCATTTACTGAACGATTCGATAGGTAATTTATATAAAGAATAGTATCTAAATCAATATAATTATTTGGATCTTCTAGTACTTCAGGATATAAATTTTTTAATTGTTTTGCTACTTTGTCCGCTATTCCAAATATATAAGCAAACATTAGGTATTCATCCCATATATGTACTTCAAGTACTTCTCTAGTATCAATTTTAGAAAATTCATCTAAGAACTTCTTAAGTCCATATAATTTAACACTTTCTTCATATATAGTATCATCCATAATATTCTTTCTTTTACATTCTTCTTTATTAGTTCTAGTATATATATGATTACCTTGTTTTAATTTTTCTATTTCAATTTTATTAATCCTTTCAAATAAATCAAAAAACTTCGTATAGTGTTTATTATTCCATTTTTCTAATTCTTTGGTTTCTAATATACCGTCAATACTTGCTTCATGCATAATATCAAACAATTCTTTTTCTAAAACATTATCAAATGTAGGATTAAGTGTTAAATCAATACTACTAGTTTCCTTATTAAAAACACCTTTAGTTTGATTAATAAATTTAACTTTATTTTCTTTAACCCATTTTAAAATTATAGCTCCAAATATATTAGTTTCTTTATAGCCAGTAAATATTTCATTATTTAATTTTGTTAATGTATTAGCATAATAAATATCTTTATTACATGGAATGTCTCTAAATAATGGTGTTTCTTTTTTATTAATTACTTTATTATTTTTATAACCATAACCATTTACTATGGAACTTCTTATAGCAATAAACACTATCGCAAATGGAATAAAAATACTAATTAAAACTGGTATATAACTTAATAATTTTTGAAAAAAGTTTTTCTTTTGTACCTTATAAGTAGTAGCTCCTTCATTAGCCATATTTAAATATTCATCAAATGTTTTATCTACTGCTGTATCTAATGTAAAAGTATTTTCGGGAAACTTTACTAAAATAGTCATATATTCACTACTAGTGACTGTTGATTCGGAATCCATTTCGATATAACCATCATATACATAAGTTGGAGCTCCATATTTGCCATAACCCCATACATCTAATGTGTCTGCATATTTGAAATCACTATATATTTTTATATATACTCTTTCGGGTGATGGGTTATAGTCATAAGGAAATAATGTCCAGTAAATCATTTGATAATTATCACTGGTATTTACTACAAAGTTACTGATATCATAACTTAAGATATAAGTATTCTTACCATAGTTTGTTATACCAAAACATAATTCTACACCATTGTCTATATAGTGAAAGCCATTCTTATATTTTTTTTCATTAAATGAAGCATTAATATCATAATCAGAATTATAAGTATATTCCTTCCCATTCATACTTACTTTAAAATTACTTATTTTACTTTCTCCTAAATTGTAATATGGTTTATAACCTTCAGTACCTTCATTTAGTTTAGTAGTCCACTCTTCGGTTACATGGGCAGTACCATTATTATCAACATATATTTTCATATCAATATTATTTATTTCATTGGCTAAGATGATACTGGGTACTAAGAATAATACCAAGGTAAATATTATTTTTTTCATTTTTATTCACTCCTATCAAAAAAGGACTTATAATTAATAAGTCCTAAAATTTCACTTGTGGATTTTCTCTATCTTTTTCATCAGCATTAAAGAACTCTAATTTTTCAAATTTAAACATAGAAGCTATTATACTTGATGGAAATTGTTCTCTTAAATTGTTATAAGTTAGAACTGTATCATTATAAAATCCTCTAGCATAACTGATTTTGTCTTCTGTTTCTTTTAAGTCAGCTTGTAATGACATAAAGTTTTCATTAGCCTTTAATTCAGGATAGGCTTCAGACAAAGCAAATAATTTATTTAATGCACTTGTTACGGCATTAGATGCTTCTACTTCTTCATTAATGCCACTAGCAGTAGCCATTTTATTTCTTGCTTCAACTACTTCTTTTAGTGTTTTTTCTTCATGTTTAGCATATCCTTTTACCGTTTCTACTAAATTAGGAATCATATCACTTCTTCTCTTTAATTGTACATCTATTTGAGAGAATTGATCTTTTGCTTTATTTCTAGCATTTATTAAGTTATTGTATACGCCAATAGCATAAAATACTAGAATAAGTAAAACTCCTACTACTATGATAATAATTATTGTTCCAATATCCATATTTTTCTCCTCCTTCAATTATTACAATTTAATGATATCATAATTTTATCTATTTGTAAATGTTTTATAAGTTTTTATTTTCTCTTTTTATTATATTTGAAGCTGCTACTACGGCATCACTAGCGGCTGTACTTAACTGGTAATAATCTTTTTTTATTACATCTCCTATTGCATATACTTTATCTATATTAGTCATGTAATTAGAGTCTACTATTATATAATTATTATCTTTATTTACATTAAATATTTCACTATTAGGAGTACTACCTATGGCTAAGAATACTCCTTCTACTTCTAAGTTATCTTTATTATTTATTGTTACTGAGGTTAATTTATTGTTATTTTGATTATACTTAGTTATATTACTATTATATAGTACTTTGATATTTTTAGTACTATTTACTTTATCTATTAAATATTTATCAGAGGTTAATTTATCTCTACGATGGATTATTATTACTTCTTTACATATTTTTGATAGATATAATGCTTCGGTAAGGGAAGAAGAGCCTCCTCCTACTACGGCTACTTTTTTATCTTTATAGAAGAAACCATCACATAGGGCACATGTACTTATTCCTTTTCCTAGTAATTCTTTTTCGTGTTCTAGAGATAACATTCTACTTTTTCTACCTGTTGCTATTACTAGGTATTCGTATTTGATATTGTTATTTATTATTTTATTATTTAAATCGATACTTGTTATTTTTTTATTTAATATTTTTACTCCTAGTTTGGTTAATTGATTATATATATTCATGGCTAAATCAGGACCGGATATTTCTTCATAACCGGGATAGTTTTCGATACTTGGTATTTCGTTTAATACTCCTCCTGGGATATTATCTTCAACTACTAGGACATCTAGTCCTCCTCTTTTTAAATAAATACCCGCAGTCATACCTGCTATTCCTGAGCCTAATATTACTACTTTATGTTCTTCCATTTAATCCTCCTATATATTATTCCTATTATTCCTATTAATATTAATATTATTGATACTATTTGACTTATTCTAAATACTCCTAAATATAGGCTATCTGTTCTTAAGCCTTCTATTATTAATCTACCTATTCCATACCAGATAAAATATATATATAATAATAGACCGGTATGTTTAAAGTTATCTTTCTTTCTTACTATTAATAATATTATAAAGCCTATTATACACCATACTGATTCATATAAGAATGTTGGTATGTAGTAGAAACCATTTATTTTCATTCCTTCAATAATAAAATTAGGGATATGTAAGCTTTTTAAGTGTTCATAGGTTGTTATGGCTCCATGGGCTTCTTTATTGATAAAGTTACCCCATCTACCCATGGCTTGACCTAATATTAGATATGGTACTAAGGTATCTAGGGTTAGATAGATATCTTTATTTTTCTTTTTGCAATAATATATTATAAATATTATTGAAGAGATTACTGCTCCATAGATGGCTAAACCTCCTTCCCATATTTTAAAGATACTTAAGTAGTCTCCTTTAAATACTGAATAGTTAAATATTACATAATATATTCTTGCTCCTAGTACTCCTACTGGTATTAGATAAAATATTAAATCTAATAAGAAATTTTTCCCCAGTCCATTCTTTTCTGCTTTTTTTGATGAGAAATATATTCCTATTGCAATAGCGGTTATTATTATTAATGAATACCAATATATTGTTATTGGTCCTATTGTTATTAGTTCTCTATGCATTTTTATCACCATATATATAATATCATATTTACCTATAAAATTAAAGTAGAATTATAGATATTAGTTTATTTTTATATGAAATGCCTGGGTCATTTCATATTACTTATAGCCTAATTCTTAGTCTATAAGTAAACAATAATAAGATATTATATTTAGGGTGTAGACTTTCTAACTTGAATAAAATAAAGTAAAAGAAGATAATCTAGTATCTTCTTAAACTGTAAAAATTAATAACTAGGAAGAAATCTTCCTAGTTATTTTTAATTTTCTCAATATAATTATTTACTTTTGAAGACCATGTTGGATCTTCAGCATATTTAGGATTCATCTCATCAGCAGTCATTAATCCATAATCAACATATTTATTCTTAATATTTAAGATAAAACCGTAAATACCATCTTCTAATGTTTCAAAGGCTTGGTATTCACCACAACCAGATCCTTTTTGACCACCAACATTATTACATGTCTTTGCTAAATAAGAACAATTCCAAGTACATCCTGTTTCATGCATAGCTATTGCTACTGCTAGATATGGGTCTACTCCTAAATCTATTGAATACTTAGCAAATGATTCTCCTTTACCTGATAAATCTGATGATAATGTTCTATTTAACTTATCAGTTAATTCTTCGATAGTTAAATTATCATATACTTCAACTCTTTCAGGTACTACTTCAGTAGTAGATTCTTCTTCATTTGAAAGATTTAATTCTACTACTTCTTCTTTATATACTGACGGATTATATAATTCTTCCGTCATTACTATTTCATTCTTTTTGTTAATTTCATTATAGTAAAATAAACTTGATGCAAATCCTAAAGTTAACATTGAAGCCATTCCTACTCTAATGAGCGCGCTTGGTTTCATTTTATTCACTTCTTTCCGCCTTTTTGAAAAAGACGAGTTATATTATAGCAGATTTCACTATATTTGTCAAATTAGGCTACTCTTCTGACATCAATGATAGGCATTATATACATGCTAGTTACTACTATTCCGACATTAGAATTTAAGGCATGAACTAGTTTTCCATCACCAATATATAGTGATGCATGACATACTACTCCATCATAGCCTGATACGATAATGTCCCCTGGTTTGATGTCACTTAAATCAACATGTACTCCAGCATAGGCTTGCTCTGGTGCTGATCTTGGCAGATATACACCATAGTTAGCAAATACTAATTTTGTAAATCCTGAACAGTCTGTACCATTAGTTAGAGAGTTGCCTCCATATACATAAGGACCTCCGACAAACTGAAGAGCATAGTTTACTACTTGATTAGAAATAATTTCGTTATAAGGAACTTCATTTTCACTATTTGCCGCTAGATTAATACTATATACTTCATTTTCACTTGTTACTTCTTCATAAGTTTCAACTTGTACTTCTTCTTTTGCTTTTGTATCACTTTCTTCTTTTACATTTTCGTTTTGTTGTTTTAACAACTCTTCTGTAGGCAAAGATAACATTTCCATGGTTATGTCTTCTTTGCTTTTTATTTCTCTCATAGAGAGCAATTCGTTACTTAAAACAACTTCTTGTTCGCTCCCCTTAATATTGCAATCGTAAAATGCATAACATAGAACCCCAAGTAATAGAGTCAGTGCTGCAATTTCCATTTTATGCTTTTTCACTTCTACACCTCATTTTTTTAGCGGACGTTTATTATCTTAGCACAAATGGAATTCTTTGTCAAATAGAAATTTATAAGTCCTTATTTTATAAGGGCTAAATGTTTTTTTAAAATTACTTAGAATTATTGTAAATTATTAGATTATGTTGGGCTCTAGTGCATGCCACATAGAACAAATATTTGTCTTTTTCTTGGTATTTATTATCCTTATCTGTATAGATAATTACTGAGTCAAATTCTAGTCCCTTAGCTACATAAGAAGGCACTACTACTAAGTCTCTTTTTATATGACCGAAACCATCTATTAGCATTATATCTAGGTCATCTTTTAACATATTATATACTTCTTCAGCTTCACTATCATTTTTAGTAATTATAGCTATACTTTTAGAAGTAGTTTTTAAATTATTTATGTCTGCTAAGAAGTCATTCTTGGTAATATTATTTCTAAATATTATATCACTAGCTTTATCATTTCTAATAGCAGTAACATGATTTAAACCTAATATTTTATTAGTATAATCAATAATTTTACCAGTAGAACGATATGTCTTAGTAAGAGTTATATACTTAGAAGATTCAAAGATACTAGTTAATTCTTCTAGTGAATCATATTTGTAATATGGATTAATTGTTTGATTTGTATCTCCTAAGATGGTATAATTACTTGTTTTAAATGTTTTCTTTATAATTAGATATTGAAGTTTATTATAGTCTTGAGCTTCATCTATTACTATTTCTTTTATTACATGGTTAGTATTAAAACCTACTAATAAACTCTTTATATATAAGAAAATACAAGCATCTTCATAATATAAACATTTATCATTTACTTTATCTTTATATTTAGAGTATTCACTTTGATAAAAGTTATTAAATATATCTTTTAAATCTAGTTTTATATTTAGTAATTCTTTTAATTTCTTTTCTATAGAACTAGCATTCTTAGTACTACCTTCATAATTATTACTTGCTATTCTCTTAGACATTTCTTTTATTCTTTCGAATAAAGGAAATCTATTATATTTATAATTTAACATATTATTTAATTCTTCAGTATCTATTTCGATAAAATTATCATATTCTAGTTTATTATTAAATTTAATGGTACTTAGTAAGTTATTTATATAGCTATCAATATCTTTTATTATTTCGTCTGATTGTTTATATTTGACCATGTCATAATTATCTACATTACCTTTATAATATCTAGATATAAAGTCAGTAAAGTTTTCTATATCTTTATATTCATTGATATTCTGACATAATAAATCATAGAAGGTCATATCATAGGTATTATCTTCTCCTAGTTCTGGTAAGACATTAGATATGTACTCGGAAAATACTTTATTAGGAGTAAATACTACTACATTACTTGAAGTTAAATTAGGTATTCTATATAATAAGAAGGCTATTCTATGTAGAGCTACACTTGTTTTTCCTGAACCTGCTATTCCTTCAACGATTAAGTTTTTATCTTCGGTATTTCTTATTACTTTGTTTTGCTCTTCTTGAATGGTATTAACAATATTCTTCATTTTATCTGAAGATTCTTCTGCTAATACTTCTTGTAACAAACTATCGCTAATATTTAGATCGTTATCAAAGATATGTTTTAATTCCGCATCTTCTATTATATATTGTCTTTTTTTAGTTATGTTACCTTTTATTATACCAGATGGTGCTTTATATGAAGCAGGTCCTGTTTCATAGTCATAGAACATACTACATATTGGACTTCTCCAGTCATGGACATAATAATCTAGTTTATCTTCAACATGAGTAATACCTATATAAATATTATCTTCTTCTTCATTACCATCTTCTTTAAATCTAATTGAACCAAAATATGGTTTATTTTGGATTCTAAATAATCTTTGAAGATAATTACCTTTACTTTGCATTATTGATACTTGTAAATCTGATTCAGCCATCATGCTACGCATTTCATTAGGATCCATTTCGGTATGAGTATCCCATATTAGTTTTTTAAATTCTAATACTTTAGAGTCATCATCAAATAACTCTTGTCCTAATTTAGATATTTTCTTTCTAATTAGACTTACTGTTTTGTTTAAATAATTTCTTTCCCTTTCAAATTCTTCTCTCTCTATCTTCATAAATATATACCTCCTTCTACTTGATATGACGAAAAACTACAGTTATATAATACTTGTAGTTCTTCATTTTAAAGATAAATTTTTTCTTAAGCAAATGTCTATTTAATTTTATTACTTTTAGTATTTGTTGTCAATAGTTTTCTGATAATTTATTATATTCTCCTAATTGGTATTTGCTTTATATGTCAAATATCCTGTTGTATAATTAGCCATACTTGTATCTATTTTAGTACCATCATATGAAACTGCGCCCCGTAGTGAGCCACAGGTAAAAAACATATTTCCTGAATCAGAGACATTGGAAACACCCCTTATTGGTGTTACCTATAAACTCTTCTATAACAGTAGTAAATAGTCAATATATAATTGACTATTATTTTAATTTATATACACATACAATTGTTTATGATAGAGACTATTGTATAGGCTTTATCATACCACGGAAAATTTAAGTTTATTTAAAGCCCACGTGGATAAGAAAAAAGAAGATTATTCACTTACTGTGAAATCTTCTAATTTACCATTTTCAGTCATAATTTTATTTACTTTTTCAGATACTTTATTTAATTTATCAGAACATTCTTTAGCTAATTTCATAGCCTCAGTATATTTATTTATTGCATCATCTAAAGGTACTTCTCCACTTTCTAATTCTTTTACTATTTCTTCAAGTAATTTAATTTTTTCTTCAAATGTTAATTCTTCTTTTTCTTTAGCCATTTTAGTCACCTACCTTTATTACTTTACTAGATAATTCTCCATCTTTTAATGATATTTTTATGATATCATCATTATTTATATTCTTTATACTAGATAATACTTTATTATCTTTCTTTATAATAGCATATCCCCTATTTAAAGTATTAAGAGGATTTAATACTTCTAATTTAGATATGATATGATCTAGTTTTTGACTACTATATTTATATAACATATCAGGATTATTTAGTATATAACTATTACTATAAGTATATAGTTTTATTTTACTATCTTCAAGTATTTTATTAATACTTTTATTTAAGTTATCTATTAGAATATCTAATTTTTGTTCTTTAATTTCATACATAGTTATAGGTCTAGTTAGAATATAACTATTTTTTATACTTTCTAATCTTTGATAATTATTACTTATAATGTTATTTAATGCTGTATTACTTCTATTACTTACAGTATTTAAATAAGTTATTATTGTATTTATATCTGGTACTGCTAGTTCTGCCGCTGCTGTAGGAGTTGGTGCTCTTAAATCTGCTACATAGTCAGATATTGTTATATCTATCTCATGACCAACAGCAGATATTACCGGAAGAGTACTATCATAGATGGCTCTTGCTACTACTTCTTCATTAAAGGGCCATAAGTCTTCTAATGAACCACCACCACGGCCTACTATTAGGGTATCTATTCCATATATATCTTTTACTTCATTAGCTAGTTTTATTTTATTTGCTATATCATTAGCGGCATTTTCTCCTTGTACTAGAGCAGGAAATAAAATGGTATTACATACGGGAAATCTTCTCTTAATTGTTGTTAATATATCTTTAATAGCCGCCCCAGTAGGAGATGTTACTATGCCTATAGTATTTGGTACTCTCCTTATTTTTTTCTTCTTATCTTTATCAAATAATCCTTCAGCTTGAAGTTTCTTCTTTAGCTGTTCGAAGGCTACATATAAAGCTCCTACTCCATCAGGAGCCATATCTTCAACATATATTTGATATGATCCAGAAGCTTCATAGACATCTATCTTTCCAGTTACTAATACTTTCATACCATCATATGGTGTAAATTTTAAATTCTTGTTATTAAAAGAAAACATAACAGCCGCTATTCTAGATGTTTCATCTTTTAAAGTGAAATAATAATGTCCTCTAGAATGTGCTTTAAAATTAGATATTTCTCCTTTTAGATATACTTTTCTAAGAAGTAAATCTTCATTTATTATTTCTTTTATATATCTATTTATTTCAGTTATAGTTATATAGTTATTATTCATATATTTACCTCTCTAATATTTCTATTATTATGCTTTTAGCAGCCTTCCAAGTATTTTTTAAACTGTCATAGCTTAATATTTCTTCTACATTAGCAAATGGTGTCCATATAACATCATGTGTATCTTCACAGTTATTAGCACTTGCTCCTTTATCTACTGCAAAAAACATGTAACAAACACAATTTTCTCCTTGTGGTGTTGTATATTCTTCTACAAAAGGGGGATATTCATCTAATATTTTTGCAATTCTTTTTGTTTCTTCTGCTGTTTCTCTTATAGCAGTTTCTTCTAATGTTTCTCCCTTTTCCACATGTCCTTTTGGAAATGAATAATCATTTTGCTTTTGTCTATAAATTAAAGCAATTTCTTTAGTTTCTTTATTTATTAAAAAGCATCCTGCTTTTTTAGTAATCACACTATTTCTTCCTTTCTTCTATTTTACTTTATTCTTATTTCTTAACATTTCTAGTATATTTCTTGTTAACATATAATGTTTACTATATGATAAGAAAATTATATTTTTAAAATTATCTTCTATATTAAATCCTTTTGTTTTCTTTGAGTTATTAATTAACTCTTCTAAAACAAAGGGGTTTAATTTATTATACATTGCTATGAACTTATTATAATAGTCTTTGTTTTCTAATAGTTTTTGTAAATTGTTATATATAGAATTATCCATGTTATCATCCACTAGTAATCTAGTAGAAGTAAAATTAAAAGTCATACCAAAATCAGAATATGGTGATAATTGGGCATCATCCTTACTTACCATCATTTCATAATTATATTTACCATTATCATTATTACCTATAAGTAGATCTAACATATAATGTTCTATTACTTCATTATATATTCTATCTACTATTTGTTCTTTATTTGAATAATCATTAAAATAGATAATTAAAGAATTATAGATGTTATCTAATGTCATTTCTTTATCTCCTAGTAATTTATCAAATCTTACTAGTGTATATCCATCCTTACGGTAATCTTTTGAGGTTAAACCTTTTATTTGTCTTGAACTGGTTTTGATAATAGTGGGTTCATAACTTACGGTATTTATGTTTAAAAAAGCCGCTACTAGAGAACCTAAAAGTTCATGATTTTCTTGAGTAGTTTCTTCTTTAAAAAACAATTTTCTTCTATTAATATAAAAAGAACTTTTATATCGCCCTAAAGATGTAATTGTTTTATTTTTATATAGTGCATCTAATGATTTTTTGTATTCTATTATTTTATAATTACTCACTTTTATTCTCTACTTCGTGATATATTTTATCTAGAACACCATTAATCATTTTTGATACTTTCTCATCAGAATACTTTTTAGATAATTCAATTGCTTCATTTATACAAACTAGATTAGGAGTATCAGTATACAATAATTCATATACTGATATTCTAATAATTGCTTGATCTGTTAATCCTAATCTATCTATTGTCCAATTTTCTAAATATTTAGATATTTCTTTATCAATATCATCTATATTATTTAGTACTCCCTCTACTAATTCTTTTAGGAATTCTATATTAATCGTCTTGCGATCTTCTAATGGCATATTATCCATATATTCATTTATTGTATTTTCTACTGTATATTCTATTTTATTCTTTTTATATAAAAATATTTGATATAATACTCTCATAGCATTTTCTCTTGTCATTGTTCTATTTGCTTTCATTTCTTCACACCTCCTTATAATTTTATCACAAAAAAAAAGAAATTACTACATATTATGTAATTTCTTTTGTATTTTTTCTATTTATTATGTTGTATACCAAGGATTATATCTTATTACTCTGAATTTGATTATAAAGGATATTATCTTGCACTCCTTTTAATTAGCTTAGCATGTACTACGGTTCTTTCAGTGTCAGAGTAGCAGGTACTTAAAGTTAATACTTTATCTTCGGTAGTTAATGTAGTATTAAAATCATGTATACTCCTTCCTTTAATAGTGTTTAAAAACTTTTGATAGTCATTATCATTACTAAAGTTAGTAGTTATATAATAACTTTCTCCTGGTATTTTATATACAGAAAATATCTGCCATAAGGTATTCTCTGTTTCTGTAGACAATCTTATGATATTGTTGTCTTTGTTGTTATACCAATTTGATTTTAATGTTTTAGATAAAGATCCAAACATTGTTTTATCTAATCTACTATGAGCATATAATATATTATTTTTATCAGATAATGTTTTGTTATTTCGATAATCTAAGAATACCCATCCGGCCTCGTTATACTTTTTATCATATGAATGCTCTAGATAATAATTATTATCTTTTCCTTGAACGTATGGATAATTTATATTAGTATTGTTGACATTAATCCAACCAACAGTATCATTATTCTTTTCTTTTAATTTATTTATATCTACATCAATTAATGGAAATTTAATATAATACCAGTAATCACTAGTTTTATCTTCTTCTTCATTAACTAGTTCAGTATTTTCATCATCTTCTTTTTCTACAACATCAGTAATAGTATTTATTTCTTTAATAGTATTAGAGGTTTTTTTATTATCTTTAAGCCATAATATTATTTTAAGACTACTGATAATTATTATAATGATAAATATTATTAGTAATATTATCCAAGGCCATTTACTATTTTTTTTCTTTTTAGGCTTAGTTTGTTTTATTTCTTTTTCTTCTTTTATATCTTCTTCAATATTAGAATCCATATCTACTTTATAATACTTTGAATAATCTATTTTATCTAAATTATCAAGTATATTATTAGATTTATAATCTGTACTACTAGTATTATAATTGTTTTGTCTCGTAAATTCTTCATTCCAATTATGAATAGCGGCATTTCTATCTTTGTTATAATTTAAACTATTATCATTACTAGCATGTCTAGGTATATATTCTTCATTTATTGGGATATCGTCATAATTGTTATCTTTCACATTATCACCTATTATAATTGTACTATCTTTTTCTAATATTGTAAAGAAAAAGAATAGACTTTTTGTTGAAGTTGTAAAATAAAAGTAGACATAAAAGGAATGTGTCTACTTTTTTGATATAATAAAAGAAGAAAGGATAAAATAATATGAAAAGAAAAAGAGAAAAAAATAGAATTTGGACAACTAAAGAAAAAGAAAAAATTGTAATTCCAGTAATTGAATTTAAGAAAACGTTACAACAAACATGCAGAGAATATGACATAAGTAGTGGTTTATTAAGCAGATGGATAGAAAAATATAAAGCCGAGGGAATTAGTGGATTAGAAAATAAAAGGAAGCCAGGAAATCCAATGGCAAAATATTTTACTACCAAAAAATTTAATAGTAAGGAAGAAGAATTAGAATACGAAAATATGAGATTAAAAATTGAGAATGAACGATTAAAAAAAGGTTACATTGTGAAAGGAGATGGTTCAATTGTAGTATTCAAGAAATAAAGCAAAAAGAATTTGAAATAATAGAATATTTTAGTAAAAACTATTCCGTAAAATCACTTTGTGAAATAATGAATGTTTCTAGAAGTGGTTATTATAAATGGCTTAAAAATAAAAATATATTGAATCAATATGAATTAAATAGAAAACAATTAGGTGAATTAATATTAGATGTTCATAAAAGAAAACCCAGTTACGGATATCATAGAATAAGAAAAATTATATTAGAAGAAACCGGTTGGGTTGTTTCTGATAATCTAGTACATAAGGTATGTAAATCATTAAACATCAAATCTAAAGCTAAACATTATAAATATAAGAAACCTGGAGAAGAATCAATTAAATTTTATAACGCAATAAATGGTAATTGGAAAACAACACGACCATTTGAAAAAATAGTTTCAGACACAACAAAGATATGGTTTAAAAGAAAACCGTATGATTGGACGTTTTATTTAGATGTTTTTAATAATGAGATAGTTGGTTATGATGTTAGGGAATCAATGTATGGTAATGGTATATTAAATCATAAAAATGCCCTAAATTATATGCTGAATGAAAAAATAAAAAGAGGATATAAAGACCTTGATACAATTTTTCACACAGATCAAGGTTCTGTATATTCCTCGGTGTCATTTAACAATATACTTAATTCTTATACTATAACACGTTCAATGTCGCAAGCCGGAACACCAACTGATAATCCAGTTATTGAATCTAAAAATGGTTGGCTCAAAAAAGAAATGTATATTGACTTTGACATAAATAATTATAACACAGTTCAGGAATTTATTGATGATATAGTTTATGATAACAATAATTTACGGCCAAGTTACGCTTTAAATTATAAAACCCCAGTTGAATATAGAAATCAACTAGGATTTAATTAATGTTCTTTTATTGTCTACTTTCTATTGACAAGTTCAACTTTTTGTCTATTCTAATTATCTATTTGCTTTAGCTAATTTTTTTCTTGATACTAGTACTGCTCCTGCTGAAGCTAATCCTAGTGAAGCAAGAATTAAGGCTAAGTTCATGTCAGAAGTTTGTGGATTTGCTTCTTTATTAGAGGTTTCAGCCTTGATTTCAACAAGTTTTAAATAGATTGTAGTATCTGCATTTATTTCTTCACTAAAATCAAATTTATTTTTTAGTTCTTTATCCTTAAAGAATCCTTCAAATTTCATTTTATCTTCTTTTAATTCATTATTTATTTCATCAATTATTTTTTGTAATTCATCATCAGTAAAAGTTGTTCCTTTTGGTATTTGGATAGTATCTGCAAACTCATCACTTTTTAATGTAAGGTTTATATTAACAGTAACTTTATCTTCATTGAAATTTGTTGGTTCATTTACAACTGTTCCTTCTACATAACTAATTTCTGATATATCAGCGGCATTTTCGTTAGGTGTTCCTTTTTGTCCTGGAGCAACATTTTTAACTTTACCACTAATTATATTAATAACAGCTTTTTTATTAACTCCAAGTTTTTGATTGTCACCTTCTGCTGAAGCATATGCATTTTCAATTTCAGCACCATTAACTGTTATTTCAGCAGTTTCCATGAAACCTCTATTTACTGATTGTAATACTTTTATTTTACCGCCTAATAGTAAAGCAGTTGCATCATCAGTATAACCATTAGATCCTCCTAATGTTAAATATCTTATATTTCCAGTAAATGATTTATTTACTGTTACAGAAGCTTTTTTAGTATAACTAATACCTTCTCCGCCTCCGAATACATCTTTTTCAATTTCACCGCCATTAATAATTACATTAGCATTATCTACTACTGTTGTAGCATTTTCTTTTGTTCCTTCATACCAAGGTTTATGACATGTGCTTCCGCTATAAGAGGAAGCACCGCCACCTTGAATAAAGCCTTTAAACTTACCGCCATTAATAATTACTGTTGAAGTTCCTACTGAACTTTTATGTAGTCCACCGCCAAATACATTGTTTAAAGTACCTCCATTTACTGTTACACTTGTTGTTGCTAATTTTTCATCACTCTCATGACTTCCACCGAATACTGATGTATCAGCTGGTACAGCTTTTTCACCACCATCCCATTTAATTAATGCTCCATCTTGACCATCAGTTCTTGCTTCTACTGTTACTGGTGTACCATTAGCAAAGAAAGCTTTAACTGATTCATCATAGTTTGGTTCAGCAGCTAATACACTTGGAACAAATAATGCAAAAGCTGCTACTAGAAATAATAATTTCTTCTTCATTTTCTTTATCTCCCTTTCTTTATTTAGATAGCTTTCCTATCTTTAATATAATTATATCATAATTTATATTTCCCTAGTTTGACAGTTTTATAGTTAAAATTCTTGTAATCCTAGATAAAATCTAGTTTTTTTATCATTTTACTATTGCGTATTATCTCGTATTATTGTATAATGATATTAGATAGTAAAGGTGATATTATGAGATTAAGTTATTCTAAATCTAAAAATACTACTCTGTTTTATATAATAAAAGATTATACAAAAAACGGAAAGCGTTCTACCAAAATAGTTAAACGGATTGGTAATCTTGAAGATGTTAAAATTATGGCTGGTAATCAAGATTATAATGAATGGTTAAAAGATTATGTAAAAAAATACAATGAAGAACATTTCCATAGTGAGACGATTTTAATTAAGAAGAATAATAAAAAAATAATTGATAAAGATACAAGAACTTCTTTTAATGTTGGATATTTATTTTTAGAAAAATTATATAATCAACTAAATATTAAAAGAACCTGTGATACCATTCAAGATAAATATCAATTTCATTTTGATTTAAATGAAATACTATCCTACTTAGTTTATGCAAGGATTATTTATCCATCATCTAAATTAGAAACATTTAAACAATGTCAAAATTTTATTGAACAGCCAAAATTTAAGCTACATGATGAATATAGAGCATTAAGTTATATTGCTGAAAATATGGACTATATACAAGAACAATTATTTAATAATAGTAAAAATATATTAAAAAGAAATTCTAAAGTTATTTACTATGATTGCACCAATTATTTCTTTGAAATTGATGAAGAAGATGATTTAAGAAAATATGGTATTTCTAAAGAACATAAACCTAATCCAATTGTTGGTATGGGACTATTTATGGACGGAGACGGACTACCCCTTTCTTGTAATATTTATCCTGGTAATATGAATGAACAAAAGACTTTAATTCCTGAAGAAACTAAAATTGTTGATAATTTTAAACTTGATGATTCTAAGATAATATTATGCACTGATGCTGGGCTTGCATCTGATGACATTAAAAATTTCAATATTAAAGATAATCGTGGATTTGTAATTACACAATCTTTAAAGAAATTAAAAGAAGAAGATAAAAATAAAGTATTTGATAAATCAGAATGGCGAATACCTAATGACTTAAAAAACACTTATAATTTAGAAGATATAGAAAATAATGATAGTTTAAAAGAAAAATACTATGATACATTATTTTATAAAATTATTCAGACAGAAACCAAATCAGTAAAGCAAGATCTTATAGTTACATTTTGTTTTAAATATTTTGATTATAATAGAAATATTAGAAACAATCAAATTGAAAGAGCCAAGAAAAGTATTGAATCAAATCAAGTTACAAGAAAAGGCAAAAATCAAAATGATTATAGAAGATTTGTTGAAACTACTATCTCAACAAATAACGGAGAAATTGCTGAAAATACAACTTACTCTATCAATCAATCATTGATAGGCGAAGAAGAAAAATATGATGGATATTATGCACTTACAACTAATTTAGTTGGTGATATAAATGAGATATTCAAAATAGTTAAAGGTAGATGGGAAATTGAAGAATCATTTAGAATTATGAAAAGCGACTTCCTTGCTAGGCCTATTAATCTATCTAGAGAAGATAGGATTAAAGCTCATTTTATGACTTGCTTTATCTCATTATTTATCTATAGATTATTAGAAAAGAAATTAAACTATAAATATACTACATCACAAATATTAGATACTTTAAGAAATATGAATGTATTAGAAACAAAAGGAGATGGATATATTCCTGAATATATAAGAACAGACTTGACCGATGATTTACATGAATTATTTGGTTTTAGAACCGATTATGAAATAAATACATATAAAGATTTAAAAAAAATTTTCGAACAGATAAAATAATAAAAATAATACGCATTTTTTTAGGCAAAGTAAAACTCTCTAAACCCTTATAAAGTAAGGCACAGAGAGTTTTTACTCTTTCAAAACTGTCAAAGTCAGGATTATACTATCTTTTTTGTTATATTACAAGTAGTATTTTGTCTGCTATTAAATACCAATTTGGTTATCTCGTAGTTAACCTTTATGTTATTATTTGTATTTTATAAGTTAATTCATTTATTTTATTATTTTTTTTCTATCTAAATGTTATACTTGTCTTGTAGGTAAGAAATATGAGAGAAAAATTTTTAAATAAATCAATGACTAGTATTAAATTTAAGTTTCCTGAATATGACCAAGATAAGCTTGATGAAATTAGTTATGGTTTAGAAGCGTTGTATATTACTTTCACAAAAACCATTGTTATCTTGGGTATTTCTTTAATCTTAAATATTATTAAGGATGTTGTCTGTATCTTAATTTCTTATAATATAATAAGGACCTACGCATTTGGAATGCACGCTAAGAAGAGTTGGCATTGCTACATAATATCAGGAGTTCTTTTTATAGGAACTGCTACTATATGTAAATATGTTGATATTAATATATATGTAAAATATATTATTAGTATTATAGCATTTATTACACTTGTAAGATATGCTCCTGCTGATACATATAAAAGACCGCTTGTAAATAAATATAAGCGGAAAAGATATAAAATTTTAACAATAATACTTAGTTCTTTATACTTAATCTTTATTATTTTGTTAAAAGATAGTGTTGTTAGTTCATATTTATGTTTTGGACTACTTGATGCAAGTTTAATGATCCATCCTTTAGTTTATAGGATGTTTCAATTGCCATATGATAACTATAAGAATTATAATGTTACTTATAGTTAATATGGAATAAATATAGTTTGGAGGAATTAGAATGTTAGCAAGATTATTAAGTTGGATTGGTTCTCTATCTGCTGGTGCTGGTACTAAAGCATGCTTAGCTTGGTACGTAGATGAACCTAAAATGCCAAAAAGTTTATTAAAATAATCCTTTTTAAAACTTAACAAAAAAAAGAATCATATAACCGCAAGTTGATTCTTTTTTTATTATTTTTCTTTTATCTTAATTTTCTGAATATAGATTCTATCTGTTATTTTTGTTTCTGATTCAAATCTATTGTTTTCATTTAAAATTTTCTTTACTAACAATAAACCATGTCCTCTATTTTTTCCTTTGGTACTATACTTTTCATTACCAACTTTTTCTTCATCAATAACATTATCATAGGTATTAGAAATAATCATTTCAACATTATCTTTTAATTTATATATTTCAATACCAAGTTTCTTTCCATCAGATGCGCTAGCCGCCTCAATAGCATTATCTAGGTAAACACCTAACATTCTAGTTAAGTCTTTAAAATCTTTTGTTACCATTTTGCCAAGAAAACTATTTTCTATTTGTTTGGCGATATGTAAATTTACGCTTATTCCTTTTTCTTCAGCTTCAATAAACTTATAATAAAGAAAGCCTTTTAAACCATTTGATGGTAAATATTTAAATTTAGAGAATTTAGAACTATTGATATGTTTCTTATCACCCATAATACTATCAATATAATTACATAATTCTTTATCTTTTTCATTAGATAATTTGCTTCTTATTGTTAATAATTCATTTTTAGTCTCATGATTAATAGTTCTTTGTTCTTCAACATCACTTTCATAATTTTTCATAACAGTTAATAAATCATCATATTTTTTAAACATGTTTTCATTATCTATTTTTTGTCTTAATAGGCTTACCAAAATTATAATTAATGTTACTATAACCAATAAATACATAAAAATATTGTTATTATTTCTAAAGTTGTTAATTAAATTATAAAAGAATACAGCTATGGTAACTAAAGTTAAAAGCGATACAATAATTATTTTTACATTTCTTGATAATTTATAATTAACAATTTTTCTTAATGGCTTTCTTAATAAATATATTGTTCCAATCATTATTAAATTAACTATTAAATTACCTAAAACACTTCCGGCAATATGTGTATGAAAATAATCTTTTGTTATACCAAGAATTTTAGTTGAAAAACCCAAAGTTATCAAGTCTGGAATTATCAGTAAGATCATATACATAATCCCGGAAAAAATCGATTTATACACATCTTTGTCAAATGTTGTGTATAAGTACAATGAATAAATAGTACATAGTAATATAGATTTATAAGTGCCATTCAAACATAAACATGCTATTGTATGTAATATAGCAAAAAATGTTATTATTACTATGCTTTTTAATTTTATCTGTTTGTTTAAACTATTCTTTGAAGTTACTAATCCAAAAATATGAACTGATATTATCATAAATATACTACTCAAAAATATCTTCAAAACTTCCAACACGTTCCCTCAACCCCTTTCTACATGCAGTGCTTAATAGATTTGTTGAGTCACCGTTTTTGAAATAAATAGTAAAATCAGCATATTCTACTTTGCTTATATTTTCTAAATTAACTAAACAGGCTTTATGTGAACGGTAAAACAATGGTGACATTTCTTTTTCAAAGCTTGTTATTGTTCTATTAGTGTATTTTGGTTTATCATTAATAAAATGTATTATACTTTTTGCTCCAGATGGATCTTTTTCTATATATGTTATATTTTTATATAGAACCTTGTAGGTAGTATGATTGTAAGTAAATGTTAATACTTTATTTCTTAACATTCTATCCACTATATACTTTATAGTTTCTTCAACTCTTTCTTGATATCTATATTGTTTTGATATATAATCTATTGCTTCTAATCTTGAAAAGAATATATCATTTTTACATTCTGGATGTGATGTTACAAATATTATATAACTTTTGTCATCTATTTCTCTTATTTCAGAGGCTATTTCTAAACCTCCAACCACTGGTAACTCTATATCAAGTAAATATATTTTGGTATCAAATGGTTCATTTATTACTGCTTCTAATTCTTTGTTATGTCTATAAAATTTCAATATTTTATATTCTATATCATAATTCATCATAGCTTTCGTTATGGTTTGTACTGCACTAGTTAAATCTTCTTCATTATCTTCGCATACTATAAATTTTAGCATTTTTATCTTCCTTTCAATATACTACTAGTTCATCTACTGCAAACACCTTTTAATTCTTTTACTAGATTATATGAAATGATATCATTAGAAACATCAATTATATCATTAGCATATGCTGCTCTTTCTTTAATGTATTCTTCGCTTACTACATTATTTATTATAGCATATATTTCGCTTTTTGGAGCATTATAATATATTTTTGATGTTAAATATGAACCGTCAACAAACACTACGGTATTATCTTCACTGTCTAAACTGAAAATATCTTTTCCTAATTGAAAATCACTATGTATACCAAGCATGTTTCCGACTGTTGGTAAAACATCAATCATTCCCATAGGTGTATTTACAATTTCATTTATTTCTTTATCTTTTGTCCAAATTATTAATGGAACTTTTTTATCTAATTCATAATTATATTTGCTATATGGTATATATCCATTATCTGTTTCTTCTTTTACTTTGTTATTAACCGGATCGTAATTATATAATAAGTTAAATTCATTATAACTTAATCTTGCATCATGATCACCATATATTATTAAAACTGTATTATCTAATAATCCTTCCGCTTCCAACCCGGAGACAAAATCTCCTATTGCTTTGTCTGCATAATGGACTGATCTCAAATAATTATTCATTGTTGTTCCTTCTAGGTAATCCCTAACTATTATGCCATCTTCTGTTTTTAATGTTATACTTGTATCAAATTCTTCAGTTAATTCTAAATCATTAAATGGCGTGTGATTTGATAACGTTATCAGTAGACCATAATATGGTGATCCACGCTTATCCTTTATTTCTTTTAATTTTTCTATAGATTGTTTAAAAAATGATTCATCAGACAATCCTAAGCCTATTTCTTCATCTATTAAATATGATTCTTTACTATAAAATTTATCATATCCTAACGCTTTATACATATTGTTTCTATTCCAAAAATCTCCGGTGTTAGCGTGCATACTAAATGTATAGTAATCTTTTTTTCTGAGAAGGTTTGGAATTGCTACGTACTCTCTATCAAAATAATTTACAAAGGCAGTTCCTTTTGTTGAAGGCATCAGTGATGTATTAAAAGTAAATTCACTATCACTACTGGTTCCAACACCCACCTCTGCATAGAAATTGTTAAAGAATAGACCTTCATTAGCAAGTTTATTTAAATTTGGTGTTACTTCTTTATTATTAAATTTTAAATTCATAGGAAAAGTTTGCATACTTTCAGCATGTATAACTAATACATTTTTGTTTTCAAATATATTAGTATACTTGTTCTCTTTTTTTATATACTTATGTTCTTTATAATAGTCTGTTACTTTTTTTAAAGCTTTGTCATGGCCAAATATACTATTTATTTTAGGCGTTAAACTTTGTATAAAATCATCTAATTGATAAACATAAATTCCATAATTCATAACAACGGATTCTCTATTCCATAATTTATACAGTCTATTCCATGAACTCATTGGCATTGATATAGCACCAACAACAAATAGAATTAATGATATTATTACTAGTTTATTTGAAATTTTTTTATTTATAAATTTTACTTTTTTCAATGATATTTTTTTTCTTTTGTTCATTTTATACATTACATAAAGGGAAATCGGACACCAAATATAAATTAAGTCAGTTACCTTTAACACTTTTTCAAATATTGCATTACTAACATCTCCTGCAAAAGCAATGTTTGCTAGTATAGAAAAAGAAGCAAATGATTTATAATAATTGTAATAAATATTATTTATTATGCATACTATGGTAAAAATTACTGTCATTATCATTAAATAGTATATTCTTCTTTTTTCTTTTATTTTATTTGGTAAAAGTGATACCAGTATAAGAAAACTTAAATCAATTAATAATGGTGACAATCTAAAAGGATTATTTACAGTATTGATTCTGAGTATTAAACCATTTATTAAATTGAACAACACGAAAAACAACTCAAGTGAGTAGTTTTCTTTTACAATATTTAAAAGTTCAATAATACTTTTTGATAATTTTTTCAATCTCATTTATATCACTAGGTTAATTGTATCAAATTTTTTGTAAAAAATCTATGTTTATTACTAAAAAACAAAAAAAATGTGAATTAATCACATTATTTTTCTGTATCAAAACCAAATTTTTTATTAAATTTCTCAACTTGTCCTTTTTTAGAGCCTAATGTTTGTTTACCTGTATAAAAAGGATGGCATTTTGAACATACTTCAACTTGAATATTTTCTTCAGTTGATTTTGTTTTAAAAGTATTTCCACAAGCACATGTTACAGTTGCTTCTACATAATTTGGATGAATATTCTTTTTCATTTTTTATCTCTCCTTCCGCCATGACAAATGTCATAGTAATAAAATTACATGGTATATTATATCAGTTATTTTGCATTTTTTCAACTATTATTTGTGAAATTTTTTCATAACCTTCAAAATTTGGGATAAAAGTGCCTTTTTTTGAAAAGTACATAGGATTTTTACTTAATTGTTTTGATAAATCTATATATATAAATTTTCTGTTTAAGCATTCTTTTTTTAATTTGTAGTTAGCATATTCAAATATATCATTTGAATTTTCTGTAACATTATAATAACCTAACACAAATACTTGTTGATGATGAAATTTATTTATGTAATCAAATATTTTGGCATAGTCATTTATTAAAGTATCTATATAACTATAAATATTCTGATCTTTTTTTTCTAATTTATTATATATTTCATTCATACCTAATGAAATGGTAATTATATCTGCTTCCTTTATTAATCTGTTTAATGAATAGTTATCTTTCTTTTCATTATATGATAATATTTTTATAATATCCAAAACTCTATAGTCATTAGAAGTAAAAGTTTTGTTATAGTCTTTTAATTTTTGATTATTCGATAAATATTCTTTTAATTGTTCACTATATCCTTTACTAGAAGTACCATATTCACTAGTTCCCTTTGATAATGAATCTCCTATTGTTAAATACGATATTTTCTTATCGTTAGTAAAACTATATATGAAATAACATGATAAAAAAAGAGTTAATACTAATAAAATCTTTTTCATAGTTCACCTATTCAATTATATTATATTAACTCTATTTTAGCACCTACTTTAGATAATTTCTCGCAAATATTGTCATAACCTCTTAATATGTAATTTATGTTTTCTATTTGTGTAGTTCCATCTGCTATTAAGCCACATATCAACATTGAGGCTCCTCCCCTTAAATCTGTTGCTGTTACATCTTTTCCATGTAATGGAGTTACACCTTTTATTTTGGCAATCTTATTATTTTTTACTATAATATTTGCCCCCATTCTATTTGTATCATATATGTTTTGAAATCTATTTTCATAAATAGTTTCTTCTACTGTACTTGTACCATGACATTTTGTTAAAAATGGAATCATTGGTTGTTGTAAATCTGTAGGAAAGCCTGGATATGGTTGGGTTTTTATATTTACAGCTTTATATTTATCTTTTGCATTTATTAATATTTCATCTTCTTTTATTTTAATATCAACACCAGCTTCAATTAATTTTGATGTTAAGGACTCAATATGTGATGGTATTACTTTTTTTATTGTTAAGTTATCTCCTAATAAAGCTCCTATTATCACATATGTTCCAGCTTCTATACGATCTGGTATCACTTCATGAAACGCTTTGTGTAGATACTCTACTCCTTCTATTGTTATTGTTTCGGTACCAGCACCCCTTATTATGGCACCCATGTTATTTAAAAATGTTGCAACATTAACTATTTCAGGTTCTTTAGCGGCATTTTCTATTGTAGTAATACCTTTGGCTTTTGTTGCTACTAGTATTGCATTGATGGTTGCTCCAACACTCGGCATGTCTAAATATATTTTATTTCCTATTAATTCATCTGCGGTTATTGTATATCTATTTTCTTCTTCTATTACAGTTGCGCCTAAAGAACGATAGGCTTTTAAAGTTTGATCTATTGGTCTTTCGCCGATTGAACATCCACCAGGAAAATACATTTCAACATGTTTGTATTTGCCTAATAACGATGACATAAAATAATAGGATGCCCTTAGCTTTCTTGACATTTCTTCTGGTATTTCTTTATTTACTATTTTACTAGAATCTATTATAACTGTTCCTTCTTTTCGCTTGATCCCAGCATTTAAATGTAAAAGTATTTCCTCCAACGAATCAACATCAGAAATATTTGGAACATTACTTATCTCTACTGTTTCATCACATAGTATTGCAGCAGGTATTAAGGCAACTACACTATTTTTAGAACCAGATATTTCTATTGTTCCAGAAAGGTTATATCCACCCTCTATTTTTATTTTTGACATACATACTCCACTCCTGTTCTTTACTTTATTGTATTCTTTAAAAGAGTATTAGTCAATAATATTTTATTTTTTTACATTTTATTTTACATTATCATTTAAATATATAAAGAATTCCTAGTACGAATAAAACTATTCCACCTAATATGGTAGAAATTCTTCCATACTTTTTGTTTAATCTATCTCCTATATTTAGGCCAAAAAAGGTAAATGATAAACTAGTTATAGCAAAAATGAATGATGAAAATATATACTTTTGTGTTATCAATGATAATCCTATACCAGTAGTTAAACTGTCAATACTTACAGATAATCCAAATAATAAATAACCTGGTATTGTTAATAAAAACTTTTTATCTTCTTCTTTAAAACTAGATATTATCATTTCTATGGCTATTAGGGATAATATTATTCCTACTATTATATTAGGATTTACTAATATTTTTTTAGTAATCACTGTTCCTATTGCTACTCCAATTAATGGCATTATAAAATGATATATTCCCACTATTAAAGAAAGTAAGATCTTATGCTTTTTAGTTATTCCTTGTGTCCCATATATTAATGCCAAAGAAAAAGCATCCATTGATAGGCTTACTGCTATTAAAAATATCGTTATTATCTTCAAATTTATCACCTATCTAAATATATGTATTAATAACTAGAATATTTTATTTATTTGTTCTACTATCCATGATTTATATTCAACATTTGTTTTGTTTTCTAAATCTACAAGACACAAATTAGGAAACAAAACGCACCACCAATTATCTCCTTTTCCCTCTCCGATTGTTATAACTAATGATTCATAGTATCCTTCTTCATATTTTAGCCCACGATATTTCTTTTCAGGAAAATAATTATAACCAAAGTCTACTGTATATTCCATATTATATTTATTATCTTTAAAAATCTTGTTAATGTTAATGTCTAAATTTGATAAACTGTCATTTATTTTAGTCCTTGCTTCTTCAATGTCTGTTACATTGCTTAATGTTGCATAAGTGTTTTTTTCTAAATATTTTTTTACTTTGTTTTTCATACTTTGATCTAATGAAGAGTTACTATTTGGAATTACTCTTAATCTAATAGCGGTATCTGGAATTATTACTTCATTATTTTTGAACTCATTATATATTAATATTGATGTTAACATAGTTAGTATAATTATTATTTTTTTCATATAAAAAATATCACCCTTTCGTTTTAATTATGAGTGATATTTTAATATTTTATTCTTATTTTTGAACTTTTATGATTATTTGATAATCATTTGGGGTTTCTAATTCTTCTAAGGCTACTTCATATCCTGCCAATTTGATATTTTCTATGGCATCTTTAGCAAGTTTAATTGCGGTAGCATATTTTACTTTGGAAATATTATTATTATTTGCTAATTGTGTATTATTTTGAGGTTGTGGTTCATTAAATGATGTAGTATTTGACATAGAATTAGTATTCCTTTCTTCTTCAATTGGATTTGGTATTTGGTTTTCAGAATTAGAATTTGATATTTCATTATCTAAAGCACTTATATTTACAAAATCCATATTTTTAGTTTGTGTATAAACATTTGGATTTTCTTCTTTTTTCTCTTCTACTTTTTCTACTAATGGTGGTAAAGGATTTTCATATAATGGATTTACTGTATTATCAATTGGTTTTGTTAAATCTATACCATGTTCAGTATTATCTGGTTGTGGTGGTAATTCCTTTGATATTCCAAGTAAATTTTTAATATATTCATCAGTATCTCTAACATTTATTCTTTCACTTATTATTTTATTTAATACTTGTTTTTGTAAATCTTCATCTTTTATTTGCAATAAGCATCTTGCATGTCTTTCTGATATTAGATTATTCATAAGTGCAACTTGTACTTCGTTTGTTAGTGACAATAATCTCATTTTATTAGCTATAGTAGATTGGCTTTTTCCCATTCTTTTTGCTAATTCTTCTTGAGTAAAATTACCCATATCTAGTATTTTTTTATAAGACTTTGCTTCTTCAATAGCGGACAAATCTTTTCTTTGAATATTTTCAATTAATGCCAATTCAGCACTTGTCTGGTCATCCATTGATCCTACTATTGCTGGTACTTCAGTTAACCCTGCTATAGTAGAAGCTTTATATCTTCTTTCTCCTGCTATTATTTCATATTTGCTACCTAAATCTCTTAAAATTAGTGGTTGAATTATACCATGTTCTTTAATTGAATTTGCTAATTCATTTAGTGCTTCTTCATCAAATGTCAATCTAGGTTGAAATCTATTTGGTATTATGTCTGAAAGTTTTACCATTACTACTTCTTTATTCATTTTCATAGTTATACACCCTCTTCAATTTCTTTTTTCCTACTCTAGTATAATGATACTATAAATTTGTAAAATTTACAAGATATTTTGTCAAATTTCTTGGATTAACAAAGTAAAAAGAGTAATTTTTTTAATTTTTACTCTTTCTAAAAACTCGTTTCTTTATTTTTCTATAAGTCTTTTTTTATTATTTCATTGTATCTTCTTGGGTATTTTTTATTTGTCTCTTTTATTTTTAAATATTTTATTAGGGTCCTTAAACTTCCTTCTATAGGAAGTTTAAAGATTAGCTTTTTTTCTTCTTTTATATTTAATTTTTCTAAGTAGTTATCAATATTTTTTTCCTCTTCTTCTACATTTGCTTTCATTGCTATAAATTTTCCATTTACTTTTACTAGTGGAACACCATATTCTAATAGATGCTTTAATGGTGCTACAGCTCTAGCAGTTACTATATCATATACTTCTCTATTATTCTTAGCATAATCTTCACTTCTTGTATTTATAATTGTTACATTATTTAATTGTAATTGTGATTTTACTAAATTTAAAAAATAACATTTTTTACTATTTGCTTCTATCAGTGTTATTGTGGTATTAGGAAAACATATTGCTAATACTAGGCCTGGGAAACCTGCTCCTGAACCAAGATCACATATACTTTGATTATTTATATTTTCAATTTTGTTAATTGTCAAACTATCATAGAAATGTTTTAAATATACATCTTCTTTACTTATTATTCTTGTTAAATTATATTTTTTATTTTCTTCTGTCAATATATTGTAATATTTATCTAAATTTGCCAGTTTAGCATCATCTAATTCTATTTTTATCTTTTTTAGTTCTATTATGAATTCTTCTTTATTCATTGTAATACTTCCTTAAATATACTAATAGTATTGATATATCAGCTGGATTAACTCCACTTATTCGTATGGCCTGTGCTATATTTAGAGGTCGCACTTCTTTCAATTTTTGTCTTGCTTCACTAGCTAAATTAGGTACTCTATCATAATCTATATCGGCAGGAATTTGCTTTTCTTCATTTTTCAACATTTTTTCTGCTTCTCGTTCAATTTTTTTGATATAACCTTCATACTTTATTTGAATTTCTACTTCTTCAACAACGTCTTGTGGATAATTTAAATCTAAGTTATTTGTTTCTATTATTGCTTGCAAATTGGAAGTTGGATTTTTTAAGTAATCATATACTGACATGCCAACTCTTCTTTTTTCATTATCAACAATTATTTTTATTTCTTTTAATTTATTTTTTAATTTTTCTATATTATTTTTCTTTTCAATGAATTTTTGATATTTTTCTCCTGTTACAAGCCCGACTTGATGTCCATATTCTCTTAGTCTTAAATCTGAATTATCATGTCTTAGAAGTAAACGATATTCTGCTCTTGATGTTAGCATACGATATGGTTCTCTTGTTCCTTTGGTTACTAAATCATCTATTAGTACACCTATATAAGCTTCATTTCTCTTTAATATTAATGGTTCTTTTCCTTCTAGTTTTAATCCAGCATTGATACCCGCTATTAAGCCTTGGCAAGCTGCTTCTTCATATCCACTAGTACCATTTATTTGGCCAGCAGTAAATAAATTATTTAATACTTTTGTTTCTAGATTTGGTTTTACTTGTGTTGGATATATAGCATCATATTCAATAGCATAGGCATATCTTAATATTTTGGCTTTTTCTAATCCAGGTAATGAATGTACCATTTTTTCTTGTATATCTCTTGGCATACTTGTAGAGAATCCTTGAACATATATGTCATCATAGTAAATACTCTCTGGTTCTAGAAATAATTGGTGCTTTTCCTTATCACTAAATCTTACTACTTTATCTTCAATTGATGGACAATATCTTGGCCCAACACCAGTTATATCATCTAGTCCACCATACATACTTGATTTAGATAAGTTTTCATTAATTATTTTTTTAGTTTCATCTGTTGTATATATTAAATAACATGGTTCTTGATTGTTTATGTCATAAATTGGTGGATTGGTATGAGAAAAAGTATAATACTTTTTATCTCCATCTTCTCTTTGCGTTTTGGAAAAGTCTATGGTACTTCTATCTATTCTTGGTGGAGTACCTGTTTTTAACCTTAATATTTTAAATCCATATTTTTTTAAGTTATCTGATAGATGCATCGATGGCTTTTCGTTATGGGGACCGCTTCTTGTTCTAGTATTCCCTATCAAAATATCTGATTTTAAGTATGTTCCTGTTGTTAATATTACTATATTTGAAGTTATATTTGTTCCATCCTCTAACACAACACCATAAACGGTATTATCTTTTACTATTAAATCTTCTACCATTGCTTCTTTTATTGTTAAGTTGGTTTCTTCTCTTAGTAGTTTTAACATTTCTTTAGGATATGTTATTTTATCTGCTTGAGCACGAAGTGATTTTACTGCAGGGCCCTTAGCAAAATTCAACATTTTCATTTGTATTAATGTTTTGTCCGCTACTTCTCCCATTACTCCGCCTAAAGCGTCTATTTCTCTTACTATTATTCCTTTAGCGGAACCTCCGATTGATGGATTACATGGCATTGTCGCTATATTATTTATTCTTCCGGATATTAATAATGTTTTATGACCTTTTCTAGCTGATGCCACTGCCGCTTCACATCCAGCATGACCTCCACCTACTACTATTACTTCATAATTCATATTTACACCTACTTTCCTAAACAAAATCTACTAAATAATTCATCTAATAATTCATCAGTATATGTTTCTCCAATTACTTCACCTAAATTATTCCATGCATCTTTTAGACTTAATTCTACAATATCTATTGGGTTATCATTGTTTATTTCTTCAATTACTTCATTTATATTATTTAATGATTTTTTTAATAATGCTATACTTCTAGCATTAGATAAATATGTCATATCATTTGATGATATTTCACCAATATTAAATAATCTTTTTATTTCATTTTTTATTTTATCAATTCCTATATTTTCTTTTGCTGATATTTCTATATAGTTATCTAATAGTGATTTATCTAATTTTGTTTCTAGGTCGATTTTATTTACCACTATAATTCTTTTCTTATTTTTTGTTTTATCTAGTAGTTCTTTTTCTTCATCAGTCATCTTTTCATTATTATTTAAAATGTAAATTACTAAATCTGCCGTGTCGATCATTTTTAAACTTTTTTCAACACCTATCTTTTCTACTGTATCATCAGTTTTACGAATTCCAGCTGTGTCTATTATATTTAATGGTATTCCCGATATTATTAAAGAACCTTCCACTATGTCTCTTGTAGTCCCAGGAATATCTGTAACTATTGCTTTTTCTTCCTCTAATAATGAATTTAAGAGACTACTTTTACCTACATTTGGTTTCCCAATTATACCTACTTTTATCCCTTCTTTTATCACTTTACTATCTTCTGACTTTCTAATTATTTCTTCTAATTTTTCTTTAAACTTTTGGACACTTGGAAGAACATTTTCGTTTGTTAATACTTCAATATCTTCGTATTCTGGATAATCAATATTTACTTCTATGTTGCTAATTATTCCCACTAATTCATTTCTTAAATCTTTAATTAAATTAGAGGTTTCTCCTGTTAATGTACTCATAGAAATTTTTCTTGCTGACTCGGCCTTAGAGGAAATTAAATCCATAGTGGCTTCGGCCTCAAGTAAATCTATCCTACCATTTAAGAAAGCTCTTTTAGTAAATTCACCTGGTTCTGCTAGTCTAGCACCATTTTCTAATAATACTTCTAATACTTTATTAGTGGTTGCAACGCCACCATGGCAATTTATTTCTACTACATCTTCACGAGTAAATGTTTTAGGAGCCTTCATTACAGTTACTAACACTTCATCTATTTTTTCATTTCCATCTTCTATAAAACCATAGTGTATAGTATGGGATTGTACCTTAGTTAAATCTTTTGTAAACACTTTACTAGCTATATTCAAAGCTTCATTACCACTTAATCTTATTATTGAAATGGCACCTACTCCCATAGTTGTAGAAATAGCCACAATTGTATCTTCCATAGTATTCCTTCTTTCTTCCATAGTATTTTACCATAATATGAAAAAAAATAAAAGTAATTATTTACTTTACTATTCTTTTTTACATTTATTTGTATAATTCTATTTGACCATTTTTATTAGCCAACAAGATTTCACTTGTAAGTATAGATTCTATATATCTAGCCTTTTTAGGATGAATTAAATATCTTATTTGTAATTCAACATGACTTTCATTTATTTTGGTATATATCATAGGATCATATTGATTATAATATATGCGATAAGTGTTTGATACATTATTTATTTGCTTTTTTAATTTTGCCGGTATTTTTTTTATGACTTCATTAGAATTCACAATTTTATATAATATCTTTTTCGTTTTTACAATATCAGCCTCTAATGGTACTCTTATAGTTATTTCATCCCATATATATTTAAAAGCTTTATTATAATTTTTTAATGGGTAACTAAATATTATGGAGTTTGGTAAATGAATGATTATTCCTGTACTTTGGCCTGTCATGTCAGAGTTTGATACTTCTAATATTTCAAAGTTCATTGTATTAATATTTACTACATCTCCTTTATATTCATTTATTTCTATTCTATCTTCTACCTGAAATGGCTTTACTATTTTTATATATAATCCACAAAAAAAGTTAAATATTAGATCCCTTATTGCTATTGTGAAGGCTGCTGATACTAAACTTATTAATGTCAAAATATTTTTTACATACTTTTCCCATATTACCATTATTACTATTATGATTATAATTTTTATTATTAATTTATATTTTTTTGTATAATTATATTCTTTTTTACTATCTTTAGTTTTCTTTATTATTTTTATTCCAATTTTTCCTAATATTAATATTAAAAAAACTATAATTATTGTCTTTAAAATTAGACTTATATACATTTCATCAATGTCAAATATTTTACTTATTTTCTCAATATACTTCATTTATTCACCTCCTTCTAATATGCTATTATATGTTTATACAAAGGAAAAAAGAAGATTACTCTCCTTTTAATTTAATCACAACTTTCCTATTTGGTTCTTCACCAATTGACTCAGTATAAACATATTTATCATCTGCTAACGCTGAATGAACAAGCCTTCTTTCATAAGAATTCATGCTATCCATTGTTATTTCTGTTTTGGTTTTATACGCTTCTCTAGCTAATTTTTTTGCTAAATATTCTATATTTCTTGCCCTCTTTTCTTTATAGTTTCCAACATCTATTATAATTGATAATGGTTCTTTTAAGTTACTATTAACCATTTGTCTTATTAGTAGTTGAAGAGCAGATACATTTTTACCATTTTTTCCTATTAATATGGCATTGTTATCAGAAAAAATTGTTATTGATATACTGTTATCTCTTCTTCTAACTTCAAGGTTGGCTTCGGTATTCATTTTGCTTATAATTTCATTTATTGTATCTTTAATAAATGAAACTACCTCATTCATATTTAATACTTCTATTCTTACTAGTTTTTTTAGTAAACTAGACTTATCTTCTACTTTATTTATTATTAAATCTTCTTCCGATACCTTTAAATCTTCGATAGCCATTTCCATTGCTTGTTCTTTTGTTTTTCCTTCATAATAATACTTATTCATTACTTCTCTGCCTTCTTTCTTTCTACTATCATGTTTTGTACCACTGTAAATAGTGAAGATGTTATCCAATATAATCCTAGTGCCACTGGTAAACTAAATGCTGCTACTAAAATCATTGCTAACATAAAATAGATAGTACCTTTCATTTGTTTTGCCATTGCTGTTTGATCTTTTAATGTCTTTCTGAATGATAGATAAGAAGTTGCAAGTATTAATAATAAGAAAATTATATATGCATACCAAAGATTTGACATTATTCCATGTGATATTGTTGTACCCATGTCTAGTTTTAGAAATTTATTTTCAAATATTACTGGTGTTCTATTAATTGCTTCTAGAAAAGCAAATAGTAATGGAATTTGAATAAAAGATAGTAGGCAACTTGATAATGGATTTATTTTGTGTTTTGAATAAATTGCCATCATTTCTTCAGCTTTTCTCTTTTGATCTTCTTCACTAGTTTTATCTTTATATTTCTTCTCTAGTTTTTCTAATTGGGGTTGAACTTCTTTTAATTTTTCAGACTGCATTGCTGTCTTTCTTGTTAATGGATACAAAATTAATCTTATTACTAAACAAGATAAAATTATAGCAGAGCCGTTTGCAAGGCCTTTTCCTAGTCCTGTTTTTTCTAACAATAGTCCTATATTTATTATTACCCATGCTAATGGTTTTACAAAAATTGTAGTCCATAATCCTTCATATTCTGCAAATGGTTTAAATGATTCACATTTTGGTAATTTATCTACATCTACCTTGTTTTCTTTATAAATTTCTATAACATTCTCATCTGTTGGCCTACACAAAACATTTTCAGTTAGTGCCTTACCTGTTTCCTCATATTTTACTGGTTTTTTATCCTCTCCAGTAAGGGTCTTTGTACACCCAGTTAACATTACTAAACTTAAAATTAATAATATGATTTTTATTGTTTTTTTATTTTGTTTCAAATTTATCACCTATACTCATTAGTTTTAACAACTCATTTTCTATTTCTTTATATGTTAAATCTAATATACCTTTCTTAATAATTATAACATAGTCATAACCATTATGCACGACTTTTTTATTATTATCAATAATGTTTTTTATCCTTCTTTTTATTTTATTTCTAGTAACAGCAGTACCAGTTTTTTTAGGAACTGTTATACCATACCTATTACTATCATTATTTTTTCGATAGTAAATACTAAAATATTTACTTTTTTTTGATTTACTATTATTTATTATCTCGGTATACTCACGAGATGATTTTATTATTTCAATTTTCTTCATTTTGGATAAAAGAAAAAAAGAAAACAAAATTATGTTTTAAGCACATAATTTTTTTCTTTTTTTTGCTCTTCTACTTTTTAAAACATTACCTTTAATTCTACTAAAGAAACCGTGCTTTTTTGCTTTTTTTCTATTGTTAGGTTGATATGTTCTTTTCATTATATAATACACCTCCAAGTCAAATGCTATTTTATTATATATTTTTATTTTGATTATGTCAAGTAATTTTGTTATTTTTAATTAATTAGTACTTTTGAAGATTCTTTTCTTCTTTAAGTGGTTTAAAGCCATTTAATTCAAGTTCATCCATAGTTACTATCTTATTATTTAGTGCTTCTTTGATATTATATTTCTTACCGTCCACTATAACAAAGATACTTCCACTTTTTACACAGGTAAAATAATATTTATAATTACTATCTTCGTAATAATATTCTATTGCTGAAGCGCAGGCAGCATCTTTTGATTCATCTATTATAGTAATTTTATTTTTGGATACTGCTATATCCTCATCCTTTATTATAGTGTCTTCTGGTAATTTATCATCTGAATTATTTTCTTCTTTTTTAGGAATATTTTCTTTCTCTTCCTTGATTGTGTTGTTTTCGTTAATGGTATTTTCTTTTATACTTTCTTTGGAATTATTATTAGAAAGATTTATATTAGTTTCTTTTTCTTTATAATAATATCTTAAGCAAAAGAATAGAACAACTACAATAAAAATAATGATTAATATTGTATATAATATTTTCTTATTCATAAAATTCCTCCTTCTTACTTAGTATTTTACTATAAATTGTATATTTTTACAAATATATTTTGATAATTATGATTTAAACTTTAAAAACTTATATGTAAAAGATAACTATTAATTCAAAGACTTTATGGCTTTGAATTACTTTTTTAAAGACCTTAGGCTTTAAAAATAGTGAGCAACAAAGTGCGAACTCTAAAAAAATAAATAAAAGCCCTTTCTTTTTTTAGTTTTTTTTGATACAATTATATTTGAGGAAAATAAGGTGAAGCAGATGGGAAAAATAATTGCAATTGTAAATCAAAAAGGTGGTGTAGGAAAAACCACTACTAGTATAAACTTATCAGCCTCTTTGGGTGTTTTAGATAAAAAGGTGTTACTTGTTGATCTTGATCCACAAGGAAATGCCACTACCGGCGTTGGTGTAGACAAAAATGATATATCAAGTAGTATTTATGAAGTATTAACTAAAAAGGAAACAATAGAGAATTCTATTATTAAAACAAAAAGTAAAAATCTTTGGCTTCTTCCAGCATATCTTAATTTAGCTGGTGTAGACATGGAACTTATTGAGTTAGAACGAAAAGCAAAGGAAACTGGTGAAAAATTTAATAGGGTAGTTAGATTAAAAGAAGAACTGGGTAAAGTTAGAGAAAATTTTGATTTTATTTTAATTGATTGTCCTCCTAGTTTAGGTATACTAACTACTAACGCACTTGCTGCTGCAGACTCTGTTCTTATTCCGGTTCAATGTGAATACTTTGCTCTAGAAGGTATTATGCAACTTATTAATACTATAATGCTTGCTCAAAGAAAAGTTAATCCTAATCTTGGCATTGAAGGTGTTTTACTTACAATGTTTTCTAATACTAATCTTGGTATTGAAGTAATAGAAAGTATTAAAGGTTTCTTTAAAGAAAGAGTATATAATACTATTATTCCTAGACTTGTCAGACTAGCTGAAGCTCCAAGTCACGGTAAACCTATACTCGAATATGAGCCTAGAAATAAAGGTACTATTGCTTATCTAAATTTAGCAAAGGAGGTTATTGAAAGAAATGGAACAGAAGAAGAAAGCCCTAGGTAAGGGACTTGAAGAATTGTTTTCTAGTGAAGTACTTGATTTTGATACTTTTGAAAATAATATAATGGAAAGTACTCCTACTAACGAGGTAAAAGAAATTCCAGTTAGTGAAATCAGACCTAATCCATATCAGCCAAGAAAAACTTTTAATGAAGAAGCACTTAACGAACTTGCTGAATCTATTAAAAATTATGGTGTATTTCAACCTATTATCGTTAAGAAGAGTATTAAAGGTTATGACTTAATTGCAGGTGAAAGAAGACTTAGAGCTAGTAAACTTGCAGGTATGGAAACGATACCCGCTATTGTGAAGGAATTCTCTGATGAGGAAATGAGAGAAATCTCACTACTTGAAAATATTCAAAGAGAGAATCTTACTGCTATTGAACTTGCTTGGGCTTATAAAGGAATTATTGATAACTTAGATATTAGACAAGAGGACTTAGCTAGAAAAATTGGTAAGAGTAGAAGTCATATTACTAATACTTTAGGACTTTTAAATCTACCGGAAGATATTCAGAAGAAAATTCTTGATGGAGAAATTTCTATGGGTCATGCTAGAGTGTTATCTAAAATGAATGATGAAGAAGAAGTTACTAATTTAGCTAATAAAGTTATTGAAAATAATATTAGTGTTCATGAATTAGAAGAAATTAGTAAAAAGGAAGAAATTAAGAAAAGAATTCCTAACGCCAGAAGAAGAACGGATACTGATTATTTTCATATTGAGAATGAACTTAGAGATATTCTTGGTACTAAAGTTAAAGTTGATAATAAGAAAGTTAGTATTTACTTTGAAAATGTTAATGACTTAAATAGAATTCTTGATATTATGAATATTGAAATTAAATAGTAGAAAATTAGATTTTTCTACTATTTCTTTTTAGTATACTTATAGTTAACTTATCCTTGTTTGCAATCTTTTATTTTTTATTTATTTAAAATTAATTAATTTGGTCTTATATAATGATATGATTAATGTGCTTGCGGTAAGGGTAGGTACAAGAGTTTAACTTAGAAGAATTTTATCAAATTTTGTCGTACTTAATTGTTTGCAAAATGAGTCAGCAGTATATTATAATATTCTTGTAGGGAAGAACAGAAAAGTGAGGTGTCAAAGATGCAAGGAAGAGTTAAGTGGTTTAATAACGACAAAGGTTATGGCTTTATTGATTATCCGAATGGTGAAGATATTTTTGTTCATTATTCTGCTATTAAACAGGATGGTTATAAAACTTTATCTGAAGGTCAAATTGTTGAATTCGATTTAATTGAAACTACTAAAGGTTTACAAGCCATTAATGTAGTTGCTACCAATAATGTTAAGGCTTAGAAAAGGAGTACAATTATATAAGACAGCTAGATGTACTTAAGGCTATCTTATTTTTTTGTGTAGAAGTTATGAAAAAAATTAAATACTTATTATTATCTTTAAAAGAGATATTTATTGTTTTATTTATTCAGTATTTTATTCTTATTTTTTCTATTATTTTATTTAATGGAGATGAAAATATTTATATTGGTAATATTTTACTTAGTATATTTAGTATTATATATATCTTAAGTAAGAGAAGGGTAATTGATATTTCTTTTAATATTAGGAATAATTATTTTATATATATTATGCTAGGTAGTTCTATATCTATTATTTATAATATGATTTTATATAGATTAAATTTATATACTTTTGATACTAATAATACTTTTCTTTTTCTAGATATTTTAACTTCTGGTATTATTAGTCCTATATTTGAAGAAGTTGTTTTTAGAGTGAGTTTTATTCCTAAGGTAGAATGTTTTATTTATAATAAAGAGAAAGTTATTATAATAACTAGTATTATTTTTGCTATATTACATTTTAATTTTTTATCTGGTTTTATTGCTTTTATTATTGGTATTATTAATGGATATATCTATATTAAGACGAGAGATATTATTAAAATATCTTTGGTTCATATTTCTCTTAATACTATAAGCTGTTTAATAACTGGTTATAATATAGTAATATTTATTTTGGGTATTATATTAATGATAGAAGTGATATTATATTTCGGAAAAGAAAGATATTTGTAAAGAAGGATGTTTAGCTTCTTTTTTCTTTACTTTTATATTAATTTATTATACAATATAGGTGGAGAGGACAGGGGATACTTATGAAAAAATATATTCTTTTACCTGCTGATTCTTATGTTGTTATTAATAAGACAATTTTACATGATGAGGATAGAAAAATTATTACTAGTTTGTATCTACCTGTTATTGGTATGGATGCGGTGATGCTGTACTTTTTGTTATGGAGTGACTTAGATAGTTCTTCAATTGTTAGTTCTGATTTTACTCATCAAAAAATTGTTTCTAATCTTAGAATGACTATTAATGAAGTAGAAGATGCTAGAAGTAAATTAGAGGCTATTGGCCTTATTAAAACTTTAGTTAAAGAGGGTAATGTTAATAATTATATTTATGAATTATATAGTCCAGTTTCTGCTACTGAATTTTTATCTCATCCTATACTTAATATTGTTTTATATAGTAATATTGGTAAAAAAGAGTATGATAATTTGATTAAAACTTTTAAGATGCCTAGATTTAATACTAGTGGATATACTGATATTACTAAGAATTTTAACGATGTATTTGAAAGCACTACCATGACTTCATATGATTTATCATTAGAGGATATTAGAAAATATAATAAACTTAAACTTAATATTAATAGTAATTTTGACTTTAATTTTCTTATAAATGCTATGCCTAAGAATATTGATACTAGTAGAATTTTTACTAAAGAGATTAAGGAACTTATTATTAGTTTATCTTTTATTTATGATATTGATGCTATTAAGATGACTAATATTGTTAAAGGAAGTCTTAATGAAAGAGGTACTATTAATAAAGAAACTCTTAGAAAGACCGCTAGAAACTTCTACCAATTTGATAATGGTGGTAATCTTCCTACAATTGTATCTAATTGTCAACCAGAGTATTTGAGAAAACCAATTGGAGATACTTCAAAGAGGGCTAAAATGATATATACTTTTGAAACTATTTCTCCTAGAGAACTTCTTATTAGTAAGAATAAAGGTAATGAACCTACTAAAAGAGATTTAAGATTAGTTGAAGATTTACTTCTTGATTATAATTTAAAACCTGGTGTTGTTAATGTTTTAATTGATTATATTCTTAATATTAATGATAAAAAGCTTACAAGAGGATTAGTAGAAACAATGGCTGGTGAATGGCAAAGAAAAGGTATTGAAACAGTTGAAGATGCTATGAGTCTTTGTGAAAAAGAACATAAGAAAAGAACTAAAAAAACTATTGAAGAGAAGAGAATTATTACTAAAACACCTGATTGGTTTGATAAAGAAATTGAAAAAGAAAAAATTAATGATGGTGAAGATAATCAATTAGAAGAACTTTTAAAGGAGTATAAATGATGAAGGATACTAAGAATATTATTAATAAATATAGTTTTGATAGATATGAGTTAGAGAGAAATTTTGATATTGAAATGGAAGATGAAACTTTTAAAAAGTTAGTTAGTAAACTTAAGTTATCTAAAGATGAACTTATTAAATATACTTCTAGAATTAAGGATGCTTCTTTAGAACTTAAAAATTGTGCTAATTGTAAAAATATTATGGAATGTAAGAATAATATATGTGGATATGTTTATTATCCTAGTGTACTTCAAGATAATTTAGTTTTTTCTTATGTTCCCTGCAAATACAAGAAAAAGTTAGATAATGATACTAAATATCAAGATAATATTATTTCTTTTGATATGCCTAAGGAAATAGTTAATGCTTCAATGAAAAATATATATACTGATGATAAGAATAGACTAGAGACTATTAAATGGCTTACTATTTTTATTAAAAAAATTGAAAATAATGAAAAAAGTAAGGGCTTATTCTTGACAGGTAACTTTGGATGTGGTAAAACATATGTAGTGGCTGCGGCCTTCAACGAACTTGCTAAGAAAGGTAAAAAGGTAGCTTGTCTATATTATCCAGAGTTTTTAAGAAGTCTTAAAGAAAGATTTTCTGATGACTATAGAGAAGTATTTGATAAAGTTAAAAAATGTGATCTTTTATTAATTGATGATATTGGAGCAGAGACTGTTACTAGCTGGAATAGAGACGAAGTACTTGGTACTATCTTACAATATCGTATGCAAGAATCATTACCAACATTTTTTACTTCTAATTTATCTTTAAAGGAATTGGAAGTACATCTTGCCGGTAATGATAGTGAAGGTAAAATTAAAGCAAGACGAATTATTGAAAGAATTAAATATTTGACAGATAATATTACAATGATCGCAGAAAATAGAAGAAAGTGAGGATAAAAATGGAAAACAATAGTAATGCATTTAAGTTTGATCCTAATAAATTAGAGAAGTCTTTTACTGATAAAAATGGTACTTCGAAGATTGAAATGGAAAGTGATGGAGCATATCTTAATATGCCAGAGAGTGTTACTCTTGCTAATAGACCTAAGACTAAAATTCTTACCAAAGAGATAAAGACTCCTAAAGGTGGAGCTAACATTGGTGTTGGTAGTAATGGATTTGCCGGTGTTATAACTCTTGCAGGTATTATTGCAATAGCAGGAGTAATTATTGCTTATTTAACACTTAGATATTAATTAACTTATATATAAAGGAGGAGTAGTTATGCTTTGTGCTTTAGAAGTTAAAACTTGTTATTCTATTTTGAGTAGTTTAAATAGAATTGATATTTTGACTAAAAAGGCTAAGGAGATGGGCTACTCCTCTTTAGCTATTACAGATTTGAATAATATGTTTGGAGTATATGAATTCTATTTAGCTTGTCTTAATAATGATATTAAACCTATTATTGGTATGGAAGTTAAAACTAATCAAGATAATTTTATTTTAATTGCTAAGAATAATAATGGTTATAGAAATCTTATTAAAATAGCTACAATTATATCTGATAGAGAAATTACTTTTGATGATTTGAAGATATATTCTAAAGATATTATTTTAATTATACCTTATAGTTCTTATAATGAAAAGATTACTAATTTTTTTGATGAATATTATATAGGATATACCTCTGTAGAAGAAAGAGATAAAGTTAAAGATAAGGGAGTTCTTATTACAGATATTTCTTATATTGAAAAGAATGACTATAAGTACTTAGATTATTTATTGATGATCAAAGATGATAAGAAATTAGGAGAGATGGAACTTAATACTTATACTGGGAAACATTTACTTGATAAAGAAGAATTTAATAATCTTACTAATGATATTGTTAGAAGTAATATGAAATATATTTGTGATGAATGTAATGTTACTTTTGAGAAAAGAGATGGATTATTACCTATATATAATAAAGATGTTGATTCTTTTGAATATTTGAATAGTTTGTGTAATAAAGGTCTTAATAAAAGACTCTCAGGTAATATTTCTAAAGAATATCAAGATAGACTTAATTATGAACTTGATGTTATTAATAAGATGGGCTTCTGTGACTACTTCTTAGTAGTATGGGATTATGTTAAATATGCCAAGTTTAATAATATATTAGTAGGTCCTGGTAGAGGTAGTGCAGCGGGTAGTTTAGTTAGTTATTGTCTTGGTATTACAGATGTTGATCCTATTAAATATGATTTGTTATTTGAAAGATTTTTAAATCCTGAAAGAGTAACTATGCCCGATATTGATATTGACTTTGATAGTGAAAAAAGGGGATTAGTTACAGATTATGTTATGAATAAATATGGTGAGAAAAGAGCGATTGGTATTATTACTTTTAATACATTAGGAGCTAAACAAGTTATAAGAGATGTTGGTAGAGTACTTAATATTTCACTTCCTATTATTGATGAAATTGCTAAGGCTATTACTACTAAAAACCTTAAAGATAGTTATGTAGTGGGTAGTAAGTTTCATAGACTTATTAATTCTAATCCTGATTATATAAAATTATATAATGCTTCGGTTAAACTAGAGGGACTTCCTAGACATATATCAGTTCATGCTGCTGGGGTTGTTATGAGTAATATAGATATCGATGAAGTTATTCCTTTATATAAGAATCCTTTAGGCATGTATGTATCAGCCTTCTCAAAAGATTATTTGGAGCCATTAGGACTATTAAAAATGGACTTTTTAGGACTTGATAATTTAACTTTAATTAGTAATGTTATTGAAGAAATTAGAAAAAATGAAGGTATTAATATTAGTTTTGAAAAGATTCCTCTTGATGATAAGAAAACACTAAAAGTATTTAGAGATGTTGATACTGATGGTATATTTCAGTTTGAATCAGTTGGTATGAAGAGATTTCTATCTAAACTTAAAGTTAATTCATTTGATGATATTGCTACGGCTTTAGCATTATATAGACCAGGACCTATGGATAATATTGATTTATTTATTGCTAGAAGAGAAGGCAGAGAGAGGGTTGATTATATTCATCCTGACTTAGAAGATATTCTTAAACCTACTTATGGTATTATTATTTATCAGGAGCAAATTATGCAAATAGTTAGAAAGATGGCTAGTTATTCTTATGGTGAGGCTGATATTTTAAGAAGAGCAATGTCAAAGAAAAAAGAAAGTATTATTTTAGCAGAAAAGCCTAAGTTTATTAAGGGATGTCTAGATAATGGATATGATGAAAGGACCGCTACTGAAGTGTATGACTTGATTTTAAAGTTTGCTAATTATGGTTTTAATAAATCACACTCTGTTTCTTATGCTATTACTGCTTATAAGATGGCTTTTATTAAAACATATTTCCTTAAGTACTTTATCGCAGGAATCTTAACTAATTCTATTGGTAATACTAGTAAAATTAATATTTATGTTAATAGAGCAAGAAAATCCTTAATTAAAATTCTTCCTCCAGATATTAATGAAAGTAGTAATAAATTTTATGCTGGTAAGGATGGTATTAGATGTCCTTTATCTATTATTAATGGCGTTGGTACTTCTATTTCTAATGATATCATTAGTGAAAGAGAAAATGGTAAGTTTACTGATCCTATTGATTTTATTGTAAGAATGTCGAATAAAGGTATTAATAAAAAGACTATTTCTAGTCTTATATATGCAAGAGCAATTAATTTTGGATATAATAAAAATACTCTTATACAAAATTTAGATACTATTTTAAATTATGCGGATATTGCTAAAGATGCTGGAATGATTGAAACTTTAAAACCAGAAATTATTTTATATGATGAATATGATAAGAATGAACTTATTTCTTTAGAACTTAAAACTATTGGTTTTTATCTTACTGAACATCCTGCTTCTAAATATAGAGATGATAGTATTATTGTTAATACTTCTAATATTAGTGATTTCTTTGATAAGAGAATTTTTATGATTGTTATGATTAGTAGACTTAAGGAGACTACTACTAAGAATAATGATGTTATGGCTTTTATTGTAGGTAGTGATGAATTTGGAGAAGTTGATCTTACTTGTTTTCCAGATGTTTATAAGAAATTTAATAATATTAAAGTTGGTAATATTATTAAGATTTTTGGTAGAGTAGAAAAAAGATATGATAAATATCAAGTTATTATAAATAATATTAGTATATTGGAGTGATGTTATGAAAAAAGGTAAATTTGTTATTATTTCTGGTCCTTCAGGAGTAGGAAAGGATACTATTTGTGATGAGTTAGTTAAAAAAGGAGTGGGCAGATATTCTGTATCTATGACTACTAGAAAGAAAAGATCTACTGAAATAGAAGGTATTAATTATTTCTTTGTAAGTAAAGAAGAATTTGAAAGACATATTGAAGAAGATTATTTTCTAGAATATGCTATGTATAATGGTAATTATTATGGTACTCCTAATGAATTTATTAAAGAGACTACGAATAATGGAGATAATGTTATTGCAGTACTAGAAATGAATGGGGCTATTAATGCTAAGAGGATTTTTAGTAATGCTATTACTATATTTATTATGCCTCCTTCTTTTGATGAATTAGAAAGAAGACTTAGGGGTAGAAAATCTGAAGATGATAATATTATTAGTGAGAGACTTAATATTGCTAAAGAAGAAATTAAATGTAAGGATAAATATGATTATATAGTTATCAACAATACTGTTGATGAGGCTGTTTTAGAAATTGAAAATATTATTAATAATTGTTAGTTTATCAACAGATACTGTGGATAAGTGGTAATTATATAACAAAAACTCAAGAAATTAATCTTGAGTTTTACTATTTTATCTTCCTTTTCCTACATTACCAAAGTTATAACCTTCTTCTTGCATTCTTTTATCAACAAATTCTTCCCAATTTGCATAGTCTGTCTTGATAGGTTCTCCTGTAAGTTCTGCTCTTCTCTTAGCTTCGTTATAATAGTCATAAAATTCTAAATAGCTTTGTACCATTAATTCTATAGCATATGGATCATCTAATTCAGCCTTTAAATACTTATCATACATTTGGTTAAATAATGGTTTATCTATGATATCATTATTTCTAGTTTCTACTACTAGACGATTATAATAGAATTCTCTTTCTTTTAAATCATCATGTGATAAACCTTCATCAGGAATAACGGCTTTATTTTTTTCTTCTGACTCTATTCTTATATTATTGATTTGTGATTGTTTACTTAAATTATATATTCTTAATGCTTCTTGGTAGGCAATAGAATTTTCTTTACTTGCTCTTTCTAATTCTTGTTCATATTCTTGTAATTTTTCTTTTGATAATTCATTTCCTTTACTATCAGTTTTTCTCTCTACCATAGCCATTAGAGCTACTAATCTATTAATATCTATTTTACCATGAGCTTTTTCAGATACTTCTACCTCTTTTTTATTAAGATTATTTAATATCATTTCTTCTTCTGCAGTTAATTCTTTAGTTAATGATTCTAATTCTTTAATAAAATTATTTAAAACAGCTTTAGTTTCTGGAGTAAAATATGCCATATATTTATTCATATAATCTATTGTTTCTTGAACAGAAATCTTTTGCCTACTTATTGCATATAAACTATTTTTAACTGATTCTAAATATCTAAGTCCTGCATTAGTGTTTAAATCATTTTTTATTGTATTTTCTATACCTGAAAATTTCAAGTCATCAACACTTCTTGACATTTGGCTAGCTTTGGCCGCTACTTGTTCCATTGAAGGTACTGCTAATGTAGTTGATATTTTTTCAAATTTTTCTAACAAATTTAATTTAGAACTTATTAATGATGTACTTAAAGCAAAAGCATCTTTTCTCCCACCTTCTGGTAATAAAATACATTCACTGTTTCCGTTAACTACAATCTTACTTCTTGATGATGGAGTATATTTAGCATACAATCCTGTTGATTTTGTTTCAATACTCTTTTTAAAATTAATGAAATAACTATCTCTTTTTCCAGCTTTAGCCGCTAACTGGTTATATAATTGTTTTCCATTTGGAGTTAATTTATCTGTTGCATTTAAATTTCTTAGTATTTGACTTAATAATACTGCTTCGACATAATTACTCCATTCTTTTTTTACTGTTTGAGTTATTTCTTCGGTTTTATTATGCTTCTTATCATCATATCCTTTAGTGTTATATGTGTTTCTTACAACTTCATTAATTGCCATAAGCAAACTATCTGCACTATTAATATTTATTTTTATTTCTTCCATTTTTCTTCCTCCAAATCAATTTCTATATTAATTGTATCATACCTAAGTTGGTATTTCAATATTAATTTTAGATGTTTACATTATTTTTATTTTTGATATAATTATATTATAAGTATGTATATAATATATTTTTTTATTCTTTTAAACATAAAATTGGGAGGAAATATGATATGATAAATGATGACTGTTATAAATTTTTAAAACTAGATATTGTTAGTGATACAAATAACATTATTAGTGCTTATTCTTTATTTGAAATATTAGATAAGTTTTTTGAAAGTTTTAGAACATTAAGATATGGTAATGATAAAATGATTAATAGTATGAATAATGAATATACTTTTGTAGATAAACTTAATAAAATTAAGAATAGCATGATAAATCCTTGGTTTAGAAAAATTTTTGTTTCAGAATTTAATGATAATTTTATTAAGATGGTTATTATAGTTAATCCAATATATAGAAGAAAAGAATTTCCTACTAATAACATTTATTATTATATAATAAAGGATAGAAATAGTGGTGATATTTACTTTGAGAATAATGTACTAAAAAATAGGGTATTTGATAAATTTTATCAAGAAATTATAAATATATTTTCTTTAGCAGAAATTTATACTGATATTTTTATGCTTGATAAAAAAGATTTTCCTATATATCATCAGACATTTGACTTAGATAATGTTGGTGCCAGTGTTGATTATAATAATTTTGGTAATGTCTCTTCTTATATTATATATGATGGTAAAATATGTAGTAATAATGAAATTAAAGATATTAAAAATGATATCTTAAAAAGAATTCCTGTATATACAGATAATCTTGATGCTATAAGTAGTTATATTGTTAATGAACAAAGAAAAGCTAAAATTAGAAAAAAAGAATATTAAAGTAGAGACAATGTGGCTCTACTTTATTTCTGAAGACTTATGGCTTCAGAAACAACGAACAGCGAAGTGTGAGATGCCTAAATAAATTAGATATTTTACTTGAAAATTATATGATTTTATTATATACTTATATTAACCAAAGGAGGTATTTTATGAAAAGTAGTAGAATTATGAAAATATTTGAACAATATGTCAGAAAATATGATATGAATAATATAGATATTAAAGCTAGATATTTTCATTCACTGAAGGTTATGGAACTTGCAAGAGAACTAGCTACTGGTTTAGGTATTTTTTCTGAGGAAGAAGTAGCCGTCTGTGAACTTATTGGTCTATTTCATGAGATAGGTAACTTTTCTAAAACTCCTAATTATCAAATGGATGATGATATTAATGATAGTTATAATAGAACTATTGATGTTTTATTTAATAAAAAGTTAATTAGAGAAATTAGTAAAGAAACTAAGTATGATACAGTTATTAAAATGGCTATCTTTGCTTATGATAAAAATGGATTCCCTGCTGATATTGATGAGAAAGGTAGACATATGTGTGCTATTATAAAAGATGCTCATAATTTAGATTCTTTTAGATTATTTGTTAATTATCCATATGTAGATACAGTAATCAAAAGTTATCCTAGTAGTCTCGTGTATGATGACTTTAAAAGTTTTAAGACTATTAGTTCTAAAGTAAGTGATAATGCTAGTGATGAAGTATTAGTTACTTTATCAAAGATGTATTCATTCAATTATAAATATTCTTATTATTTATTAAAACAAAATGATTATGTTAATAAGATATTTAATTCTTTAAATTTTGATAATAGTGAATTAGAGGGGTTCTTTAAACAACTTATGGTTGTTCTTAATAATTATATCGATAAAAGGATAGGTGTTGTAAATGCTTGATAAAAAATATGACCACTTGATGGTTGAAAAAGATAAATATGATAATTGGAAGAAAAAGGGGTATTTTAAATCTGGAGATTTAAGTAAGAAACCATACTGTATAGTTATTCCTCCTCCTAATGTAACAGGTAAATTACATTTAGGTCATGCTTGGGATACTTCAATTCAAGATATTATTATTAGATATAAGAGAATGCAGGGGTTTGATGCTTTATGGCTTCCAGGTATGGATCATGCTGGTATTGCTACGCAGGCTAAGGTAGATAAAAAACTTAAGAGTGAAGGTATTAATCCTAGAAGTATGTCTCGTGAAGAGTGGCTTAAGGTTGCTTGGTCTTGGAAAGAAGAATATGCCGAAAATATTCATAGTCAGTGGGCTAAACTTGGTTTATCTCTTGATTATGATAAGGAAAGATTTACTTTAGATGATGGTTTATCTCATGCTGTTAGAAAGGTATTTGTTGATTTATATAACAAAGGTCTTATCTATAGAGGTGAGAGAATTATTAATTGGGATCCTGCGGCGATGACTGCTCTAAGTAATGAAGAGGTTATTTATAAAGATGTTGAAGGAGCCTTCTACCACATTAAATATATGATTGAAGGTACTGATGAGTATCTAGAGGTTGCTACGACTAGACCAGAGACTTTATTTGGTGATACTGCAGTTGCAGTTAATCCAGATGATGATAGGTATAAGAAATATATTGGTAAGAATGTTATGCTTCCAATAGTTAATAAACTTATTCCTATTATTGGTGATGAACACGCTGATATGGAGTTTGGTACTGGTGTTGTTAAGATTACTCCTGCTCATGACCCTAATGACTTTGAAGTTGGTAATAGACATAATCTAGAGAGAATTGTCGTTATGAATCCTAATGGTACAATGAACGAGAATGCTGGTAAATATAATGGTATGGATAGATTTGAATGTAGAGATGCTGTTATTAAGGACTTAGATAGTGAAGGACTTCTTATTAAGATTGAACCTATTAATCATAACGTTGGTTTTTCTGAGAGAAGTGATGTTATGGTTGAACCTTATCTTTCTAAACAATGGTTTGTTAAGATGAGACCGCTAGCGGATAGAGTTCTTGAAAACCAAAAGGATAAAGATAAGAAAGTTAACTTTGTTCCTCCTAGATATGAAAAGACTATGAATCACTGGATGGAAATTACTTATGATTGGTGTATCTCTAGACAATTATGGTGGGGTCACAGAATACCTGCTTGGTATAAAGGTGATGAAGTTTATGTTGGTATGGAAGAACCTAAAGGTGATGGTTGGGTACAGGATAATGATGTACTTGATACTTGGTTTTCTTCAGCACTATGGCCTTTTAGTACTTTAGGATGGCCTGATAATACTGACTTACTTAAGAGATATTATCCTAATAATGTACTAGTTACTGGTTATGATATTATTCCTTTCTGGGTTAATAGAATGACTTTTCAAGGACTTGAGTTCTTAAATGAAAGACCTTTTAAAGATTGTTTAATTCATGGCCTTATTAGAGATAAAAAAGGTAGAAAGATGAGTAAGAGTCTAGGTAATGGTATTGACCCTATGGATGTTATTGATATGTATGGTGCTGACTCTTTAAGATTCTTCTTAACTACAAATACTGCTCCTGGTATGGATTTAAGATATGATGAAGAAAAAGTTAAATCAACTTGGAACTTTATTAATAAGATTTGGAATGCTTCAAGATTTGTTTTAATGAAACTAGAAAACTTTAAAGAGGAAGATTATACTCTTGATAATTTAAAAGGAGAAGATAAGTGGATTTTAAATAGATTAAATACTACGATTAAAGACGTTACTAAAAATATGGATAAATATGATTTTCATATTGTAGGTAATACACTATATGATTTTGTATGGGGAGACTTCTGTGACAAGTATATTGAGTTATCTAAGTTCTATAACGATAATACTACGAAGAGTGTACTTATTAGAGTTCTTACAGATATTCTGAAGATGCTTCATCCTTTTATGCCTTATGTTACTGAAGAAATATATGGTATGATGCCTATTAAAGAAGCAGAATCTATTATGATTAGTAAGTATCCTATATATGATAAGAAAGAGGTATTTACCACTAATATTGATAATGTACTTGAATTTATTACAATGTTTAGAAATAAAAAGGCTGAACTTGGTAATATTGGAGAGTATAAGGTATATATTGATATTGATGACGAGACTTCTAAAGACATTATTATTAATATGCTAAAATTAAGTGATAAGATTTCTTTAGAAGATGGTAATGGTATAAAAATAGAATATGCTGGTATGAAGGCTTCTATTATATATGATAATAGTAAGAGTTTAGAAGAAGAAAAAGAAAAACTTCTTAAAGAAAAAGAAAGTCTAGAGGCTTCAATTGCAAGAAGAGAAAAACTTCTTAGTAATAGTAATTATGTTGAGAAGGCTCCTAAAGCAATTGTTGATAAAGATAGAGAAGCTCTTCTTAAAGAAAAAGAAATGTTAGATATTATTTTAAATAAAATTAATGGTTAGTTTATAAAAAGGAGGTTATATTTATGGCTAAGTATTGTGCAAATTGTGGAAAGGAATTAACTGATGAACAAGATATTTGTTTAAATTGTGGTGTTAGAGTTAAAAAGAGTACTACTTCAAGTGATCCTAATGCTAAATCTAAACTTGCTGCTGGGTTATTTGGTATTTTCTTAGGTGCCTTTGGTGTTCATAACTTTTACCTTGGTTTTACTGGTAAAGCAGTTGCTCAACTTTTAATCACTGTTTTATCTTGCGGTATTTTAAGTCCTGTATCCGCTATATGGGGACTTATTGAAGGTATTATGATTCTTTCTAGTAATGACTATAAAGATGCTGATGGTAATACTTTAAGAGACTAATGAAAAAAAGAATTATTAATTTAATTATTTTGCTTTCTGGTACTTTATTTATTTTTATAATAGTTACTGGAAAGTTCAATGTGGAATGTCTTTTTAAGAAGATATTCCATATTTCTTGTCCTGGATGTGGGTTAACTAGATCTTTTAGGTCTATTCTTAATTTAGACTTTATTAATGCTTTTAAATACAATATTCTTGGTATACCTTTATTTATTTTATGTATTATTTATATTATTCTCTTAATTAGAGATGTTATAATAGGTAGTGATAAAGGTAATAAGTTAGTACTTTATATTTTTAGTAAATACTATATACTTATTATTTGTTTATTTATTATTTGTATGATCATTAATAATATTAATGGTATATAATTATTTTTACACTTCATACTAATTATGAGGTGTTTTTTATGAGCGATTTTCTTAATATTTGTTTTAGAACAATACTAGTTCTTATTATTCTTTTCTTTATTACTAAGATGATGGGAAAGAAACAAATATCTGAACTTAATTTTTTTGACTATGTTGTTGGTATTACGATTGGTTCTATTGCCGCGGATATTTCTTTAGATATTGAAAAGAATATGATTGCAGGAATAGCAGCTCTATTTATATATGGATTTATATCTTATATAATTTCATTTGTATCTATAAAAAGTATTTTAGCAAGAAGATTTTTTATTGGTGTACCAACAGTTCTTGTAGAAAAAGGTAAAATTATTGAATCTGGTTTAAAGAAATCTAAAATTGATGTTAATGATTTATTAATGGTGGCAAGAGAAAATGGTTATTTTAATTTAGATGAAATTGATTATGCTCTTATGGAAGTTAATGGTAATATTAGTTTTCTTCCTAAAGAAAATGATAAGCCTGTGACTAAAAGAGATATGAAAATTAAGTGTAATAGTGAAGGACTTACAGTAAATGCTATTATTGATAGTAAGTATATGGTTAATAATATGAAGGCGATTAATAAGGATAAAGAATGGTTAGATCATGAACTTAAAGTTAATGGTTATGATAATTATGATAATATACTTTTAGCCACGATTGATAATAATTATAAAGTTACTATTTACGAAAAGAATGTAAAGCCAGATAAAAATACCGTTTTGGAATAGTATTTTTTTTATAGTGATGATATAATGAAATCTGATATGGAAGTAGATAATATGAAGTTTAAAAAGATAATAATTATCTCTATAGTTATTTCAGTAATTTTACTTATATGTTCTTTATTATTACCTAATATTAATATTGATAAAGATACAATTGGTTATAATGGTAATGATACATATAATATAAAAGCTTATAACACTATAAGAGACATAAATAAGTATATTAAAATTAGTGATAATATAGACAAAAAGGTACTTGGAAATTATCAAGTTACTGTTAAAGTTAGATATTTATTTTATAGATATAATAAAGTTTTTGATATTAAAGTTGTCGATAAAGTAAAACCAGAAGTTGAATTAAAAGGAAATAACCCAAGTTATGTTTGTCCTAATAAAGATTATGATGAAGAAGGATATACGGCAAGTGATGATTATGATGGAGACATTACTAATAAAGTAAATATAGAAAAGAATGGTAATTTTATTATTTATAGTGTTAAAGATAGTTCAGGTAATAAAAATAAAATTAGAAGAAGTATTATATTTGAAGATAAAGAAGAGCCTTCACTTACTTTAATAGGTGATGATAATATTGTTATTTATAAAAATAGTAAATATATTGAAAAAGGATATACGGCGATTGATAAATGTGATGGTGATATCACCGATAAGGTTATAATAACAGGTACTGTTGATACTAATAGAGTTGGAACTTACACAATTAACTATAAGGTTGTAGATAATAGTGGTAATGAAACTTCAGTAGATAGAAAAATTACCGTCAGAGAAAGACCAAGTTATTATGGAAATGGTAGTATTTATTTAACCTTCGATGATGGGCCTAGTTATTTGACAAAAGAAATTTTAGATATTTTAGATGAAGAAGGTATTAAAGCAACTTTCTTTGTAACTAGTGGTGGTGAATATGTAAAGAGAGCCTACAATAGTGGACATACAATTGCTTTACATACTTCTAGTCATAAATACAGTTATGTGTACTCTAGTGAAGAAAATTACTTTAATGATTTAAATACTGTTAGTGATAGTGTTTATAATTCTATTGGAATTAGATGTAAATTTATTAGATTTCCTGGAGGTAGTTCTAATACTATAAGTAGAAATTATAATAAAGGTATTATGTCTAGACTTGTTAATGCTGTCACTAATAAAGGATATGTATATTTTGATTGGAATGTTGATTCTAATGATGCTGGTGGTGATACAAATAACAGTAATAAAATATACAATAATGTTATAAATGGTTTATCTCATAATAAAACAAACATAGTACTTATGCATGATTCTGCTAATCACAGGGGTACTGTGAATGCTTTAAGAGACATTATTAGATATGGTAAAGATAATGGATATTCATTTAAAGCTATTACTAATGATACACCAGTAGTAAGACATGGAGTTAATAATTAAATAGTTGTAAAAAAAAATTTACAACTATTTTTTTAGTTATGTTGTTGTAATTTTTGGTAATTTTGTTATAATATTGTTAGAAAGGATGGTTAGTATGATTAAGAAAATAAATGAGTACATTAATTTATCAATTATATTGTCAGTTTTATTTATGATAGTGGGAGTATTACTTATAGTATGGCCTAAAGCATCTCTTGATACTTTTGCTTATGTTATTGGTACTATTATGATTATCTATGGTATTTATAGTTTTATAGATAGTTTTAGTATTAATCCTGCTCTTTGTTTATTCCAAATGACAAATAGTATTTTATCATTTTTACTTGGTATTTGTGTATTTTTAAATCCTAGTATTTTTGAAAGTATTTTACCAATTGCTTTAGGTATTTTCTTTATTATAAGTGGTGCATTTAGTTCTAGAATATCATTTATTATTAAAGATATTGATAATAGTTATATTCTATCTTTATTTACCTCTATCTTAATGATCATATGTGGTGTAGTATTAATTATTAATCCAGGAAATACTGCTCTTGTTATTACTACATTAATTGGTATTATTCTTATTGTATACTCTGTAAGTGCCATAGTTGATATGTTTGTATTTAAATCAAGAGTAAAAGAAATAGATAAATACTTTAGTAAATTACTTAAATAATCCTATTAACTTAGGGTTATTTTTTTTGTAAAGTATTCTGTAAAATATGAATCATTTCCTTTATTGTTATTTTTAAATGTGATATATTTATACTAGAAGAGGTGATAACTATGGATGATAACATGAGAAATGCTTGGTTAGATATGATATCTAAAGTTTATACTAATTTACATAATAGTGATAGAGTTCTTAGAGCTTCAAATGTGTCTGATAAAAAGAGAGAAAGATTATTAAAATATTTTGAAAGACTTGAAGAACTACATAATAAGGTGTCTAAAACTAAAAGTGTTAATGGTGAAAAATTACTTAAAAGTTTTTACTATGACTTATATGTTATTAAACCAGAAAATATACCTGATGCTTACTTTCAAAACCAAGTTAGACTTGCTAGAGAAAGAGGTTATGGTAACATAGAATTAACTGAAGAAGATAAGAGGAGAATGACTGAAGAAGTTATTGATGACCAAAAGAAAAGTTTAGATAAATGGATTGAATACTTTTTATATGATGAAGAAAGTAAATCTTATGAAATGTGGGAAAAGTACTGGGTATTTCAAGGACTACAAAATTTAGGTAAATATGATAAGGAAACCGGTAAATTTAGTAAAAGAGATAAAAGTACTGTATATCCTTTTCCTCCAGTAGAAAGAGAATATATTTTTACCACTTTAAAACTAATGGAAGATTTTCTTAAAGATAAAAAAGGCGAAGAAGATATTAAACAAGCATTAAGTACTGGTAATTTTAAACTTTTATATGAATATGTTATTAAGCAAAGCTTTTTAAAAGGGGAACATCAAAGTAATAGTACTGATGGTAAATGGATTAAATATGAACAAGGAAGTGATTATAATATTTTAAGAGATTCACTTCAAGGCTATTATACTGGTTGGTGTACTGCGGCTGGGGAGAACTTTGCTAAGAGTCAGTTAGCAGGTGGTGACTTTTATGTTTACTATTCATTAGATGAACATGGAGAGGCTAAAGTACCTAGAATTGCTATTAGAATGAATGGTAAAACTAAAATCGGAGAAATTAGAGGTATAGCAGATAATCAAAATATGGAACCTGAAATGATGCCCATTCTTGAAGAAAAACTAAAAGAATTCCCTGATAGAGATAAATATTTAAAAAAAGAGCATGATATGAAATTACTTACTTTAATTGATAAAAAAGTAAATAATAATATTGAACTTACTCCTGATGAACTTAAATTTTTATATAAAAAGGGTGATAAAATCACAGGTTTCGGGTACTGGGAAGATCCTAGAATAGAAGAAATTAAAAGGAAAAGAAATGAAAGAAGAGATTATGGTCTTATATTTAATGTTAAAGAAGAAGAGGTTGCTTTATCTCAAGAAGAATGGCTAAATAATCCAGAAAAGTTTAAAGCTCTTACGCGTAATATAGATTTAGGCTCTCTTACTAGTGCTGATGGGCTTGTTCTTCCTCAACATGTTGGTGGCCATATATATTTAGGTCATCTTACTAATGCTGATGGACTTGTTCTTCCTCAACATGTTGGTGGCCATATATATTTAAATCGTCTTACTAATGCTGATGGACTTGTTCTTCCTCAATATATTGGTGGTGATATAAATTTAAGAAGTCTTGAAAGTGCTAAAGGGCTTATTTTTCCTCAACATGTTGGTGGCCTTATATATTTAGGTTCTCTTACTAGTGCTGAAGGACTTGTTCTTCCTCAACATGTTGGTGGTGGTATAGATTTAAGTTCTCTTACTAATGCTGATGGACTTGTTCTTCCTCAACATGCTGGTGGTGTTATAGATTTAAGATCTCTTACTAGTGCTGAAGGACTTGTTCTTCCTCAACATGTTGGTGATTTTATATTATTAAGTTCTCTTACTAGTGCTGAAGGACTTGTTCTTCCTCATTATTTTGATTTAAATAAACTAAAATGTCCTTATAATATTAAAGAAGAAATTATGAATAACCCTGATAAATATTATATGAAACCTCCTACTGAAGAGGATAAAAAAGGAATAAAAAAATAAACTTAAAATTGAAGACTACAGGCTTCAATTTTTTCATTAAAGACCTTAGGCTTTAATGATAGTAAAGAGATTACAAGCTCTTTACTAAACACTATAATATTTTATATACATTTGTTTGATTTTTTTATATTTTCTATTTACTTGATATTAAATATATGATATACTTTAAATATGAAATATGGAGGTATAAAAAAATGTTAGATTATATAATTATAGGACTACTTATTGTAATAATTATCTTAGTTATTATAGCAATTAGTAAGAATGTTAATGAAGGAAAAATTACTGAAAGAATTGGTAATTTAGAAACTACTACAGTTAAAGAGTTATCTAGTTTTCAAATAGATATAATGAAAACAATGAATGATAATTTTAATGGATTAAATGAAAGAATGGAAAAGAAACTTAGTCAAATTAATGATAAAGTTAATGAAAGATTAGATGATAATTTTGCTAAAACTAATAAAACATTTACTAATATATTAGAAAGATTATCTAGAATAGATGAAGCACAAAAGAAAATAGATACTTTATCTACTGATATTGTTTCTCTTCAAAGTATTTTAACTGATAAAAAGAGTCGTGGTATATTTGGTGAAATTAATCTTAAGCATATTCTTGTTAGTATATTTGGTGAAAGAAATGATAATGTATATAGACTTCAGTATACTTTTCCTAATACCACTATTGCAGACGCAGTAATATTTGCTCCCGAGCCATTAGGTACTGTTGCTATTGATTCAAAATTTCCTTTAGAACACTATCAAAAAATGGTTGATAAGAATCTTTCTCCACTAGAAAGAACTGCTGCGGAAAAAGAATTTAAGGCTGATGTTAAAAAACATATTGATGCTATTAGTTCTAAATATATTATTCCTGGTATTACTTCAGATCAAGCTATTATGTTCTTACCTGCTGAGGCTTTATTCGCCGAAATTAATGCTTATCATAGTGATTTAGTTGAATATGCTCATAGAAAAAGAGTATGGATATGTTCTCCTACAACATTAATTAGTACATTTACTGTTATTGAAGTTCTTCTTAAGAATATGGAAAGAGATAAATATACTAGTATAATTCATGATGAACTTAATAAGTTAGGTGTTGAATTTAGTAGATATAAAGATAGATGGGATAAGTTATCTAGAAGTATAGAAACTGTTAATAAAGATATTGAAAGTATTCATGTTACTACTGATAAGATTACTAAAAGATTTGATTCTATTAGTAGAGTAGAAATTAAAAATAATAACGAAATTGAGTAAGTAAAAACTCTTAATAATATCTATTTATTTGAATATGTTTAAATGAGGGATATTATGGTAAGAGTTTTTTTCTTTTTACTTGGATTTGGTTTTATGGTTATTGGATGTAGTTTTATTATTTTATATCTTAATTTAATGTCTATGGGGTATAATTTTTTGAATTATGTTAATTTTATTGTTAGAAGATTTGAATGTTATTTTAGTATTATCGGTCTTATTATGATGATTTTATCAATGACTATTAAAGGAGAAGATAAGAATGAATTATATTTATGATATTGTACTTAATTTTAATAAGGAATATTATTCTTTTTATGAATGGAATAGAAAAGATAATATTATTAATGTTAAGAAGATTCCTCTGTTTCTAGTAGATAATGAATGTTTTAATATTATGAAATATGATAATGTCTGTGTTAGTAAGGATTTTATTAATGTTATTAGGGATAAAACTTATACTTATACCAGAAGTAAACTTGGTCCTTCTCTTCTTATTTCTAATGAGAAAGAAGTAATAGCTATTATGTTTAATGAAAATGGTAACTTAATTAAAAGAAGTAGTCTTACTCTTGATGAAGAAGAAGAGGTACTAGATGAAATTGTAAACAATGAAATATACAATATTCCTATTATTAAATATACTAAAGTTAATAATGATAATGTTACTAGAAGTATTAGAGAAAAGAGAGACTTTCTTCTAAAATATATTAGTAATGAAAAGAATGATATTAATTTAAAATATTTATACTATGATTATTTTGAGAAGGATGAAGATAATATTAAAGATATTAAAGATAAGTTAATTAAAGAAATTAAAAATAATTGGAATAAAAGACTTAATAAATTTTATGATACAGCGATTATATTTAGTAAGATTAAGAATTAAACTTATATTTATTTGTATAAAAAAAAGAAAGTTTTTACATAATTATAATAGAATATTCGCAGATATTCACTTAAGAAAATATTTATTTATTTTCTTTTTTTTGATATACTTATAGTGGAGGTAACCTAATATGGATATATTTTGTAAAATTATTAATAATGAAATACCATCATATACAATATATGAAGATGATATTGTAAAGGTATTTTTAGATGTTAACCCTAATAGTACTGGTCACTGTCTAATTGTACCTAAAGAACATTATCAAGACTTCTTTGATATTGATAAAGAGGTACTTAATCATGTTTTAGAAACTGCGAAAGTTATAGCAACTAGATTAAAAGAAAGACTAAATTGTGATGGTATTACTTTTGCTCAAAATAATGGCCTTGGTCAAGATGTTAAGCATTATCATTTACATCTAATTCCTAAGTATCATAATGATGATAAATTATCTATTGAAGAAGTATATAATAAATTAAAGTAGGCAAATGTCTGCTTTTTTTGATATGAAAAAACTATCCGAAGATAGTTTCTCTAATATAAATATTTTAATATAAGAAAGCATTTCCTAATATGATAGCAAGTAAGATGTATAATACAATAACAATTAATAAACCATTATTGCTTTTATGACTGCAAGTGCTGCTGCAAGAACTATTTCCAGACATTATAATGCACCTCCTTTAAATTATATCCAAGCGCCTAGTATGATTATTAGTAGGATAAATAGTACTAATACAATAGCAGCACTAGATCCAGTACCGCATCCACAGTTACCCATAATACATTCCTCCTTTTTTTCTATTCACAATATTTTATGGAAAAATAAGAAAAGTGTGCTGTACTTTATAAACAATAAAAAAATAAAACTTAAAATTGTGGTAATTTGCCCATATTTACAAAATAGCCTTGTATTTTTAGCCTAGATTTGATATTATATTAGTGTATCTTTGAAAGGAGAATGAAAAATGGCAAAGAAAAAACAAGAGACAAAAAATAATAAAAAAGAAAAGAAAGAGGTAGTAGTAAAGGAAGAGAAAGTAGTTAAAGAAGTTCCTAAAAAAGAGTCTAAAAAAGAATCAAAGAAAAATACTAAAAAAGTAAATAAAGTTAATGATGATAAAGTATTTAAAATGCTTGAATTCTTTGATAAATATAGACTTGCAATTTATGGAGCAGTTGGTGGTATATTAATTACTGTATTAGTAGTTGTTATTATATGGCCTGATAGAATTGCCACATTAAAAGATGGTACTCAACCTGTTGCAGAAATTGATGGTTATACAGTAACTGCAAATGACTTATATGAAGATATGAAAGATGTATATTCTATTAGTTCATTATTAGATAAGATTGACAATAAAATTCTTGAAGAAAAATATCCTGAAACTGATGAAATGAACGATGAATTAAAACAGCAAGCAGAAAGTTATTATAGTGCTTATGAACAATACTATAAAATGGATAAAGAAACTTTCTTATCAAATAATGGTTTTGGTAGTGAAAAAGCTTTCTTAGAATATTTAAGACTACAATATAGAAGAAATAAATATGCTGAAGACTATATCAAAACTTTAATTTCTGATAAAGAAGTAGAAAAATACTATGAAGATAAAGTTTATGGTGATATTAATACTAAACACATCTTAGTAAAAGTAGATAGTTCTGCGAGTGATGAAGATAAGAAAAAAGCTGAAGATTTAGCTAAAGAAATTATATCTAAATTAAATAATGGTAAATCTTTTGATGATGTTAAAGAAGAATATAAAGATCAAATTACTTATGAAGAATTAGGATATAAATCTTATAATGCCAACTTAGAATCTGCTTATATGGAAGCTATGCAAAAACTAGAAAATAATAGTTATAGCAAAGAACCTGTTAAGACTTCTTATGGTTATCATGTAATTTATAGAATAGACCAAAAAGAAAAACCTGTTCTTGAAGATGTTAAAGAAGAAATAATTGATTCATTAGTAAGTGAAAAGAAATCAGAAGATAAGAATATCTCTTATGTTGCTTTAGATAAAATGAGAGAAGAATCAGGTCTTAAATTCTCTGATACTGTATTAGAAAAGAAATATAATACATATATGTCTCAATATAAATAATTTAAATGGTATACACTCTGTGTACCATTTTTTTATGTTTTTTGTAGTATATTCTTCACTTTTATCATTTTATTTGATATAATTTAGTTATAAAAGAATATAAGGTGTACATTTAAGAAAGAGAGGATTATATGAAAAAAGATGTAACATTAGTTATTTTAGCTGCTGGTATGGGTAGTAGATTTGGAGGTTTAAAACAGATAGAACCAATGGGTCCTAGTGATGAATTTATTATAGACTATTCCGTTTATGATGCTATAAAAGCAGGATTTAATAAGATAGTATTTATCATAAAAAGAGAAAATTATGAACTATTTAAGGAAACTATTGGTAAGAGAGTAGAACCACATATTAAGGTAGAATATGCTTTTCAAGAATTAAATAATTTACCTAAGGGATGGGATATTCCAAGTGGTAGAATGAAACCTTTAGGGACTGCTCATGCGGTATTATGTGCTAAAAATTTTGTTAATGAACCTTTTGCTATGATTAATTCTGATGATTTCTATGGTAAAGATGCATTTATTAAAGCATATGAATATTTAAGTAATACCGATAATGACTCTAGTAAATATGGTATGATTGGCTATATGGTAGCGAATACTTTAACAGAAAATGGTTCTGTTAAAAGAGGTGTTTGTGAAGTAGATAGTAATAATTATTTAAAATCTATTACTGAGAGTAAAATAGAAAAAATTGGCAATGAAATTTTAGCTAGTCCACTTGATGGTAGTGATAGTTTCACTGTTAATAGCGATGATACTGTAAGTATGAATTTCCTACTATTTACTCCTAGTATATTTGGATATATTGAAGAAGGTTTTAGTAAATTCTTTATAGATAATAAAGAAGACTTACTTACTTCAGAATATTTAATTCCTGATGTTGTAAGTAATCTAATTAAAGATGGCAAGGCATCAATGAAAGTAATTAGAACTACTGCTAGTTGGCATGGTGTTACTTATAGGGAAGATACTCCTGATGTTAAAAATTCTATTAAGAAATTAGTAGATGAAGGGGAATATAAAGAAAATCTTTGGTCTTAATTTTACTCAAATTATGTTTAAATTATGTTAAATTATGTTATTTTCATTTTTCTATTTTATTTTTAAATTATTTCTGATATACTTTAATTATAGGAGGAGGATGTTGATATGAAATACAATATTCGTGGTGATAAAATGCTTATTACCGATGCAATAAAAGACTATACGGAAACTAAATTAGGAAGACTTGAAAAATATTTTAAGGACGATGATATTACCGCTAATGTACTGGCTAAAGTAAGAGGTAATTCACAAATAGTGGAAGTTACTATTCCTACTAGTAAATTTATTCTTAGAAGTGAAGAAGAAAGTGATGATTTATATGCTGCTATTGACTTGGTAAGTGATAAATTAGAAAGACAAATCAGAAAGAATAAAACTAGATTAAACAGAAATGTTAAAGATAATATTAAAGAATTTAACTTTGATTTTGATATAAAAGAGGAGGAAGAACCTAAAGAAAAAATTGTTAAAAGAAAAGATATTGAAATGAAACCTATGGATGAAGAAGAGGCTATTTTAGAAATGGAACTTCTTGGTCACTCATTCTTTGTATATAAAGATATGGATACTAATAAAACTTGTGTTCTTTATAAAAGAAAAGATGGAGACTATGGTTTAATTGAAACTAAGTAAAATAAAGTATCAACAATTGTTGTTGATACTCTTTTTATTTATAATTGGTTTATCCACAGATTATGTTGATAGAATGCTTTTCATTTTTTTATATTTATTAGTTAGTTATTAAATTATTTTCTTCATTAACCTGGTTTTGTAATAATTCTAATTCTTTAATATTTTTATTGTCTCTTAATACTTTCATTTGCCTTATTGCAGAATTATTAAGTCTTATTAATCTTTCACCTTGTGGAATATTTTCTTCAATTAATTCGGCATTTGTATTTTGTAGATTATTTAATATTACTAAATGGAGTAAATCAGTATAATCTCTTATATTTCCATTTTTTGCTAGTTCAGGATTTGCTTCTCTCCACTCTTTAGCAGTCATACCAAATAATGCAACATTTAAAACATCTGCTTCTTCAGCATAAATATGCTTTTTTTGTTCTTCTGTAAGAGTTGGAACAATATAATTTTTTACTGCATCAGTATGAACCATATAATTTAATTTAGATAAAATTCTATTCGCACTCCAATCTAATTTGTACTGATAGGCTTCATTAGTTTTTAGTCTCTCAAATTCAGTTATTAAATATAATTTAAATTCCGGACTTAACCAACTTGCAAATTCAAAAGCAATATCAGGATGGGCAAATGTGCCAATACTATATCTTCCACCTTTTGAAATTATTCCTATTGCATTAGTCCTTTTTATCCATTGTGTTGGAGACATTGCAAACGAATTTCTACCATACTCCGTTTTAATTTGGTCGAATTCGACCAAATTAAAATCTTGATTATGAATTTCTTCCCATAAACCAATATAATCAATGGTACTTATCCTTCTTAACCAATTTTTCACCGTAAAAGATGGATCACTAGAATTTTGATACTTTGCCAAATCAGTTAATGAAATATAATTAACATTTCCTACTCTTAATATTCCTATTTTATTTTCTTTAACAGTGATTTCTGTTCTAACTATGTCTCTTTTCAAGTTTTTCCCTCCTAATGGTTATTATATCATACTTTATTTATTTAATATATTGTTTAAATTAAAATTTGTAATTATTCTATCAACAATAGTTGTTGATATATTTTATCTTATATTTTAATTTTATCAACATATACTGTTAATAACTTTAAAGTTTTAAAGACTTATGGCTTTAAAACTCTTTTTTGAAGACCTTAGGCTTCAAAAACACCAAAGTGACTATAGGAACGGAGGTGAAACTTCAATAAAATAAAGGAAATATTAAATATTTACTAGTTTTTTTAGTTAAAATATAGTAAAATATTATCTAGGAGATGATTTGATGTTTAAAACACTTAAAAAATTATTTGATAATGAGTATAAAGAATTATATAGATTTAGTAAATTAGCAGATCAAATAGATGCTCTTGATGAAGAAATGAGTAAATTATCTGATAAAAAACTTGCTAGTTATACTGATAAATTTAAGAAAAGATTAGAGGAGGGAGAAACTCTTGATGATATCTTAGTTGAGGCTTTTGCAGTTGCAAGAGAGGCTGCTTATAGATGTCTTGGAATGAAACCGTTCTACTGTCAATTACTTGGTGGCCTTGCTATTCATTATGGTAATATTGCAGAAATGAAAACAGGTGAAGGTAAAACACTTACTTGTGTACTTCCTGCTTATTTAAATGCTTTAACTGGAAAAGGTGTTCATATCGTTACAGTTAATGAATTTTTGTCTACTAGAGATTCTGAATGGATGGGGAGTATATTTAAGTTCTTAGGTCTTACTGTAGGTCTTAACTTAAGAGAACTTTCTTTTAAAGAAAAACAAGAAGCTTATAACTGTGATATTTTATATAGTACTAATAATGAACTTGGTTTTGATTACTTAAGAGATAACATGGTTGTAAAAAAAGAAAATAGAGTGCAAAGACCTCTTAACTATTGTATTGTCGATGAAGTTGACTCTATCTTAATAGATGAGGCTAGAACTCCTCTTATTATATCTGGCGGAGTTATGCAGTCTGCTAATCTATATATTGATGCTGATAGATATGTTAAAAGTTTAAAAGAAAATGAAGATTACATTATGGATGAAAAATCTAAGGCTGTTAGTTTAACTGACGAAGGCAGTAGAAAGGCTGAAGAACATTTTCATTTAGATAATTTATATGATATTAATAATACAGCTTTAGTACATCATATTAATCAAGCGCTTAAAGCAAATTATGCTATGAGTTTAGATGTTGACTACGTTGTACAAGATGGTGAAGTTGTTATCGTAGACCAATTTACTGGTAGACTTATGAAAGGTAGAGCCTTCTCTGATGGACTTCATCAGGCAATTGAAGCTAAGGAAGGTGTTAAGATTCAACAAGAAACTAAAACTCTTGCTACGATTACTTTCCAAAACTACTTTAGAATGTATAACAAGATTGCTGGTATGACAGGTACTGCGAAGACTGAAGAAGAGGAGTTTAGAAATATTTATAATATGTTTGTTATTCAAATTCCTACTAATAAACCAGTTATTAGGGAAGACGCTACTGACTTATTATATCCTGGTAAAGAAGGTAAATATAATGCTATTATTAAAGAAATAGAAAATAGACATGCTACTGGTCAACCAGTACTTGTTGGTACTATTGCTATCGAAACTTCTGAACTACTTAGTAAAATGCTTACTAAAAAGAAGATTCCTCATGAAGTATTAAATGCTAAGAATCATGCTAGAGAGGCTGAAATTATTGCTCATGCTGGTGAAAAAGGTGCTGTTACTATTGCTACCAATATGGCTGGTCGTGGTACCGATATTAAACTTGGTGAAGGTGTTAAAGAACTAGGTGGTTTATGTGTTATCGGTAGTGAAAGACATGAATCTAGAAGAATAGATAATCAGCTTAGAGGTAGAAGTGGTAGACAAGGAGATCCTGGTTTTACACAATTCTTTGTATCATTTGAAGATGATCTTCTTGTTAGATTCGGTTCTGATAGATATAAGGATATGCTTAAAAATCTAGGCTTTACCGGGGATATGGCTATTCAAAATAAGATGTTCTCTAAAACTGTTGAATCTGCTCAAAGAAAAGTTGAGGGTAATAACTTTGATATAAGAAAACAACTTCTTAACTACGATGATGTTATGAATAATCAAAGAGAAATTATCTATGGTAAGAGAAATGAAATATTAGATAATGATTCTATTCATGAAACAGTTCTTAATGGTTTTAAGGAATATATTAGTGATATTGTTAATTCACATTTAGTGGAGAGTAATAAACTAAAAGAAAATGATTATAGTGAAATACTTGAGGCTGTAAATGAAAACTTACTTAGAAAATATAGAATTAACTTATCTGAAATTAATGGTAAACATCCTAGTGAAGTTATTGATTTGATATATGAAAATGCTCTAAAGGATTATGAAGAAAAATTAGAAGATATTCCAGAAGAAGTTAGAGATGAGTTTGAAAAGGCTATTTCTCTTAGAGTTATTGATAATTACTGGATGGAACATATTTCTACGATGAGTCACTTAAGAGATGGTATTGGTCTTAGAGGTTATGCTAATACTAGTCCTCTTCAGGCATATACAATGGAAGGATATCAATTATTTGATGAAATGATTGCTAAAATTAATAGGGATATTAGTATTTATCTATTAAAATCTGAAATTAGACAAAATATTGAAAGAAAACAAGTAGCAAAGACCGCTATTACAAATGATAGTAAAGATCATGCTAAGGTACAAAAGAAGAGCACTAAAGTTGGTAGAAACGATCCATGTCCATGTGGTTCGGGCAAAAAGTATAAACAATGTTGTGGCAAGTAAGATAAAATAAGGAAAAACTTAAAATTAAAAAACTAGTAAGTTGGTTCGAGTTTTATAACTTGTCCACGTAATGTGGTGAAAACATAAGTAAAATAAGGATATAGACAACGTTTTAAATGTGGACATCATTTTTTCTATAATTAATGGTATAATATATGTAGGAGTTGATAGTATGCTTTATTTAAAGAAAATAAATTTTGAAGATGTTGAGGAAGAATATAAAGCAATAAAGTCCATGCCAGCACAAGAAAATGGATTTGAAAATAAATATCATGATGTTACAAATGAAGAATTTATAAATGAAGTAATTCCTAAACTGTTAAAAAATTCTGAAGGGTTAGATTTACCTGATGGATATGTCCCAGATACGTACTTCTTTTTGTGGGATGATGATAAGATAGTCGGATTATTCAAAATAAGACATTATTTAAATGATTTTTTAAGAAAAGGTGCAGGCCATATAGGATATGGAATATTACCTGAATATAGAGGAAAAGGTTATGCTAAAAAAGGATTAGTTTTAGCAATTGAAAAATGTAAAGAAATTATTAAAGAAAACGAAATATATTTATCTGTTCATAAAGATAACCCCGCTTCGTTAAGAGTACAATTAGAGTGTGGAGCTTTTATAGTTGGAGAAACTGAAGAAGAATATTTAACTAGAATAAAATTGAAGTATAATAATATTACTTTTGGATTTAGGGACTTAAGAAGAGATGATTGGAAAAGAATTACTGAAAAAGAAGTAATAGTTGAAGATGAAAAAAATGATTTTTTTGAAGGAAAAGTATGCTTTTTAGATATGCAAAAAGTTAAATCTCCTTTATCAGTAGACTCACCAGTTGGTAAAGTTACTATAGCAGATAATAACTATAAGAATTTGATATTCGCCCCTAAAGGAAAAAATTGGTGGCTAACTGTTATGTTTGATGATCAAGATAATTTGATAGAAAGTTATTTTGATATAACTAGAACTAATGATTTTAGTAATCCAGAAAATCCATATTTTGTTGATATGAAATTAGATGTTTGTATACCTAATGGACATGAACCAGCAATAATGGATGAAGATGAATTAAAAGAAGTATATGAACACGGTTTGATTACAAAAGAAGATTATGAAAATGCATATAATATAACGAACAAAATTATAAGCACATATAATTCACATAAAGAAGATTATTATGAATTTATATATAATTTATATAATAAATATAGAAATAAAGAATTAGGAAATATTAAAAGTAAGTAATATTTAAAAGTATTGACAGTAATTGTTAATGCTTTTTTTGATGTAAAATGTTTTTAGAAAGAGGAGGAATAAGATATGATAAACATACGTAAAAGAAATAATCTGTATGAATACAGATTTGAAGTAGGAAAGGTTAATGGTAAAAGAAAGCAAATATCAAAATCTGGTTTTAAAACAAAAAGAGATGCATATATAGTAGGACAAAGAGCATATGAAGAATTTATTAATGGAGAAAATACAAAAGAGTGTAATATGTTATATTCTGAATATTTAGATTACTGGATGAGGGAGTATTTTGAAATAAATTATAAATATTCTACAGCAAAAAGATATAAAGAATCTTTTGGTAATATTAAAAGAGAGTTAGGTAATTATAAACTATCTGCAATTACTTCATTTTGTTTAAATAAAACATTATTAAGATTGTATCAATCTTCTACTACAAAAGAAGCATTAAGAAACTATCAAAAAGTAATTAAAAGTTCATTAAGAGACGCTACTTACAATTTTTAGGTAATTTTAACTTGAAAAAAGCGTTTAGATAAGTTTTAGATAAGTTTTTTTGCCCAAATTAGCCTTAAAATTTAA
>OIWU01000171.1_pt1 | contig 90638 bp, 66 predicted proteins | sample 1587711 | NCBI WGS metagenome assembly OIWU01 (sample SAMEA3888909, study PRJEB22519) | human gut metagenome | biome: human gut; feature: human-associated habitat; material: faeces | place: Denmark | collected 2010 | reverse complement strand
GTCCTATCCTGATGACCTCTCTGGCGATGGTTATCGGTCTGTTGCCTCTGATGTTTGCATCAGGTGTAGGTAAGAATGGTAACCAGACTTTGGGTGCTGCCGCCGTAGGTGGTATGTTGATCGGTACTATCTGTCAGATCTTCGTGGTTCCTGCTCTCTTTGCAGTCTTTGAGTGGTTGCAGGAGAAGTTGACTCCAATGAAGTTCGAGGATGAGTTGAACGAGGAGGCTGCTGCCGAGTTGGTGCAGTATGCTAACGCTGCTCACCATAAGAAGGGTATCGAGAAGAAGTAATAAAGCAATGTAACTTCAAAGGAAATAATGAAAAAGAATTTAAATATCATCATATTGGGTCTCGCAGCGCTCTCCTTGAGCAGCTGCAAGACTCTCTACGGAAAGTATGAGCGTCCGGATGTGAAGACCAGCGGTATCGTTCGCGATGTAGCTTCTGATACAGATACTTTGGCTGTAAAGGATACTACTACCTTCGCCAACATCCCTTGGCGCAGCGTCTTCACCGACCCTCAGCTCCAGTCGATCATTGAGAAGGGATTGAACAACAATGTCAACCTGCTCAATGCGGCTTTGAACGTGAAGATGGCAGAGGAGCAGTTGAAGTGTGCCAAGTTGGCATTCGTGCCTGCCTTGTCTTTCTCTCCTCAGGGAACTATCGCTTCCTGGGATGGTAACGCTGCTACCAAGACTTACAGCTTGCCTGTTACAGCCAGCTGGATGGTTGACCTCTTCGGCAACCTGCTCTCTCAGAAGCGTGGTGCCCAGATGGCGCTGCTCCAGTTGCAGGACTATCAGGTTTCTGTAAAGACCAACCTCATCGCCAACATCGCCAACATGTATTATACCTTGTTGATGCTCGACAAGCAGGTGGAGCTGGTTAACAATATGGAAGGTTTGACCAAGAATACCTGGGAGACCATGAAGGTGCTGAAGGATACCAAGATTGGTTATCGCGGAACTTCCGTTCAGGCTGCCGAGAGCAACTACTATGCTGTGTTGACTCAGAAGACCGACCTGATGCGTCAGATTCGCGAGACAGAGAACTCCCTGAGTCTTCTCATCGGCGACCAGGCTCATTCTATTGCCCGTGGCAAGCTGGAGAATCAGAGTCTTCCTGCAACATTCTCTACAGGTGTAGGCATCCAGTTGCTCAACAACCGTGCTGATGTTCACGCTGCCGAGATGAATCTGGCTCAGTGCTTCTATGGCATTGAGACTGCCCGCAGCAAGTTCTATCCATCTATCACTATCTCTGGTACAGGTGCATTCACCAACTCCGCTGGCGCAGGCATCGTGAATCCAGGCAAGTGGTTGCTTTCTGCTGTTGGTTCATTGGTTCAGCCAATCTTCCAGAATGGTAGAATCATTGCCGGATTGAAGGTGGCTAAGATGCAGTATGAGCAGGCTTACAACACCTGGCAGAATACCGTACTGAAGGCTGGTAGCGAGGTGAGCAATGCCCTTGTGCTCTACAACTATTCTGACGAGAAGGGTAAGGTGGAGGCTAAGCGCATCGCCGTACTCGAGAAGAACGTAGAGGATACACGTAAGTTGATGTCAGAGGCTGGCGGTTCTTATCTGGAGGTAATCCAGGCGCAGTCTTCTCTGCTCAACGTACAGCTCTCTAAGGTAGCTGATGACTTCTACAAGATGCAGGCAGTAGTAAATCTCTACTATGCATTGGGTGGAGGAGCTAAGTAGTTTATAGTTAATAATTAATAGTTTATAGTTATGGCTAGTATAATAAGTCCAAAGGCAGAGGTTTCTCCAAAGGCTAAGATTGGAGACAACTGCAAGATATATCCATTCGCCTATATTGAGGACGATGTGGTCATCGGCGACAACTGTACCATCTATCCATTCGTGAGCATCATGAACGGTACTCGCATGGGTAATAATAATAAGGTGTTCCAGGCAGCCGTTATCGCTGCCCTCCCACAGGATTTTAACTACACCGGTGAGGAGAGTGAGGTAGTGATTGGCGACAACAATACCATCCGTGAGAACGTGGTTATCAACCGTGGTACTCACAAGGGTGGCAAGACCGTTCTGGGCAATGGCAACTTCCTGATGGAAGGCGCCCATATCTCTCACGATACCGTAATCGGCAACGGTTGTGTATTTGGTTATGGTACCAAGATTGCAGGCGACTGCGTGATTGGTAACGGTGTCATCTACTCAACATCCGTAGTAGAGAACGCCAAGACTAGAGTAGGCGACCTGGCGATGATTCAGGCAGGTACTACCTTCTCTAAGGATATTCCTCCTTATATCATTGCCGGTGGAAAGCCTGTGAAGTATGCAGGTCCTAACACCATCATCATGGAGGCAGCCGAGGTTACCGAGAAGGTTCGCAAGCATATTGCTAATGCCTACCGACTGGTATTCCACGGTCAGACATCCCTCTTCGATGCCATCAACCAGATCAAGGATCAGGTGCCAGATGGTCCGGAGATTCAGAACATCATCCAGTTCCTGGAGAGTTCCCAGAAGGGTGTCATCACTAAGATGTAAAATTTGCTTAGAAGGATTTGGATCCTTCAGTTTGCTATTATGTTTGGTTAAAATTCAAGTCATACCTATTTGAATTTTACTCAGTATCTTGAAAGGGCTGGCCGTGAGGTCGGCCCTTTTTAATGTTTGATAGTATGGGTGATACAACTATCCCTGATAGAAAAAGATTCTATCCCTAATGGAAAAAGATTCTATCCTTAATAGAAATCTCCGTTCAACGTCGCTGAACGTACATTCAACGTTGCTGAACATACATTCAACGTCGCTGAACGTACATTCAACGTCGCTGAACGGAGATTTTCATTAGGCTTAGCAACAATTTCCTTATGCAGCGATATTCTCTTCCCTTAATATTAATAGAATAAATGCAAATAAATGCAATTTTATTTTGTTATCTCTTCGTTTATGTGTACCTTTGCAAACAATTTGGGTAATTACGCCCTTTTCTGTCAGAAATAAATAGAATAGAACATGAGAAAGAAACAATATAAGCCTCGCAATCATCGTGGATTGCAGGTCGTTACTTTATGCATCAGCACCGCCATGGTGCTTGTTTTGTTGGGATTGGTCATCTTTTCCGTATTGATGGGAAGAAACCTCTCTTCCTATGTCAAGGAGAACCTGGTGGTACAGGTGATGCTGGAGCAGGATGTTACCAATCCTGAGGGCTTGCAGATGTGTAAGCGCCTGAAGGCACGTCCTTACGTGAAAGGTCTGACCTATATCTCCAAGGAGCAGGCTTTGCAGGAGGCTACCCACGATCTGGGTACCAATCCTAGCGAATTTGCCGGTGTGAATCCTTTCCAGCCATCTATCGAAATCACGACACAGGCGGATTATGCCAACAATGATTCCCTGAAGTGGATAGCCAAGGAACTGAAAAGCTACTCGCGCGTGACGGAAGTAAGTTATCAGCACGACCTGATAGAACAGGTGAACAATTCGCTCACCAAGATAAGCATCGGTCTTCTTATCGTAGCCGCCCTGCTTACCTTTATCTCGTTCTCGCTTATCAACAATACGGTGAGACTGGGCATCTATGCCCGCCGATTCTCCATCCATACCATGAAGCTGGTGGGTGCATCCTGGGGCTTCATCCGCAAGCCTTTCATCAAGAGGGCTGTATCGGTAGGTGTGGTTGCGGCTTTGCTTGCCGATGGTTTCCTCGGTGGATGCCTCTATGCCTGGTCGCTTCACGAGCCGGAACTGGTCAATGTGCTCGGCTGGCAGGAACTTGCCATCACAGGCGGTTCGGTCTTCCTCTTCGGTATCATCATTACGGCTCTCTGTGCCAATATCTCGGTGAACAAGTTCCTCAAGATGAAGGCGGGAGATCTCTACAAAATTTAAACATTACACATTAAACATTATATATAATGGATAAGAAGAATTTAGCATTTGACAAGATGAACTTCATCTTGTTGGCAATTGGTATGGCAATTGTCATCATCGGTTTCCTCCTGATGAGCGGCGCTGGCTCTAACGAGCACTCTTTCGATGCAGATATTTTCAGCACTCGCCGTATTGTAGTGGCACCAACCGTTACCCTGATTGGTTTCCTCTCTATCATCTATGCGGTTATTCGCAAGCCGAAAGACAATTAAGAGTTTATTGTTAATATACATATTTAAATTAGATGGATTTTATTCAGACTATCATTATCTCTATCGTAGAGGGATTGACCGAGTTCTTGCCAGTGTCTAGTACAGGTCACATGATTATTGCCGAAAACTTGTTGGGTGTAGATATCCAGGATAAGTTTGTCAACGCCTTCACTGTCATCATCCAGTTTGGTGCCATTCTTTCTGTCATCTGCCTGTATTGGAAGAGATTCTTCTATCCGGATGCAGTGAAGACGGGAGAGAAGACCTATTGGAAGGCGATGTTCGATTTCTATGCCCGCCTGGTGGTTGGTACACTGCCTGCCGTGGTATTGGGTCTTGCCTTCAATGATTTCATCGAGTCAAATCTGGGAAATGTGCAGCTGGTAGGTTGGATGCTTGTCATTGGTGGTGTATTCATGCTCTTCTGCGATAAGATTTTCAATAAAGGCAGCGAGCAGACCAAGCTTACTTACAAGCGTGCCTTGACCATCGGTTTCATCCAGTGTATTGCGATGATTCCTGGTGTGTCTCGTTCCATGTCAACCATTGTGGGAGGTATGTCTCAGCGACTCACCCGCAAGGCTGCTGCCGAGTTCTCATTCTTCCTGGCTGTGCCTACCATGTTTGGTGCCACCTGCCTGGAGGTTTATAAGCTCATCAGTCATGGTGGCGGTTCGTTGCTTACACAGGGTAACAACCTGTTTACTTTGATCTTAGGCTCTGTGGTAGCTTTCATCGTTGCCATTCTCGCCATCAAGTTTTTCATCAATTATGTCACCAAGTACGGTTTCGCAGCCTTCGGCTGGTATCGTATTGTTATCGGACTCATCATCATCATCTGCGGCCTTTGCGGTGTAGATATGCAGATGGTTGACTAAAATAAGAATATGGATTTTAGAAAAGGAGAAATTATAGCCATCGACAAGCCTTATCGCATGTCGAGCTTTGGAGCACTGGCGCACGTTCGCTATCTGCTCAGCAAGAAACTCGGCTTCAAGGTGAAGATAGGACATGCCGGTACGCTCGATCCCCTTGCTACGGGTGTGTTGGTGCTCTGTACGGGTAAATGTACCAAGCAGATTGAGCAATTGCAGACACATACCAAGGAATATACGGCAACGCTTCAGTTGGGTGCTACCACAGCAAGCTATGATAAGGAGCACAGTGTGAACCATACTTACCCTACCAAGCACATCACCCGTGAGCTGGTAGAGGAGGTGCTGAAGCAGTTTGTTGGTGAGATTCAGCAGGTCCCACCTACCTATAGTGCCGTGAAGGTGAATGGTGACCGCTCTTATGCCCTGCGCAGAGCAGGCGAGGAGGTGCAGTTGAAGCCTAAGACCGTGCGTGTGGATGAGATTGAACTCACCGATTACAACGATGAGGAGAAGACGGCAAGCATCCGAGTGGTTTGCGGTAAGGGTACTTACATCCGTTCCCTGGCACGCGACATCGGTCGTGCCCTGGATAGCGGTGCCTTCCTGACAGCCCTCCGCCGTACCAAGGCAGGAAGCTTCTCGGTAGAGAACTGCATCGACTTTGACCATTTCCAGGAATGGCTCGATGCACAGGAGATAGAAGACAGCCTTGCCAATAACTAGGCTCGAATTTCGAGAAATGTCATTAATAGTAAATCATCTTAAGAAAGGAGATATAATATCACATGAAACTATCACAATTCAACTTTAAGTTGCCAGCTGCTCAGGTGGCACTTTATCCACATAAGACTAAGCGTGTGGTTAAGACTGCTAGTGGTGAACGTACTTTCGAGATTACCCGTCGTGACGAGTCTCGACTCATGGTGCTCCACAAGAAGTCTGAAACCATCGAAATGTATAAGAAGGACGAGAATGGCAAGGATATGGTGGATGCTGATGGCAATCCAGTATTCCTGCAGTTCAAGGATATCGTCAACTACTTCGAAGAGGGTGATACCTTCATCTTCAATGATACGAAGGTATTCCCAGCGCGCCTTTATGGTACCAAGGAGAAGACTGATGCCAAGATTGAGGTGTTCCTGCTCCGTGAGCTGAATGCCGAGATGCGTCTTTGGGATGTGCTGGTAGAGCCTGCGCGCAAGATTCGTATCGGCAACAAGCTGTTCTTTGATGATGTCAACGAGATGGTAGCTGAGGTAATCGATAATACCACAAGCCGTGGTCGTACCCTCCGTTTCCTCTATGATGAGGATGGCAACCACGATGTCTTCAAGCGTTCGCTCTTTGCTTTGGGTGAGGCTCCGCTTCCTCGCTATATCATCGATGCCCGTGAGGATCATCACGCTACAGAGGATGATATGGACGACTTCCAGTGTGTATTCGCAGAGAAGGAGGGTGCCGTAACTGCTCCTGCTACAGGTCTTCATTTCTCTCGTGAGTTGATGAAGCGCTTGGAGATTAACGGCATCAACGAGGCTTACATCACCCTGCATTGCGGATTGGGCAACTTCCACGAGATTGAGGTAGAGGACCTTACCAAGCACAAGATGGATTCTGAGCAGATGATTATCTCTAAGGAGGCTTGCGAACTGGTGAATAGGACCAAGCTGGAAGGTCATCGCGTATGCGCCATCGGTACCAGCGTGATGAAGGCTACAGAAACTGCTGTAGGTACAGACGGAATGATGAAGGAGTTTGATGGATGGACCAATAAGTTCATCTTCCCTCCATACGATTTCGGATTGGCAGACTGTGCTGTTGCCAACTTCTATCATCCAGAGTCAACCTTGATGATGTGTACCGCTGCCTTTGGTGGTTACGATCTGGTATATGAGGCATACAAGAAGGCTGTGAAGAATGGCTATATGTTTGGTTGCTATGGTGACTCACTGTTGATACTTCCAGACTAAATGGTGGAATAAACAGTTTTTGTACATATAGAAGTGTTTGATATTCAGTATATAAGCTGAGTTATCCACAGTTTTCGTAAAAGTGTGAATAAGTATGTATAAAGTATATTTAAGCCTTGGCACGAATCTGGGCAACCGGAAGCGTAATATTCGTGAGGCTATCGATAAAATAGGAGAGCAGATTGGCGTGGTAGAGCGCCAGTCTGCTCTTTACGAAACTAAGCCTTGGGGCTATTCGTCGCCCAATGACTTCATCAATTCCTGTGTGCTGGTTCTCACCGCCATGGCCCCTCGCCAGGTGTTGGAGGCTACCCAGCGTATAGAGCAGGAGATGGGCAGAACCCTGAAGTCTGTAAATGGGGAATATCACGACCGCATCATCGATATCGACATTCTGATGATAGATGATCTGGTCATCAATGAGCCCGATTTCAAGATTCCTCATCCTCTGATGGAAGAGCGCGATTTCGTGATGAAACCGCTGAAAGAGATACTTATGTAATTTGCTATAAGTCAGGCAGAAGGAGAGAACCTTCTGCTTTTTTTGTGTATATTTTGCTTATTTTAACAATGTTATGGGTGTTTTCTCTAGCTTTTTTGTTACTTTTGCATCCGAGTTATAAAAAAATAGCAGTACTATAGCTTAATGATTCTGCAGTTATATAACATAAAATAGTAAATAAGTAAATGACAAAGATGATTGTATATCAGGAGGTATAATTGAATATGAAAGTAAGTAAGTTTATGGCTGTAGCCATTCTGATGTGTCTTTGTATCCAATCAATGCAAGCACAGCAGATAGGCTTCAAGACTAATGCGCTTTATTGGGCTACTACCACCCCTAATATGGGAATGGAAATGGAAGTAGGCAAGAAGCATACAGCTCAGGTTTTCTTCGGCTTGAATCCTTGGAAGCAAAGTAGCGGTGACCATTCCAGTCTTCGTCATTGGATGGTGATGCCTGAGTATCGCTACTGGTTCAATCAGAACTTCGATGGTTGGTTCCTCGGTGTCCATGCCTTGGGCGGCCAATATAATGTGGGAGGCGTGAAGTTTCCTTTCGGATTGTTGAAAGGATTGCGCAATCACCGCTATGAAGGTTGGTATGCCGGAGGCGGCATCACTGCCGGAAAACAATGGATTCTTTCTAAGCACTGGAACTTCGAGGCTTCGCTCGGATTGGGCTATATCCATACCCAATACGATAAATTCGAATGTGGTACTTGTGGTGAAAAACTCAAATCTGCCCATAAGAATTATGTGGGACCCACCAAGGTGGCTCTTTCCCTCATTTATTTGATTCCGGGTAGGGCAGATGAAAAACGCTCTACAGATGCTCCTCAGATCATCGAGACCATTCAGCAGCCTAAGCAGAATACTCTGAAGCCGGTGCTTCAGTTGCAGGCAGTCGTTGCCGAGGCTCCAAAGATCCGTCATTTGGATAAGCGTGCCTATATCGATTTCCCGGTCGACAGGATAGAATTGCGTGCCGATTATCGCCGTAATCCGGCACAGTTGGATAGCATTATCACTACCATTAAGGCATTGAAGGCTGATAAGAACCTGCAGGTGATGGGCATCAATATCCATGGTTTTGCTTCGCCGGAAGGTTCGTATAAGCATAATGAATATCTGGCAAAGAATCGTGCCATCACCCTGACAGAATATGTCCGCAAGATGGTAGAGTTGCCTGACAGCATCTTTGCGGTATCATCTACAGCCGAAGACTGGGATGGATTGTGTGAATATATCAAATCAAGCAACTTGGAGAAAAAGGAGCAGCTTCTTGCGATAGCCCAGGATGAAAAGCTGGATCCAGATGCTCGTGATGCGAAGCTGAAGCAGCAATATCCTGCACAGTATCGCAATTTGCTCACCCTCTGCTATCCGGCTCTCCGCCATAGCGACTACCACATTACTTATAAGGTTAAGCCTTTCGATGTGGAAGAGGCAAAGCAGATCATGAAGACCAAGCCGCAGTTGTTGTCGCTCAATGAGCTGTTTATGGTGGCTCAGACCTATGAGGTAGGTTCCAAGGACTTCAATGAGGTGATGGAGCTGGCTGTCCGCATGTATCCAACGGATGAAACGGCAAACCTGAATGCTGCTATTATCCGTCTGAACAACGGTGATGCCGATGCTGCCAAGCCATATTTGGATAGAGCCGGCGATTCAAAGGAAGCCGATGCCGCAAGAAAGGCGTATGAAATGATGATGATGCAATAGAACGAAAAAAATTATAAGTAAAATTAAAACTATAGAATTATGAAGAAATTTACGATGCTTTCATCAGTGCTTGCAACAGCACTGATGCTGACGGTTGCATCCTGCTCTAGCGAAGATGTTGCTGGCGGTGATTCACAGAACGATAAGGGGGGTACTTCTTTCCTTGCCGTAAATATCGAGAACGTGGGTTCTGCTCCTGCATCTCGTAGTAGTTATGAACAGAATAAGGGTACTTATGAGGATGGCACTGCTGATGAGAGTAAGATCACCAATGTGCGTTTCTATTTTTTTAATGGTGATGGTACTCCATATCTGTTGGATAATAATGGTTCAGAGAAGCAGCCTGTTAACTTTTTGGATCAAAAAGTTGAGACGGCTGGCAATGATCATGACCATACTGCCGAAATAAAAACCAAGGCTGTGCTTGTATTAAAAGGTGAAACTAAAGCTGTTCCTGCCTCTGTTATTGCAGTAATCAATCCTGAGGTGTTGGATAATACAACCCTGCAGAGTGGTACTATGACCCTTTCTGAACTCCGAACATCAGCAACAGGTTCGACGTTTTATGATAAGACCAATGGTTTTGTCATGTCTAATTCTGTGTACGAAAGTGCGGGACAGAACGTTTGCTCTACACCTGTAGCAAACAGCGTTTTTGCAACAGCTGAAGATGCTACGAAAAACCCTGTAGATATCTATGTAGAGCGAGTTAATGCCAAGGTGAATGCGAAAATTGATGCTGACTATGTTCGTACTAACGAGACTGAGAAAGCATGGAGCAAAAATGCAGAAGGCAAGTATCAGATAAATGTTGGTAACATTGATGTTACTACTTATGCAGAAAATACCAATGCAGCTCCAACAAAACACACATATCCTGTATATGCAGTAGTTCAGGGTTGGCAGTTGGCTGATGCTGATGGTAAGGCAGAGGTTTGTAAGCAGATCAATACTTCATGGTATGCTGGAGAATTAGGTATATCTCCTTGGACAACTTCTGATTACCATCGTTGTTTCTGGTCTAAGTCAGTGCCTTTTACTTCGGGTGCTCAGGGAGGAGCTAATCATCCTGTTAATCCTAAGTTTGAGGATATTAAGCTGTCTTTATCTGACGAATTCTCTACTACACCTGTTTATACATTGCCAAATACACCAGATAAGGTGGTTACAAATCCAAAAACAAGTGTGAATACTTTGACAAAACTGATTGTTGCAGCCAAACTAGTCTATCAGGATGATAATAGTAATTATAAAAATGCGCAAATATGTCAGTATAGAGGTTTGACCTATCTCGGTGAGGATGCTGTTAAAAAACAGATTGTTGGTGGTTTTGCAAAATACTTCAAAAAGACTGCAACTGGCTATCAGTCAATAGAGGCTTCTGACATTGCTTTCAAGACGGCTCCGGGTTCTTCTGAAGTGAAGGATTATGAGGTTGTAGCAACACTGGCTAGCAACGTAGGCGAACTTTATGTAAAGGACGGAGAAACATATAAAACTGTATCGAAAGACGTTGTCAATGCAGAACTTGAAAAGGAGGAGGCTCAGGTTCGTACTGATGGTGCTACCTATTATTATACCCCTATCAAGCATCTCGGTGACGCTGGTAAGTTAGGCGAGTATGGTATCGTGCGTAACCATTCTTATCAGGTAACCATTCAGAACATCAAGGGTTTTGGTACTCCTGTCTATGATCCTAAGAAGGAAATCGACCCAATGGTACCAAGTGATGAAAATACTTATCTTGCTGCAAGTATCAAGGTCCTCTCTTGGCGCGTAGTATCATCTAAGGTAGATTTGGATCAAACAAAGTAAATTATTCATATTCAATATAATGAAGAAGATTATAAATGATATCAAAGAGAAGGGAAGGCTGATGATGCTCTCGTGCTGCACCATACTCGGCTTGCTGCTCGCATCTTGTGATTATTGGCACGATAGCTATGAGGGATGTGAGGAACTGCTGAAGACTCATCTGAAGGTGCAGTTCCTCTACGATATGAACATGAAGTTTGCCGATGCTTTTCCTCATGAGGTAAAGAACGTCACACTTTATGCCTTCGACCGGCAGGGAAAATTGGCTTATGTCAAAACCGAGGCTGCCGAGAAGATTATCGCCGAAGAGGGTATGAACATCGACGACCTGACTCCTGGTGTCTATGATCTTCTCGTTTGGGCACAGGGCGAAGAGCGTTATGCTGACTCCTATACTTTTGGGCAGGCAAGCGTAGGCTCTTCAGCCTGTGATGTGCTCAAGGCTACGGTGAATCGTGCCGATAAAGGAATCATCGACCATGATTTGACTCCGCTCTTCCATGGACAGTTGGCTAAAGCCGATTTTACCAAGATGGAGAAGGGGGGAACGAGAACCGTCAAGGTTTCGCTTACCAAGAACACCAATCATTTCAAGGTGGTTTTGCAAAACCTGTCGGGAGTGAATCTCTGTGCCGATGACTTCATCTTCCAGATTACCGATAACAATGGTAAGATGGATTATGACAACAGTTTGCTGGAGGATGAGATGCTTACCTATAACGCCTGGTCTGCTTACTCCGGTACTGCCGGTGTCAGTTCTGGTACCAGCGAGCAGACTTCTGTGGCGTGTGCCATTGCTGAGCTGACAACCAACCGGTTGGTGAAAGGTCATGATATGCGTCTGCATGTATGGAACAAGTCAACAGGAGCAAGCATCATCAATATTCCATTGATAGACTATGCCTTGATGGTGAAGGGCAATTATAACAAGAGTATGAGCGATCAGGAATATCTGGATCGACAGGATTCCTACGACCTTGTATTCTTCATCGACGAAAATCACAAATGGCAGTCTGCCTCAGTCATCATCAACTCGTGGAGAGTGGTGCTGAGCAAGGCTGATATGTAATAAGTAGAAGTTAAAAAATAGAAGTTAGGAGTTTTCCTGATTATAATATTGATTCATGATGTATGAGATGAAAGGAATAAGATATGCTGAGGGACTGCTTAGGTTCCTCTTGGCTACTGCTATGGCTTGGCTGGGCTGTATTGCTTTGGTCTCATGCGACCAGGGAGATACAGGGGCAGAGAATACCGAAGCCCATATCACGCTTACCCTTTGCCTGAAAGGTACGGATACCGATAACAATACAAGAATAGGGCAGTCGGGAGGGAAGCAGATTGCTTCGAGAGGTGAAGAAGATGAGACTGAAGATCCGGGAACGGTGATGGAAAACAGTATCGACTTTAGCAGATTCCACGTCGTTTTCTATCAGACAAATCAGCAAATGGCGGGAATCCTGCAAAACATGGTGCTCATTCATGAAGGCGGTAATATCTACCGGTTGACAGGCTCTTTGCCTGTGAGCAATAAGGTACTTGTGGGCAATCATTTTGTAGGAAAAATGGTGGTTTATGCCAATTTCGATATGAGTGAGGATGACTTGAAGAAAGACTACAACGATACGGGTATCGCCAAGAAGTCGTTTGATTACGAAGCAAATCCTAAGTATCTGCCCATGTGGGGCGTCCAGAAAGTTAACTTTACACTTGCTGCCGGTAAGCGTCAGGATATCTCGAATATCGACCTGCTGAGGGCGGTAGCCAAGGTAAAGGTGTATCTGAGTAACGATATGAAGAAAAGTGGATGGAGCATACATAGTATGAAACTTATCAACTATAATGATAAGGGCTATTGTATGCCTGGTGAATATACAAAATGTGAACAGACGTCATCGCTTACTCACGAGAAGTTTGAGCATTTCCTGGAATCAAAACAAACTGTTGGCATTACGATGAATGAAAATGTTCCTATCTATCTGCCTGAATATCAGAATATAGATAAGGCAGATGTGGATAAATGTGTCATCAAGTTGAAGCTTAATTATAAAGGAAACGTTGAACGGGATGATTCCGGAAAAGAAAAGGAATATACCCTGCGCTTCATTGATTATACAGACCAAGGAACGGAAGGTACAACCACCAATGATATCGTGCGCGACCATTATTATATCTTCGAGGTGTATAAGGGCAGCAATGGTCATAATCTCGTGAAGTTGACGGTGAAAAAGTGGAATGTTCGTAATCACGATGAAATCGTGATGTAACTTCTATGAATGATAAATAAAGTATTAAAATAAGAAATTATAAATCAAGCAATTGATTGTAGGCTTTTCAAAACATGGCAAAGATATACTATTATATATGTATTTGGGCAGTATGCTTGCTGGCGGCTTGTTCTGCCGGTGATGAAGCAACTTCCTTTCCCGGTCAGGCTGATGCCGAGAACCGGGTAGGGGTGACGTTGCAGCTGTCTGCCTTATCTTCCCAGACTTCGCAGTCTTCCCGGTCTTCTCTGACCAGGGCTTGGGAGACGGATACCGTAGCTTTGCCTGAAGAAATGATGAAAAGCTGGTTTGTGGTGGTGGTACAGAATGGAACGATAGAGAAGATTATCAGTTCCGATTTGAAATCTGATGTTACTGAGGTGGAGAAAGACCAGGTGTTTGTAAAGTTGAAAACTGGAGCGACAACCTTCTATTCTTTTGCCAATATCAAGCCTGAAGAGATTGGGTTGAATGCCAGCACATCTGTTGGGCAACAGCTGCCAACTGATTTTGATGAACAGACTTATCAGATGGATGGCAACAGTAAAATCTTCCATCAGTCGATGATACCTGAATTTCAGAACGGTTATCCGATGAGTAATAAGCAGACAGTGGATGTGGTTGATAATCAGCAAGTCATCAATCTGGAGGTTATCCGTATGGTGGCTAAGGTACAGCTCTCCATTACCAATGACACGGATCATGACATTGTCTTGAAGAGCATCACCCTCTCGGATGTCACCCTGAACGGTAAACGGAATATCAAGCTTTTGCCAAATGTGGATTCGGCAAATAAATTGAAGGGTGTGAATTTAGTTGATGGTGTGGCAAAGGGAACCATCACGCTGACGGCAGCCGAAAACAATGGTATAACCATAGGGGAAGGAGCTACGCAAAAGGCTTGTTTCTACATGAACGAGAGCTTGGTAGATAAGGGCGCAGATGATGGCAACCGGTATTTTATCCTTTCGCTTACTATGGTAGATGAGGCTACGGGCACTACCAGTAACAATCGTTATGCCATGCTATCATGGAATGAAATCCGGCGCAATGATTATCTGAAGATTCCTATCAAGCTGGAGGATTATCAGATTAGATGGACGGTGGAGGCATTCTCGCCAATCGGTGTGTTGCCGAAGGTAAAGGATGATGGCGAAAACCTTTCGCTTGACTTCGGTTATTATGGCGAGTTTCATATCAAGCCTGAGGTCATCAAGTTGAGCCGTACTGGTTCTCAGACCCTGTCAGTGAGTGAATGGCAGATGGGAACGGATGAAACAGGTTCTGAAGGCTGGAAGCTGCAGGAGCAGAATCCGAAGGGAGAAGATGGTGTAAACATCTTCGATGCTTCGCCTTCTTGGATACCAGTCACCTATCGTCTGGAAGGTGAGATGGGCAATCGTACAGGTTCTGCCATCTATACAATGAAAATCAAGGTGAAGGAACAGAATGGATTGGGATTGAATCCTATCATCTCCCGCAAGGTTCGCTTTACAATGAAGCAATTAGACTTGACACGGGCAGGAAAGAATACTGAAAAAATAGTATTAAATACAAAGACTTTTAGCAATGAAGGCATTTAAGTTTTACATATTTCGCATCAGCCTGGCAGTAATCTTCGGGTTGCTGCCAATGACTGTGTGGGCTGGTGACAAGCTGACCCATTTCGAAGGTATTGCCAACAAGAAAGGCGATTATAATTGGAATGGTACACAGAAATGCCACGAACTCACTTATTATTATTATGTTACCGAGGGGCAGAAAGGACTGGTCCTTGCACTCCCTTTTGCCAAAGGTATCTCTGACTTGGAACCAAGAGGTTACTATCGTTGGTATGATTGGAAGACTGATGCCGCATCTTCGCGCCTGACTAAGGTGGGCTCTCGACTCAATAGTTTTGATAATGGTAAAGGACTTTATGCTGTTTGCCTTACAGATAAAAACCTATCTCAGGATTTGGTGGGTGTAACCTATTCTGCACCTTCGGGGACTGATTATGATTCTTGGGAGGCTGACACCATAGCCTGTGATGTGAGTAGATACCATGATGGTATCACGGTGGGATCTGGAACAGATTTCCGCCACGAACCAACCCTTTCTATCCGATATAAGTTTGTTATCCGGAAGGCATCATGGATAGCCGACCAGCTTAGAAGGGCTGTTGTTGATTCCCATACGGGTACACGTACTTTTGAGGATAATCAGGATGTAACTATTGGTATTAACAGTACTGACAATGGGAAAAGCGAGGCAAACCTTCGCTTGAACTACAACAATGTAAACCGATATTATTTCTATCCGCTAACCACTGATGCTTTCAACAATAAACATATTTATTATCAGTCGGGTAAAGAGGCTGAGAACAAGTTTGAAGAGAGTGATTTCAGCAATAAGCCTGTTCAGGCTACTACTGTAAAGTGGAGAATTTATGATGAGACGAATACTTATTATTGTGATGTTAATGCCGAAGAACAGCCGCGATTTGTAAAAATCAGTCCCTATAAGTTAAATGATAGGGATTGGACTCATATAACTACAGATGAGAAGGTAAGACCGGGTTCTTCTCAGCTTCCTAAATTCAAGACGATGAGCCGCTTCTATGTGGTTGCTTATCTGGGAGCAAGTAACCAGTGGTGCCCTGTGGCAAACTTCAGCTGTCGTTTTACTGAGGAATATCCGATGCTTTTTGATGATTTGAATACCGGTGCCCCTACTCGTACCCTCTCTTACATAGAAGATCATTATGTAAAAGTTACCGAGCCGATTTCGTTTGATAATCTGTCGGATGAAATGACCTACGATGCGCCAACCAAAGAAAACAATGTAGCTCCTAATCCAAGTAAATGGGAATTGCGCCATTATGGTTTCGTTTATAAGAATTTGGCAGCTGATTCAAAAGTTCCCGGTTGGTGGTGGTTTTTTGATGATTGTACCAATGCGCCGGTTCATGGTGAATATGGAGTTTACAAGACTGCTGATGTAAGCGGTATCTCCACTTCAAGCGAAGGATATAGGTGGTGGTATAGAGAAAACACTCGTGACAACATGAATCTCTATGACAGAACCTATGGATTGACTACCGGTAAACAGGCGGGCTATTTCCTTTATGTGGATGCCTCGGATGAGAGCCGAGAGATTGCCAGTGACGAGTTTACTGCCAATCTGTGTAGTGGTACAACCTTTATCGTGAGTGCGGCAATAGCAGACCTGACGCTTAGTGGGCAAACTGCTCCACAGGTTATGTTCAAGCTTTATGGTGACAATGGCGACCGAGTGGCAAGGCAGGAAAACTTAATCCATTCTTTTGCCAGTTGCGACATGAAGACGGTGGTGAATAATTATCAGTACGGCAAGTGGTATCAGGTTTATGCCAAGGTTACCTTGCGGGATAGTGAGAATCTGCGTAAGTTTAAGAAATTCCTCGTCACGGTGGATAACTATTGTCCTTCTACAGACGGTGCCGACTATGCCGTTGATGATATCCGCTTTTATCAGAAGCGTGCTATTGTTGATGTCATCCAGAATCAGCCTGTATGCGATGATGTAGCATCGGCTGCTTCCGTGAAGTTGAAATTACGTGCGGTATATGAAAGCTTGCAATCTCGCGCCTTTGTAGATCCTGCTGGAAAGAGTAAGGTTTACTATCGCTTCGTGGATGAAAAGGGTGAACCGGCTGACCTTGACTATGGTAATGGTGGAAAGAATTATGGAGAATGTGATTTCCATTATTATCAGAAAGACTTGAAGGATGGTGATACTGAGATAGTGAACGGTGAAACCTATTATATTCTGGTAGACAAGGCTTTCAAATTACCGTTAGGTAAGAAACTCTATGTGTCTGTAAACTTTGACGATCCTGTTGATGCCAGCATGTGGGGAAACCGAAACGTGGTGTGCTCCAGCTACAGTGAATTGTTTGAAATGATGAAGCAGACGGTGATGATTCGTGATGCCGAGAGTAAGGTGATTGCTGATTATCGAGTAAGCTGTGACCGGACGAATGCGGATGTCACCATGAATGCAGACCTGCATACCACCGACCCATACGTGGGTGGAGGTATCACCATTACTGGTGTGAAATATGATTGGTTCATCGGTAGTAAGGAGGAGTTCAATAAGACTAAGCTCCTGGAGGCTCTCCATGCTTTCCGTGATAAGAATAGTACAAGTACTAATCCTTGGGATGTGCAGAATTCGGGAATCAGTGCAGATTATAAGGCAGAAATAAAAAAGTATATCGACAATGGTAAATTGAATCTGGCTGCAACCTCTCAGCTGCAGAAGACTTTCGAGTTTGGTACTCATACACTCTGTTTGTTGCCTATCACCAAGAAGGGAAATCTCATCACCATCAACAATGTGGATTATCAGATTTGTCCTGATCCTATCGAATATAAATTCCGGGTGCTGAAGGATGGACCTCGTATCAATCTTGGTTTCGTTGATGGAAAATATCCTAACGACCAGCGCATTGTGCGCATCGGATTGCCGCAACTCAAGGACATGCAGCAGCATACGAAGTTCCTGCAGATACCAATCAGCAGTACCGAACCTTTGAGTAATTCACATGGTTCTGTTTCTTTTGAGTTTAATACGGGAGATGGTGTTAAAGTGCTGATGGACGGCACCAACGACCCTATATGGAAGAACAATGTCGCTGTATTGGGAAAGAAAGACATCTTCACGATTACGGTTAACAGTTTGAAGCATCTCAACAAGGAGACGGAACAGCGTACGCTTGACCTGCAGGTCTGCGATGATTATGCCCAATACTTGCACGAAGGCTATTGGTATGACCTCTCGTTCAGCTTTATGCAGAAAAATGGCACAACTGGCAACGAGGTTACGAGCTGTCCGGGTACTACCTTCTTCCGCATCTATGTGGTGCCGGAGTTTGCTACCTGGGCTCCTGCAGCCGATGGCGGTATGAATAACAACTGGAATAACGACCTCAACTGGCGCCGTTCTACCAAAGCAGAGCTTTACAAGTCGGCTGCCGATGCCTATCCTGTATATGGAACAACAGCGGGCTATGAGAAATTGAAGACTCAGCAGGCATTCGTGCCTATGAAGTTTACCAAGGTAACGATACTTACACCTTATTATAATAATGGGTATTATCCGCTCCTGGGTTATCTGCAAAAGGGTAGTGATGGTGTTCTCAACAAACTGAACAATGGTGCATCCACTGCTACCGACTACATCCAGTATGATATGATGGTGGATGACGGAAGCAAGTTGGGCTATGGCGCAACCACTCCGGGGCGCAACTATTATTCTTGCGTGAAATTCTATGGAAATACCTGCGACCAGATCTACTTCAAACCGGGAGCAGAGGTCCGTAACCAGCACTATCTGGTGTACAACAAGGCATGGGTAGAGCAGGAACTGAGTTACAACCGTTGGTATCTCTTCGGTTCGCCATTGAAGAATATGGTGGCAGGCGATATGTATGTGCCTGTGAAGACGGGACGCCAGGAGACGGAAGCCTTCCTGCCTATCACCTTTGATGAGGCTGTTAACAATCGCACCAAGATGCCGTTCTATCAGCGTTCCTGGGATAAAAGCGATACCAGAGAATACAGTACTGATGGCAACTATGATGCCTACGACTACAGTTCGCTTCCAGTGAGCGTGCCAAGTACGATAGGTTGGAATACCCAATATTGGAGTCATGTTTATAATGCGGCTTCGATGGTCTATTCGCCAACGGTCAATACCGATGGTTCCTATGCTTCCTTAACCGGCTTTGCAGTGAAGGTGGGTGATAAATATACGCCTGCCGGCATTTCGGGAAAGGCACTGGTAAGATTGCCAAAGGACGATGAGACATACGATTATTACGACCCGTCAACGGGTAACTTGGGGGGATTGAAGCATGACGTCATCGATAGGACAGATGATGACAAGGGCAACCTCATCATTGCTTCGGTAGAACCTTCGAGCAAGGAAGGGGCCATTGGAGCTGTAGATGTAACTCTGGCTGCAAATGCCCATCAGAAAGCAGGTGATGGAAATTATTATTATCTCACCTACAACCCGTATATGGCAACGCTGGATATGAAACGCTTCTTTGCCAATGCCAGAAACAAGGCGGCTCTTGGAGAAGACAATGTATCTTACTGGGTTGTGAATGACAATGAGGCCAATGGATTCAATACAATTACATTGAATGGTGAGACGGATGGAAGAATAGCGCCTATGCAGGCTTTCTTCATCAAGTCGAAAACCGCTCAGCCTACCATCCACTTTGATACAAACATGACGGTGGATAAGGATGTGACCAAGGGTGTTGATATTGCGGGTGAGGAGCAGAATAGCAGAATCAGATTGCAGGTAGGCAAGGGGACTGCGAGCTCTTCGTATCTGATATTGAATGCTGATGCGTCGCAAGAGTTCGATGGCAGGGAGGATACCGAATTGCTCGGAGATGACTTGTTGTCGGATGTACCTGCTGTTTATACGGTGGCTTCATCGCAGGCTGTCATGGTAAACTCGTTGCCGGAAATCTACTATATTCCGCTGGGTGTTGTGGCGAATAAGTCTGAACTGGTGAGCTTAAATGCTCAAGGTACAGGTCGTCTTTCTTCTCCTCTCTATCTCTATGATGCTGCCACCCGGAAGTATCAGGAGATAAAGGATGGCGAGGAAATCAAGGTGCAGGCAAACGAGCACGGCAGATATTTCCTGACCCAGACTCGCAGTACCACGGGCATCGAAGATGCTGAGGTGGACGAGAGTGACGTGAAGATCTATTCTCCATCTCGGGGATTGATCGTCGTGTCCAAGGTGAGTGCTCCTCTATTAAATAAGGTGGAGGTTTATACCCTTGATGGAAGACTGGTGGCATCGAGAAAGGCTGAAGGTGCAGCATCTGTCAGCATTCCAGTAGTCTCCACGGCTTCTCCTCAGGAAGTATATATTATTAAGGTATCTATGCAGGATACCCAAGCTACAATAACCAGAAAGCTTTCTCTCCGTTGAGAGAAAGCTTTCTGGTGTTAAACTGAGAAAAACGCAAAATCCCATCGTTCGGTTACTACATCTTAAGGATAAAGACAGATGGTGGTGTGTGTCATTCCGTAAAAATCAGCGTCAAATGATATAAAAGTGCCTATTTACGCAATGGCACCTTTACTTTTCCTGGCAAAAAGCTTGGAAGTTATTGCTTAATTCCCTATCTTTGCAAGCAAGAATTAGTAAAGGCGTCTTTCTCTTTTTCTAAGAATAAAGGCTCTTTCTAGGAACGAACTAACAATTATTTAATTAATAACATAAACCGATACAATTATGAAGAAATCCATCATTTTCGCATTGCTGCTCTCTCTGTTGAGCGTACAGCAAATCCATGCACAGAAGTGGCTCAAGAAATTGGGCAAAGTGGCAGAAAACGTGCTTGCTAATGACCAGAAGACTACCAACAAGGCGTCTGGCTCTATCCCTGGGTGTACAGTAAAGTATACCAGTTGCGTAGCTAATGGCAACGATGTCCATATCAACTTTGTGATTACCAACACCACTTCCAGTGAACTCAAAATGTACTTCAATGCATTTGATGACGGTTCTTGTGCTTTTGATAGCAAGAATGTAAAGCATACAATGCACTTTTATTTGGGTGGCGATAAGTTAGGTCACTATTCTGATAAGATGCTTCCTTCTAATGTACCTGTCAAGGGTATTATGGTGATAGAGGATGTAGATCGCACCATCAAGCAGATTAATTCTACTTTTGTCAAGGGTAAGGCTAATGATGTGGAGTTTGCGATTAAGTTGCCTACCCAGGTAGTGGCAGATGTCAAGAATACCAATTCCGATTTGGTAACCTGCTCATTGCCTGAGTTGCAGTTCAACTTCTTGAAGTGTGTTCGTCAGGGCAGGAATGTTGTGATCACTGCAACATTCAAGAATATCGGTAGCAAGGAATATGAGATTTCTGCTTATGGCAATACTCCTACTATATATGATGATGGTGGCGATGCTTACGAGTGTGATCCGGAAACAACCCTCTTGGGCAAGAATCGCTGGTTAGGCTATAATTTCTATACCTTGCTCGCAGGTATCCCGATGAAGGCTACGTTTGTCATCAAGAATGTCAGCACCAGTGCCACCGAGTTTAGCGTTGTCAAGATTCCATTCAAGTACAATTCTAATGGCGAGACCTATCAGTATATAGAGTTCCGCAATCTGCCTATCTCAGCGCAGTAAGTAGCAATCTTAATAAGTTGATATAAAAAGAAAAATCCCATCGTTCTTGCGAGCGATGGGATTTTTAATTCTGTTAAGCAATGTGTCTGCTTTCGCTGATTACTTACGAAGACCGAGGGCCTTGATGATAGCACGATAGCGATTGATGTCGCGATCATACAAGTAATCGAGCAATGCACGACGCTTTCCTACAAGCTGTGTCAACGCACGTGTTGTAGTATAATCTTTACGGTTCTTCTTAACGTGCTCCGTCAAATGAGCAATACGGTATGAGAACAATGCTATCTGGCTCTCAGCTGAACCAGTATCAGAGTTAGACTTTCCGTACTTGCTAAAGATCTCTTCTTTTTTTGCTTTGTCTAAATACATAGCTGTGATACTTAAAATTTAATTATTATGAATGAATGTTATGCACAATAGGACCTTCCTCACGGTGGTTTCCGTTAAAATGCGGTGCAAAGGTACAACTTTTCTGTGAATTATGCAAATTTTTCGGGATTTTTTTGTAATTTTGCACCCAAATTCATTAAGTATTTAAGGTAAAGGAAATGCAAGACATTAGAAACATTGCAGTTATTGCACACGTTGACCATGGTAAGACTACATTGGTCGACAAGATGATGCTCGCCGGTAAGCTGTTCCGCGACGGCCAGGATAACAGCGGCGAAGTGCTCGATTCCAACGACTTGGAGCGCGAGCGTGGTATAACCATTCTTTCAAAGAATGTGTCTATCAATTGGAAAGGTACTAAGATTAATATTCTCGATACTCCAGGACACTCTGACTTCGGTGGTGAGGTTGAGCGCGTGCTCAACATGGCAGACGGATGCCTCCTCCTCGTCGATGCTTTCGAGGGTCCTATGCCTCAGACTCGTTTCGTGCTGCAGAAAGCGTTGCAGCTCGGACTGAAGCCTATCGTTGTCGTTAATAAGGTAGATAAGCCTAACTGTCGCCCTGAAGAGGTGTATGAGATGGTGTTCGACCTGATGTGCGACCTCGATGCTACTGAGGAACAGCTTGACTTCACTGTGGTTTACGGTTCGGCAAAGAATGGCTGGATGAGCGATGACTACAACAAGCCAACAGATAACATTGACTATTTGCTCGACAAGATTGTGGAGATTATCCCTGCTCCTAAGCAGTTGGAAGGTACTCCTCAGCTCTTGATCACATCTCTTGATTATAGCTCTTACACCGGTCGTATCGCCGTAGGTCGTGTACACCGTGGTACTTTGAAGGATGGTATGAACGTAACTATCTGCCATCGTGACGGTACCCAGGAGAAGACCAAGATCAAGGAACTCCATACCTTCGAGGGTATGGGTCATAAGAAGACAGACCATGTGGATTCTGGTGACATCTGTGCCGTTGTCGGCTTGGAGAAGTTCGAGATTGGTGATACCATCTGCGACTTCGAGAATCCTGAGCCACTGCCTCCAATCGCTGTCGATGAGCCTACCATGAGCATGCTCTTCACCATCAACGATTCACCATTCTTCGGTAAGGAGGGTAAGTTCTGTACATCACGCCACATTCAGGACCGCCTGAACAAGGAGTTGGAGAAGAACCTGGCTCTTCGTGTTCAGCCTTACGAGGACACCACCGATAAGTGGATTGTTTCTGGTCGTGGTGTGCTCCATCTTTCTGTGCTCATCGAGACCATGCGTCGTGAGGGCTATGAGCTCCAGGTAGGTCAGCCTCAGGTTATCTACAAGGAGATTGATGGTGTGAAGTGCGAGCCTATCGAGGAGTTGACCATCAACGTGCCTGAGGAGTTCGCTTCTAAGATGATTGATATGGTTACCCGCCGTAAGGGTGATATGACTTCTATGCTGAACATGGGCGAGCGTGTGGATATCGAGTTCGATATTCCTTCACGTGGTATCATCGGTCTTCGTACCAATGTGCTCACTGCTTCTCAGGGTGAGGCTATCATGGCCCACCGCTTCAAGGAGTATCAGCCATACAAGGGCGAGATTACCCGCCGTTCTAACGGTAGCATGATTGCGCTGGAGACAGGTACTGCCTATGCTTACGCCATCGATAAGCTGCAGGATCGCGGTAAGTTCTTCATCGACCCAGGTGAGGAGGTTTACGGCGGCGAGGTTGTCGGTGAGCATGTTCACGACAACGACCTGGTGGTTAACGTAACCAAGGCAAAGCAGTTGACCAACGTCCGTGCTTCCGGTTCTGATGATAAGGCTCGCGTGATTCCTAAGACCGTGATGAGCCTTGAGGAGTGCCTGGAGTACATCCGCGAGGATGAGTACGTAGAGGTAACTCCTAAGAGTATGCGTATGCGCAAGGTGATTCTCGATCACTTGGAGCGCAAGCGTAGTAATAAGGATTAAGCTATAGCTTATATATAAATGGATCCGTGAGAATTCCCCTCTAGCCGATTGCCTAGGCAGTCTGCTTGCAGGGGATTCTTTTTTTAATGTATGCGTATGTGGTTGTGGAAATTCTTTAGAAAGTTTTCTTTGCCCTGTTCCCTGGTATTGGGAGCCGTGGGCTATCTGATTTTCGCCAATGTTCCTTTCCTGGAACCTTTGGGCGATGCGGTGGGACCGAAGCTGGTGGATATGATGCCGGTGGTGCTCTTTGCCTTGCTCTATGTTACCTTCTGTAAGATTGAAATCAAGGAGATGAAACCGAAGGCTTGGCATTTCATCCTGCAGCTCATCCGAACCAGTCTGGCACTGATGATGGTGGTGCTTATCTTCGAATTCGGAGATAATTATGAAACCAAGTTGGTGCTGGAGGGAGCCTTTATCTGTTTTATCTGTCCTACGGCGGCTGCTGTGGCGGTGGTAACGGAGAAGTTGGGCGGAAGCATCGGTTCGCTGACTACCTATACGGTGATAGCCAATGTTTTTACGATGGTGATTATTCCTAGTCTTTTCCCGATGGTGGAGAAGGGGGCAGATGTGTCCTTTCTTTATATGAGTGCGATGGTGTTCAGAAACGTAACCACGGTACTGGTGGTTCCTTTGCTTCTGGCTTTGCTGAGCCGCAAGTTTCTGCCTAAGTGGGTGGATAAGGTGAAGAGCGTGAAGGATCTGGGCTTCTATATGTGGTGCTTCAACCTTACTATCCTGATGGGCGAGACGGTTCGCAATATCCTCCATGCCGAGGTTTCGGGATGGATTCTTGCCTTGCTGCTCATCGTTCCGCTCTTTGTCTGTCTCATCCAGTTTGCCATTGGTAAGGCGGTGGGCAGACATTATGATGCGAGCATCAGTGCCGGTCAGGCTTTGGGACAGAAGAATACCATTGTGGGCATCTGGCTCACTCTTACTTTCCTCAATCCGCTTGCTGCCGTAGCACCGGGCGCTTATGTGGTTTGGCAGAACCTGGTGAATGGCTGGCAACTGTGGTATAAGGAAAAATACGGAAAACTGAAATGGTAGCAATAAAAATAGGGCGTGACATGAATCTATGCCACACCCTAATTTTTTATAGAGAATTTTATTTGCTTGTAGAAATAAAGATGCATTCGATGGTTACGTTGCCATCCATCCATTTGGCTGGAATGGTATAGGTGCCATCCTTGGCGATATCTGTCTTCTTGAGTGATTCTACCTGATCACCATGGGTGATGGTGAAGTCACCGTAGGTGAATCCTGGAGCAGGAACCATCTTCACCTTGAATGGCTTGCCGTATGCCACCTTGTGGTTGTTGAGGGTGGTGCCATCTGCTGCGGTCACCATACCGTTGCGGTTGGCCTCGGTTACAGAAACAAACTCGCTGTGAGCCTTCTTCTTGGCTGTACCTTCACTCTTCAGCAAGGTGATGCGTGGAGCGTTGGTCAGGTGGATATTGATGTCATCGATATAGACCAGGGCATCCTCCTTCATCTCATGAGGAGACTCTGCGTGAGGAACCACTACCAGACTATAGATATCCACACCCTCGGCACTCTTGATTGGAAAAACAGCATCAGCCCACTGTCCTGCAGGAACAGGAGTGGTTGACTTGATCCAGAACTGCTCTACTTCCTGCGACTGTCCGGCTCTGTCTCTACGCTTTCCGAGACCTACCAGCATCACTCTGCCTTCCATCGGACGGTTGATCAGTACGTGAACCACTTTTCCGGATGGACCGAGTGCAATCGGCTTCTTCAGATCTATTCTTGCACCGAAGATGTTGGAAGCCAGGCGTGAACGCTGGAAGCCGAGCACCTTCTTGTTAGGATTGTTGGTGAGGTCAGGATTATCCACAACCTCGCAGTTGCCCGCCAGTTCTCCTGTGCGGAATGGGGAATGCTCCCATCTGTCGTAAACTCCCACGGATTTGTAATCCTGGGTGTCGAACTTAATTTCTTGTCCCATTGCAGCCAATGGTAACAAACACAATGCTATGAGTAATTTCTTCATGTTCGTAGTGTAGAGTCAAAGTTTAAAATACTTTAATGGAATGTAACAATGGGCAAGCCTTGCTGTCGTCGATGACAACCTTCAGGCCTTTCACCTGATAGCCCTTGCCGTAACTGTCTGATGTGCTGCCGTTCAACGGGATGATGCGCTTGTATCCGATGGTGGTAGTGGTGCACTTCTCTGCGATAGGTTTCCATGTCTTTCCGTCTTCAGAGATTTCGATATGGAACTTTCTTACTCGCTGACCCTTGCGGATATATTCCATCATATCCACATAGCGAACGGTCTGTGGCTTGTCCCAGTTGAAGGTGATGGTAGCCTGCTTCACGCCGTCATCAGTAGCCCAATAGGTGTTCTTGTTGTTATCGGTCAGGTTCTTGGCTGCATAGTTGCGATTGGCACCAGCCTTTCGGGTGTTGCTTACAGTAACCTTTGCCTTCCGTGCCAGGTCCTTGCCTAGACGGGTACGAATCATGTTGCCCATTTCCTTGAGCACGCGAACGTCGATCTCTGGCAACAGACCACTCTTGTCCGGAGGGCAGTTGAGAATCAAGGTAGCATTTCTGCCTACAGTCTCCAGATACATCTGGAAGAGGCGCTCTACAGAGAGAGGCTTCTCGCCCTCGTGCCAGAACCATCCCTTGTCGGTGAGCTTGGCATCGCTCTCACCTGGGTCCCACTGCCAGCCGTCCTCTGTACCATACATTCCGTTGCTTTCTGGTGCATAGCCTCTTTCGTCGGTGAGCCAGTTGGTTTCGCCAGCCCATCCTGCCTCGTTGCCGATCCATCTTGCCTCAGCACCCACACCCCAGAGGATGATGTCTGGACAAACCTTGTGGATAGAGTCTCTGAGGTTAGGAATATCATAATAGGTAGAACGGTCTACGTTTACGGTCGTATTGCGTCCGCCGTAGTATCCGTCGCCACCGTTGGCACCATCAAACCACATTTCAAACTGGTCTTTGCCATACTGTGCCAACTCCGCGCACTGGCGCAGGAAAACATCGTTTACATATTTCTCAGTACCGTAGTATTGGCTGTTTCTATCCCATGGAGAAACATAGAAACCATACTTCATTCCCAAGCTTCGTGCAGCCTTGGCAAAGTCGCGGGGAATGTTGGTAGTCTTGCCATTCTCATTGCCGGCATTGACGATGGAATGGTCGGTTGTAGATGTAGGCCAGAGGCAGAAGCCATCGTGGTGCTTTACCACGGCAATACCGCCCTTCATGCCAGCAGCCTTTACAGCTTTGAGCCATTGAGTAGGGTTAGGCTTCTTGGTAGGTGCAAAAAGGGTTACGTCTTCACTTCCGAGTCCCCATTCTCTGTTGGTATAGGTATTCATGCCATAATGGAAGAAGGCATAGAATTCTGTCTCCTGCCATTTCATCTGGCGATCACTTGGAACCGGGAATACAGCTGTTGGCTCGTTGTCTGGATTAGGCAACGACTGCTGTTTTACTTGGAAAACACTCTGGGAGTGGCCAGCCATGGCAGTCATGACGAGGGACACCCCTATAAAAACTTTTTTGATGTTCATGGTTGTTGTATTTAAATCGATACACTTTAATCTTACCATAATAATAGATGTATATAATAGTTATTGATGCTATTGGTGATTGTTACTAATGATTCATCTGCAAAGATAGGAGTTTTATAAATAGTAACAAAACTTTTCTGGTTAATTAAATATAAACGCCCGCAATTTTGCTTTGCGGGCGTTTGTATAGGGTTAGTCTTGTGTAGGATAAATCAAATTTTCTTCGGTGATGCAGTTGAGCACCTCTTCCAAATATTTTTTCGATTCATACTTTGCCATAGGCAGGTCGTGGAGCAGATAGTTACCGCAATCCTTGGCTGCCTGTCCTGGAATTTCGCCTTCGAAGTCGGCGATGAACTGGAAGGTGCGCTTCATCAGTTCTACGATGTCCTTGCTCTCCAGGTCGCCCTTGATGAGGAGGTAATTGCCGGTGAGGCATCCCATTGGTCCCCAGTAGATGATGCGGTCTTTCCACTCTTCGTCGTTACGCAGGTAGGTGGCAGCCAGATGCTCGATGGTATGGATGGCACCATTGTGGAGGCAAGGCTCCTGGTTAGGCACCTTCATGCGGATATCGAAGGTGGTGACTACTTCTCCGCCTACTTCGTCCTTGCGGCTTACGTAGATGCCGCGGAGCAACTTGTTATGATTGATAGTAAAACTTGGAATCTTATTCATATAGTTTATAATTTACAATTTATAGTTTACAGACTTTCGAGGAAAGCCTTGGTGACATTGAATGATCCTTCTGCCATTTTTGCCCAGAAGTCGAAGTACTGCTGTGCCTTGGTATCCTTCAGAGGTACATCGCTGATGATGCGGAAGGAGATGAAAGGAGTCTTGTAGATGTGGCAGGTCTGTGCGATGGAGCAGCTTTCCATATCCACAGCCATAGCGTGAGGGAAGTGCTCCAGGATAGATCGCATCTTCTCCTTGCTATCTACGAACCATTCTCCGCTTACAATCTGTCCGGCATGAATCTTTGGATGCTGGTTGTCTGGCTGTTCATTGATGGCAAGTGCCTTTTCTACATACTCCTTAGGGGTCTTGAAGAGGGCAGGCATACCGAGAATCTGTCCATACTCGCATTCGTCACCGCAGTAAGCATCGTGATATACACAGTCGGTAGCTACCACCACTTCGGTAACATTGATGTTGATGTCTGCGCCTCCAGCCACACCCGAAGAGATGACGAGGTCTGGGTGGTAATTATCAATCATTTCCACAGCTCCGATGGCGCTGTTCACCTTTCCGATGCCGCACTGCTGCATCACTACTTCATTCTCGCCGATCTTTCCGATGACGAAGTCCTTATGATTCTTTCGCTCAGTCTGCGATTCTGTCAATAATGTCTTGAGTTGCGTGAACTCCTTGTCCATCGCAACGATAATTCCTATTTTCATATCGATTTATTTCTATTCTGGGTGCAAAGTTACAAAATAAATCCCATAAAAAAACATTTCCCCACCTATATTTTATAATAGGCAGAGAAATGTTACATGATGATATTGCAAACTACGAAAAATGTAGGGTTCTGTTAGAAGTTCACTCCAAAATTGAGCAAGAGGGCTCCATTATGCGATTTGTCAAAACTGTCGTGGCAGATGTTGGCAAGGCCGATGTCATAGGTGAGGTCGGCATAGAACATATCGTAGCCGATGCCGCAACCGATGCGCAGACCGCCATCCAGACGGCGGAAATTGTCGCTGCGGAAGGAACTCTGGGCCTCTCGCTCGGCAAAGTTCTTGATCTTGCCACCTACACCTACAGCGAAGTAACCGCCGAATTGTGGCTGGATGGAGAAGTGGTCATCTACATCATACTTGTATTTCAACACCGCAGGAATCTGCAGGTAGTTGAGGTCGTAGGTCATCTTCTTGCCGGAAACCAGATCTTTCTTGCCACCTTTTTCTATATAGGAGAGACCTGTCTCCAGATACAGAGGCGCTGTATCCGTGAGCGGAATGCCGGCAACAACGCCTACGTTGAGGCCCGTCTGCCAGTCACCGCCATCCAGACGGGAATCATCCGAATTCACGTAGGTGAATGCCGGACCGATTCGGAAACCGAAGTATGGAGCACCATAACTGTGGTTGTATCTGTAGTCGAGATGTCCCGTCTTCTTGTTGTAATATCTACTATTCTTATAGTTCTGAGCTGTTGATGGTATCACTGCCAGGAGTATTGCCATCATGATAAATGCGATTCTTTTCATATTGATGTGATTTTAATTATTATCTGGTGCAAAGGTATGGATTTTCGGCCATCTTGCAGCGTGAGAATCCCTATAATGATAGGGGGAAAACCCTATTGCGTCTTTTCTTCGATAAAAAAAGTAAAAAGTTTCTTCTATTATTTTGTAGTGTCTTCATTTCTCATTATCTTTGCACCAAATTATAAACGTTTATAGAAAAAGATGAAATTATTGAAGAAGTATCTACTGGATATTCTGGTAGTGATTGTTTTTGCAGTGATCTCTTTCGTGTACTTCATGCCTGCCGACATGGACGGACGAATTCTGTTCCGACACGACTCGGCGGCGAGCAAGGGATTGGGACATGAGAAAGAGCTTTTCCAACAGCAGACTGGCGAGACAACCCGTTGGACCAACTCTGTGTTTGGTGGTATGCCAACCTATCAGATGTCGCCTTCGTACGGCAGTACCCAGGTGCTCAGCCAGGTAACGAAGGCTTATCATCTGTGGTTGCCTGATTATGTATGGTATGTGTTTGTCTATCTCCTGGGCTTTTATATCATGCTCCGTGCCTTCGATTTCCGACAATCGCTGGCGGCGCTGGGTTCCATCATCTGGGCATTCTCATCCTACTTCTTTATTATCATTGCTGCAGGTCATATCTGGAAGGTATGGGCTTTGGCCTATCTGCCTCCTATGATTGCGGGTGTGGTACTGGCTTATCGGGGTAAGTATCTGAAAGGTCTGCTCCTCACCGCCATCTTCTCGGCTTTCGAGGTGAATGCCAACCACGTGCAGATGACCTATTATTATCTCTTCATCATCCTCTTCATGGTGATTGCCTTCCTGGTAGATGCCATCAAGAAGGGGGAACTCGCCCGCTTCGGTAAGGCGACTGCGGTATGTGTCGTGGGTGCCCTCATCGGTATCTCGCTCAACCTCTCCAACCTGTATCATACCTGGCAGTATGGTCAGGAAACCATGCGTGGAAAGAGCGAACTGGTGAAGAAGAATACTGCTAACCAGACCAGCAGTGGTTTGGATAGAGACTATATCACCCAGTGGAGCTATGGTATTGATGAGACCTGGACGCTTCTGATTCCTGATGCCAAGGGTGGTGCTTCCGTACCTCTCGCCCAGAATACGCAGGCGATGGAGAAGGCGGATCCTAACTTCGTGCAGATTTATCAGCAGCTCGGACAGTACTGGGGCAACCAGCCTGGTACGAGCGGTCCTGTATATGTAGGAGCATTCGTATGTATGCTCTTCATTCTCGGTTTGTTTATTGTCAAGGGTCCGATGAAGTGGGCATTGCTGGCTGCCACCATCCTGAGCATCCTGCTCTCCTGGGGTAGAAACTTCATGCCGTTCACCGATTTCTTCCTTGATTACATTCCGATGTATGCCAAGTTCCGAACGGTGGCTTCTATCCTCGTGATAGCCGAGTTCACCATTCCGTTGCTTGCCATGATGGCTTTGAAGAAAATCATTGATGAACCGGAGATTCTCACCAGTAAGATCAAACTGGTATATGCCAGCTTTGGTCTGACGGCAGGCTTCTGTCTGCTCTTTGCCCTGATGCCGAGTGTCTTCTTCCCTGATTTCATTTCCGTTCAGGAAACTCAGGCGTTGCAGCAGTTGCCGGCAGAATACCAGGGTCCGCTCATGAGCAATCTCATCGAGATTCGCAAGAGCATCTTTACTTCTGATTGCTGGCGCTCGTTCTGGGTCATCGTCATCGGCTCAGCCTTCCTGCTGCTTTACAAGATGAAGAAGTTGGGTGCTGAGTATATGATTGCCGGCATCGCCGTACTCTGTCTCGTAGATATGTGGATGGTGAACAAGCGTTATCTCTACGATGATATGTTCGTAGATAAGAACGTGCGCGATACTCCTCAGCAGATGACGGAGACCGATAAGATTATCTGCCGCGACAAGGCGCTCGATTACCGTGTGCTCAATCTCGCTTCCAATACCTTCAATGAGAACGAGACCTCTTATTACCACAAGAGCATCGGCGGTTATCATCCTGCCAAGCTCCGTCGCTATCAGGAGATGATTGATGCACATATCGCTCCTGAGATGCAGAAGACCATGCAGGCTGTGGCTGCTGCTGGCGGCGACATGACCAAGGTGAATGGCGACAGTATCTTCCCTGTATTGAACATGCTCAATACCAAATACTTCATCCTGCCTTTGCAGGGCGGTCAGACGGTTCCTGTACAGAATCCATACGCCTACGGCAATGCCTGGTTCGTGGATGAGGTACAGTATGTCAACAATGCCAACGAGGAGATTGATGGCGTGGGCAAGGTCAACCTCCGTCATGTGGCAGTGGCTGATGCCAAGTTCAAGGAGCAGCTGGCTCAGAGCGTGAAGCAGGATGATACTTCGGTGGTGAAGATGATCCAGTATAAGCCAAACAACCTCACCTACGAGGTGAAGTCGAGCAAGGGTGGCGTCATCGTCTTCTCTGAGATTTACTATCCAGGATGGACTGCTACCGTAGATGGTCAGCCTGTAGAACTGGGACGTGTGGATTATATCCTCCGTGCCATCAACGTGAAACCGGGCAACCACAAAGTGGTACTCGATTTCCATCCTCAGTCGCTCAAGAATACAGAGATGGTAGCTTATATCGGCTATGGTGTTCTGGTACTCCTTATTATAATAGGTATAGGAGTGGAAATCAAGAAACGCAAGAAGACAGATGCTGTTTCGAACAGAAATTGATATTCCGAAGGCCGACTTCGAGATACAGCCGGCAGAGCAGATGCTCTTCGTGGGCAGTTGCTTTGCCGACAATCTGGGTCGCCGATTCGTGGAGAATCGCTTCCGTGCTACGGTGAATCCCTTCGGTGTGATGTATAATCCGGCAAGCATTCTCCATACGGTAGAGAAATGTACCGAGGTGCATCCTCGTGTGGCAGTCTTTACGTTGGGTACGAATCACGTGTATATTCTGAAGGAAACGGGCGAGATTGTGGATAACTGCCAGAAGCGCCCCCAGCGCCTTTTCGAGGAAAGGGAACTGAGTGTAGAGGAATGTGCTGCGTATCTGCAAAAGGCGATTGATTTGCTGAAGCAACGAGGTTTGAAAGATGAAACATCGGAAGATGAAGCTTTCGATACCGGCTTGAAGGTAATCATAACCGTAAGCCCCATCCGTTATGCCAAATACGGCTATCATGGAAGTCAGCTTTCGAAGGCTACGCTTCAGTTGGCTGCAGACCGCTTGGTGAAGGCGAATCCTGGTGTGGTGAGCTATTTCCCTGCTTACGAAATCATGAACGATGAACTTCGTGATTACCGATTCTACAAGGAAGATATGCTGCACCCGAGCGATCAGGCAGTAGAATATATCTGGGAGAAATTCCGGGAAACCTATTTCGGCAAGGCTGCCGAGCTGTTCCTGGAAGACTGGCGTCCCATCCGGGAAGCCCTCGGACACAAGCCCTTCAACCCCGATAGCGAGGAACATCAGAAGTTCATCGCCAGAACGGAAGAAAGGAAAAGATGGTTCGAGAAAAAGTATGGATTAGTGGCGGGCTGAAAGCCCAAAAGCATAATGTAGAACATTTAAAGTATTAAGACAATGACATATACTATTGAAAAGGTAACCACACTGATAGGTGCGCGTCGCTATGGAGACAATGATACCAACATCGGTTTTATCCTGACCGATAGTCGTTCACTTTGTTTCCCAGAGGAAACTCTGTTTTTTGCACTCAAGTCTGAGCGCAATGATGGTCATAATTACATCCCTGAACTGTATCGCAGAGGTGTGAAAAACTTTGTGGTAACTGATGTCCCTAAGGGCTATGCTTCTGATTATCCGGAGGCTAACTTCCTGAAGGTGGTCAATACGCTGGAGGCTCTTCAGCGTCTGGCTGAACGCCATCGTGATGAATTCAATATCCCTATCGTGGGTATTACGGGTTCCAACGGCAAGACGATGGTCAAGGAGTGGCTCTATCAGCTGCTCTCGCCAAGCATGTTCGTTACCCGCAGCCCTCGCAGTTACAATTCCCAGATAGGTGTGCCATTGTCTGTCTGGCTGATGAACGAGCAGACCCAGGTAGGTGTCTTCGAGGCGGGTATCAGTCAGCCTGGTGAGATGCTTGCCCTCCGTGACATCATCCAGCCTACCATCGCCGTTCTTACCAATGTGGGTTCAGCCCATCAGGAGAACTTCTCTTCCCTGGAGGAGAAGTGCCGTGAGAAGCTCATCCTCTTCCATGATGCTGAAACCGTGGTTTATGATGGCGATGATGAGGTGATTACCAAGGTGGTGGCTGAATATCCTGATTATAAAGGCGAAAAACTCTTCTGGTCGCTCCAGAACCCTGAGGCTCCTTTCTATGTCAAGAAGATTGAGAAGCAGCAGAGCGTGAGCGTCATCACCTATATATATAAAGGTGTAGAGGATAGCTTTTCCATTCCTTTCATCGATGATGCTTCCATCCAGAACTCCATCGTCTGTGCTGCAGTCGCTTCCAAGATCGGACTCTCTGCCGAGGATATCGACAAGCGTATGGCACTGCTCGAACCGGTTGCGATGCGACTGGAAGTAAAGGTGGGGCAGCATGGCTGTACACTCATCAACGACAGTTACAACAGCGATATCAACTCACTCGACATCGCTCTCGACTTCATGAACCGCCGTCCAGATCATCGTGGCCGTCGCCATACTTTGATCTTGAGCGATATCTATCAGAGCGGTCAGACTCCTGAGGCTCTATATAAAGAGGTGAGCGATCTTGCCCGCAAGCGTGGCGTAGTAAAGTTCATCGGTATCGGTCCGGAACTCTGCAAACAGCATGATACGATTCAGATTTCAGAAAAGTTCTTCTTCCCGAATGTGGAGGAGTTTATCAATAGCGAGGTCTTTGCCTCCCTCCGCGATGAGGTCATCCTCCTGAAGGGTGCCCGCCAGTTTGGTTTCGATCAGCTTACCGAACAGCTGGTACAGAAGGTGCATGAAACCACCCTCGAGGTCAACCTGAATGCGGTGGTTGCCAACCTCAACTACTACCGTGCCTTCATGAAGCCGGAAACCAAACTGGTCTGCATGATCAAGGCGGATGGCTATGGCGCCGGAGCGGTAGAGATTGCCAAGACCCTGCAGGATCATCGTGTAGATTATCTGGCTGTGGCTGTTGCCGATGAGGGTGTCACCCTTCGCAAGAACGGTATCACCAGCAACATCATGATCATGAACCCGGAAATGACAGCCTTCAAGACCATGTTCGATTACGACCTGGAGCCTGAGGTATATTCTTTCCGATTGCTCGATGCGCTCATCAAGGCTGCAGAGAAGGAGGGTGTCACCGGATTCCCTGTTCACATCAAGCTCGATACCGGTATGCATCGTATGGGTTTCGATCCTGAAAACGATATGGAGGAGCTTATCGGTAAGCTGAAGCATCAGAATGCCATCATTCCTCGTTCTGTCTTCTCTCACTTCGTGGGAAGCGATGATGATAGTTTCGATGATTTCTCTGCCCATCAGTTTGAACTCTTCGATAAGGGAAGCCGACAGTTGCAGGCTGCCTTCGACCATAAGATCCTGCGCCATATCTGCAATTCGGCAGGTATCGAGCACTTCCCGGAGCGCCAGTTGGATATGTGCCGCCTGGGTCTCGGACTCTATGGCATCAACTCCCGCAACAACAAGACCATCAACTGCGTGAGCACCCTGAAGACTACCATTCTCCAGATGCACAACGTGAAGGCGGGCGATAGTGTTGGTTACAGTCGCAAGACCATCCTCGATAAGGACAGTGTCATCGCTGCCATTCCTATCGGATATGCTGATGGCTTGAACCGCCGTCTCGGCAATCGCCATGCCTACTGTCTGGTCAATGGTCAGAAGGCTGATTATGTAGGCAACATCTGTATGGATGTGGCGATGATCGATGTCACCGGCATCAACTGCAAGGAAGGTGATAGCGTGGAAATCTTCGGCGAGCATCTTCCTGTTCAGGTGTTGAGTGATATTCTGGAGACAATTCCTTACGAAGTGCTGACCACCATCAGCAACCGAGTGAAGAGAGTTTATTACCAGGATTAAGCGTGAAAAGAAGCGTTGCTGGCGACAATAAATCGTGCAAAAACGTATAAAAAACGATAAATCCCATCCGAAAAGCTCGGATGGGATTCTTTTTTACGTAAATTTTTCCATTAAAACGTATTGAATATGAATAAAAAAGTGTATCTTTGCAACCAACAAATCATCTAAAAACAAGCAAGGGTGCACTTTTATGTGTATTCCTTTAACTATTTAACAATTCAAAAGTAATAATGGAACAAGTATTTAGCTATATCATTAGTCTGGGTGCGAGCGTGATGATGCCTATCATCTTCACGGTCATCGGACTGTGTATTGGTATGAAATTCGGAAAGGCTTTGAAGTCGGGACTCTTCGTAGGTGTGGGTTTCGTGGGACTGGGTGTGGTGACAGCTTTGCTGACTACCAACTTCAATGACCCGTTGAAGGCTATCTCCGACATCTATCACCTGCAGTTGAATGTGTTTGATATGGGATGGCCTGCAGCTGCTGCCGTAGCTTATAATACTGCGGTGGGTGCCTTGATTATCCCAATCTGCTTGGGTGTCAACTTCCTGATGTTGATAACCAAGACCACCCGTACGGTAAACATCGACCTCTGGAACTACTGGCATTTCGCATTCATCGGTGCCGTAGCTTACTTCGTGATGGGCGAAAGCTTGCTTTGGGGATACTTTGCAGCCATCGTCTGCTATATGATTACATTGGTATGTGCAGACCTGACCGCCGACAAGTTCCAGAAGTACTACGACTTGGATGGAATCTCTATTCCGCAGCCATTCTGCCAGAGTTTCATGCCATTCGCCATCGTCTTCAACAAGCTCCTGGATATGATTCCTGGTTTCTCTAAGCTCGATGTAGATGCAGAGGGATTGAAGAAGAAGTTTGGCGTGCTCGGTGAACCATTGGTTCTCGGTGTCATCGTAGGTGCCCTGATCGGTTGGGCTGCTCAGTTGGATATCAAGAAGATACTCTTCCTGGGTGTAACCATGGGAGCAGTGATGGAGCTGATTCCTCGTATCACCTCTCTCTTTATAGATGGTTTGAAGCCTATCTCTGAGAAGACACAGGAGCTGGTCAAGACCAAGTTCAACGGCAAGAAGGTACACATCGGTATGAGTCCTGCCTTGGTTATCGGTCATCCTACTACCTTGGTGGTATCAGTCATCTTGATTCCGGTTATCCTGGCAATCGCAGTCTTTCTGCCTGGCAACCAGTTTTTGCCATTGGCATCATTGGCAGGTATGTTCTACCTCTTCCCGTTGATTCTGCCATTTACCAAGGGTAATGTAGTGAAGACCCTTATCATCGGTTTGGTAGCCCTGATTATCGGTCTCTATTTCGTAACCGATATGGCACCTGACTTTACGATGGCAGCCAATCAGGTATATGCTGCCACAGGCGATAATGCCGCTCATATCCCTGATGGATTCGCAGGTGGTGCGCTCGATTTCGCTTCATCTCTCTTCGGATGGGTCATCTATCGTGGTGTCAAGCTCTCTTACATCGGTATGGGCGTGCTCACCATTCTCACCATCGCCCTGCTGGTTCTCAACCGCCAGCGCATCGTGAAGGAAGAAAAGACAGCAAAAAGGTAAAAATATAAAAACAAAATAGCAATGAAGAAATTAACATTAATATTAGCTGCAATGGTATTAACAGCAAGTCAGGCTTTTGGCCAGTGTGGTAAGTGTGGATACGAAGTGAAGGCAGAAAATGCCTATACTAACTATAACGTTCGTTATGCGAGCAATCCGATGGATGCCAAGCATTATACAACCGAGCGTCTCCGCAGCGAGTTCGCTATCGAGAAGGTGTTCGCTCCAGGCGAGGTAAACTGGACTTACACTATGTTCGACCGTTTCCTCATTGGTGGTGCAGAGCCAACAACCGCTCCTTTGAAGCTCACTTCTATCGCTCCGCTTTATACCGATAAGCCAAACGATCAGAAGAATCTGCTCGACAACCGTGAGTTGGGTATCATCAATATCGGTGGCGAGGGAACTGTTACCGTGGATGGCAAGAAATATACCCTTGGTTTCCAGGAGGCTCTCTATGTAGGTCGTGGTGCCAAGAGCATCGAGGTAAGCAGCAAGGATGCTGCCAAGCCTGCTAAGTTCTATATGAACAGTGCCTGCGCTCATCAGACCTATCCTACCAAGAAGGTTACCCTGAAGGATGCCAACAACATCAAGGCAGGTAGCCTGAAGGAGAGCAACGACCGTGTAATCCACCAGTTGATCATTGATGGCGTGGCTGGTGTCCGTACCTGCCAGCTGCAGATGGGTGTTACCGAGTTGAAGGAGGGTTCTGTTTGGAACACCATGCCAGCTCATACTCACCTCCGCCGTATGGAGACTTACCTCTATTATAATGTACCAGAGGGTCAGAAGATTCTCCATGTCATGGGTGAACCACAGGAGACACGTCCTATCTGGTTGAACAATGAGCAGGCTGTCATTGCACCTGAATGGTCTATCCACTGCGCTGCAGGTACCAGCAACTATACCTTTATCTGGGGTATGGCTGGTGAGAACCTCATCTACAACGATATGCAGGTTGTGAAGATCCCTACATTAGAATAACAAAACAAAACGCTTAAAAACTAAGACAAATGGTTCATTCCTCATCAACAAGGGTTCCGGTATGCTCTTCACCTACGCAGAGGGTCAGGGTTCTGCCTTCACCTTCATGGGCTTCGATGCAAGCCAGGTGCTTACATGATTGTATTCTGCATCTGCAGCGTGGCTTACCTCGTAGGCTGGTGTATCATGAAGGCATTGAGTAGTTTTTGCCCCTAAAATACGCAAGAATAAATAAATTGGTTTAAAATATTTGTACGTATAGTTTTTTTTTGTAACTTTGCACAAAACTTAGTATATTACTTAAACTTAAAAAAAATAATGAAGAAAGCAGTTGTGGTTATAGCTTTACTCAGCCAGACTCTGGGCTTGACTTATGCCGACGATCAGACCGGGACAAGGGGTATCGGACAGTATCCGGGACGCCCGTCTCAGTTTACGGCTCCTCAAATGGTGAAGGATGATGCCTATAGGAACATCGCCTTGAATCGTATGGTATATACTTCCTCGAATGCCGATTTCAATCTTGCAGGTCATCTGGTAACAGATGGTATCATCACCAGCAAGGCTCCTTCCTTCCTGAGTGTAAGAACGAATGAAGGCGAGTTGTCCAACCGTGACAAGGAGAAGATGATCGATGGCAACACGGTCACCAGTCAGTATATCAAGGGCGAGAAGGCTTTTGCCGAGTTCAATTGGGAAGCCATGAAGGTAAACCTCAGAAACCTGAAGTTTACAGGTGAATTGGCTTACTATCAGGACAAGGCTACTCAGGGGTATGTGATTCGTGTGATGGGTTCACACAATGGCAAGAAATGGGAGGTGCTGGGAGAAGAGAAAGGCACCGGACTTCCTGGCGAGGCTACCAGGCAGCAAGTAAGTTCCGACCCTAACAAGTTCCAGGATGTAGTGCGCCTGCCGCTCCGCAAGCTGAATGTTTCCATTCCTTTGAAGAAACCGGGCAATTACGAGCACGTACGCATCGAATTTACTATGCCGGGTGCTGCGTGGTGGCGCGTCAAACTCATCGATAATACCACTTCATGGCGTCCTTCCATGCACTTCTCCAGTGTATGGAAGTCAGAATTGGCAAAGAATGATCAGTGGCTCTATGTAGATCTAGGTACTGTGGCTGATTTCGATCAGGTGAATCTCTTCTGGGTCAACAAGGCTCGCCAGGGCAAGATTCAGGTTTCCAGTGATGCCAGAAACTGGAGTGATATTGCTACCCTGGGTCAGCAGAAACAGAAGGGCTTGACCGAGAAGGTGGCTTGCAAGGGGCATGGCAGATATGTGAGATTGCTGCTTACCCAGCCGGATGCTTCCGGTCGCTATGCCTTGTCTGAGATGCAGGTGATGGGTAAGGGTGGCTTGCGTGCCGAGGCAGCCAACACATTGGCTTCTAAGAATGGCAAGCAGATGCTCAACCAGTGGCAGCTGCGCCGTGAGGGAAGTGATGCCTGGATTCAGGCTACCGTTCCTGGTACCGTGCTTACCAGCTATATGAATATCGGTGCGGTGCCTGATAACCGCTACGATGATAATATGCGACAGATTTCCGAGTCGTTCTTCAACTCTGATTTCTGGTATCGTACTACCATCAACCATCAGCCATCTGCCAACAAGAACCAGCATACCTATCTTAACTTCGATGGTATCAACTGGAAGGCGGATATCCTCCTGAATGGTGAGAAGATTGGCAGAATCGATGGTGCCTTTATCCGCTCTCGCATCGACGTGACCAAGAAGTTGAAGACGGGTGCCAACAAGCTCGAGGTGCATGTCATCAAGAATGCCCACTTCGGCGTAGTGAAGCAGAAAAATCTCCAGAATACCGACCTCAACGGTGGTGAGTTGGGTGCTGATAACCCTACATTCCACGCATCTATCGGCTGGGACTGGATTACCAATACCCCAGGTCGTGAAATCGGTATCTGGAATGATGTCTATCTCACGCACGATAATGGTGTGAGCGTTTCCGATCCGCTGGTAACATCTACGTTGAATCTGCCGGATACATTGGCAACCATGACTCCATCTGTCTTCCTGAAGAATGCAGATGCCGTGGCTAAGACTGTGAAGCTTTCCGGTTTTATCGGCAAGATCCAGTTCGAGCAGGAAGTTAGCCTGCAGCCAAACGAGAAGCGTGAGGTGGCTTTCGCTCCTGCTGATTATCCTCAGCTCAAGAACCAGCGCATGAATCTCTGGTGGCCTAACGGCTATGGTTCACCTTATTTATATGATGCCGGTTTCAAGGTATCTGACAAGGCTTCAGGCGAGGTAATCTCTGAGGTCAACTATAAGGCGGGTATCCGCCAGATGAGCTATGCCGACCTGGATACCCAGACCAAGATCTACATCAATGGCAAGCGGTTGAATCCATTGGGTGGTAACTGGGGATTCTCCGAGACCAACCTCAACTACCGTGGACGTGAATACGATGCTGCCGTTCGCTACCATAAGGAGATGAACTACAATATGATTCGCGACTGGGTGGGTCAGATTGGTGATGAGGAACTGTATGAGGCATGCGATAAGTATGGTATCATGATCTGGCAGGACTTCTGGCTGGCTAATCCATGGGACGGACCGGATCCTGATGACGACAAGATGTTCCTGGAGAACTCTGCCGATTACATCTCCCGCATCCGCAGCCATGCTTGTATCGGTATCTATTGCGGTAGAAACGAGGGCTTCCCTCCTGCATCCATCGACAAGGTGCTGAGAGAGCAGGTCAAGGATATCCATCCACAGTTGGGGTATATTCCTAGCTCAGCCGACCTCGGTGTCAGCGGTCATGGTCCTTACCAGATGAAGTCACCATCTTTCTACTTCGCTAACCAGAGCCATAAGCTGCATTCAGAGCGTGGTATGCCGAATGTGCCTACCTTCGAGTCTCTGAGCAGAATGATGGAACCGGAGCATCTGTGGCCACAGAACGATGCTTGGGGACAGCATGATTATACATTGAAGGGCGCCCAGGGTGGTGAGTCTTTCAACAGCATCATGGAGAAGCGTTATGGCAAGCCTCAGAGTGCTGAGCAGTTTACCAAGTGGGCACAGTGGCTCAACTATGATGGCTACCGTGCAATGTACGAGTCTTCTCAGCAGGACCGTCTTGGTCTGCTCATCTGGATGAGTCATGCCTGCTGGCCAAGTATGGTATGGTGTACCTACGATTATTACTTCGAGCCAACTGCAGCATACTTTGGTGTGAAGAAGGCTTGCGAACCATTGCATATCCAGTACAACCCGGTGAAGAAGGTTGCCGAGGTAGTTAACTTCGCCGGTGGTGCCAAGAATGGCTTGCTTGCCAAGGCTCAGGTCTTTGATATGTGCGGAAAGTTGATCAAGGAGGAGAGCAAGGAAGTGAATGTGGCAGAAGACCAGACTCTTGATGCTGTTAGCGTAAGCGAGCCGGATGAGGAGGTTTACTACATCAAGTTGACTCTGGAGCAGAACAACCAGGTGGTTTCAGACAACTTCTATGTAATGGGTAAGGAAGAGGATAATCTCCAGGCTCTCTCTAAATTGCCAAAGGCAGATGTTGCTGTCAGCGGCAAGCGTTTCGTTCAGCAGGGCGAAGAGTGGGTTGGCGAGGTAGAGATCCGCAATACCGGCAATGTACCTGCCCTCTTGGTTCGCCTGAACCTGAAGGGTGGTGATGGTGAGCAGATTCTCCCTGTTATCTACAGCGACAACTACTTCAGTCTGATGCCGAATGAGTGTAAGAAGATTACGGTTTCTTATCGCAATGAGGATGGCAGAGGTCAGGCTCCATACGTGGAGGTTACCGGTTTCAATAAGTAAAATTAAAAGTAAAATAAAAAAGCGCATCAGAATTCTGATGCGCTTTTTTATTTTACTTGAGGAATCCCTGCTGCTTGAGGGCATCGAGGAATCCGATGCTCATGGCTTCGCAATCCTTCTTGGTATATCGGATATCGGTGAAAACCTGGGCTAAGGTTTCTACGTTGTTGATGCGTACAAACTCCTGGTTCTCTTCCAGTGCTTCCTTCTCGGCATAGAAGTCATCAATCTTTTCTGGGGTATAATCCTCGAAATGCTCATTGTGGATGATGCTGCGCAATGGCAGACGGTCGCTCAGGGCAGGCTGCTCATCCGGCCATCCGATGGTAAGGGTAGCTACTGGCATTACCAGCTTCGGCAACTTCAGGGTGTCGATGATCATCTTCGGCATATACACCGTGGTGCCCAGGAAGCAGGTGCCCAGACCCGCCTCTTCTGCCAGATTGGTGAAGGTCTGCGTGAAGAGCAGGGCATCGGTAGCCGCATTCATAAACGAGAGAATGTTGTCGTATCCCGGGGTTCCCTTGCGGTTTTCCGCCCAGAGGGTGGTGCGGCGGTAGTCGGCGCAGATGGTGAGTACCACAGCAGCGCCTGTCACCATCGGCTGGTTGAAGTGGGCAGGAGCCAGAGCCTTCTTTCCCTCTTCGCTGCGGGTTACCACTACGCTGTAAAGCTGCAGGTTTCCCATGGTAGGAGTACGCATCGCCTCTTCCAGCAATCTGTTCAAAAGTTCTTCTGTGACCTCTCTGTCGGCATATTTGCGAATCGAGGTTCTTTTCTTGATTGATTCCATATCTTGTTTCTTTTTATAATTCTCTATCTTTTGCAAAGATAATGAAAGTTTCCCAAAAAGAACACGGTTCTTTTACATTTTTTGCTTCATAAAGAGCTTTTCGTGCGTTTTTTGATGAAATATCTGCTCAAACGTTTCATATTTTAGAAATATTGTTTTAATTTTGCAGCTAATTATTAAACGTTTAATATGGAATATACTGAAAATATGACTTTCGAAGAGGCGAGCCACGCCTTGATGAAAGATTTGAAGACCCGATTGGCTGAGCTGCACGGGCATTTCGATGCTCAGAATGTCGATTGGCATAAGCTCCATCTTCCATTGGCGAAACTTGTTTCTGAAGAAACACAGAAATCAATCGGCAGCCCGGAAGTGGTAGAGGTTCGACCTAAGGAATTGGAGTGCGATGTGGTAAGATACCAGAACAATAAGGAGAAATGGGTGGCTTTGGTCGGATTGCTCAATGGTCATCCCTACGAGATATTCACCGGTTTGCAGGATGAGGATGAAGGCATCATGCTCCCCAAGTCTGTCACCAAGGGCAAGATTATCAAGACGGTGCTCCCGGAAGGACAGAAGCGATATGATTTCCAGTTTGTCAACAAGCGAGGCTACAAGATTACCGTCGAAGGATTGAGCGAGAAGTTCAATCCCGAGTATTGGAACTATGCCAAGCTCATATCCGGCGTTCTGCGCTATCGTATGCCGGTTGCCCACGTCATCAAGCTGGTCAATCAGCTTCAGCTCACCTCCGAAACCCTCAACACCTGGCGGGTGGGCGTGGAAAGAGCCTTGAAGAAGTACCTCTATGAAGAAAATGGAATAGATAACTTGGAAAACGGAATAGATTATAAGGAGACTGAAGATGAAATTGATGAGTAGTAAGATATACCTCAGGAATGTGCGTTTCCGCGCTTTCCATGGCGTATTGCCGCAGGAGGGAATCGTTGGCAACGATTATCTTGTCAACCTGGTGCTGGATTATGACTTCTCTTCTGCCATGAAGACCGATGATCTTCAGGGAACCCTCAATTATGCCGAAGTCTATCAGAAGGTAAGAGAGGAAATGGCGGTGTCCAGCAAGCTCCTGGAGCATGTGGCAGGCAGAATCGCCCATAGGCTCTTTTCCGATTTCCCGGAAATCCAGAAACTCCAACTCTCTATCACCAAGGTGAATCCACCGATGGGGGCCGATAGCGACGGCGCAGGGGTAAAGGTTGTATTAACAAATGATAAAACTTATAGTTAGGATTAGGTTTTCTGATAATAAAGTAGTAATTTTGCAAAATCATCAGAAAGTATGTGTAAGAAAGTAACACTGATATGGGCTTTGATGTGTATGTTTGTAATGACATCGTTAGCTGCCAATAAGCGATTCACGCTGGTCATCGACCCCGGTCATGGTGGTCATGATGCCGGAGCTCTCGGAGCCATATCCAAGGAAAAGAATATCAATCTTGCCGTTGCCTTGCGCTTCGGTAAGTATGTGGAGCAGAATCTCCCGGAGGTAAGAGTCATCTATACCCGCACGAAGGATGTCTTCATCCCGCTCAATGAGCGTGCGAATATTGCCAACCGTGCCAATGCCGATCTCTTTATCTCCGTGCATACCAATGCCTTGCCGGCAGGAAAGGTGGCTCGTGGCTTCGAGACCTATACCCTCGGTATGCACCGTGCCAAGGATAATCTCGATGTAGCGATGCGGGAAAACTCCGTCATCTCGATGGAGAAGGACTATCAGCAGAGGTATCAGGGATTCGATCCCCGCTCTTCTGAGAGCTATATCATCTTCGAGTTCATCCAGGGCAAGAACATGGAGCGCAGCGTAGAGCTGGCACGAATGATTCAGCGAGGTGTCTGCGATGGTGCCAACCGTCCCGATAAGGGCGTGCATCAGGCAGGATTCCTGGTCTTGAGAGAGACTTCTATGCCGGGCTGCCTCATAGAGTTGGGATTCATCACCACTCCTGATGAAGAGCGCCTGCTCAACAATGACAGCAGAGTGGATGATATCGCCCGTGGCATCTACGAGGCTTTCGCAAAATACAAGAATAAGTACGACAGGTCGGTTTCCGTTCCTTATCGTGCCAAGGATTCCGAGGAAGTGAATATCCCGAAGATTGTTCCGGATCAGGAACCTGCGCCTAAGACTCGTGCCGTAACGAGGGCAGAGGTAGCTGATGCGCCGGTCTTCAAGCTTCAGATTTTCGTAGGTAGTAGAAACCTTCGCAAGGGCGATGCTCATTTCAAGGGCGAAACCGATTACGATAGTTTCCAGGAAGGCAATCTGGTGAAATACACCCTGGGTGCATCCACCAATTACAACGAAATCTATCGCCTGCGCAAGGAAAAGCTGGATAAGTTTCCGGAGGCTTTCATCATCGCCTTCAAGAACGGACAGAAATATGACGTGAACCAGGCTATCCGGGAGTTCAAGCAGAACCGCAACCGGTAGCTCCTTCCCTTTCTCGGGCAGCCTGTGATTCGCTCTATATAAATAGGTATAATAAAAAGAACAAAAATAGATAAATATGAAACTGACAAAGGAAATTAGGATAGCGCTGGTCGCTATTGTAGGTATCTTGGTGATGTATTTCGGAATCAACTTTCTGAAAGGCATCAACTTGTTCTCTACCAATAACACCTACTATATGACGTTTGATGACATCCAGGGGATGGGTGCTTCTACCCCTATCTATGCCGATGGCTACAAGGTGGGTACCGTGGATCAGCTGGATTTCGACTATTCAGGAAAGGGTCCCATCAAGGTCAAGGTGGATATCAACAAGGACCTGAGAATCCCTGCGGGTAGTACCGCAGAGATTTCTAAGGATATCATGGGCAATCTCCAGGTTAGTCTCCTGCTTGCCAACAATCCTCGCGAGCGTATCGAACCGGGCGGCATCATCCCTGGTATGGTAAATTCCGGTATGATGGGCAAGGCTGCCGAAATGATTCCGGTAGTCGAGAAGATGCTGCCTAAGCTGGATTCCATCCTCACCAGTGTGAATGCACTCCTGGCTGATCCTGCCCTGGCTGCTTCCCTCCACAATGTGGAGACCATCACCAGCAACCTCACCGTTTCCACCCGTGAGCTGAATACCCTGATGGCTGGATTGAATAAGCAGGTTCCGGGTATGATGAAGAAGGCGAATGGCGTTCTCGACAATACCAACCGACTCACCTCTAATCTGGCGAGCCTCGATGTGCAGGGCACACTCGACCGTGTGAATGCCACCCTCGATGGTGCACAGAAGTTCACCGAGCAGTTGAACAGCGGAAAGGGTAGCCTCGGTCTCCTCATGAACGATACCCGCCTCTATGAGAATCTGAACTCAACCATGTCGCATGCCGACTCTCTGGTCATCGATCTCAAGGCGCATCCAAAGCGCTATGTTCACTTCTCGGTTTTTGGAAGGAAAGACAAGTAGAGACTCGGATATGCCGTTTTAAAGGCTTCTTTGAGGAAAATGCCAAAATAAATTTTGTCTAAATAACAAAGGCAATGTTTCACGCCCCGGAATAGCTACAGAACTTGTTGTTTTTTAGCCATTTCGGGGTGTTTCAAAATTGTTTCACTGCCCCTAAAATGCAATTGTGGATAACTTTCTTAGTTGCTTGATTATGAGGTAGTTACCAGGTGAATCTTAAAATATTATAAATAGCCCGATTTGCTACTTTGGGCTTTTTTTTGTAATTTTGCAGTCGATTTGCATCAGGTGGTGCAATCTGATGTAGTGTTAAGGTAAAAACTCAATTAAAATAAGTAGTAAATAGTGTCAATGTTAGCAAGTCCAAAAGCGCTTTGGGACAATAGTCTTTTGCTTATAAAGGATAATGTGTCAGAGCAGCAATATAATACATGGTTTCGACCGATAGTCTTTGAGTCGTACAAGCCTTCGACCAAGACTCTGTTGGTTCAAGTTCCAAGTCCATTTGTATATGAATACTTGGAACAGAACTATGTTGGCTTGTTGAGCAAGGTCCTTCATCGCAATTTCGGCGATGGCATCCGTCTCACTTATCGTGTGGTAACGGATAAGGAACACAGGTTGACCCAGGATGTGGAAGCTGATCCGGCTGATATTGATGAGGCTGAGCACAAGAGATTGGCACAGCAGCCACAGACACAGGCTAACCCGGCAGAACCACAGCAGCCTGAAGACATTGACACCCAACTTGATCCGAAACTCACCTTCAATAATTATATGGAGGGTGACAGCAACAAGCTACCACGTTCGGTGGGATTGTCTATCGCTGAGCATCCAAATACCACGCAGTTCAACCCGATGTTCATCTATGGTCCTTCTGGTAGCGGAAAGACTCACCTGGTGAATGCCATCGGTCTGAAAACCAAGCAGATGTATCCGCAGAAGCGTGTGCTCTATGTCAGTGCCCGCCTCTTCCAGACACAATATACCGATGCGGTGCTGCATAATGCGAGCAATGATTTCATCAATTTCTACCAGTCTATCGATGTGCTCATCGTGGATGATGTGCAGGATTGGGCAGGCAAGGCGAAGACCTTGAATACCTTCTTCCACATCTTCAATCACCTCTTCCGTAACGGAAAGCGTATCATTCTGGCGAGCGATCGACCTCCGGTAGAACTCAAGGATATGCCAGACCGACTCATCACCCGTTTCTCTTGTGGACTGGTGGCGGAGTTGGAGAAGCCGAATGTGGAACTCTGCGTCGATATCGTGAGCAACAAGGTGCGCAAGGATGGACTGAAGATTCCGAAGGATGTGGTTTCCTTCATCGCACAGACCTGCAACGGCAGTGTGCGTGATCTCCAGGGTGCCATCAATGGTTTGCTGGCTTACAGTATCGTATATAACAGCAGTATCGATATCCGACTGGCTGAGCGTGTCATCAAGCGTGCCGTCAAGGTTGAGGAGAGCAACAAGGTGCTCACCCTCGATGAAATCGTGGAGGCGGTCTGCAATCATTACAAGGTAACGGTGGCTGCAGTCAACAGCAAGAGCCGCAAGCGTGAGTACGTGGAGGCGCGTCAGGTGGCGATGTTCATGGCTCAGAAACTCATCAAGATGCCTGCTTCCAGAGTGGGCAAACTCATTGGTAATCGTGATCATAGCACGGTTATCCACAGTTGCGCCAAGGTAGAGGAGCGACTGAAGATTGATGCCGAGTTCTTCGATGAACTCTCTAGCATCGAGAATGGATTGAGAGTGAAGAGATAATTCACATAGATAAGCACGGAACCTTGGTATAGTGGTTCTCGTTTATATAAATGAAACAAAAGGAAGTCGGACAAGTTTGTATTTGTCTTGGCTTCCTTTTTCCGTTTTTATCAGCCTATACGCAAATTTTGCGTAAGTTTTCTGTCTTTTTTACATCTTCTATCTTTCTTTTTTGTATATTTGCAGTTGGATTATGTTTTACCCAAATTACTGTAGATATGGTTATGAAGATTTCGCGTATTTGCATTTGGGTCCTCATGCTGGGGACTGTCATGGTATTCTCTTCTTGTGCGAATGAGCATCCTAAGGAGCAGCTCGACGGGAATGCCATGTATGGTTCTGCGTCTGAAATCTACAACCATACCGTATCTTCTCTCTATCAGGACATAGACTTTGTAGAACATAGCGAGGAGGAAGACTCGCTCTATGCAGTGTGGAGTCATCTCTATCAGGTGATAGGAAAGGCGAATCAGTCGCTTGATATCATTGATTATAAGTCGGATTTGCTCTCTGTGAATCAAAAAGATCAGTTCAAGGCTGAGGTACGTGCCATCAGAGCTATGATGTATTACGAGGCGATGGAGCTTTTTGGCAGGATTCCCGTGATTCTGTCTTCTGGCGAGGCGGCCATCTATGAGGCGGCTTCAGGCATTGCCATGGCTTCGCTTACCGACGTCAACCTCTGTGCGCAAAGCGAAAGAAGCGAGGTGTTCCGCTTTATCTTCAGTGAGTTGCAGCAGGCGCTTCCTTACCTTCCGAATGAGCATAGCGCCAATGCTGGAGTGTATGAGGGAAGAATCACGCAACCGGTAATTAACTTCCTGTTGGCGAAGTTGGCTTTCAATGCTGAGATATATACGTTTGATGATTGGACCAGAGGATATAAGAAACGTCCTAAAGGTAAGAAAATCCACTTTGTGGTTCAGACCGCCGATGGTGCTTCTCTGCTCAATGGTGGAACGGCTGGTGAGAATCGCAGCAAGGAATTGAATGCCTGGGAAACCTGTATCTTCTATTGTGATAAATTGGCCGCAGAAGGGTATGGCTTGGAGGAGAATGAGATATTTGATAGTTCTACTTATGCAAGGTTGCTTCGTGAGAATGGCGATTCCCATCTGGTAGAAACGGAGCATCTCAAGCCGCTCTTCCGTTTCTGTTATCCCGAGGTATTGTTGATGAAGGAGAAGGCAAAGGTCTGCAAGGGTGATAAAGCCAGTATTCTTTTCCCGATTCCTCAGAAATGCCTCGACCTGAATCCCAAGCTCGTGCAGAATAAGGAGTATGAGAAGAAATGAAAGTTAAGGGAGTTAAAGGAGTTAACTCCCCTAACTCCCTTATAACTGATAGAACTTCGTGAAAGCCTTCACGCAGTATTCGTGATCAATCACGCTGCCGGTTTCGCGGCAACTGTGCATGGCGAGGATGGCATTACCCATGTCCACGCCCTTCAATGGAATGGAAGAGGCGAGGATATTGCCCAAAGTGCTTCCGCCAGCCACATCACTGTGGTTCACGAAACGCTGACAAGGCACACCCGCTGCCTCACAGATATTCGCAAAGATGGCTGCAGATACCGCATCACTCGCATACTTCTGTGCCGCATTGAACTTGATGACCGGACCGCCCCCCAGCATCGGATGATTCGTAGGGTCAAACTTCTCGCTGTAGTTAGGATGCCAGGCATGCGCATTGTCCGCAGAAATCATAAAGGCACGCTCCACTGCCTGATAATACGCCTCCTCCGTTCCGCTCTGTGCAAGAGCGATGCGCTGCAGCATATAAGAGAGGAAAGGACTTCCCGCACCCTGCTTGGTCTGCGAACCCGTCTCCTCATTGTCGAAAATCGCCAGCACCTGGGTGGTATCCTGGGCATCAGCCGTCGTCAGAGCCTCTACGCCCGCCCAGCACATCGACAAATCATCGAGTCTTCCCGAAGAGATAAACTCATCGTGCACACCGAAGGTGCAGGCAGGAGTGGCATCAGCCAGATAGAGATCGAAGTCGAGGATATCCTCTTTCTGGGTATTCAGTTCGCCGGTAATCACGTTCATCAGCAGATTACCCTTCTCCAGTTCATCATGGATGATGCCGAGGATAGGGAGCACATCCTTCTGCCTGCTCAGCTTCACGCCATCGTTCACCTGACGGTTGAAGTGGATAGCGAGATTACTGATCTGCAGCAGAGGTCGCTGGATATGGAGCAGGAAAGTCTTCGGATGCATCGCATCCTCGCCCTTTACGATCACTCTACCCGCCAGAGTGAGTGGACGGTCGAACCAGGTTGACATAATCGGACCGCCATAAACCTCGGTATTCAGTTTCACGATACCGCCCTCGCAAGTCATCTCAGCGTTAGGCTTGATGCGGAAGGTAGGGGAGTCGCAGTGAGCGCAGATCATGTGGAAGCCGGCATCCGCCAGCGCCTTCTTTCCGATTTGGAAAGCATAGATAGAAGAGTCGTTCTTGGTAACGAAGAACTTGTCACCCGCCACAACCTTGCCCAGCGGCTCCTGAGGGTTCAATCGTCTGAACCCATTTTTCTCCAATTCCTTGGAGATATTCTTCACAGCCAGGAAGTTCACTGGCGAAGCGTCTAAAAAGGATAATAATCTTTTGATCATAGTCTATATCTTATATATTAATTATGCTGCAAAGATAATGCAAAATTTTCATTTAATCTCATATTTCTACCTGTTTTTTCCATAATAGTTAAATATCTACAAGAATCCCCCATGATGTTTGGTGTTATGTTTTGAAAGCATTAATTTTGCACATCATAATTTTTGCAGATATACAGAATCATTTAAAACAAAGATAAATGGAAATAGTAATAGGAATCGTTATAGGTCTTGCCATCGGATTCTTCGTTGGCAAACTGATGGAAGCCAAAAAGGCGGGAGAGGAGAAAACTCAGCTCATAGCAAAGGCTCAGGTGCTGGCGGCAAACATTGACCAGAGCAATCAGCATCATGCTTCTGAACTTCAATCCTTAAAAGCCCAGATGGAGAACGAACGGCTGTTTGCCGAAAAGCTCCGTGCAGAAAGCGACCAGCAGTGGGCGCAGAAACTCGAAAGCCTGAAACAGGAGATGCATCGCATGACCATCGAACAGCAGAAGGCTGCTGCCGAACAGCTCGCTGCCAAGCAGTCTGCCCTCCAGGAAAACAACCGACTCCAGATGGATGAACTCCTGAAACCTATCAAGGAGCAGTTTGCCGATTTCAAGAAATCGGTAGAAGAGAGCAAGACCCAGAACGAGGTGAATAAGAAGGAACTGCAGAGTACCTTCGAGGCAACGATGAAGCTCTTCCAGCAGGAACAGCAGCAGGCTGTAACAAGTCTGAAGGAGCAGACTTCGAAGATCGGCTCCGATGCCGCCAACCTTACCAAGGCATTGAAGGGCGACAGCAAGATGCAGGGCGACTGGGGTGAGATGGTATTGGAAACTATCCTGGAAAACAGCGGTTTGCGCAAGGACGAGGAGTTCTTTATCCAGGAGAATACCAAGGATGAGAACGGCAAGAACTTCCGTCCCGATGTCATAGTCCGCTTCCCTGAAGGCAGGAGCGTGGTGATAGATAGCAAGGTATCTCTCACCGCCTATACCGATGCCTTGGCGGCAGAGACCGATGAGGAGCGGGAGAGGCTGATGAAGTCGCATGCCCAGAGTGTGCGCAAGCACATCGATGAGTTAGCGGAGAAGGATTATTCGAAGTTAGTAGAAGATGCCATCGGCTTTGTCCTGATGTTCATCCCTAACGAGACGAGTTATATCGCAGCGATGAAGCAGCAGCCTGATTTGAGTCGCTATGCTTATCAGAAGAAGATTATCATCATATCTCCGAGCAATCTCCTGATGGCGTTGCAGCTGGCGTATAATCTCTGGCAGTATGACCGTCAGAACAAGAATGTAGAGAAAATAGTGAAGACGGCAGCCGATCTTTACGACAAGGTCGTAGGTTTTGAGGACACCTTCACGAGCATAGGCGATCTCCTCACCCGCCTCTCCGGCACCTATGATAAAGCGAAAAAGCAGCTTTATGATGGTACCGGCAATGTGATGCGCAGGGTGGAGAGTCTGAAGAATCTGGGAGTAACTCCCAAAAAGCAGATCAAGGCATTAGAGGAGTAATTGATGTCCCCCAGATTTTTAATAAGCGTTTTTATCCGGGCAGATAATACTCTTGGCTGTCAGGAGGATAATACGGATGTCAAGCCAGAACGACCAGTTCTCGATATACCAGATATCACGCTTGATGCGCTCCTCCATCTGCCAGAGCTCCTTCGTCTCACCACGGAAACCCGTTACCTGGGCCCAACCGGTAATTCCAGGTTTCGAGAAGTGGCGAACCATATACTTATCAATCAAACTACCATAAACCTCAGTGTGATACAACATGTGAGGTCTAGGACCCACGATACTCATGTCGCCCTTCAATACATTAATAAATTGAGGGAACTCATCAATATTCGTCTTTCTCATGAAGTTGCCGAATGCAAACTTTCTTGGGTCATTCTTCGTCGCCTGAGCCTTGTCAGAATCCTTGTTCACATGCATCGAACGGAACTTCAGACACATGAATGTATCACCATTCAGACCCGTTCTAGCCTGACGGAAGAAGATAGGACCCGGACTCTGAATCTTGATAATCAGCGCAATGATTGGGATGAAAGGTAAGAAACAGAGACAGATTACCCCACTCACGGCGATATCGAAAGCACGCTTGAGAATACGGTTTGAGATAGAAGACAGCGGCTCACGATGGTTCGTGTAAACCGTCTTACCCATAAAGTTCTTGGAATCCAGATGCAACTTATATTCGCCGAACAGACGAGGCAGATAATAGAAATGCACCACGTTCTTGTCACAGAAACGCATGATCTTCACAATCTGGTCAGATTCCTTATGCGACAAGCTGCAGAAAATCTCATCCAGACCATAACATGAACCGTTGATGGTATCGTTCATCTTGGACTCTAAAATTTTATTAAAATCCTGCATGGTACCCAGTTTTTTCAGTTCCTGAGGCGCTCCGGCGATGTCATCATCGGCATAATAACCCTTTACGATATAACCCGCAGAAGGATCTTCTGTCATGGTAATGTACATTTCTCTTACGGCAGGATCGCTACCCACGAAGATCACGGTACGACTGTTTCTACCTCTGGCACGGTGATATTTCAGAACCTTGAGCTCGATGAGTCGACTGATGATCAGAGCAAGATAGTAAGAGATGCCGAAGTAGAATCCGAACGTAAATATTTCTCCACCATGACTGAAGAATTTCAGGAAGACCATGAAACAGAAGGTAGTACAAAGTGCCAGGAAGAAAGTACGTTTGAGTACTTGCTGCAAACCGATTCGTCTTACATGAATGATAGTACAGTAGTTGTATTCGCCGATGGCGAGAGCAACGTTTGCTATAAAGAATGTAATCTTTGTTTTCAGATCTAGGTAGTCGGGAACATGAATGAATTCGATGTTGATAAAGCCCAATAGTAAGCTGTTGAGGATGATGAAGTCAACTAAGACCACCAACCTTCTAATCAGTATGTTTCCTTTATATATTTTTTTTTCCATAAGACATTATATGTAATTTAAATTTTTCGATTTCTCTTCTTAGAATATAAATTCCTCGTAAATTCGACCGCAAAGTTAGCAATAAAAACTGAATCCCCCAAACTTTTCCCCATCTTTTTTCCTCGCAAATTCCTCCAGTCATTCCCCCTCCATAATCATATTATAATATGGTATTCCCACTGTTTTCTTTATTTCCTAAGGTATTTGTTTTTTTTTGTTAAAAAACACCTTTGTAAAGCGATATATTCTTTATTATCAATAAAAACCATTAATTTTGCAGCCGGAAAAATTCTACTCTGGCCGCAAACTCGCTCAGAATAGGGGCACCCGCCTTAGAGGTGGAGCTCCCTTTGGCTAAAGGGAGACGGAGGGATTCGAAAAAAAATACTATCATTTGCTGATAAAAAAATAGATTTATAAAAAAAATGCATTATCTAGATAAAAAAATGAAATTTAGTAAATTCATGCTGTTAGGAGCCCTAGGGGTAGCGCTCTTAACCGCTACATCATGCGGTACACCGAAGAATGTAGCCTACTTTCAGGATTTAAACAGCAATCCTGATACCGTTATCACCCTGCAGAACAGAGTTATTACAGTAAAGCCTACCGATAAGATCTATATTGGTGTCAAGAGCAAGGATCCGATGATCTCACAGCTCTTCAATCTTACAGGCGGTACAAACAGCAGTGGTACTTACAATATGTCGCAGGATGCCTATTACTATACAGTAGATAGCAAGGGTAATATTGATTTCCCGGTAGTAGGAACTATTCAGGTTGCAGGATTAACCCGTGAGCAGATCGCAGAAAAGGTGAAGAAATCACTCCTCGACGCAAGTCTCGTCAAAGACCCAACAGTGACTGTAAGTCTCAGCAACCTCCATTATTCCATGATGGGCGAAGTGGCAAAGCCAGGTCAGTATGCCATTGATGAAGAAAAGGTAACCATCCTCGATGCTATCAGTAAGGCAGGTGATCTCACCATTCAGGGACGCAGAAACGATGTGATGGTACTCCGTCAGGAAAACGGCCACCAGAAAGTTTACAAAATCGACCTCTGCTCCGGCAAGGATATCTTCAGTTCTCCTGCTTACTATCTCCAGCAGAACGATGTGGTATATGTAACACCTAACGATACCAAGAAGAGAAGCTCTACTCTCAATGGAAATACTGTGCAATCTACGGGATTCTGGATGAGCATCTCATCTCTCATCGTTACCATTCTCACATTCTTGAAAGTTAATTAATATCAACAAAAAATGATACAGAATACAACTCCGGCGAATCAGCCAGCACAGCCAAATCCGATGGCTCGACCTAACCAGGAAGTGGATTTCATCCGTATTCAGGATCTCCTCTATCTCTGTCTGACACAGTGGCGTTGGTTCATCCTCTCACTGGTTGTAACCTGCGGCATCGCTACTTATTACAACCTCACCACCCCTAATGTATATCAGCGCACTGCATCCCTGATGATCAAGGATGAGAGCAAGGCGCAGGGCATTGGCGGCGATGTAGCTTCCATGTTCTCTGATATGGGTATGGGAAACATGAAGAGCAATGTAAACAATGAACTCATTGCCATTCAGTCACCAGCCGTTCTCCTCGAGACTGGTAAGAGATTGAAACTTGATGTGGATTATGCCATCGATGGACGTTTCCATAAGGAGGCACTCTATGGCGCAGATCTCCCAGTCACAGTAGATTTCGTAGGATTCACCGATGAGCAGAGCGGAAGCTTTAAGCTCCAGCTCAAGGGCGATGGCTCTTATGTTATCAGTAAGCTCAAGGGAGTTACCCGTGATAATCTCCCAGTAGATGACAGTGATGAAATCACCGGTAGAATCGGACAGATCATTCGCACTCCATTGGGTAAGATCAAGGTGGATAAGGCTCCTGCCTTCACACAGTTTGTTTCTGGTGAAGACGAACCGGTACTCTATGTATCACGTTCCAATGTTTATGCAATGACCGACCGCATCAAGGGTTCACTCTCTGCTAGTCTGAGCGATGTGAAATCTACCGTCATCGACCTTACTTATAAGGATGTGCTTGCTAAGCGTGCAGAAGATGTCATCAACAACATCATCATCGTTTACCGCAAGAACTGGTTGGAGGATAAGAACCAGATGACCATCTCCACCTCTCACTTCATCACTGAGCGATTGGGCGTCATCGAGCGTGAGTTGGGCGATGTGGATAAGAATATTTCAACCTTCAAGAGCAGCAACCTGCTGCCTGATGTAGAGGCTGCCGCACAGCAGTATATGCAGAAGAGCACCGAGGTTGATAAGCAGATTATGGATCTCAATTCCCGTCTCGCCATCGCTCAGTATATCCGAAATTATCTTACTGGTAAGGTTGGCAAGAACCAGCTTCTTCCAACTAATACCGGTATCGAGAGCCCTGGTATCGAACAGCAGATTACCGAGTACAATAAGAGTCAGTTGGAGCGCAACAATATCGTCGCCAACTCCAGCGAGCAGAACCCATTGGTAGCAGATTATGATCAGAGCCTTACCTCTATGCGCAAGAGCATCTCTGCTAGTCTCGATAACTTCGTGGTAACCCTGAAGACTCAGTTGGGCACCCTCCAGGCTAACGAGGCTGCTACTACTTCTCAGATTGCCAGCAATCCTAACCAGGCGAAGTACCTGCAGACTGTTGGCCGTCAGCAAAAAGTTAAGGAGGCGTTGTATCTCTTCCTTCTCCAGAAGCGTGAGGAGAACGAGTTGTCTAAGGCGTTTACCGCATACAATACCCGTATCATCACCCCTCCAACAGGAGACAACACCCCTGTGGAGCCGGTTCGTCGCAAGATCTTGCTCATCGCTTTGGTATTGGGCTTCCTTATTCCAATGGTAGTCATCTATATCCGTGAGAAGGCAAATACCACCGTTCGTGGCCGTAAGGATCTCAAGAAGGTCAACGTACCATTCCTTGGCGAGATTCCATTCTCTATCAGCCGCAAGAACCGTCCAACTCTCGAGCAGCGCATCAAGTTCTGGAAGAAACCTAAAGAGGTTCGTATGATTGTGGTGAAGGCAGGCAAGCGCGATATCGTCAACGAGGCTTTCCGCGTATTGCGTACCAACTTCGAGTTCACCATCGGAACCCATCCGGAGCAGAATGTCATCGTGTTCACTTCATTTAATCCAGGTTCTGGTAAGAGTCATATTGCTGCCAATATGGCGATGTCGCTCGCTATCAAGAAAAAGAAAGTTTTGTTGATAGATGGTGACCTCCGCCATGGTTCAACCTCTATGTTGATTCATAGTCCGGGCGAGGGATTGAGCGATTACCTGAATGGTAGAATCGCCGACATCCACGACATCCTCTATAAGGGCGAAGAAAACGGATTGGTTAAGAATTTTGATGTGATTCCTATTGGAACCATTCCTCCCAACCCAACCGAGCTTCTCTTCACTCCATTGCTTGAGCAGATGATTAAGACCATGCGCGAGGAGTATGATTATGTATTCATCGACTGTCCACCTATCGAGGTCGTCGCAGATACCCCAATATACGAACAGTTTGCCGATCGTACCATCTTCGTGGTTCGTGCCGGCTTGATGGAGCGTAGTATGTTGCCTGAGGTGAATGCCCTCTACAAGGAGAAGAAGTTCAAGAACATGACATTGATTCTGAACGGAACCAAGGCGCATGGCGGCAGATATGGCAGTCACTACGGTTACGGTTACGGCTATGGTTATGGCTATAACTATAATAAGGAAAAGAATGGGGGGGCAAAATCTTAAATAATTGGATTATAGAATAATAGAAACAAATGTTTAAATTCTTCCAGAAAATATTTAATCAGAGTATGCCATCAGGGGAGCGAGAGCTTCTCCCTGGTGGCATTGATTTTCATTGTCATATCCTTCCAGGGGTAGATGACGGATTTCAGGATCCGGAAAAGAGTCTGGAGCAGTTGAGAATCTATGAGGAGAGCGGCATGAAGGAAGTGTGGTTCACCCCACATATTATGGAGGATGTACCGAATGAGCCGGAAGAACTCCGCCGTGTCTTTGCAGATTTCAAGGAGAAGTATCTTCAGGATTTTGCCCAGCGACATCCTGGATATCAGGCATCAGGAGCTGAAGGAGCGAAGCAATCTTCTGCGCCCGATGCAGAGCCGTTGCAATTGCATTTGGCAGCCGAGAATATGTTGGATGCTCTTTTCGAGCGTAGATTAAAGGCGAACGATCTTCTTCCGTTAGCCGAAAAGTATCTCTTGGTAGAGACTAGTATATTCGCCCCACCGATGAATTTCCGAGGCTTATTGGAGCGCATCAAGAATAAGGGCTATACCCCGATTCTTGCTCATCCCGAGCGCTATCTGTATATGAAGAAAGAGGATTACGAGGCTTTGAAGTCTCAGGGCATCAAGTTCCAGCGCAACCTGTTCAGTCTGAAGGGGCAGTATGGAGAGCGAGTTCAGAAGCGTTGCCGTCAGCTTCTGAAGTGGCAGATGTATGATTTCGTAGGCACCGATCTCCACCGCCTCTCGCGATTGGAGTAAAAATGGCAGCCGAGGTCGGTGACCGTTGGTTTAGGGCGTATGGGTGTGGCTTATGACACACCCTCTTTTATCCTCCGCAGGATTGGACACAAACTGCAGAAGCAATTGCAGTTAAAACTGTAATAATCAAATTGATAATCTTTTTAAGAGTTTCTTTTTTCATAGGCACAATCAGATTTATAGGAAAATAATCATTCATCATTAAGAATCATAAAGGAAACAATTCAGCCGCATTAAAGCACGGACACTCCTTAGGAGTGGCACCCGGCAAATCCCTATGCCCAACGATTTCAGCCTGAGGAAACAGAATCTTCAACTGTAGCAGCAGATGACGAATCACCCTGTACTGAGCATGCGTCAGCGTGTTGGCAGGGCGACCCTCCTCATCCAAGCCACCCTCGTAGCAGATACCGATAGAGCATCTGTTGTAAGGTCTGGCATGAGCACCCACCTCCAGCAGTTTTCTGAACTGCGTCAGGCTGCCATCCTTTCTGCAGTAGAAGTGATACCCCACGGTGCGGAAACCACGAGCCTTGTGGTCACGGAGAAGCTGCTTCTCCGTATAGTTGCGGTTGCATTTCGTTGCACTGCAGTGAATCACCAGAAAACGGACACTCTGGGGAGAATCCATCATTTTGCCGTCTTCGTTGTAGGCAAGGAGAAGGTGCTCATTGAGCACCTCCTCATCACCAATGGTCATAGGAAATTTTTCAGTTACCATCGTTTAGAGTTCTTTAAGATTCATTCAATCAATCAGTTAGTAAATCTAGAGACTTACGTTATCACCAGATTCGGAGCCGCCAGTATCCTTACCAGGTTCCTGCGACCCCGTTTGCGAGCCGCCCTGCTGAGGGGTGTCGGAACCTCCCGATCCTCCCTGCGAACCGTTCGGATCGGTAGTAGTACCGCCACCACCATCATCAGAGGCATTTTTCTTCTTCTTCTTAGGTGCATGTCTCTTCAGGTTAGCATCCAAGTTCAGATTCACGAAGCGGAAGTCGCCGGTAGCACGTGCTCTCATTCTCACGCCCAGAACATTCTTGAGCACCGAGAAATCATCCTCAGTAGCTGCACCCTCCTTGTTCTTGATGCCAATGTAGAAAATGGCGAGGTTGTCCAGTTTCACGTTCTTACCAGCGAGCAGAAGCTCCTTGATGTGTACCACGGCATCAGTCAGGATGCCCTGAATGGTGCCGGCAGAGAAAGGCGAATTGAAGGTGTGCATCTGTTCTGCCAGAGCTTCCAGGTCAATCGTCTCAATAACGTGAGGCTTGGCATAATACTTGCCGTAAGCCTTCTCGTTCTTCTTGTTGTTGTTTTTCTTTAAATCGTACTCGATCATAAGGCATTAAAGGTTTTGGTTGTTGTTGCGTTTCTGTTAAGCGCTGCGCTATGAGACAGAGTACCGGCGGAAGGGCCCGATCCGCGAAGTGTTTCTGAATCACGATGCAAAGATACAACATTGCCAACCCCCCAAAGTACGATGGATATACGATGGTAGTACGATAGTCACCGAAATGGGCAAAACCACTTTTCTGAGTACGGTTTAAGGGTGGTCAGCCCCCTTATGGCTCGCCCAGATACTCGTAGATCAGCATCACCATCCGTAGGCTGAAAGTCTTGTCCCTGGGATGATAGCCTTCGTTCTTGAGCGCCGTTACCAGTGGAGTACAGTGGTTGATGAGTCTCATCAGATGATTCACAGCCACATGCTTGGATTGCATAGGATAGTAGAGCCATGCCAGCTCAAACTTATTGTATATTTTTATCTTCATGTGATAGGTATTTTTTTGAAATGATACTCTTCATTGTTCAAGACGTCACTGAGAGGTCGTCAGAACGTCTCCAAGAGGTCGTCAGAACGTCACTGAGCACCCCTCAGAAGCATCCTGACGCATCGTCAGAAGCATTCCGGCGACCTCTCAGAACGTCACTTACTTTTTCTTCTTATCATCCTGCTTTTTGATGAGCTGATCCATGATGAAACCGTTCTTCTGGCATCTGTCCCATTCCGATGGCGAGATGATCGCCTCGATGTTGATTTCGCCCGGCTGCTTCTCTATCACCGCCCATCCGTTGCCGTAAGAGCGGTGAATCTTCCTGAATCCCAGACTGATCATCACGCTCGCCAGGTTCTGCTGAGCCAGATTGTGGTTCATCGCATTGCAGCAGCCGATGCGCTCCATGATCTCGGAAGAGAAGCGGAACTTGATGAGACTCGGATCCGTGTCAGGTTGAGGCACACGATAGAAGCGCAGGATCTGGTCGGCCATCAGGTTCACGCCCATGAACATCTCGTTGTGCGCCTTCATCTCCTGGATGTCCTCGTTGGTCAGCCAATATACCCAGCCGTCTTCCTTCTTCTTCTGTCGCTCCATCACCTCCTTGCCCAGAGCCACCGCCTGACTATATACGTGGGTATAGTCGATCGGGTTGCTGATGGGGCTCACGATGTTCTCCACCAGCCAAGGGCAGTAGCGGCGGTTCTCAGGGTCCGTAATCAGGTGCATCGTATTGCTGGTGCCGCAGAGCGCCGCACGGTGCATCAGTTCTGAGCGGTACTTGTCGTAGGGACGACGGATGGAGAACACCAGTTTGGTGACGTTGCTCTTGAAGGCACTCTGGTTCTTGCCCGTCACCTGGTCCAACTCATCGCAGCACATCAGCGCCTTGCTGGCGAAGGCTTCCATCACATCCTTGTCGGTATAGTTGGCAGTAGATTCATTGATGAAGTACTTGCGCAGGATAGGAGGCAGGGTGTAGTAGAGGGAGGTAGTCTTGAAGATGCCGCCCCTGCCCACGAAGATGAGCATGGTCTGCGCCACCACGTTCGGCGTTACCCATGCCACCACCATCGCCACGAGCCATTTCTTGAAGTAATATCTGAATCGCTCCTGGGTATGACCGTAGCCCGGACAGTAAGCCACTGTCACTCTGTCGGCAAGTTCAGAGATGTAATCCTTCTTGCCGTCCCATTTGGGCAGATTCGAAAGATAGTCGTACATCGGATCCCAAGGCTCGCTGAAGTCGCTGTTGATCACGGAGTGCAGCTTCTGTGGAGTAATCGCCAGCCCCTCCTCATCCATCTTCGACCAGATAGAGTTCTCGATGTAGTCGTCTATCTGCGTCCAGTGATGGAACTTGCCTTTCAGGCTCAGGCTGAGGATCTCATAGTATCCGGTCACCATGTTGTGATGGAACTCATATCGCATGCTGAGCCACTGCTTGATTACCTTGGCAGAAGGGCGTTTGCCGTAGGTCTCACCCTTCTCGTAGAAGTGCCAGGTGCCTTTTCTCTCCACGTGCTTATAGCAGGAGTTGATTACGCTCGCCGTATCGGGGTAGTCCTTGCTGAAGTGCTCGGTGGCATAGTTGAGCACCTCCTGCTGGTCGATGCCGTATCTCAGACAGATGTTGCCGAAATGGCAGACATACTCGTTGTGGCTGTTACTTTGGAAGATATAACCCTGTTCATCCATCATTTTCAGGATCTTTTCAGCGGCTTGTTCCATACTAGGCACATCTTTTGCTAATAGAATCATTTTCTGGGATGGCTTTTTGCGGGTGCGTTTCGCATACTTCGCCTGCAGCGCCTTCTTGGTATAGAGCTTCTTCAGGTCTTTCAGATTCAGGCTAAAGGTCAGGGCATTCCAGTTGAAATAGGCATGGGAGTCGTAGGCAAGTCCGCACATGCGGGTGATGTCCGTGCACTTGTCATCGGCAGTGATGCCGAGCAGCGCATTGTAGTACTCCATCGCCTTCTGCAGGTTGGCCTCGAAGAGTTCCAGAGCCGAGAGCTCATCATCATCCACGCTGTCGTAGCTGGCGATGATGCGGAATCCACGGCCGCTTGCCGTAACGAAGAGCACCTTGGTGTGCGGATCCGCCTTCGCCTTGCGGATGCACTCTTCCATGAGCTGTGCGTCCACGTGGTCGTAATCCAGGGCGATGTTGCGAAGCACCTTCTTGATGTTTCGCATCTCCTTGCCGTAACCATCCATCAGAGCAGCCACAGTGATGCCCGGCATCTGGATTTTCACCTCCTGTGCAAGCTGCTTGCTGATGGCGAGGCGCTGACGGTACTCCAGGGTACGTGCCTGGGTGAGAGGATCCTTGGTGATGATTCTCTCTAACTCCTCCCAGTTGGTGAGAGGACGACTTTCACTTGATGCGATAGCGTAGAAGAAAGAGGGCAAGATAGCCTCTGTATTCTCTTGATTGTTTGTTGTTGTTGGTTTCATCATTACTATTATTTAATATAGTTAGTGTTTATGCTGATAAAGGCATCAAGGATACAGGAGTGTGAAGGGGGGATATGAAAAAACTAGCGTTAAAGCACTGTTAAAAACAGTATCTAACTAGTTGATATTCATTTCTTTTATCTTTCGCGTACGCTGTTATATCAAAGATGTTAAGCCACCCCCTTCACATAAGCGTATGATTTGACGTGATTGTCAACTGGGCACAAAGGTAAGACAAAGGTTTGAAATAACCAAACGCGATTTCCGCATATCGGAAACCGTTAAATTAAATTTAAATAAAAATGAAAGTTTTAGTTTTCGTTAAGAAAGCAATGGCGTCAGCCATTCAGTTTGCGGGGAAAAAAAAGGCGTAGCCCGTTCCCTCGAAGTGTTCAACCGTTTACTCCGTCTGGTACATGATGGGGTACAGAAAGGCGTCAACAATGGCAGTCTTCAGGATCCTCATCACACCTGGGTGTTGAACAACAAGGATCTTCCAGCTGCCTATGGTGTATCGGGAGGTTTCATTCGTCGTGGCATGAACGACGATTTCGACCCCTTGTTGAGTGATGCGATTCGAATGACGGTCTGGTTATTGGATCATGATTTTCCGGTGACGGATCATCCGACGGAGCGAGAGGAGAAGGAGTATGAGAAGCAGCGAGTAGAGTTGCTGTTATCTTTGTTGGATGCGTTGTTGTCAGACAGTGAGCACATCTCGTATCATCACCGTAATCTCTTCAGTGCTCCCCTGAAGGATTTGGTTCTGAAGAACTTCTCGTCACCAGGCGGTTCAAAGAATTAATCCCCCCGAATCCCTCAGAATCCCCTCCCTCCCAACATCCCTTACTCGCCAAACAATGAAAAGCACCATCCCCCTCTCATCATCCCTTACTCGCCAAACAATCACAAACCATCCCCTCTCATCATCATCCCTTACTCGCCAAACGGGATTTTATGATTAGTTGATAGGCTTTAGCATATTACGAAAGTTCTGTTAAGTGATTTGAAATCCTGATTGGATGAAATATGAAAAAGGCTAGCGTGCGTTTTTGCATGCTAGCCTTTTTTAGTGCTTGGGGTGCTTTATTCCTTTGTTTTGAGCTCCACTTCCTCCACATATTTCACTAATGAATCCTTGCCGTTGAGCAGGTAGTAATCCACTCTAACCACGTGGTTGATATCGGCATTACCCTTCACCTTTACGTGGCGGGTCTTGCTGAATATCATCGTATCACGACGGGAAGGGTAGGAGACGAGCTGGATGATGTCCTTGGTGGAACCACTGCCTATGTAGTAGATGCCCACACTATCCTTGCCTGCCTTGACAGCAGCCATCTTTGCCATCTTCTTGGCATGGATGGCAGCGGTATCTTCCGGATAGAATTCGCTGGCGGCTACAGTGTCGCCGTCGTGCTGATCGGGTGCAAACTTGCAGCTTGTACCCATCGTCGTGATAAAGGATGTGGCAGCCAAGGCTGCCACAAAGTATAATATCTTCTTCATTTTTATCTCTTTTCTTTGTTATTTCTTTCTTTTTAAAAACCGTCATCAAAATGACCATACTTTTTCTCTGCCATTGTTTTTTTAATGTTTATTTTTAGAATTTTGCATGAATTTGGTGCAAAGATACTAAAAAGTTTCAGTTTATAGGTTAGAAAACAGATATTTTTTGTATTTTTGCATTGAAAAGTTAGATGTTTAACAATTTGCGATTAACATAACATACAATTGGCTTATGAAAAGAAACATTATAACACTCCTCATAACCGTGTTTGCCATGCTGCAAGCAACGGCTCAAACCTACGACAACTTGTGGAAGCAAGCTGATATCATCGCTCAGAAGGATCAGCCTAAGAGCGAGATAGGGGTGATGAAGAAAATCATCTCCAAGGCTACGGTGGCTAAAGACTACGGCCAGCTGCTGGCGGCTGAGATAAGGCAGGCGATACTCTGGAGAGAGATTTCGCCCGACTCGCTGACGCCCAATGTGAAGCGGATGGAAACGGAAGCACTGAAAGCGAAAGACCCCGTGCTGAAGGCGGTGAGATATGCCGTGCTCGGCAAGGTGTATAGGGATATGAATGAAAAGAAGAGCGAGGAGTTCTTCAAGAAAGCCCTGGAGCAGCCTGAGCTTCTTGCCAGGAATGCTTCTACCGGGTATGTGCCGCTGACGCTGAAGGGTGTGGATGGCAGTTCCTTCAACAACGATTTGCTGCATCTCATCGGTTTCGAAGCTGACAGCAAGGAGGCGTATCTGCTGATGTACACCTATTATAATAAGGTGGGAAATCGGGGTGCAGCCTGTCTCTGTGCCTACAAGCTTATCGAGAAATACCGCCAGGATGACGTAAGAGAGGTCAGAAAGTCGAAGTATCTGAATACCATCGACTCGCTCATCCACGTCTATCAGGATATTCCGGAGGCAGGCGAACTTGCCGTGGAGCACTTCCGCTTCATGGAAGGTGCTACCGATGCCAAACCGCTGGATAAGCTCAACTATATCAACTATGCACTGAATAGATGGGGCGGATGGTCGAGAATGAATGTGCTGAGGAATGCGCAGAAGCGACTCACCGAACCGATGTTCCAGGTGAAGGATATGCCATTGGTGCTTCGCCCTTCGGAAAAGAAGTGGGTGCATCTGAATGTGCGCAATCTCCAGAATCTGAACATTCGGCTTTCCCGTCTCAATATCACAGCGGATAATGAATATGATGCTCAGGATGAGGCTACCTATAAGATGCTCCTGAAGAAGACCACGAAGCTGCATCAGAAGGATTTCAGCCGCAACTACTATGGTCGCCCGGATTACGAAGAGGTGAAGGATTCCATCGAAATAGGAGGCAATCTGCCGCTGGGTGCCTATCTGATGGAGGTGACTTCGGATAATACCGGCATCGCTCCGCAGCGAGAACTCTTCTATGTCAGCAATCTGGCGGTGATGATTCAGCAGTTGCCTGATGACAGGCATCGCTATGTGGTGGTGAATGCTACCGATGGACAGCCAGTACCGGGTGCGAAAATCATGCTCTATGACAGGGATTATGATGTGAAGACGGGCAAGTGGAAGAGGCTGGTTCATGCCCGCTTGACTACCGATGAGAACGGCGAGGCTTACTTCAAGAATGTGGATGGAAACGTCTTGATTTCCACCAGCAATGACAAGTTTACGCCTGCCAAGGATATCTACCTCTCACGTGCCCGCTATTACGAGAAGAAGGATGATGAGGTGAAATATCAGTTGTTTACCGACCGTGCCATCTATCGCCCGGGACAGAAGGTGCATGCTTCTGCCGTTTCCTACATCGTGAAGAAGGGCTTGGATGCCAGTGTGCCAGGCAAGAGCAGGGAACTGAAGTTTATCCTGAGAGACGCCAACTGGAAGCAGATGGCTGAGCAGAAGGCTACGACCGACGAGTATGGTACGGCATCTGTGGATTTCGAATTGCCGAAGGAGGGACAGACGGGACAGTATTCCATCTCCGTGAACGGTACGGCAACAGAATATATCAGAGTAGAGGAGTATAAGCGTCCAACCTTCGAGATTACCTTCCCGAAGGTGAACGAAAAATATACCTGGGGCGATACCGTAGTGGTGAAGGCTTCGGCAAAGACCTATGCCGGTGTGCCTGTACAGGGTGCCAAGGTGGAGTATCAGGTGACCCGCAGAAATCAGCTCTGGTGGTGGGGTGCAGGCTCTGCCGGACAGTTGGTAAAGACTGACAGTTGCGTGACTCGTGAGGACGGAACCTTCGACGTAGAGATTCCGCTGGAGGCTTCCTTGTCAGGAAAAGACGAGGCTGATATGAGCGATTTCATGCGCATCGCCCGTTTTTTCAACTTCGAGGTCTCAGCCATCGTTACCGACATCAGCGGCGAGAGCCACGAGGGCGTGATGAGTCTGCCTCTGGGCACCAAGCCAACCATCCTCACGGTGAATCTTCCTAAGCGTATCGAGGCAGACAGTCTGAAGACGGTGACCTTCGCTTACCGCAATGCCAGTGGAATGCCGATTGCCAGCAATTTGAAATATCGTATTGATGGTGGTGAATGGAAGGTGGCTGAGGCGAATGCGCCGGTTGCCATCAAGGAATATGCAGCTTCTTCAGTATCATCTGCCCAGGTTTGGAAATCCGGCGTTCATCAGCTGGAGGCAATCTGCGGAACTGATACCCTGCAGCAGAAGTTCACCCTCTTCAGCATCAAGGATACCCATCCGATGGAGCCAACCACCGAATGGTATTACCAGACGGCGAAGACCTTCCCTCATGATGGAAAGCCGGTATATGTGCAGGTGGGTTCTTCTGAGAACGGAGCGCATATCGTTTATTCCATCATTGCTGGCAACAAACTGCTGGAGAAAGGCGCCTGGGAGTTGGGCGACAGTATCGTGACCCTGCCATTCACCTACAAGCCGGAATATGCTTCGGGTGTGGTGATTAATTATAGTTTCGTGAAGAACGGCGAATGCTATACCAGAAAAATCAGCATCGCCCGTCCTTTGCCGGAGAAGAAGTTGAACATCACCTGGAAGACTTTCCGCGACCGTCTCACTCCGGGACAGAAGGAGAAGTGGACCTTGCATGTTACGACTCCTGACGGCAAGCCAGCCAAGGCACAGCTGATGAGTGTGCTTTATGACAAGTCGCTCGACCAGTTGACTGAACATACCTGGGAAATGTCACTGGGATTCAGCCAGTGGTTGCCAGACTGCTATTGGAAGAGCAATCTGAAGTATTATAAGATGGGATTGGCTGGTACTTATCCTACCAAGTATTATGATGAAAAGGAGTTGGATGTGGATAAGTTTGATGGCAAATACTTTAGCTTTTATGCTTATATGCAAGCGATGCAACTGAGCAAGTTGGAACGTTCTTATGGCGGAACTGTTGAGGCTGTTCGTATACAGAAAGACGAGCTGGTTCGAGAAGAAGCGAAAGTCATGAGATCTCGAGGAAATCAGATGGCCCGTGTCGGAGCTGCTGCTCCATCTGCCAACAAGGTTTTTGATGTAGTAGAAGAGATGCCGCAGTTTGTTGGCGGTTCTGGCTCAGACGCAGGACCGTTCCTCGACAAGGTGCAGGTGCGTGAAAACCTGAACGAGACCGCCTTCTTCTATCCTGCCTTGGAAAGCGACAATCAGGGCAATGTGGCTATCAATTTCACTCTGCCGGAGAGCGTGACAACCTGGAAGTTCATGGGATTGGCCCATGATAAGGAGATGAGAAACGGCTATCTGGTAGATGAGGCTGTGGCTCAGAAGACCGTGATGGTGCAGCCTAACATGCCTCGCTTCCTGCGTGAAGGCGACAAGAGTACCATCGTGGTGAAACTCTTCAACACTTCAGATAAGAAGGTGAATGGCAATGCCCGCATGCAGATTCTGGATGCCGAAACCCAGAAGGTGGTTTGGCAGAAGACCCAGGGCTATCGCATCGATGCCGAGGGTTCTGCTACCGTCTCCTTCGATGTTCAAGGTCTGAAAGAGGGTGTATATATTAATAAGGTGGTGGCTGCCGGTAATGGCTACAGCGATGGTGAACAGCACTATCTGCCGGTTTTGAGTAACCGTGAACTCGTGGTGAACACCCTGCCTATCACCCTGCATCAGAAGGGTGAGCAGAACTTCGACCTGAGTAAACTCTTCCTGAACAAGGAAGGTAAGCAGGCGAAGGGAGCAGCGGATGCGAAGGTGACCGTGGAATATACCAACAATCCAAGTTGGCTGATGGTGAAGGCGCTGCCTGCCATCAGCAATCCTACCGAGGAGGATGCACTCTCCTTGATGGCTGCCATCTATGCCAACACCCTCAGCCGCCATATCCAGAAGACCTTGAACGTGAATGCCAAGGACATCGACGATGCTTCGGGCTTGGCATCGGCTTCTGATACCTTGCAAAAGAAGGTGAACAAGTATGTCGCTCTCCTGAAGAAACTCCAAAACAAGGATGGTTCCTTCTCTTGGTGGAAGGGCATGAGCGGTAGCAGATATATGACCACGGCTGTGGCAGAGATGATGGTTCGTCTCAATGCCATCGTGGGCAGACAATCCTTTACCGCAAGTATGCTTTCGGGAGCAATCGACTATCTGCGTCAGCAAACGGCTCGTGAGGTGAAGGCGATGAAGGAGGATGAGGCAAAGGCTGCGCAGAAAGCCGCTCGGAATGGCAAGGCTTACCAGGCTACGCCAAGCGAGATGGCTTTGCATTATCTCTATATTGTCGCAATGGATGGGACTTGTGTGAAACTCAAAGCTCCTGCTTTGAATGACATGGATTATCTCCTCGGAAAACTGAAGAAGATGACGGGTTCGTTGACCATCTATGGCAAGGCGAAGGCTGCTGTGATACTCGCCCTAAACTACGATTACAAGACGGCTGCCGACTACTTGAAGAGCATGGAGGAATATTCCGTCTATCGTGAGGATATGGGCAGATATTATGATACTCGCAAGGCGTACTATAGTTGGAGAAACTATAAGATTCCAACGGAGGTGGCTGCCATCGAGGCTCTGCAGGCTTTGGATGCTCAGTCTATAGCTGCTATTTCATCAGCATCGTCTGCTATTAGCAAACAGCAGACCATCGAGGAGATGCAGCGCTGGCTCCTGATGTCGAAACGTACCCAGGTTTGGGATACGCCAGTGAACACCGTGGATGCCGTCTATGCCTTTATGAAGGGTAATGAGAGCAACTGGAACAGAAAGGCTGAGAATGCCGTGCTGAAACTGGATGGCAAGTTGTTGCCAATGCCGCTGGATTCTACTACGCTGGGTTATGTCAGGACTGAAAAGGCGGGTAAGGCATCTACCCTGAGCATCAGCAAGAAGAGCGATTATACCAGTTGGGGTGCCGTGTATGCAGAGTTCAAGCAGCCGCTTAGCGAAATAGCTTCTCTGGAATCGGGCATCAAGGTTAGCCGTAAGGTTGAAAACCAGAAGAAGGCGAAGGTGGGTGATAAGATCAAGGTCATCATCACCATTACTGCCGACCGTGACTACGATTTCGTGAAGATCGTGGACAAGCGGGCAGCCTGTCTGGAGCCTGTCAATCAGTTGAGCGGTTACCAGTGGGGTATGGAATGTTATGTTTCTCCTAAGGATAATACAACAAATTTCTATTTTGATCGTTTATCTAAAGGTAAGCATTTCGTAGAAATGGAATATTATGTCGACCGTAAGGGCGATTACCAGTCGGGCTCCTGCACGGCAGAGTGTACCTACAGTCCGGAGTTTGGAGGTCGCACGGAGGCATATAAGATGACAGTTAATAATTAATATAAGGATTGATAATTACGAATAGAATAGTATGAAACGGATGAATATATTGATGCTTTCATCGCTGTTGGCGGTGTCTGCGTCGGCACAGAAAATAAGTACTCAGAACGAGATCGTGGATTGTGGACAGGTAGTATTCCGCAAGCCGGTGACCGCTGAGTTCCTGATGAAGAATGAGGGCAGCAGACCGCTGATCATCCATCAGGTGTATAAGAGTTGCGGATGTACAGAGGTTGTGTATCCGAAGAACAGTGTGGCTCCTGGCGACAGCTTCTTGGTCAAGGCGGTGTATGATGCGAAGCAGATGGGCACCTTCCACAAGCAGATATGCCTCTATAGCAATGCATCGGAGGAACCTTTTATCCTTTCCATGCGCGGTAGGGTAGTGAGCAATGTGGTAGATTTCGCAGGTCCATATAATGAACTGCTTGGCGAACTCAAGTCGGATGCCCAGGAGGTGGAGTTTGATGACGTAAACCGTGGCGACCGTCCGGTACAGCGCATCCATATCTTCAATCCTACAGAGGAGATGATGGAACCTGTGGTAATGCATCTTCCTAACTATCTCCAGGCGACGGTTTCGCCATCCAGGGTGGCTCCTCACCGTTCCGCAGAGATTACCTTCGTGCTGGATTCGAAGAAGCTGCGTGATTTCGGCTTGAATCAGACTTCTGTTTATCTGGGTGAGCGTCCTGGTGACAAGATTGCTCCAGAGAAGGAAATCGTGGTTTCTGCCGTTCTCCTGCCAAGTTTCGACAAATTGACTGCCGAGCAGAAAGAACAGGCTCCGAAGGTGGAACTCTCTACTACCGATCTGAATCTGGGAAGCTTCAACGGCAAGAAGAAGCTGAAGGGAGAAATCCTGGTTAGCAACCAGGGTAAGTCGGTTTTGGATATCCGAAGCATGCAGATGTTTACCATGGGCTTGCAGGTACAGCTGAAGAAGAGCAAGATTCAGCCGGGAGAGACCGTGAAGATGAAGGTGACAGCCGTGGCTGCCGATCTGAAGAAGTCGCATGCCAAGCATCCTCGTATTCTCATGATTACCAATGATCCGGAGAATGCCAAAGTTGTAATTAGAATAAATGTAAAGTAATGCAGATAGAAATAGATCATGGTAGTGGTTTCTGCTTCGGCGTAACCACTGCCATCAAGAAAGCTGAAGAAGAGTTGGAAAAGGGCAGTACACTCTACTGCCTGGGTGATATTGTGCATAATGGCATGGAGGTGGAGCGCCTGCATGAGGCGGGACTCATCACCATCGACCATGAGGAGATGAAGGAGCTTCACGATGTGAAGGTGCTGCTTCGTGCCCATGGTGAACCGCCTGAGACTTATGCGCTGGCAGAGAAGAACAATATTGAGATTATTGATGCTACCTGTCCGGTAGTACTCCAGTTGCAGCGCCGCATCAAGAAGCAGTATGTGAGCAATCCGGAGGCGCAGATTGTCATCTTCGGAAAGAAGGGACATGCCGAGGTGCTGGGGCTGGTAGGACAGACCGAGAGTCATGCCCTCGTGGTAGAGAAGTTTGAGGATGTAGAGCATCTGAAGGAAGTAGGTAAGTTGGATTTCAACCGTGATATCTATCTCTATTCCCAGACCACCAAGAGTCTGGATGAGTTCCATCGCATCATCGAGTATTGCCAGGCGCATATCGTAGAGGGTGCAACCTTCAAGAGCTTTGATACCATCTGCCGCCAGGTGGCTAACAGAATGCCAAACATCGCATCCTTTGCCAGCAAGCATGATGTCATCCTCTTTGTCAGTGGCAGAAAGAGCAGCAATGGAAAGGTGCTCTTCAAGGAGTGCAAGAGCGTGAATGCCAACAGCTATCAGATAGAGAGTGCCGAAGAAATCAATATGGATTGGCTGAAGGGGGTGAATACCGTAGGCATCTGTGGTGCTACCAGTACTCCTAAATGGCTGATGGAAGAATGCAAGGAGAAAATCATCAAGGATACCTTATCATAAGGAGAAACAGGTAGTCTGATGATTCATCTCATCAAATAAAAACAGGTGATAAATCTTCTCACGAGGACTTATCACCTTCAAAAAACAGTAATTAACTCAAAATTTATAATCTATATCATTACTACCTTGTCATTATGACTGCAAAGATAAATAAAACGACGTTTTTTCGCAAAGCCAATTCTTTAAAATGGCAGTTTTATTGTATAAAACTAAAATTTTAATATATTTTTGCAATCGTCTTTGGACATTCTACGACAAAGTAGCTTTTTGTTACTTTTCTGCGGCTTTTTGATACTGTTTCATCAACCATTCCTTCTGTTCCGGAATTGTCATCTCACTGTTGTCGAGTGTGATGGCATCATCAGCCTTGCGCAAAGGAGAAGTCTCACGATGGGTGTCAATGTAGTCACGCTCCTCTACGTTTTTCAGAATTGCCTCGAAGTCGGCAGGCATTCCTTTCTCCTTGAGTTCATCGAAACGGCGCTGTGCTCTTACCTGAGAGCTTGCCGTAACGAAGATCTTCAGTTCTGCGTTAGGGAAAACGGTGGTACCGATGTCACGGCCATCCATTACGATGCCCTTGTCTTCGCCCATCTTCTGCTGCTGGGCTACCAATGCCTCTCTTACGAATGGGATGGCTGCCACTGGACTTACGTGATTGGAAACCTCCAGCGAGCGGATCTCCTTTTCTACCAACTCACCGTTGAGATAGCAGTCTGGGCGACCGGTTTCGGCGTTGAACTTGAAAGAGATGTGGATGTTTGGCATCTCAGCCTCTAACTCTGCTACCTTTACCTTGCCATCCTCATCGAAGAGCTGGTGGCGCAGGGCGTAGAGCGTAACTGAGCGATACATGGCACCTGTATCTACATACACATATCCGATTTCCTTGGCAAGATCCTTTGCCATGGTACTCTTTCCACAAGAAGAGTAACCGTCAATTGCTATTGTAATCTTCTTCATATCTTTAAATCTGAAAAGTTTATCTGTTCTATAAATCTGTATTCAATAATCAGTATTCTATAATCTGTAGTCGATATTCAGCAGCAGACTATTGCTGCTGACATGGTATTTGCCGTAGGCGATGTTGAGATGGAAGCGCTCCAGATTGATACCGCCACCCAACGACCATCCGGCTCCATGACTGCTGGTTTCATCTTCTCCGTTTACGATTTTCATCTCATCGTGGCGTCGGAAATTGTAGCCGGCTCCCACCCAGAGACTTTCGCTCAAAAGCAGGTCGGCACCTAATACCGCATGGTTTCTGATTCCCTTATCCCAATGGTTCAGATTCACCAAGGTGGCTGAAACGCGGAAGGGAGTATTGATGAAGTGCTTGCTGACACCCACCTGTAGGTCGATCGGCATCTTCTCGTATTCTTCATCATAAGCCTTGAGCTGTCCACCCAGGTTTCTGGCTACAGCTGAAACCGACCACTCTTCTTCCGAATCGTAGTAGTTGAGTCCCAGATCCACCCCCATGGCGATGGAGTTGTAGTCACCGATATACGAGGTGATGAATTTGGCGGTGATACCACCCACGAGGCGTTCGCTGAGCAGGTAGGAGAAAGTACCCGCCAGGCAGATATCCTTAGCCGAGAATTCACCCATCTGGATGTTGTTCTCATCGGTCTGTTTCATCTTGCCATAATCCACATACTGGGCCGATACCGCCCACGATGCCTTCTCTCCGGCGATGCGGTTGAATGAAGCTGAAGCCATATTCACCCCCTTCATATAGTTCATGTAGTTGAAGTTGAGGGTACGGTCGTTCACCGAAACCAGCAGGGCTGGGTTATGGAAAGCAAGTGCCGCATCATCTTCTATCAAGGTGATGTTATCGCCTCCCAAGGCGGCTGCATGGGCACTGACGGGGAGTCGGAGGAAGTTATACCCCGTCTGACTCTCTTGAGCCCCCATTTTTGTCGCGAAAAGCGTCAATATAATGGAAAAAACAACTTTTTTCATTTAAAATATCTAATTCTTTGGCAAAGATACGGCTTTTTTGAGAAATAAGACGTAAATTTGCAATGTTTTCGTAGAAAATAACGAAAGAGAATGTAAAATATTGCAGTTTGGACCCCAAAAACGGGTGAACAAGTCTGCAAATAGTAGATAATAGATATTGTGGAAATAAAGAAATCAGATCGTGCACAGTTGGAGGACAAGCGGGTAACCTTTTTCCTGCTGGGACTCCTTATTGCCTTTACGCTTCTTTTTGTAGGATTGCAATATTCCAGAAATCCGCAGGGAGATGACGACTGGGCTGAGAACTTTGAAGATCTTTCGCAAGATATGGAAATGTCAACTCCGCCCGATCAGAAAGATATGGTGAGTGCGGAGGCTATGGCGAAGGCTCCTGCCTCGCAGGCTATCACCCAGGAGGTGAAACCTACCGAGCAGCAAATGGTCAAGAAGACACCGGAAAAGATCAGCACTACTACCAGCTCGCTGGTAATCGGTGATGGCTCGGGTGTGGTAGAAGGGGCTGACGTGAAGGAGGCGGCTCCTGAGACAGCGGTGGATCCGGCAGATACACAGGCTGAGGCTCCTATCAAGTTTACCGTGGTGCAGAAGATTCCGGAGTTTCCGGGAGGCTGGTCGGCATTTATGCAATGGCTCACCAAGAACCTGAAGTATCCGCAGGTGGCGAAGAACAACAAGGTACAGGGCACGGTGGTGGTAACCTTCATCGTGAACAAGGATGGAAGCATCGCCAATACCAAGGTAAGTACCTCGGTGGATGCTGCCCTTGATGCTGAAGCGCTCCGCGTGATGAAAATGATGCCCAAATGGAAACCGGGTATGGACAAGAACAAGGTGTGCCGTACCATGATTGCCGTTCCGGTGGTATTCCAGTTATAAAAGATTAAATAACGAAGTACCCAATTTCAAGACAGATTATAAATCAGATATTATAAATTAGAAATATGATAGATATGAAGACATCAGAAGAATTATTGGTAATGGTGAATGATTTCCTGGCAAATCTCCCATACAATCGTAAACCATTGTCGCTTTACGAACCGGTGAAGTACGTACTCTCTTTAGGTGGAAAGCGTATTCGCCCTGTTTTAATGCTCTTGGGATACAATCTCTTCAAGAATGATCCTGAGAAGATTCTGATGAATGCGATAGCTCTTGAGACCTATCACAACTATACTCTCTTGCACGACGACCTGATGGATAATGCTGACCTCCGTCGTGGTCATGAGACTGTACACAAGAAGTGGGATGCCAATACTGCTATCCTCTCTGGTGACAGTATGCTGGTGTTGGCTTACGAGAGAATGGCACAGTGCGACGATCAGCATCTTGCCAAGGTGATGAAGCTCTTTACTACTACAGCCCTTGAGATTGGAGAGGGACAGCAGTATGATATGGAGTTTGAGAACCGCAATGATGTGAAGGAAGAGGAGTATATCGAGATGATTCGCCTCAAGACCAGTGTACTTCTGGCTTGTGCCCTGAAGATTGGTGCCATCCTGGCTGATGCTTCTGCTGAGGATGCTGACAATCTCTATAAGTTTGGCGAGCAGATCGGCTTGGCTTTCCAGCTGCAGGATGATTTCCTCGATGTATATGGTGATTCCAAGGTGTTCGGTAAGGCTATCGGTGGTGATATCACTTCCAACAAGAAGACTTTCATGCTCATCAATGCCTTCAACCATGCCAACGATGCCCAGCGTGCTGAACTCCAGAAATGGGTGGATGCCAAGGAATTCGACCGCAATGAGAAGGTGGCTGCTGTTACCCGTCTCTATAACGAGATCGGTATCGACAAGATGGCACAGGATAAGATTGCCTATTACTTCGAGCAGAGCAAGAAGTATCTTGATGCTGTGAATGTGCCTGCTGAGCGCAAGGAAGAATTGGCGAAGTATGCACAGAAAATGATGAAGCGCCAGTACTAATCATCAAGTTTAAAGTTCAAAGTTCAATGTTCAAAGTAATAGATACGCATACTCATCTCGATGCAGAAGAGTTTGACGAGGATAGAGCGGAAGCCTTCGCTCGTGCCAGGGAAGCGGGGGTAGGCAAGGTGTTCTTGCCTGCCATCGACGTGAAGACCACGCACGCTGTCCTGGCATTGAGTCGGGAATATCCGGGTTATGCCTATCCGATGATCGGTTTGCACCCTGAAGAGGTGAAGGCAGACTGGAAGGATCAGCTGGCTGAACTCCGAAAGATGCAGATTTCTGACTTTATCGCCATTGGCGAAATCGGACTGGATTATTACTGGAGCCGTGAGTTTGAGCAGGAGCAGTTGGAGGCGTTCGAGGAACAGGTGAAATGGTCTATAGAGACCCGTCTCCCCCTGATGATTCATTGCCGCAAGGCACAGAATGAGATGGTGCACTTGCTCCGTCAGTATCAGAAAGAACTGCCTGGCGGCGTCTTCCACTGTTTCACCGGCAATCAGAAGGAGGCTGAAGAGCTTCTCTCTTTCGATAACTTCGTGCTGGGTATCGGCGGTGTTTCTACTTTCAAGAGCAGTCATCTCAGAGAAGACCTTCCGGCTGCGGTTCCGATGAATCGCATCATCCTGGAGACCGACAGTCCTTATATGGCTCCCGTGCCTTATCGTGGCAAGCGCAATGAAAGCGCTTTCGTGATAGAAGTGCTCAAGACGCTGGCGAAAGCATACGGAGTGAGTGAGGAGGAATTCGCTGAACAGACGAATAAGAATGTAGAAAGCGTCTTTCACCTGAATTAAATCAGAAAAGCGTCTTTCCCCTATGAAATAATAAAAATTATAAGCTTAATATTAAAACCAAACTATTCATTATGACTAGAAAAGTGATTTTGGCTGCTATGTTGATGGCAGCTTTTGCACAGGGCACTCAGGCACAAGACCTGAGCGGCCAGCGTTCTGAAAAGCAGGACGTGCACATGATTCCTGGTAAGAAACTGGATCATCACGGACTCATCGTGAGTCCGACACCACATCTTCTGAATGTGGATGCTGCTAACCGACTCGACCTGCAGAAGGGTGTCAAGGTGATTGACAAGAAAGGTAAGTTTGCTGATGATGTGAAATTCCTGACCGCTAACGCCAAGGGCATTCGCCTGACCATCGATTTCGGTGAGAAGCTTGCTGCTAAAGCAGGAGTGAAGCCTGTATCGGGTGCTTACAGCCTGAAGGCTGATGCCAAGGGGATCCAGATTGTGGGATACGATGAGCGTGGTGCTTTCTATGGCTTGCAGACCTTGCGCCAGATTGTAAACAGCGAGATGGCAAAGGGCCAGATGCCTTATACCACTTGCAACGACTATCCTGATCTTCCTAACCGTGGTGTGGTAGAAGGCTTCTATGGTGAGCCTTGGTCTCATCAGGTGCGTCTTTCCCTCATCGATTATTATGGAAAGAACAAGATGAACACCTATCTCTATGGTCCAAAGGATGATCCTTATCACAGCTGCCCTAACTGGCGCTTGCCTTATCCGGAGAAAGAGGCTAAGAACATCAGCGAACTCGTACAGGCTTGCCGTCGCAACCGTGTAGATTTCGTATGGGCTATCCATCCGGGACAGGATATCAAGTGGAACGAGGAAGACTATCAGAATCTGGTTCACAAGCTCGACTTGATGTACGACCTCGGTGTACGTTCTTTCGCTATCTTCTTTGATGATATTTCCGGCGAGGGTGCCAACCCAGTGAAGCAGTCAGAACTCTTGAACCGCCTGGCTAAGGAGTTTGTGAAGGCTAAGGGCGATGTTACACCGCTTGTGATGTGTCCTACCGATTATACCCGTCTCTGGGCGAATCCAAAACCAACCGGTTCTTTGGCTATCTTCGGTAATACCCTCGATCCATCTATCAATGTATTCTGGACAGGTGATGTGGTATGTAGCGACTTGACCCGCGAGACTCTCGACTGGGTGAACTCCCGTATCAAGCGTCCTGCTTATTACTGGTGGAACTTCCCAGTAACTGATTATGCACGCCATATCATCATGCAGGGTCCTACCTACGGTTTGCAGACCGACCTGACCAACAAGGATCTCTGTGGTTTCGTGAGCAACCCAATGGAGCATGGTGAGGCTTCCAAGCTGGCTCTCTACGGTGTAGCTGACTATGCATGGAATATCGCCAACTATAATCCGCTCGACAACTGGGAGCGTGGTCTGGTAGATCTGACTCCAGAGGCACACGATGCTTATCGCACCTTCGCCATGCACTCATGCGATACAGAAACCGGTTATCGCCGTATCGAATCATGGGAAACCAAGAGCTTCCGCATCGACAACTTTACAGATGCAGAGTTCAATGCTTTGCAGAAGGAATTTGAAAAGGTGAAGAATGCACCTGCTCAGATGGAGGCAAACTGCAAGAATGCCTTGTTGATGAAGGAACTCCGTCCTTGGTTGACTGAGTTTGGCAAATTGGGTAACCGTGGCTTGAAGACCATGCAGCTCATCAAGGAGTACAAGGCTGGTAATGACCAGGCATTCTGGGATGGCTATGTCAACAACCGTATGAGCAAGGAAGATGTGGCTGCTTACGAGAAGCATAAGTCTGGAACCATGGTATTGCAGCCATTCTATGAGCAGTCTATGGATGATATGGCTTCTGGCTTCTTCAAGAAGTTGACTGGCAAGGTGCCTGCTTTCTATAAGGGTATCGGTACTTATGCTACCTTGAGAACTACCCAGAGTAAGGCGATGTTTGACAATGATTCTACTACCTATTATACATCTGGTAATAGTCAGAACACTGGCGACTGGATTGGTGCTGACTTAGGTTGTGTTCGTTCTGTTTCTGAGGTAAGAATCCTTCAGGGCCGTAACTCTGTGGATGATGTGGATTACTTCGACAATACAGTTTTGGAGTATTCTCTTGACAAGAAGGAGTGGAAGGCGCTTACCGGTGAGTTGAAGAAGCAGTATATCATCAACTGGAAGACCGATTCTCCTGTTGAGGCTCGTTATATCCGCATCAAGAAGTTGAAGTCTGACAAGCGCAACTGGGCTGCAGTCCGTACTTTCGAGGTGAACCCAACTACTCCAGATCGTTTGAGCTTTACTGTAGAGGCTAAGGATATGCAGGCAGCGATGTATGGTTTCGATGAGAACCCTTGCACCTCTTTTGCCAACGAAGGCACCCTTACCATGGGTGTAGAAAAGGATGTAAAGGGTTATACCCTGCTGTTGAAGTTGGCTCCAGGCAAATCATTGGTTTGTCGCCAGCTGAATGCCAAGGGCAAGGTTTTGGCAACCACCAACATCGACCAGTCATTCTGCAAGATAGATTTGGTGAAGAAGGCAGCCAAGGTTCAGCTGGATGGTTCAGCCGAAATCTTCGAGATTATTCCTGAAAAATAAGATTGGAAATTTGATCATACTCCTAGGCAGGGGATAACAAATAACCAATACGCCCTGAAAGGGCAGAAGCTCTTAGCCCAGGGCATCGCCCTGGGTTAAATATGCAACCAACAAGGCGCCCTGAAAGGGCAAAAGCTTTAAAATAGATGCTTTTGTCCTTTCAGGGCGCTTGTTTTATATGTTCTCTAGTTAAAGAAATGTAAAAAGCAAACGAATATGTGGATTTTCGAATAAAAAGTGATAATTTTGTACTTCGAAACTGGAAAGGTGCTCGAGTGGCTGAAGAGGCACGCCTGGAAAGCGTGTATTCCCCTAAAGGGAATCGGGGGTTCGAATCCCCCTCTTTCCGCTTTTTTATATATATAATAAGGTATATATGATTATGAAGAAAAATACAGCTATTGCGCGTTTCGCAATATTCATTTTCACAGTAATGTGTTCTTTGCCTGTCATGGCGCAAGACGAGAATATCGGATTTCATCAAGCTCTTAAGACAAAGTTCATAGAGGGTAATGCCGGCTTTATGTCGCTCGTTGCCATCGCTCTCATTGTGGGGCTGGCTTTCTGTATTGAGCGCATCATCTATCTCAGCCTTTCTGAAATCAATGCCAAGAAGCTGATGCAGGATATCGACCAGAAGGTAGAGGCAGGCGATGTGGAAGGTGCCAAGGAACTTTGCCGCAATACCCGTGGACCTGTAGCTTCTATCTGCTATCAGGGATTGATGCATATAGATGAGCATCTCGATGATATCGAGCGCTCGGTAAGTGGATATGGTACCGTGCAGGCTGCCAACCTGGAGAAGGGATGTTCCTGGATCAAGCTCTTCATCGCCATGGCTCCTTCCCTCGGATTCCTGGGTACGGTGATCGGTATGGTGATGGCTTTCGACCAGATTCAGCAGGCGGGTGATATCAGTCCTACCATCGTGGCTTCGGGTATGAAAGTGGCGCTGATTACTACCATCTTCGGTATCATTGTTGCCTTGATTCTGATGGTGTTCTATAACTATATCCTTTCCAAGGTAGAACATCTGACCAGTCAGATGGAAGAATCGGCTGTTACATTGATGGATATCATTGCCAAGAGAAAATAGCTTTATCTTTGAATCTATGGTTAAATTTCAATTTTCAAAATCGAATTCAAAGGCGAAAAACAAGTCTGCCGAACAGATATCTCAGAAGGTTTTCCGTCTGATGATAGGTTTGGCTGTGCTGGTTTTCGGTCTGTTCTATCTGATAGGCTATGATTTGCCTTTCGATGAGAACCCCGACTTCAATGCCCCTCTTTTTACCGATGTGCTCATCTTCCTGATGTGGCTTTTCCTGATAGGAGGAGTAGGCTTGGCTGTCTATTCGATGGTGAAGGATTACCGGAGCAGCAGGTCGGAAGCCGTGGTGAATGGTGTGCCGGTGCGTCGTATCTTCCGTATCACCTGGCTTACCTTGCTGGCAGTTCTGATTCTTACCTTCCTCTTGGGAGGTTCCGATCCGATGCTCATCAATGGCGAGAACTACGCCGACTGGTTGTGGCTGAAACTTTCTGATATGTTTGTCATCACCTCGCTGCTGATGTTGCTGGCAGGCATTGGAGCCGTTTGCTTCGGTGCCACCCGATATATCCGAAAGAAGCAGTAACAGCCTGTAATTATCAATCAAAAAAAATAGTTAGTATCATATCATAAAGCAATGCTGATAAGAAGGAATCGTAACGAAACCCCGGGATTGAATACCACCTCAACAGCCGACATCTCGTTTATGCTGCTGATATTCTTCCTTGTAACCACATCCATGGATGTGGATAAGGGATTGTTGCGCCAGCTGCCTTCGCCTGAACCTCAGAAGAAGGAACAGCAGGAATCGGTGGTGGATAAGAACAGTCTGATGGCGATTCATCTTACGGCTGGAGATACGCTGCTGGTGAACAACCAGCCGATGAAGCTGGAAAATCTGAAGCAGGAAACCGTCCGCTTTGTACATCGCCTGGGTAAGAAGCATCTGATTTCCATTGAGAGCGACCGTGATGCCAACTACAACCTCTATTTCCAGATGCAGAATGAGTTGATGGAAGCCTATGCGCAACTTCGCAATGAGGCAGCCCAGAAGAAATATCATAGAGACTTTGCGCTTTTGAACAATGATCAGAAGGAGCAGGTGCGTAAGATCTGTCCTCAGCGCATTACGGAGTCGTATGCCAATGCGATGACTCATGAAGACAAGAGTGTAGATGCTGATGCGGAAGAGAAACAGAAAACCCAGTCTGCTCAGGAGAAAGGAGGCGCCAAATGATGAATTTTCGTAAAAAATCGCATTCGGTTCCGGAATTGAATACGTCATCTTTGCCGGATCTGATTTTCTCGGTACTCTTTTTCTTTATGATCGTTACCCACATGCGACAGGTTACCTTAAAGGTGGAATGCCGTATGCCTGAAGGAAAGAATCTCACACGCCTGACCAAGAAGTCGGCGGTAAGTCATATTTATATAGGAAAGCCAACCAAGGATCTGCAGGGCAAATACGGCTCAGGTACCCAGATACAGATGAATGACAAGTTTGCCAGTGCTTCTGATGTGCAGGATTATATCTCTGCCGAGAAGAAGCGGATGTCGCCTGAAGACCAGAAACTGATGACCGTTTCCATCAAGGCAGACCAGAATACCAAGATGGGAGTGATTACCGATGTGAAGCAGGCACTGCGCCAGGCAAAAGCATTGAAAATAAGCTATTCTGCTGTAGAAAATAGGAAATAATATGCTCTAAAAGGAAAAATAATATTAATTTATTATTTTTTTTAATAGAAAAGTTGCTTTTTTTAAAGAAAAGTGCTACCTTTGCAGGCAAATAATAATTAATTATGGCAAAACAAGTATTAGATTCATTAGATAGGCATATTCTGAAGCTGATTTCTCAGGATGCCCGAATCCCATTTCTGGAAGTAGCACGTGCTTGTAATGTAAGCGGTGCTGCCATTCATCAGCGTGTAGCCAAACTCACTAACCTTGGCATTATTAAAGGCTCTCAATTTGTTATCGATCCAGAGAAGATTGGTTACGAAACCTGTGCATATATGGGATTGTTCCTCAAGGAACCTGAGAAGTTTGATCAGGTGGTAGAAGAACTCAAGAAGATTCCTGAGGTAGTAGAGTGTCATTATACTACGGGCGGTTTTGATATGTTCATCAAGATTTATGCAGTCAACAACCACCATCTCCTGGAGATTATCCACGATAAGTTGCAGCCATTGGGTCTTTCCAGAAGCGAGACCATCATCTCCTTCAATGCAGCCATCGACCGTCAGCTTTCTCTGAAGGATATCCAGCAGGTTTCTGATGAGGAAGATGAAACAACAGAAGAATAAGAATTTATTCAACCGTACTGGTCGAATTTATTTTCTGATATAGGTGAGGAATGAGAACGACAATCCGTTTTCATTCCTCATTTCTTTTTCCGTCACTTCCCAATCAACCGGGTTGATTTCCGGAAAAAAGGTATCGGCAGCTTCCGGTTCCTTATCCACGATGGTGAGATAGAGTCTGTCGGCAAACGGAAGAGCCTGGCGATAGATGCTTTCTCCGCCAATGATGAAGATTTCTTCCGGGCTGGCTATTCCTGCATCTTCCTTGGGGGCAGACAATGTGTCGCCTTGCGCAGCCCTGAGTGCTTCTTCCAGGGTAGGATATACTTCGGCCCCATCTATCTCTTTCTGACTTTTAGAGACAACGATGTTGCGGCGATGTGGAAGAGCACCATTAGGGAGAGATTCAAATGTCTTTCTGCCCATCACGATGGTATGCCCCGTGGTAAGTTCACGGAAGCGGACCATATCTGATGGTAAATGATAGAGCAATCGGTTCTGGTAGCCGATGGCTCTATTGTCTTTAGAGATGCAAGCGATGATGCTGAGCATATTCATTCCTGATGATTGGTTCTTCTTGATGAATTCTTATCTTGTTTCTTGATATTTATTTCTTGCTGATAACACAGGGCTCTTCCGGCACGTGGCTGCTCTTGATCTTCCACTCTTGAGGATAGAGGTTGTTGGCACGGTTGCCGATGTTCTTCTCCCAGCCCAGAGGCATCTGCTGATAGGTTACGAGCACGTAGCCTTTTGGGGTGTCTGCAGGAAGATTTACAGCCTCTTTGCGCAGGTAGCGGATGGCATCCTCGTAGGAGAGTTCTACCTGTGGGAAAACCTCTGTGTTGAGTTCGGTGGAGAGTGCCAGACTCTGGTCGGGAATGATGTCTTTGCCCTTGCTTGTTCCCAGTTTGATGCCGGCATGTATCACCTTCAGGTTTCTGGCAGCATCCTCATAGATAGCTTTCCATCGGCTTGGGATGGCATAGAAGTTATCGTCTTCGGCTATCGTTTCATAGTCGGAAGACTTCAGCCAGTCTGTTGGAACCTGCAGGCTCTTTCCCTTGTTTCCTCTGTTCTTTCCCTTATCCTTATTCTTGTCTTTCTTCTTCTTTTTATCTTCCTTCTCCATTTCCGGTTCTCCCTCTTTTTTGAGTACTGCGAGGAAGATGCCTTCTCCACGGGTCTTGCCTGGAAGGAAACGATAGACAGGGATGTCTGTGCCGATGAGATTGCCCGTGATATTCCAAGCTTCATCGATATCGTTGAGTGCGATAGGATCAGCCCCCAGCTCCTCACAGATCCAGGCGATATTCTCTTCGTCTTCGTGGGCATTGAAGGTGCAGGTAGAGTAGATGAGGAGACCGCCTGGTTTCAGGCAGTTCCAGATATCGCTTACGATTTCACGCTGCAGATGCCAGCAGTTGTCCACATTCTGCAGGCTCCATTCGCTGATGGCGCCATCATCCTTGCGGAACATACCTTCGCCGGAGCAGGGAACATCAGTGAGGATGACATCAAACTGAAGCTTCGACTTCTTGTAGTCGCGTGGATAGCTGTTGGTGACGATCATGTCGGGATGACCGAACTTCTGGATATTCTCTGCAAGAATCTGCGATCGGGTGCGCATCGGTTCGTTGCTGAAAAGAAGACTACCTTCCGGCAGGGCAGCACGTACGGCGGTAGATTTTCCACCTGGAGCCGCACAGAGATCGAGCATCATCACGGGTTCGTGAACGAGTTGTCGGATCACCAGATCCACGAACATGGAAGAAGCCTCCTGCACGTAATATTTTCCTGCATGGAGCCATGGGTCGAAGGTGAAGTTAGGACGGGTGGAGAGATAGCGACCGGTGGAAGGGCACCATGGAATCGGTTCGCCCGCAGCATCTTCTCCCTCCTTGCATTTGAAAGGATTGAGGCGGATGCTGGTAGGTGCTTCTCCCTCGGTGATGCCCTGTTTCAGTTGCTGGAACAGTTCATCGCCCATCAACTCTTGGGTATATTGGATGAAATCTTCTGGTAATGTCTTCATATAATGCCTTTATTCTTGATTTTGTTTGCAAAAATAAGAAAAATTTCGTTTCTTTGCAACTAATTTCCCAAGAGATGCGTCTAAGACATAGAAAAAATAATAAATAACAAGGTAAAACTATAAAAATATTGTTAGATATGAAGAAAGCGATATTAACATTGGCGCTCATCATGAGCATTGGAGCTACCCAGGTATCTCTGGCATCTTCGGCTCCAAAACATCGTTATCATCCAACTACCCAACAGGTGGATAAGCAGGCTTCTCCTGCCGCAGCAAAGCAGGAAGATAAGCAGGCTGCTGCCGGGCAGACATCCGCTGCTCAGGATGATGAGGCTATTGCTGCCTATTCTGATACAACCGCAACGGATACTTCCGACTATGCTGATGTAGATGACAATGAAAACCATTCTTATCATTCCAAGTACAGTCTCGGCAACTATGATGATCCTTTCGATTTCATCGGTTCTGTATTTGGTGGCGGTGCGCTGTCTGTCATCATCATCTTCTGTATCATCTTCGGTCTGCTGTTTGTCTTTGCTCCGCTGATCATCGTATTTCTGGTTATCAGATATCTGATTCGCCGCCACAACGACCGGATGAAACTGGCGGAGATGGCGATGGAGAAGGGCATCAATGTTCCGGAAAGCGACCGTCCGATTGACAAACAGAGCGATGAATATCTGGTGAAGCGAGGATTGAGAAATGCCTTTCTGGGAGCTGGCTTGTGCGCCATGTTCGCTTGGTGGGAGGCTGACTTCCTGGCGGGTATCGGAGCCCTGGTCTTCTTCTATGGATTGGGACAGACCCTGATAGGTTCACTTCCTGCCATCAAGGATTGGTGGAGAAACCGCCATGGCGATCAGGGTACAGGTTATAATGGAACTCCGGTGTAAAAATCAAACAACAGTTATTAGTTAATATATATAGTGGAAAAGTTATCCGATATTTCTCTCGTCACGAAGGTGGTGATGCTTCACGACCGCAAGTCGTTCGACTTGCTGGTCAAGAAGTATCAATCACCTATTCGTGGGTTCTTCCTACGGCAGACGCTGGGGGATGCGCAGCTGAGTGACGACTTGGCGCAGGATACCTTTGTGAAGGCTTATACCCATCTGGCAAGTTTTAAGGGTACAGCCAGCTTCTCCACTTGGCTTTATCGTATTGCCTATAATGTGTGGTATGATTATACCCGCAGTCATAAGGAAACACAGGATATTGATACGCCGGCGGTTGCCCGGCAGAATGCGCAGGGAGTGAATACCGGACTGAAGATGGATTTGCTCAATGCCCTGCGGATATTGAGCGAGAACGAACGGACGTGCATCACGCTGCAGCTGATGGATGGTCTCTCTATAGATAAGATGGCAGAAGTGACGGGAATGGCGCAAGGCACCATCAAGTCGCATCTCTCTCGTGGAAAACAGAAACTTGCAAGTTACTTAAAGCATAATGGTTATGACCGATAAAATGATAGATAAAATAAATGGTATGGAGCTTGAACCGCTGAGCGCCACAGACGATCAGCTCCTTCAGGCTTTCTTTGCTGATAACAGGATGGAGGAGATTCCGGATGATGGATTCTCTGATAGGGTGATGCAGGCATTGCCGGGTCTTGAGCCGGAAAAGACCGTGCTGTCTCTTGAGCAGGAGCAGGCTTTGGCTAAGCGTCTTCGATTGGAACATCTGTGGACGGCAGCCTGTGTGGCTGTCGGCGTAGTGGCTGCTGTGGTTTGTCAGGGATGGGAGCAGATACAGGGCTGGCTCTTCTCCATGAAGATCGATTTCCTGCTTACCGGTTCACGTGCCCTTACCCATGTGCTTGATGCGATCATGCAGACGCAGAATCTCCTGATGATGCTCGCTGGCATCGTAGTCCTCGTGATGGTCTGGGGATATAATGAAGTGGCGGATGCCAGATAAGAAAAAACTCTTTCTGCTAGTAGAAGAATGTTTTATATCCGTTGTCTTCGGATACTTTCTCTTGTCTTGGCTTTGACTTTGGCGGGTTCTGCAGGTTACCTTTATTGTCGAACATCTTGTAGGTGGTACGAAGAACCGTAAACTCGGTGCGTCGGTTCAGCTGGTTGCATATCTCCTGATGCTCCCTGGTCTGCTTGAGGATGAAATCCTGGGTGAGCACATCGTCTTCCTTCAGCCAGAGATATTTCTCCGTGAGCTTCCTGCGGATTGTCTTCGGGCGTTCCTTGCCATATCCCACAGGGGTAAGGCGATCTTTTTCAATGCCGTGAGCTATGAGGTAATCCACTACCGACTGGGCGCGGCGCTGAGACAATCGCTTGTTGTACTCGCTGTTGCCTTTGTAATCGCAATGGGCACTCAGTTCGATGGTTACGTGGGAATTCTCTTTCAGCAAGGCTACGAGCTTATCCAGAGCCTGGGTGCTGGCTGGCGTCAGGGTAGCTTTGTCAAAATCATAGAAGATGTTGTCGATGAGTACTGGGGCTGAGATGGAAGCCAACGGGAACTGGAGCACGTACTCCTTGCTCTCCTTTGCCGAATCTATCCGCAACTCCTCCTTGTGGTTGAGGAATCCCTTGCAGGTAGCCATCACAAGATAATCTACCTCAGGATGGATAGGCAGCGTAAACGAACCGTCACTCTTGACCGGCAGTTTCCTGTAGGTGCCATCGTTGCCTACTACCATCACCTGTGCGGCAGGAAGTTCGTAGCCGTCTTTTTCGTAAACCCATCCCTTCATCGTGGTGACAATTTCCGGATTATTGAAAGAATAGATATGGTCGTAGCCGCGGCCATCCTTTCTGTTGGAAGAGAAGAAGCCACGGTTGTGCGGTCCCTCGAAGGTCATTCCGAAATCATCTGCTTCTGAATTGAGGGGATAGCCGGGATGCTCTATCTTATATTGCTGGGTCTTTTCGTCTATTCGGGCAATGTAGATGTCGAGACCGCCCATTCCGGTATGGCCGTTGCTGCTGAAATAGAGGTCGCCGTTAGGGCGGAAGGTAGGGAACATCTCGTCGCCCGGCGTATTGATGGGGGTACCGAGGTTTTCCACACCTCCCAGACCTGAAGGAGTGATGCGCACACGCCAGATATCGTAACCGCCCATTCCGCCCGGCATATCGGAAACGAAATAGAGCCATTCGCCGTCAGGACTGATGGCAGGGTGGGCGTAGGTACTCAAGGTATCCTGAGTGATTTCCAGTTTCTGAACCTTTCCCCAGGCAGCATCCGAACGGGAAGAGGTGACGATCTGGGCAAATCGGGGAGAGGCTGGATCGGTGACGCATTGGGTGAGATACATCTCCTTGCCATCGGGAGTGAAGCAGCAGGCTCCCTCATCATAGTCGGTATTCAGACCAGTGGCGATGGCTTCCGGTCTGCTCCATTTTCCCTTGTCGTCTTTTTCTGAATAGAAGATATCGCCAGCCTTGGTGCCGGTGATTCCGCTGAGTTCATCTCCCTGTGCGTCGTTGCGGGTGGAGGTGAAGTAGATCTGTTCGTATTCATCGCCCAGGAGCATCGGTGAATAATCGGCTTTTCGGGAGGTGAAGACATCCATTTTCTTTACCTGATATCTGCTTCCGGCTTTTTTCCAGCTGGGAGCCATCTGGGCAGATTTCAATCCGTTTTGGGCTAGGATATTGTCGGGCATGGAATCCACGAGGATTCTGAATTCCTTTTCTGCCTGCTTGTATTCGCCGTTTTTCAGGAGCAGACGGGCGTAAGCCAGACGGTCATCGAGGGAAGCCTGGTTATAGCGGATGGCATTGCGGTAAGCATTCACAGCCTTGGGGGTAGCATTGATCTTGTTGTAGCAGCGTGCCATCTTCAAGGCAAGCTTTCCCCGGTTTTCACGCTCCTTGGGAGGCGTCTTGGTGTAGGCTTGCTTGAATTGGTCGGCAGCATCATAGTATTCGCCTAAAGAAAGGAACTTTTCTCCCTTCTTCAGGTTCTTGTCAATGCCGCAGCTTATCAGAAGGAGGCAGCAAAAGGCTGTTATGATTTGGTAATATCTAATCTGCTTCATACTGGAACAACTTAATTATTTTACTGAACTTTCGCAAGCAACTCTCCCACACGCCCTGAAAGGGCAGAAGCTCCTAGCCCAGGGCAACGCCCTGGGTATAGTAGCAGTCAGCAAGGCGCCCTGTAAGGGCAAAAGCCTTATAAATTGCCTCGTTCTTTGAAGCTTTTGCCCTTACAGGGCGACAGGTTTGCGTCCATAATGACCCAGGGCGTTGCCCTGGGCTAGGAGCTTCTGCCCTTTCAGGGCGTGTGGAGCAGGGCGTGTGGAGCAGGACGTGTGGAGCTTATATGCGAAACTTGAGTTATATCTTATTACATCTGTGAGAATGGCTGGCGATATTGGCAGCCTGATTTCCAGTTGCTGCATCCATAGGCGGTCTTGCCCTTGATGATGACGCCCTTGCCGCAGAGCGGGCATGGTTTGCCTACCATTGGGTCGGCTGAAGCCTGAGTTGCAGAAACCGGCTGTGCTGCTGCATTCTGCGTATCTGCATTTTGTGCATCTACATTTTGTGCAGTAGCTTCATCCTTTTTCTTGGCTGGCATCTTCTTGGTTGGTGCTTTCTTTGCTGCCGTTTTCTTCTTTACCGGCTTTTTCTTGAGATCTTCTTCCGTCATGATGGTGACTCTTCGGCTGCTGTTATCCGATAGAACATCGATGACAATCTGATTGATCTGCTCTTTCAAACCATTGATGAATTCGGCAGGGTCGTAGGTCTTGTGCTCGATGTCGCGAAGCTTTTTTTCCCAGATACCGGTCAGCTCACAGCTCTTCAGGAGTTCCTCGTGGATGGTGTCGATGAGCTCGATACCTGTTGGTGTTGCCATCAGGTTCTTGCGCTGGCGGCGGATGTAGTGGCGTTTGAAGAGTGTTTCGATGATGCCGGCACGGGATGATGGACGGCCGATGCCGTTCTCCTTCAATGCCGCACGAAGCTCCTCGTCTTCTACGAATTTACCCGCTGTCTCCATCGCACGGAGCAGGGTAGCTTCGGTGTAATACTTCGGTGGAGTGGTCCATTTCTCTGTCAGGGTAGGCTGATGATCGCCCGATTCGCCTTTTACGAAAGAGGGGAGGGTTCGCTCTTCTACCACTTCCTTCTTGGCGCCGTTTCCGTTTCCATCGCCTGCATTTCCGCCATCGTTTCCGTTGGCATTATCTGCATCGTCGTCATCGGCATTCTTCGCATCCTTGGCATAGACTACTCGCCAGCCTGGTTCCAGAATCTCCTTACCGCTCACCTTGAACTCTATCTTTTCCGGTTTTGGTCCGTCTTCGTTGATGACCTCGCCCAATACGGTGGTGGTAGAGAACTTACAATCCGGATAGAACACGCTGATGAATCGCTTGGCGATGAGATCATAGACATTCGCCTCCATATCAGTGAGTCCGGTTGGCGGAACACCGGTTGGGATGATGGCGTGGTGATCGGTTACCTTGCTGTTATCGAAAACCTTCTTGCTCTTAGGCAACTTCTTGCCGGTGGCTGCGAGCTGCTGGATGAGCGGGAGGTATCTCTGCTGACTGGCTATCTTTGCCTGGCTCACACCATTCAGAATCTGCGGACATTTCGGATAGATATCGTCTGTGAGAAACTGGGTATCTACACGAGGATAAGTGGTATATTTCTTCTCGTAGAGACTCTGGATGAGCTTCAGCGTAATATCGGCAGAGTAAGCGAACTTCTTGTTGCAATCCACCTGCAGCGAGGTGAGGTCGTAGAGATGAGGGGGTGCCTCGTTTCCCTTCTTCTTGCTTACATCGGTAACGGTGAAGGGTTTGCCGGCGATGGTGCTGAAAGCCTTCTCGCCTTCCTCCTTGCTGGTAAACTTGCCGCTGGTGGCGGTAAACTGGGTGTCGCGGTAGATGGTGGCGAGTACCCAGTAAGGTTCGGAAACGAAATTGTCGATTTCCTTCTGGCGGTTTACGATCAGGGCAAGGGTAGGGGTCTGCACTCGGCCGATGCTGAGCACCTGTCGGTTCTGACCATATTTCAATGTATAAAGTCGGGTGGCGTTCATGCCGAGAATCCAGTCGCCGATGGCACGGGAAAGTCCGGCAAGATAGAGCGACTGATATTCCCCCTGGTCTTTCAGTTCCTGGAATCCCTGCTTGATGGCTTCATCGGTCATGGATGAAATCCACAGTCTCTTGACGGGGCATTTTGCCTGCGCCTTCTGCATCACCCATCTCTGGATGAGCTCTCCTTCCTGTCCGGCGTCACCGCAGTTGATGATGCTGTCGGCAGCCTGCA
>OIWU01000169.1_pt1 | contig 91346 bp, 80 predicted proteins | sample 1587711 | NCBI WGS metagenome assembly OIWU01 (sample SAMEA3888909, study PRJEB22519) | human gut metagenome | biome: human gut; feature: human-associated habitat; material: faeces | place: Denmark | collected 2010 | reverse complement strand
GTACCAGTTTATGAACATGCAGCATATCGCTGAACAGCACGGTTGGACGCCGTTCTCTGTCATGGAGAACCACTATAACTTGCTCTACCGCGAAGATGAGCGGGAACTCATCCCCATCTGTAAGCAGATGCAGGTTTCATTGATGCCATACAGTTCGCTAGCAGCCGGTCATCTGGCGCGCAGGACATGGCGTTCCGATTCCCTGCGTGGCAAGACCGACCGTGTGGCCATGGGGAAATATGACCGAAGCGAACAGGAGGACATGAAGATTGTCGAGCGTGTCTATGAGCTGTCGGAGCGCTATGGTGTCAAGATGCAACAGATTGCTCTGGCCTGGGAATGGGCGAAAGGTGTTGCCACCCCGATTGTCGGCGCGACAAAGACGAAGTATCTCGATGATGCAGTTGGCGCACTCGCCGTCTCGCTGACCGAAGAGGACATTGCCTATCTGGAGGAGCCTTACATTCCACACAGGGTTGTCGGGGCCATCCTCGAGAATCCGCCGCAGGGCGTCGTTCTGCTCGATGAAAAGAACGAATAAGAAAAGCTTCGGTTCAACAAATTCAAGAAGGAAGCAGAGCAAGAAAATGCCTGCGAAATCCGTTAAGATAGGCTTCCTCGGCGGACTTAACGAGATCGGTAAGAACATTACGGTTTATGAATTTGAGAACGATATCGTAATAGTCGACTGCGGTCTTGCCTTTCCCGAGGCAGATATGCTCGGAGTTGACCTTGTTATTCCCGATTTCACCTATCTTGAGGAGAACAGAGAGAAAATCAAGGGTATCGTTATAACCCACGGACATGAGGATCACATCGGCGCACTTGCCTATCTTCTTCAAAAAATCAACATTCCCGTTTACGGCACAAGGCTGACAATGGGTCTCGTTGAGGGCAAGCTTGAGGAGCATAAGCTCCTTGACGGTGCAAAGCTCAATGTTATCAAGCCGGGCGACACAATTAAGCTCGGAAAATTTGACATTGAAGCGATTCATGTTAATCACTCAATTCCGGATTCGCTTGCCTTTGCGATAAAGTGCGAGGCGGGAATTATTGTTCAGATGGGCGATTTCAAAATCGACAGCACACCGATCGACGGCGGAATGATTGATATCAACCGCTTCGCCGAGCTTGGCGGTGAGGGCGTTCTTTGTATGCTTTCCGATTCGACAAATGCCGAAAGAAAGGGCTATACGGAATCGGAGCGTGCCGTCGGAGCATCGCTCAGAACACTCTTTGAGCAGGCGGGCAAGAGACGGATAATCATTGCGACCTTCGCCTCAAACGTTCACCGTGTTCAGCAGATCATCGACCAGGCGGAGTCGCTCGGACGTAAGGTCGCTCTCTCGGGCAGAAGCCTTGAAAACGTTGTTGAAATCGGTTCAAGACTCGGTTATCTCAACGTCAAGGAGGGTGAGCTGGTCAGCATTGACATGATCAACAAGTACCCCGACGACAAGATGGTTATCATCACGACCGGAAGTCAGGGCGAGCCGATGTCGGCGCTTTCGAGAATGGCTTTTTCCGGCCACAGGAAGGTTTCCATAGGCCCTAACGACTGTATTATAATCTCGGCAAATCCGATTCCCGGCAATGAAAAGACGGTCGGAAACGTTATCAATGAGCTGATGAAGCTCGGCGCAGACGTTATCTACGAAAAGAGCTACGGTGTTCACGTTTCGGGTCACGCTTGCCAGGAGGAGCTTAAACTGATGATGGGTATCATCAAGCCTAAGTTCTTTATTCCCGTCCACGGCGAGCAGAAGCACTTGAGAAAGCACGCACAGCTTGCCATGAATATGGGTATTCCGAAAAGTAACATCTTCATTCCCGACAACGGAGTTTGTCTTGAGCTTTCCGAGAACGGAATCAAGCAGCTTGAGAATATTCCGGCAGGTCAGGTATTTGTTGACGGATCGGGCGTAGGCGACGTCGGAAACGTTGTCCTCAGGGACAGAAAGCGCCTCGCCGAGGACGGCTTAATAATCGTCGTAGCAACAATGGATTCGTATTCGGGCGAGATTATGGCAGGTCCGGATATCATGACAAGAGGCTTCGTCTATGTCAGAGAATCCGAAGAGCTTATTGACGAAGCAAGAGAGATTGCAAGATATGCAATAGAAAACTGCATTTATAATAATATCCGTGATTGGAGCACGATTAAATCCAAGGTCAGAGATGAGGTCTCGCACCTCATGTACGAAAAGACAAAGAGAAGCCCGATGATCCTTTCGATTATCATGGAGGTTTAATTTATGAAGGACAAGATCAAATCATTGATACGCAGCTTTCCCGTTATTTGCGGCGCTTCGGCGGCAGCATTGCTGTTCACCGTGCTGACGTTTATTCTCGGTCCGCTGTGGCTTGCGATAGTTGAGCTGGCTGCCGATATAGCCGTAGTGGTTTATCTTATCCTGAACTATGATTTGATGAGTATCAGGAAGCAGAAGATGATTACCCATATCTCTTCCAATCTCGAACAGTATGTTAAAAATATTTCCGACGGCTTTCCGCTGCCGATAATCATTTGCTCGTCAGACGGAAAAATCGAGTGGTTCAACGACCGCTTTGAGGAGGCGATGGGTCCTCATTCCTCCGGATACGGCGAGTTAAGCTCGGTGTTTGAAAACGTCGGAATAGATTCTATCCTTGACGCTTCGGTCAACGGCGTTGTTATCGACTGCGACGAAAGAAGCTTCAACGTTTTCTCCCACCGTGCAAAGGTCGGCGAGAGTGAGTATATCGTGATGTATCTTGTGGATATCACGAAGTACAGGCATATTGCCAACGATTATTTTCGCTGCCGTCCCGCTCTTGCAATAATGACTATCGACAATATGTCGGAAATTCAGCAGGATCACAGGGAGAGCGACTGCGCCGCCATCAGAAACGGCGTTGAAAAGAATATCGAAACATGGCTTTCAAAATATCCATGCCTCATCAGCAAAATAAGCGACAACAGCTTCTATGTCGTAGCCGAGAAGCAGGATATTGACGACATGATATCGAGAAAGTTCGATATCCTCGATAAGATAAGAAATTACACCTACGACGGCAAATATGTAGGCGTAACGCTCTCTGTCGGCGTCGGTACGGGCGCGGACGTTGCCGAGTGTGAGAAGAATGCAAAGCTTTCGCTTGATATGGCACTCGGCAGGGGCGGAGACCAGGTGGTTATCAAGAATAAGGATAAATACGATTTCTTCGGCGGCGTTTCAAAGAGCGTCGATACGGGCAGCAAGGTCAAATCAAGAGTTGTCGCCTCTGCGCTCGCCGAGCTTATTCAAGGCTGCGAAAACGTGTACGTCATGGGTCATAGATTCCCGGATTTCGATGCGATCGGCTCGGCTTTCGGCGTGGTATGTATTGCTAAAAAGCTCGGTAAAAACGCATTCCTCGTTACGGATAAGGAAAAGACAATGGCAAAGCCGCTTGTCGAAAGAGCGGAAACGGAGTTACCCGGCGTTGTTGTTTCAACCGAGACTGCGAAGCTTGAATTTGCAAAGAGCAAGAAAAATCTTCTTATCATTGTCGACACGCACATTAAGAGCTTTGTCGAAAGTCCGGATCTTCTTTCGATGTCAAAAATGACTATCGTTATCGACCACCACAGAAAAGCGGTTGATTATATCGACGATGCGGTTATTTTCTTCCACGACCCGAGCGCTTCCTCGGCTTCGGAGCTTGTGACGGAGCTTATCGAATATATTCCCGCCGTTGACGAAACGGGCAGCTTTGTTGCCGACGCACTTCTTTCGGGAATTATGCTTGATACAAAGAACTTCATTCTTCGTGTCGGCGTAGGTACATTTGAGGCAGCGGCGAAGCTTAAAGACTTCGGCGCCGATCCGATAAGAGTCAAAAAGCTTTTCTCGAACGACATTGAAAGCTACCATGAGAGGAACCGAATCGTTGACTCGGCGAGAAAGTATAAGAACTGCGCAATAGCCGTCGCAGATGTTGAATCAAAGGACATCAGACTGATAAGCGCACAGGCTGCCGACGAGCTTTTGACAATCAGCGGGGTTGACGCTTCGTTCGTTATATTCACCCTCGGCGATGCCGTTTGCGTTTCCGCCCGTTCCTTCGGCGCGGTCAACGTTCAGGTTATTATGGAATACATGAACGGCGGCGGACACCAGACGATGGCTGCCGTGCAGGTTAAAAATTCAACGGTTGCAGAGGTCACGGAACGTGTTATGCACTGCATTGACCGCTACAACAGTTCATTAAATAAAAGCGAGGTTTAATTTATGAAAGTAATTCTTACTCAGGATGTTAAGGGTCTCGGCAAGAAGGGCGAGCTTGTCAACGCTTCCGACGGATATGCACGCAACTTTCTTTTTCCGAGAAAGCTTGCCGCGGAGGCCAATTCACAGGCTATGACCGAACTTAAGAACCGTGAGGACTCAAAAAAGCATAAGATTGAGGTTGAAACTCAGCAGGCGAAGGCTTCTGCCGACAAAATCAGCGGCAAGACCGTTAAGGTAACCGCCAAGGCGGGACAGGGCGGACGTCTTTTCGGCTCCGTTACGGCTAAGGAAATCGCCGCAGTTATGAAAACTCAGTTCGGCATTGATATCGACAAGAGAAAAATCACTGTTGACGACATCAAGGCCTTCGGCACATATCCCGCAACGGTTAAGCTTTATCAGGGCGTTACAGCCGAGTTCAGCGTTACGGTGACCGAGGCATAAATATAAATCGGAGATAAAAAAATGGATAATACAAATTATTCAAGTGAAGCTGTTTTCAGCCTTGAGGCGGAGCAGGCGGTTCTCGGCTCAATACTGATGGATCCTGCCTGTATGCCGCAGGTTCAGGTCTATCTGAGCGCCGACGATTTCTATTTGCCGCAGCACAGGGCAATTTACACCGCCATAGCGACGATTGAAGCATCGGGCGGAAAAATTGATCCGTTAATTGTCCTTGACAGTCTCGTTAAGGATAAGGTATATGATACTGCGGCGGGAAAGAACTATCTTTTCCAGCTTTCACAGTGCGTTCCGTCAACCGCAAACGTTGAGTCATACGCAAAGATTGTTAAGGAGAAATTCTACATACGCTCTTTAATAAACGCTTCCAGAGAGATAATCGAGGATGCCTCAACTCAGGAGCAGGCGGCGGACGAACTGCTTGAGGCTGCGGAACAGAAGATATACAATATCCGTCAGGGCAAAAAGACCAATGCGCCGTCAAGAATAGGCGATATCATCGTCGGTGAGGTCTATACGACGCTCCAGCAGTTGACCTCGCCCGAAAAGGATTTATACAAGGGCTACCCGACAGGCTATGCCGATCTTGATAAGGTGCTCACGGGCTTGCATAAGTCCGACCTTATTCTTATCGGTGCACGTCCTGCGATGGGTAAAACGAGCTTTGCTTTAAACCTTGCAAGGAACGTTGCCGTTATCGGCAAGAGAAAAACGCTTATGTTCTCTCTCGAAATGACGAAGGAACAGCTTGCGATGAGAGTCCTTTCAACCGAGGCGAGAGTAAATTCAGCCAAGATGAGAACGGGCGAGCTTGACGGCGACGACTGGGAGCGGCTCGGATATGCGACGAACGCTCTTTCAAACGTTGAGCTTTATTTTGACGATACAAGCTCCATAACCGTTCCGGAAATGAAAGCGAGAATTCGACGCCTTCGTGACGTTGAATGTGTTATAATCGACTACCTCGGACTTATCCGTCCGGCAGGCAGGGTAGAAAACCGTGTTCAGGCGGTCAGCGAAATTACGAGAGAACTGAAGCTTATGGCGAAGGATCTTGCAATTCCCGTTATCGTTTGCGCCCAGCTTTCCAGAGGCACGGAGGGCAGGGGAGGCTCGCACAGACCTCAGCTTTCCGACCTTCGTGAATCCGGTTCTATCGAGCAGGATGCCGATATCGTTTTAATGCTCTACCGTCCGAATTATTACAGCAATGACGAGGAGCAGGACGATGACGATGAAGCAAAGCTTTCGCCGAACAAGGCGGAAATAATCGTCGCCAAGAACCGTCACGGTCCGACAGACACTGTTGAAATGTTTTGGGATCCCGATCATACACTTTTTATATCTGTGGAGAAGATCAGAAATGATACGTGAGGTCAAAAACGCTGTTGCAAGATATAATATGCCGCTCTCCGGCAGGACGGTTGCCGTCGGAGTATCGGGCGGTGCGGATTCAATGGCATTGCTGCACGTTCTTCTTGAGCTGAAGGATGAATTCGGCATGAGCATCATTGCCTGCCACGTCAACCACGGTATAAGAGGAGAGACGGCGGACAGGGACGAGAAATTCGTTGTCGAAGCCTGTAAAAAGCTCGGCGTTGAAGTTCGTGTTCTCAGAGCCGATGTGCCGGGAACGGCAAAAAAAATGCATCTCGGCGTTGAGGAATGCGGTCGGAGAATCAGATATGATTTCTTCAATTCCGTTGCCGACGATGTTATTATCGCAACGGCTCACACGCTCAGCGACCGCAGCGAAACTCTGCTTCTTAATATCACAAGGGGAGCGTCCGTCAAAGGGCTTTGCTCTATCCCTGCCGTCAGAGGCAATATCGTCAGGCCGCTCATCGACTGCACGAGGGCGGATATAGAAAAGTATTGCAGCGACAATTCAATAGCCTTCGTTACCGACGAGACGAATTTTGAGGATATTTATTCCAGAAACAGAATAAGATTAAACGTTATTCCCGAGCTGAAAAAGCTCAACCCATCGCTTGAAAAAGCGTTTTTGCGCCTGATTTCAAACGCCGAGGAGGAGAATGATTTCATGGACGGCTTTTCCCGGGAAATACTCGGAAAAGTGAGGCTCGCCGAAGGCTATGACGCAGGGCTTTTGAATAAACAGCACCGAGCAGTGAGAAAACGTGTGATCTTTGAAATAATAAATACCGAGACGGGAATTATCCCCGAGGCGGTGCACATTGAGCAGGTTGACGGAATTCTTTCGGGCGGCAGAACCGAGATTATCGGCAGCACTGTCGTTGAGGTCAAAAACGGCATTTTGAAAATCAATCCCGAGACGGAAAATTTTCCCGATTGGGAATGTGATTTTGACCGTCTTATTGCGGAAGCTCCTTTCGGAAAAATCAAAGGAGAAATAATTCATAGAAATAATTTACCGCCGAAACAGTCTGTTCATAATAAAGTGTTAGACTATGGCAGTATCGTAGGTCATTGTGTACTTCGCAACAGGCGGCCGGGCGATAAAATGAAGCTCGCGGGCAGCTCATGCACCAAGACTTTAAAAAAGCTTTTCAGCGAGAAGCATATCGAAAACCGAAACAGCGCAGCCGTCCTTGCGGACGAAGCCGGCATTTGCTGGGTTCAGGGATTGGGCTGTGCCGACAGATGTAAAATAAAAGCCGAAACAGATAAAATCTTAATTATCGGAGAGGACAAACAAAATGATTGAGAATGACATTAAAGAAGTATATTTCAGCAAGGAGGAGCTGCACGGGATCGTTAAAAGGCTCGGCGAGCAGATAAGCAAGGATTACGAGGGTAAAAACCTTACGCTTGTCAGCATACTCAAAGGCTCTGTTATATTCATGGCAGACCTTATGCGTGAGATCACCGTGCCGTGTGAGATCGACTTTATGTGCGTTTCCAGCTACGGCAACGGAACAAAATCCTCCGGAACGGTCAAGATTATCAAGGATCTTGACATTAACCTTGAAGGTAAGGATCTTCTCCTTGTCGAGGATATTCTCGACAGCGGAAAGACTCTTTATTATATATCGCAGGTACTCAAGACGAGAAACCCGGCAAGCATCAGGATTTGCACGCTTCTTGACAAGCCGGAGAGACGTGAGGCGGACATTAAGGCGGATTATTACGGAACCTTCGTTCCCGATGAGTTCGTAGTCGGCTACGGTCTTGACTTTGCGGAAAAGTACAGAAATCTTCCGTATATCGGCGTGCTCAAGCCGGAAATTTATGCGGATTAACAGGGAGTGAATTATTTGAACAACAGTCCTAATCAGACCCCGAAGCAAAAGAAAAATAAGGTTTTTGCCATATTGCCGTATATTCTTATTCCTCTGATGATGGTTATCGGTATCGCAATCGCATCTCAGCAGTCGGTCAACCGTTCGGCGGAGGCTAAGTATTACCAGATCGTTCAGTATTTTGATAAGGATCAGGTCAGCGAGTTTACGCTCAACCTTACGAGCGGAACGCTGAAATACAAGCTCAAGGGCGACGACACAAAATGGCAGTACAAGGTTCCGAACGTGTCTGTTTTTGTTGATGACATCAACGAGACCGTCAGGGAGCATAACAAGAATGCCAAGAGCGAAGACGACATGATTAAATATGAGCTGATTTCCGGCTCATCGACCTCATGGTTTGTCAATCTTCTTCCGACGATAATTATGGGTGTGCTCCTCGTTATTCTTCTTGTCATTATGATGAGACGAATGAACACAATGGGCGGCGACATGAACAAGACACTGAACTTCGGCAAGATAAATGCCAAAAAGCAGCAGGATCAGAAGTCAAAGACGACCTTTGAACAGGTCGCAGGCGCAGATGAGGAAAAGGAAGAGCTCAGCGAAATGGTTGACTTCCTCAAGTGCCCCGAAAAGTTCAGCACCCTCGGCGCAAGAATCCCCAAGGGCGTGCTTCTTGTAGGCCCTCCGGGTACAGGTAAGACCCTCCTTGCGAGAGCCGTTGCCGGTGAAGCAAATGTTCCTTTCTTCTCGATTTCCGGTTCCGATTTCGTTGAAATGTATGTCGGCGTCGGCGCTTCGAGAGTCAGAGACCTTTTTGACCAGGCGAAGAAAGACGCTCCGTCGGTTATCTTCATTGATGAAATCGACGCCGTCGGACGACACAGAGGCGCAGGCATGGGCGGCGGACACGACGAGAGAGAGCAGACTCTCAACCAGCTCCTTGTTGAGATGGACGGCTTTGAGAAAAATCAGGGAGTTATCGTCATTGCGGCGACAAACCGTCCCGATATCCTTGACCCGGCTCTGCTGAGACCCGGCCGTTTTGACCGTCAGGTAAGAGTCGGCTATCCCGATACAAAGGGCAGAGAGGCTATTCTCAAGGTTCATTCCAAGAATAAGCCGCTCGCACCCGACGTTGACCTCAGAGTTATTGCAAATTCGACCGTCGGCTTTGTCGGCGCAGACCTTGAAAATCTTCTTAACGAAGCTGCATTGCTTGCTGCAAGGAGAAACAAGAAAGCAATCACAATGGCTGAAATCGAGGAAGCGACCGTTAAGGTTATCGTAGGTACGGAGAAGAAGTCGCACAAGATGAGCGACAAGGAAAAGAAGCTCACCGCTTACCACGAGGCTGGCCATGCGATCTCGACATACTACCTTGAAACGCAGGATCCCGTTCGTCAGGTTTCAATCATTCCGAGAGGCTCGGCAGGCGGCTACACCATGTCCGTGCCGACCGAGGATAAATCATACAAGACCAAGAACGGTATGCTTGACGATATCGTTGTTCTTCTCGGCGGACGAGTTGCCGAAAAGCTTGTGCTCGGCGATATTTCAACGGGCGCCTCAAACGATATCGAGCGTGCAACAAAGCTTGCAAAGAGCATGGTTACCGAGTACGGCATGAGCGACAGGATAGGCCCCGTTTCCTATTCTTCGGGCAGCGGCGAGGTTTTCCTCGGCAGGGATTACGGCCATGCCAAGGACTATTCGGAAGCCTTTGCGCAGGAGATTGACGAGGAGATAAGCTCGATTATCCATAACGGATACGACCGTACGGAGAAAATTCTCACGGATCATATGGATAAGCTCCATGAGCTTGCACAATACCTCATCAAGTACGAAAAGATTGACGGCGATAAGTTCGCTAAGCTTATGAAGGGCGAGCTTCAGGAGGATACCGAGGAGCCGGAAACCCTCCCGAACGTTGACGAGGTCAAGGAAACCCCCGATACGGAAATAATCGAATAAAAAAAGTATAAAGCTGTGACGAATTGCAATTGTTCGCCACAGCTTATTTGTTGGTGCATTTATGCGTGGAAATAAAACTCCGGTTCTACCGGGGGAAAGAGAAAGAGCTGAGCGACAAAAAACGGCGAGCTAAAAGCAAGCTGAAAAGTATAGACATAGAAGAAACCTCCGTTTACAATGAAATGTAGCATTTGTATCAATGGACAGCGATAGACGAATGCACGAGAATGAGGTTTGTGTACGGGTTTGAAGAACACACGCCGGAGAACTCGGTAAAGTTTCTTTTGATGGTGATAAAAGCGTTTCCTTTCAGAATAAAAACAATACAAACGGACAACGGAACAGAGTTCACATACAAGTACATAAGTGATGAAAATATATGTCCGTTTGATAAAGCGTTACAGAAGCTTGGAATAAAGCATAAGCTGATACCGCCGAGGACACCGTGGCACAACGGAAAGGTAGAACGCAGTCACAGAAACGACCAGCGATATTTTTATGACTGGGAAACATTCAGAAGTGTTGAAGAATTAAATAAAAAATTGGAAAAGCATCTAAATTGGAGCAACAACAAACCAATGCGGACGCTCGGAAGAAAAAGCCCAATGCCTATTTACAACGCAGAAAACAGCACTACAAACTTGTTGAAATAATGTGGATTTGTTCATATTCTTGTGCTATACTTTTCTCAAAGGCACAGAATGGCAGATATAAATTCGTGGGAGAAAAAATATGAAGAAGCATAGAAAATGTAAAAAGATAATAGCTTTTGTAACAGTGTTGTTTATAGCATTTGTTGCAGTAATTGGGCTACACAAAACAGGGATTTATCGTTTTGATTTCTTAAAGGACATCTATAAAAAAATTGATTTTCAACTAAGTACGAACGAGCTTAACATTCCGCAGGACGCTCTTTCATTTTCTGTTTATGATATTGAACAGGAGGAATATTTATTTTACGAGGGCGATAGCCAGTTGCCCACTGTCGCAAGTTTGGCAAAACTATTTGCCATTGATTATGCTTTGGGAAAAGTAGATTTGGAAGATATTGTTGAAGTAAATCAAGAGGTATTAGAACTTGTTCCGGCGGGTTCATCTTTAGCAAATCTGTATGCTGGGGAATACACAGTTAAACAAATCATGGAGGCTATGCTTGTTCCTTCCGGAAATGACGCAGCCTATGCGTTGGCATATCATATCGCTAAAAACGAATTAGGCGAAGGTTATACAGCAACGGAATATATAGATTATTTCATGACAGAACTTAGTGAGTATTTAATCGAAGCAGGCTATTCCAAAACAAATTTATATAATGACCCAAGTGGCGCGTCTATGCAAGCTGACTCTCATTTAGATGACATTAACCGCGTAGCGTTGAAGCTCCTTAACTACGATTTTGTTAAAGAATGTATTGGAAAAAGCGAATTTTCAATTCAAACTCCGCAAGGTGAATTTACATGGAAAAATACAAATGAATTTTTAGATGAAAATTCACCGTACTATAATGCAAATGTTAAAGGAATGAAAACAGGAACAATGGCATCTTCCTATAACATTGTTGTTCTGTATGAAAAAGATGGAAAAGCATATTTAATTACCTGTTTAGCGGCACACTCAAATGAGGGGAGATATAAAGCGGTACAGTCTGCTATAAATACGATTATTAAATAATAGTGAAGTATCCTTTAAATGAAACATTAAAGAAATCCCCCCTACGCACAAGGGACAGCCGAGAAAATCGACTGTCCTTTTTCTATGCCGACAGGCTGCCCTAATAGCAGAAACTCCGGCTCATATCAAGGGTAAAATGAACGGCTGCTAAGGCAGCAGCCCTTGACATGCTCCGATTTTTTCGCTACTATGCAATCAGGACGTGTAAGCCCCTCCATGGCTCACACGCCCCGCTATTACTTCGCTTTTTATACCATTCCGGTGTGTTTACACAAAATTTGAAGAAGAGCCTCGACCCCTGCGAATTGAGCCCTTATCGTATCTCTATGCTGTGTTGATTTTCGTACTTATTGTAGGGTGCGATGCCAATATCGTACCTTTGAACTATTCTTTACATCGGACTTGAAAGCCACAGATAACAGAGGACGGCTGTTCCGAAAATTATGAATGCCGTTATGCCGACAAACAATGCCCACTCGCGGCATTTAATTCCTAAAAACAATGCCGAGATGTCCGTTAAAAACAAAAATAAATATATTATTATTAGTATACATGTGAATGACATTATGTTTTCGCCCTCAGTTCAAATGCTGTTTTTCGTTCGGAATCGAAGTAAAAGAGCGTATAGCTTCTGAAATTATCTACGTTGAATGTGTAAAAATAATCGTCCGTGTCAACCATGCTTTTGTTGAAGGTATAGACCTTTTTAATGTCGTCACCGAGCAGAAAATCGTCGTATGTTACCTCAATGCCGCTCTCGAATTTGTCAACATATTTGTTTATTTCTTCAATATCTTTCGGAGTGACCTTTTTGAAGTATTCCGATTTATCAAACTCGGCAGGGGAGAGGTTGTCGTCAAAATAATATTCAATATATTCATAACCGTCCATTGCACCGAAAAAATATACCTCATGGTCGTTATATTCCGGCATGGATTTTTCGACATGGCTTTGAACTGTGTCGGGCTCTCCTTCAATAAGTGATGAAACGGTAACCGTTCCGACAAACCCTAAGATAAGAAATCCGATTATCGAAAAAAAGCCTACTGTTACGGCGCTGATAACCGTAATGATTATTTTAACGGGTTTCGGCATAGAACTATCCCTTTCTGTATTCAAGAATATCGCCCGGCTCGCAGTCGAGAGCCTCGCAGATTTTGTCAAGGGTCTGTATTTTAATTGCTTTTGCTTTTCCGTTTTTGAGAATAGAAATGTTTGCCATAGTTATTCCTACACGCTCCGAAAGCTCGGTAACGCTCATTTTTCTCTTGGCAAGCATAACGTCGATGTTAACTATAATCATGCTTTCACCTCATATCGTAAGCTCGTTTTCTTCCTGCAATTCGGCGGCGTTGCGAATGAGCTGTGAAAGCCCCATCGCCGCAATAAAAATAGCTATGCCGATAAGAACAATTATGCTTGAGAAGAGAAGAACGGACGGGTGGCTGATGTCAAGAAGAAGATAAATTATGTTGCCTGCGAGCACAAGAGCTGCGTCGCAAATTGAGCTTATTGCAATATTTTTGAGATTTTTTGAATTGTCAAGACAAAAGGGCTTGTTCCTGCCGATATTTGATGCCGTTTTCCATGAATAGATGAGAGCCGGAATCATAGGAATCGCCGTTGACCAGAGAAAAACCATCCAAGGTGCTCTGAGCTTGTCGATATTATCTGCATCGGAAATGATGAGCATGAGTGAAATTACGCTCTGAATCGCAAAGGCGCAAAGCCCCATAGCGATGATAATAAATTTAAGACTGCCCGCAATTGTTTTGAGAGAAATTTTCTTTGACATAATTTACCTCCGAAAGTTTTGTTGACTGCATTATAGCATTAGTATATACGAATGTCAATAGAGATTTATCGTAAAACAATAAATATTTTTTGAAATACGGAGGATGCAACCGACGACAATGTTCTATAAAGTTGTATCCGGCAGAGGTTGATGACCACATCAAACTCTACGAAATGTGCATTTATTTTAACAAATCGTAGGGTGCGATGACCACATCGCACCAAAAAGATTTCTGCTTATTTTGTTATTTTTCTTTATCCTCCCATGCAGGGGAGGCAAGAGAGGACAACAAAAAAAGAGCCGTGCATTGCATCGACTCTTATATTTTATTAAATCAATATGTGTTTGAAAACGGTGTGAAAAGCTTGCCGTACTTGAATTCAACGGGTTCACGGAACTGCGATGAACGGTAAACACTCAGCACCATACCTATAGCAATGTAAATACACAGGTTGGACGAACCGCCGGCGCTCATAAACGGCAGTGTAATTCCGACAACGGGGAGAAGCTTGAGCACCATGCCGACGTTGACGACAACCTGAGTTATTATCATAACCGCAACGGCACTGCAAATCAGCTTTCCAGTGACAGAAATTGCTTTTTTGCCTACGACAAGAATTTTAATCGCAATTGCAAGCAGAAGTCCGAGAACGACAATACATCCGACAAATCCGAGTTCCTCGCCGACAACCGTGAAAATCATGTCGTTTTCACTCTCGGGAACAAGTCCGTTCTGCGTGTATGTTCCGTTGAAAAGTCCTGTGCCGAATACGCCGCCCGAGCTTATGGCATTCATTCCTCGCTCCTGTTGGAAGATGACTTCGTTATATGTTGCTTCGGTCAGGTTGCTCGGAGCGTATATTGCAGTAAATCTCTGCTTCTGGAAGTCCGAAAGAACCTCGAACCATGCAATCGGAGCGAGCAAAGCAACAGCGCCTGCTCCGAAAAGGAAATAACGCAGCTGCAAACCTGCCATGAAAAGCATTCCGACAGTAATAAACATGAAAACAAGCGCAGAACCCATATCACCGGTGAGAACAACAAGTCCTATGGCGATCATTGCGTGAATTCCGAGCAGAATAACATTCTTGAGCTTATTTATCTCGCTGCCGACGCTTTCGAGATGAACCGAAAATGTGATTATAAATCCAATTTTCAAAAGCTCTGACGGCTGAAAATAGAAGCTTCCGAGCTTTATCCACGAAATAGCGTCGTCACGACCCTCCGGGGAGCTTCCTATAACGAAAAGCGAAAGCATAAGACCCAAACAGATTATTGCGATTATCGGCCACAACCGTGTGACCGCTTCATAATCAAAATATGATATAACAAGGGAAACGCATATACCCATCATAACAGCGAGAAACATCGTTTTCGCATCTCTTGAAATGATCTGATCCTCGGTCAGGTTTACTCTCGTTGCGCTGTAAACCATGACTGTTCCGACTGCGGAAAGAATCATGCAAAGACCTAAAAGAATTCTGTCTGTTCCCTTGATAAAGTCCTTTAACCAATATACAATTTTTCCCATTTTTTCACCTCCCGAGGATACTCATATTATTATATATGTTATCGCCGAGTTTTTCAAGTTTTTATTTGACATTTTATATTTAAGTGTTATAATTAAATAAAATAAATCGAATATTGCGAAACGCCCTGACGCTGAATTTTTTAAGGCGAAAGAACCGTTTTGTGCGATTTTGCCGTATTCTTCATTGGATGCGGTTTTATTTTGAAAAAATTCTGAAAGAAAGTAAATCTGACTTAAAGGAAAGGAAATCATTATGGCAGTTTATAACCCGAAATCACTTAAAGCCGAGGAATTCATCAACCATGAGGAAATTCTCGAAACAATCGAATATGCAGAAAAAAATAAGCACAATGTTGAGCTTATAGACTCATTGCTTGAAAAGGCTCGCCCGAAGAAGAACGACCGCGGCGTTACCTGTGCAGGTCTAACCCACAGAGAGGCTTCCGTCCTCCTTGCCTGCGACATTCCCGAGAAGGTTGAGGAGATGTATAAGCTCGCAAATGAGATTAAGCTTGCTTTCTACGGCAACAGAATCGTTATGTTTGCTCCGCTTTATCTTTCCAACTATTGCGTAAACGGCTGTGTTTACTGCCCGTATCATTACAAAAACAAGCATATCGCAAGAAAGAAGCTCACTCAGGAGGAAGTTAAGAACGAGGTTATTGCCCTCCAGGATATGGGTCATAAGCGACTTGCAATTGAAGCGGGCGAGGATCCTGTTAATAATCCGATTGAATATATTCTCGAATGTATTAAGACGATTTATTCGGTTCATCACAAGAACGGAGATATCCGCCGTGTCAACGTAAATATCGCCGCAACAACGGTTGAGAATTACAGAAAGCTCAAGGAAGCGGGTATCGGCACTTATATTCTCTTCCAGGAGACCTACAATAAAAAGAGTTATCTCGAGCTTCACCCGAAGGGACCGAAGCACGATTACGATTACCATACGGAGGCTATGGACAGAGCCATGGAGGGCGGCATTGACGATGTCGGTCTCGGCGTTCTCTTCGGTCTTGAGGGCTATAAATATGAATTTGCGGGACTTCTTATGCACGCTGAGCATCTTGAAGCCGTTCACGGTGTAGGTCCTCACACGATAAGTGTTCCGAGAGTTAAGCATGCGGACGATATCGACCCCGATGTTTTCGATAACAGTCTTGCGGACGATATGTTTGCAAAGATCATTGCTTGTATCCGTATCGCCGTTCCTTACACCGGAATGATTATTTCCACCCGTGAGAGCGAAGCTGTCAGAGGAAAGGTGCTTGATTACGGTATTTCGCAGATCAGCGGCGCATCGAGAACCTCCGTCGGCGGTTATTGCGAGGAGGAGCGTCCTCACGATTCCGAGCAGTTCGACGTTTCCGACCAGAGAACCCTCGATGAGGTTGTTCGCTGGCTTATGGAAAAGGACCATATCCCTTCGTTCTGCACGGCTTGCTACCGTGAGGGAAGAACAGGCGACAGGTTTATGAGCCTTTGCAAGAGCGGACAGATTCTCAACTGCTGCCACCCGAATGCATTGATGACGCTTACGGAATATCTCATTGACTACGCCTCGGAGGAAACGAGGAAGATAGGCTTTGAAATGATCGACCGTGAGCTTGAAAAAATTCCAAAAGAAAAGGTCAGAGAGATCGCACGTCAGAATATTGAGGCTATAAAATCCTCAAACAGACGTGATTTCAGATTCTAAATGTAACCGATGGTCGATTAAAAGCACAAACCTTATCGGTATATTTTCCGTCATATCACATAAGCCATCTTGATAATACGACAGTATAACCTGCGATGCCTTATGCAATCTGATAAAAATCTTCTCGCTAATCTTTGCACTTTAAATCAATCATCGGTTACTAAATATCATCTTCGGATATTTACATCACGAAAAAATGTGTTATAATATCTCGGAGGTGATATTTTTGTGTGTTTATTACAGCCATAATGTTGAGGAAACTTACAGAATCGGAGAGAGGCTCGGCTCGAAATTAAGAAGCGGAGACGTCGTTGCTTATTTCGGCGGAATGGGTATGGGCAAAACGACCTTTACTCACGGTCTTGCTACCGGTCTCGGCATAAACGAAAAGGATGTCAGCAGTCCGACCTTTGCCCTTGTCCATGAATACAGAGGCAAGGAAAACACGCTTTATCACTTCGATATGTATCGAATCGAAAGCTGGGACGACCTTTATTCAACTGGCTTTTTTGATTATCTCGACTACGGCGGTATACTTGCCGTTGAGTGGAGCGAGAATATCGAAAACGCACTGCCCGATAACAGCATAAGGGTCACATTCAAGCCCGGCAAAAATGAAAACGAAAGAATAATCCAAATAGAGGGAGTTGATCTTACATGAAAATACTCGGAATCGACAGCTCGGCAAGATCGGCTTCCGTAGCAATAACGGACGGCGAAAAGGTTCTCGGCTGCTTTTATACAAACACGGGGCTGACCCATTCGCAGACGCTTATGCCGATGATTGAAAGCCTTTTGAAAAATGCAAACATCAGGCTTGACGATATTGATCTTATAGCCGTCAACAAGGGCCCCGGCTCATTCACGGGAATAAGAATAGGAGTTGCGGCGGCAAAGGGTATGGCGGATGTTCGAAAACTCCCTGTTTACGGTGCTTCGACGCTTTGCTCAATGGCATATAATCTCATTGATTCGGACTGTATCGCTTGCTGTGCCATGGACGCACGCTGCGGTCAGGTTTATTATGCTTTGTTTGATATTACGGACGGTAAAATCACAAGATTGACCGAGGATAACGCCGATTCGATAGAAAATGTTGAAAAAAAGCTGAAAGAATACAAAAAAATTAAATTTATAGTTGGCGACGGCGCAGAAATATGTTATAATAATCTGAAAAACATTGATGATGTGCGCCTTGCATCGCAAACTCACCGTTTTCAGTCGGCAATCGGCGTATGCTTTGAGGCGATGAATGCGCCCGAGGATCAATATATCGAGAGTGCAATGCTTGTGCCTGAGTATCTCAGACTTCCGCAGGCGGAGCGTGAACTAAAGGCAAAGATGCACAAATGAAGTGCACGCCTTGCTTGAATATATTTCCGCCATGCAGCATTACCTTATAAAAATATAAAATTTAAAATTAGAAAAAAATAATAAACTTAGAAAAGGCGAGTGATTTAATGAAAATAGCAATCGGAGCCGATCACGGCGGATATGAGCTCAAGGAGTCTATCAAGAAGCACCTTGAAGAAGTCGGCGGATATGAAATCACTGATTACGGTACTCACAGCACCGATTCGGTTGACTATGCCGAGATAGCGTTCAAGGTAGGTAACGCAGTAACTAACAGTGATGAGAAAATTCTCGGAATTCTTTGCTGCGGCACGGGTATCGGCATCAGCATGGCTGCCAACAAAGTCAAGGGCGTGCGTGCGGCTTGCTGTTCTGATTATTTCAGCGCTAAATTTACAAGACTTCACAATGACGCCAACATTCTTTGCATGGGCGGCAGAGTTGTGGGTCCGGGACTTGCCAATGAGATGGTCGATGTTTTCCTCAACACGGAGTTTGAGGGCGGACGTCATCAGAGACGTGTTGACCAGATCACGGCTATTGAAAACGGTACATTTTAATTTACGGAGGTATAAATATGTCAACAGTAACCATTACCAATCATCCTCTTATCCAACATAAGCTCTCTATCCTCAGAGACAAGAACACTTCATCCAAGGATTTCAGATCGCTTGTAAGCGAGATTGCAACTCTTGAGTGCTACGAGGCAACGAGAGACCTTCCCGTTCAGGAAGTTGAGATTGAAACACCTATCTGCAAGTGTATCGCTCATAACCTTGAGGGCAAGAAGTTAGCGTTCGTTCCGATCCTCAGAGCAGGACTTGGCATGGTTGACGGCGTTCTTTCGCTCGTTCCGTCTGCCCGTGTAGGTCATATCGGTCTTTACCGTGACCCCGAGACACTCAAGCCTGTTGAATATTACTGCAAGCTCCCCGTAGATATCGCAGAGCGAGACGTAATTGTTCTTGACCCGATGCTCGCAACCGGCGGTTCGGCAATTGACGCTATTTCACTTATCAAGGAGAGAAATCCGAAGTCAATTAAGTTCATGGGCATTATTGCAGCTCCCGAGGGACTTGCGGCTCTCCAGAAAGCACACCCCGATGTTGACATTTACTGCGCAGCTCTCGACGAGAAGCTCAATGAGCATTGCTACATTGTTCCCGGTCTCGGCGACGCAGGCGACAGAATCTTCGGCACAAAATAAGCTAAATAATACTACAGAGGCTCAGGATTTTTTCCCGAGCCTCTTTTTTTGATTTGTAATTTGATTTTCGGCAGAAATTTCTCTTAGCTTTCCTGTACGGAGCCCGGAAAGTTGTCTGACTCGCAAGCAATATTTACCGTAACTCCTCGATGCCTCATCGAATCAAGGTCAGATAAAAATAAGGCGGAATATGCAGTTAATATAATTGCTGAAAAAGGACGACAATCTGCCGTCCTTTTTGAATATTTATTACTTCACATAAGCCGCTACATCGCGTTCATAGTGTCCGGTATTTTGGAAGCCCTCGTCAGTTCTGAGACATGAGCCCCATTTTCTCGCGATTTCTTCGTAGGAATCCGTTTGAACCTTTGCACGCTCAAAGCCGTCCTTTGCACCGAACATTACCCAGTCGGAGTCCCACATTCCGTGACCCGAAGCCTTGTAGGTCCAAAGCATCCAGTTGTAGTTGAGATTTTTCATCGCTTTGAAGCAGCTTTCCCATGTTGTTGTACCAAGGGGATAAAATTCTCCCATCATCAGCGGCGTGTTCATGTAATAGAGCTTAGTCAGCGTTACAAAAAGAACGAAGATAAAATCGGATTTCTGATAGAAATGAACCTGATAAACAACATTCTTGAAGCCTGCAAGAGCCTTGTGGGGCAGTGCAAACGCCGTCCAGATACATTCGAGAGTAATTATATGATCCTCGTCAACGGTCCTTACGGCCTTGTATAGACGCTTGTATTCTTTTGTGTTGTTAATTCTTCTTGTTACCTCGCCGTAATCGCAATCGCAGGACGGCTCATTAAGAAGATCGTACATTGCTACAGCCGGATTACCCTTGAAGCGTGAAGCAATTGCTGTCCAAAGCTCGTCGGCAAGCGTTCTGAAAAATTCGCCCTGCTCCGAGTTCTTATAAAGCCGGCATGAGTCTCTCTTGCCGCTGTGGGGAGCGTCACTCTGAAAACCGGGTGCACCGTGCATATCGAGTATAACGTAAATCTGTCTTTTTGAGCACTCCTCGACTATCCAATCAAGATAACGAAAATCCCATTCGCCGTTTTTGTCGAGTATTTTTGTACCGTTATCGTCGGAATAGAAATTTCTGTACCAGAAGGGGACACGGACGCAGTTGAAGCCCATTTCCTTGATTTGGTCAAGGTCATATTCCGTGATCCAGTTGTCCTGATATGTATTCATCAGCGCATAAGCTCTCTCTGTGCCGAAGCGGTCAATGAGAACCTCAAGCATATCGTGATGATCCTGCACTTCTTCATAGGGAGAAAGCCAATCCTCTTGTATGAGCCATGAACCGAGGTTCACGCCGCGGAGAATAATTTCCTCACCTTTTTGATTGTATATTTTATTGCCCTTTGTTACGAGAAAATCCTCCTGAGTGAAGCCGGTGTCAATTCCCGCCGCCGCAGCGCTGAGCGCAAAGGGGAGAATGAGCACAAAACACATTACAACGCATAAAAATCTTTTGATTGTCTTTTTCATAAAACCAACCTCCTTTAATTGCATTATATCATTAAAAAATATTTTTGTCTATACAGATAAAGAAACTCCCGAAATCGAGATGATAACGGGAGTTAAAATAATTATTTTTTCTTTTCGGCTGTGCCTTCGGAATTTCTGAAAACAACAAATTTATCAAAGATGAACTCGGTAATCATGTTTGCAAGCATGGTTATGATAAGCACTATGTAATCGACGGCTTCCGAATTTGAATATTTGTTTGTAAAATGAACACCGATAACAGTAGAAATCGGCGTAAACACCGCATAATATGCAAAGACCTTGAGCATTGCAATCGGAACATTGTTGGCTGATTTGAATGTAAACTTTCTGTTGAACGTGAAGTTCCATATAACGGATAGAATAAGGGCGATGAGATACATCGGGCCGTATTCGTTGTTCATTATTCTTGCGAAGGTCTCGTGCTCGAGCATCAGATTCTGAAAGAAATCAAGCTTAATGATGACCTCTTTCATCAATGTAAAGCTGCCGAACTGAATGATTCCCGCGGAAGCGGAGAACAGAACGAACTTTATAAATTGTAATATGTCTTTTTTGCTTTTCTTTTCGCTCATAAAATCACCTGATTCACTTTTCTTACTATAATACATCTCTTTGGCGATTTATGCAAGAATTTTTTTGACTCATTGAAAAAAACATCCCTGCCGATAGACGGGTGTCCGTAAAACAGTTAATCCTCCGTATGGCTTAGACCATGCGGAGGATTTGTTTATGTCTAATCTTCAAACTTGCTGGCGGCAAACGGTTTGTCAAAACCGTTTGCGGACGGCAAGTCCACAGGGGATAGCCGCTTTAGCGGCGCAAGGGGGTGTAGCCACCTTGACGGAACGAAGTGACGCAACATTCTCGGTCATGCAGTATCCTCCTGCTGACGGAGAATGAAGCTCCGCAGGACGCACGATACTCCCGTTAGGAGAGTATAGAAGTGCGCCCTTTAGTTCCTAAAGGGTTTTTATCAGTTCGACAAACTGGAAGTTGTTGGTCTCTTATTCGCAGCGAATAGACAGTGACTTAAGTATAGTATCCGCACATAGCTCGTTAGAATTCACAGAATTATCAACAAACAGACAATTGTCAAAATTTGTTTCCAGTAGCTGCAGCTGACGAACGGCACTGCCTATCGCTCTGTTTCCTCTTATCTTCTCTCTTTTCCGGAGTTCTTCTGTAGGGCAGATTACATTAACAACGAAAACCGGATATCCATCTAACAATTGTTTAAACTCACGCAGAGTATCACTGTTTTTGAAAAACATATAAGGCGCTACTATGGAAAGTCCAAAATCTGAGATCAGTTTAACAACATGAAAGAATTTAGATGCAAGAGCATACTGTACAGAAAAATTATTCTTCTCGTAATCGTTGAACTTATCCGGTGCCATTAGAATAAAATCATCTATATCGAGTTTATACAGTGGGATCGGAGAACAATCTTGTAGAACCTTCGCTAATGTCGATTTTCCTGAACTTGAGACACCGTTCAAAATAATGATCTTTCCTTTTTCCATTTTGTTACCTCCACAAATTCAGATTTGTTGCTCAATTTTTGTATTCAAATTATACCATAAAACTTGTGAACAATTCTACCGCAACTTTGGAATATATGAGAAAAGTCCGAACAGTTTTCTGCCCGGACTTCCTCGCTCAATCATAAATCAATTCGATTTTCACAATTTCCTCTGCCTGTGCCTTGCAAGCGTTCATCTGCCGTACCCATTCCATTTGGTTTTCGGCTTTCAGTTGCTCGGTCACGCCGTTTTGCTTTGCCAGCGACCGCATGATCAGCTCCATGCGGTTTTGTGCCGCTTCGTCAATCTCGGCGCAATACTGTCTTACGTACACCCAGCTATGAAGCAGAGATGTTTTGATTTATTATTCTTATTTAAGTCCTTTTTTATCAAGCAGAGTGTTGATCTTTTCGGCGGGGTCGAGAAGGTCGCTGATTGATGTGTCATGGTTAAGGGTGTCAATGATGTATGAAAGATACTTTGACATATCAACTCTTATATACCAATCCTTGCTGAGAAGCTCGGGGGTACCGTAAATGAGGTTAGTTGTGAACACACGGTCGATAATGCCTTCCTGAAATGCTTTATCGAAAGCATCAAAGCCGTTACAGAAAAGTCCGAATGCCGAGAAAATATAAATTCTGGCAGCCTTGAGCTCCTTGAGCTTTGTTGCAACCTCGATCATTGATTCACCTGAGGAAATCATATCGTCAACGATGATAACATCCTTGCCCTCAACGTTGTCGCCGAGGAACTCGTGAGCGATGATCGGGTTTCTGCCGTCAACGATTCTTGAGAAATCACGGCGCTTGTAGAACATTCCGAGCTCAACGCCGAGAACGGTCGAATAGTAAATACAACGTGACATTCCGCCCTCATCGGGGGAGATAATCATTATGTTGTCCTTGTTGATCTTAAGGTTGTCAACGTTGTTGACTGCGGCCTTGATCATCTGATAGGCGGGGGATATGCTCTCAAATCCGCAAAGGGGGATTGCGTTCATAACTCTCGGGTCGTGTGCGTCGAAGGTGATGAAGTTTTCAACACCCATGTTGTGAAGCTCCTGAAGCATCATTGCACAGTCGAGCGATTCACGGCTCGAACGCTTGTGCTGTCTGCCCTCATAGAGCATCGGCATAATAACGGAAACTCTCTTTGCCTTGCCCTCGATTGCGCTGATTGCACGCTTGAGGTTTGCAAAGTGCTCGTCCGGCGACATCGGAACGGTCATTCCGTACATCTTGTATGTTACGCCGTAGTTAAAAACATCGCAAAGAATGTAGATGTCATAGCCTCTGACCGTCTGGTTAAGCGCTGCTTTACCTTCGCCTGTACCGAAACGGGGGAAATCCATGTTGATAAGATAGGTTGATTTTTCATATCCTGCGAATGCAAGCGTGTCCTTGTGCTCGCTGTTACGCTGAAATCTCCATCTGATCAGGTAATTGTCGATCTTGTTGGCAAGCTCTTCGCAGCCCGGGAGAGCGATGATACCAAGCTGTCCGACAGGTATGGTGTTGTAATTAGGTTCACTTCTCATTTATACTATCCGCCTTTCAGAGTTATATGCATATTTTACTATAAAAGAGCAATTTTTTAAAGAGATTGACAAGCTTTTTGTCGAAAAATATATCACAAATAAAATGGCATAATTTGTTAAGTTTATACAAAACTATGTTCTGCTTTTATGACGGTGAAATAACTGTCGTTCACTTCGGAAATTTTGAGGCTGATTTCTTTGATAATTTCATTCGGCACTTCCTTGAAGCCGTAGGGGATAACAACATCAAAAATGAGATTTGTGTGCATGGGGCCGTCAACAACTCTGAAATCATGTATGCTGAGCTCCGGGTTAATGTTCTTTACGATGTTATCTGTCATTTCTTTTAGCTCGTTTACACGCTCATCGTTGACAACAATCGGGTCATAGTGAATCGTAAGATCAATGCCTATTTCTTTTTTTATATCGTTTTCGATGTTGTCGATTATGTCGTGACCTACCATGACGTCAATATCGGCGGGAATTTCAACATGTACTGTTGCGAAATAATGCTCGGGTCCGTAGTTGTGAACAATGAGGTCATGAATTCCGCTAACATGGTCGTATGCCAATATCTTATTTTTGATTTCGTCAACAAGCTCCTTTGACGGCGGCTGACCGATAAGAGAGCTTAGAGTATCCCTGAATATATCAAGACCTGCCTTTAAGACGAAGCAGGCAACGATAATTCCGAGCCAGCCGTCGATATGGAAAGAAGGGAAGAATTTTGAAAGAATTAAGGCGATCAGCGTTACCGAGGTCGCGGCAATATCACTGAGACTGTCGGCAACGACGGCGGTCATGGCAGGGGAGTCGATTCGTTTGCCGAGGTTCTTATTGAAAAATGCAAGCCAAAGCTTTCCGAGAATCGAAACGGCAATGATAACAGCACCGACAAGACTGAACTTAACGTCCTCGGGTGTGCGGATCTTTTTTACCGACTGAATCGCAAGCTCAACACCCATGAAAAGAATGATGAACGAAACTATCATGGCAGTAATGTATTCGATTCTGCCGTGACCGAACGGATGATCCTTGTCGGCGGGCTTGCCTGCCATTTTGAATCCGAACACGGTTACCGCCGACGAACCGGCATCCGAAAGGTTATTTACAGCGTCGGCGGTGATGGCGATACTGCCTGTCATCGAGCCGACAAAGAATTTCATAAGGCAGAGAACAACGTTGAGCGCAATGCCGACACAGCCGCTGAGAATGCCGTATTTCATTCTTACTTTTGAGTCGGTAACGTTTTTATAGTCTTTTATAAAAGCTTTGACAATAATATTTGTCATTTAATCACTCGTTTCATTTGTTTATATGCACATCAAGCTGATCATAGGGGATATGTATTCCGTTTTTGTCAAATGCAAGCTTGACTTTTTCCTGCATACTGAAATATGCAGGCCAATAATTTTCACTTTTACACCAAACGAAGCAGGCGAGGTCAACGCCGCTTGCACCGTGTTTTGAAACACCGATGGTATGCTTCGGCTCCTTGAGAAGAAGCGGTTCGCTCTCTACAACCTGTTTAAGCACCTTCTTGGCTTTTTCAACGTCGTCGTCATAGCTTATCGAGTAGGTCAGGTCAAGTCTTATCTTGTCCCTTGCAGTGTAGTTTGTGAGTGTTGAAGTCGTAATTTTCTGATTTGGTACAACTACAAGCTTGTTATCGTTGGTGACAAGCGTTGTGTACATAAATCTGATTTCCCGAACCTTTCCGCTGACGTTGTCAATCTCAACAAAATCGCCGCTCTTGAACGGTTTGTTGAAAAGAATCTGAATGCCGCCTGCAAGCTGAGCGATGCTGTTTTGCAGTCCGAGGCCTGCCGTTATTCCTGCCGCTCCGAGGGCGGTAATGAATGAATTTACGTTAAAGCCGACCTGTTCGAGAGCAACGACAGCGACAATGATTCTGAGAAAAATGACAGTTGAGCGGTTTACAAACCGGTGCATTGACTTGTCAACGTTCTTGCTTTCGAGTATTTTAACCATGAGTTTTCCGGCAAGCTTCGACAGCCAAAAACCGACGGCGATAACAACAATAAAAACAATAAGCTTTGGCAATGCGGCGGCAAATTTTTCTGGAAAGTTTGCAAAGCTCCATTGCTTAAGCTCACTCAAAAATGAATTCATAGTTTTCCTCCGTGTTATTTTATTATTCGATAGTTTATTTGGGTCGAGTGGGCCTCGATCCCTACGGATTTTACATATACCATTTCCTACAAAACACATTCACACTCAAATTATACTATCTGTCTGCCGTAATTGCAAGCGAAGAAAGGACTGCCGCACGGGCGACAGTCCGGAAAATTTCGTTTTAGATTATGCCGAGAAGATTTGCAATCTTTTCAACAAGGAATTGAATAATTCCGAAGCTGTGAGACTGAATGAGCCTCGTGAACTTATCGCCGAGCGGACCCGTGAAGAGCCAAGGCATCTCAGGAATATCCTTTTCTTTTGCCTCTCTGCCGTCATACCGAAGCTCAAACGCCTGCGAATATGTTACGCCGCCCTCACCCATAAGCTCAAAGCGAATGTAGCAGCCGAGCTGATCCTCATAATCGTTGAGGTCAATCTTTGTATCTGTAGAAATCACCTTACCGTCGGCAATCCACTTAACGGAGCTGCAATCACGTCTGCTGTCAAGCGTAAGCTCGATTGTGTTGTCTTTTTGGTCAACCTTGATGTTTGAAACAAGAGGAACCTCACCGTTGCCTTCAAAACCCGGTGTGCCGTCTGTATATTTTTGGAATTTGCTGCAAGCAAAGAAGTTGCCGACCTGCATGGCTTGCTTGACGTTTTCCTCTGTGTTTTCGGGGAGAAGGAAGTATTCAAAGCTTCTGCCTACGTCGGATACGTACTCGCTGTCGTCATCGGCAAATACGATGATGTTTCTGCCTGTGGGGATAACGACCTGAAGAAGCTCATCCCAAAGGGCTCTGTCGGCTCTTGTTACCGAGTCGGTATTGTTGATAATCTCCATACCGAGGCAGCTCTTATAATCCTTAAAAATATTTGCAAAATAAGAAATGTAAAAATCCTGATGTGAGCGCTCGGGGAAATTATTCGAATTAACCCAGTCGCCGACATGGTTAAGAACAGTGAAACCGCCGTAACGGTCAACTGCGGCAACGGAAGAACGGTAGTCGTTTTCGTTGCCCCAAACAGCCTGGCCATAGTCGGTGAAATAGCCGTTCACATGAGTCTTGGTCATAACAGCCATGTTCATTTCAATTCCGCGCGTGATGTCGATCATACCTCTGCCGTTTCTGTCGGAACCGGTTGTGATTCTCAAATAATCCTCATCGCTCATCGGATCGGCTTTGCGGAAATAGTTAAAAATGCCGTTTGTCTGTCTTGGCTTATTCCAGCCGTAGTTAATAACACCGTGATCGGTCATCGCAAGAATATCATAGTCGAGACTGTAATAAAGCTCAACCATATCCGTAATACTGAGATCGCCGTCGGACGCAACCGAATGGGTGTGGAGGTTTGCTTTGTAGTAATCCCACTTATCCCAGTCAACACAGTCATACGGATTGACTATCGTGTAGTCGGTTTCTCCTGCCGCATAGGCGGACATGAGAGGGGAGAACGCTGTGAATAAAAGAGTTGCGCAAGTGATGACGGATAAGACCTTTTTGAGTTTCATGATAATTCTCCTTTAAGGCAACTTCGCACAATCGAGATGCGGAAATTGCATAATAATTTTTGTCATGCTGCGTTAAATTTTTAAGACCTGCCGACGCAAATCAAAAAAACTTATTGCAACACGGCGAAAACAGGTTAAAGAAAGACGTGCACAAGAATTTCAGAGGTGCTGTCTTAGCTTATTTTATTCTGAATTGAAGCGCGATTCCGCCGAAAGAAACAACGTCTCCGTCGTTTACAACGGTAGGCTCTTCAATACGTTTATTATGTACGTATGTGCCTGAACTTGAATGAGTGTCTGTAATAATCCAGCCCTTTTTATGCTTGGATATTACAGCATGAAAACGTGAGACCGAGGCATAATTGAGCACAATGTCACAGGCGTTGCTCCTGCCGATCGAGGTCTCCCAGCTTGTTATAACATATTCCTTGCCGTTTTGCTCATCGTAGAAATACGCCGGCGTGACCTTGGGCGCACGGCTCGAAAGCAAATGCTTGACGCAATATGCGGCAATGATGATGCAAAGGGCGGGAATAAGATATCTGTAAATTTCATTTAACAGTTCTTTCATTGAATCATCCTTTTAATGTTTAATTCAATTATAAGGTTTGCACAAAAAAAAGTCAACATTTTTTGCTTTAAATATTTTTGGTATTATGATATAATTATGCAAAGCTTTAAATGTACAAACGGAGGTGCATTTTCAATGAACATTGCAAAAAGAATTTTAGCTGTATTCTTAACGTTGACAATGGCGGTGACGCTGTTCACTTTTTCAACGGGAGCGATCGAATCACAGCAGGAATGGATTGAAAAAAACTGGTCTCGGCTTTTGGAGTCAAAAGGATCATTGCTTATGACGCCCGGCGAGGATAACACAAAGATGAACTTTTCATGGCAGTCGTCCTATAAGAGCTGTAAGGCTGAAATCGAGGTCGGAACAAAGCAGGATATGAGCGACGCTCAAAAGCTTGATGTTGACAGCAAATTCAATATTTTCTGCTTTGAATATACACATGAAGCAACGGCGTCGGAGCTTGAAGCAGACACAACATACTACTACAAGTATTATGCCGATAAGGTTTGGAGCGAGGTTTACTCGTTCACTACGGCTTCTTCCGAAAGCACAAAGGTTCTGTTTGTTTCGGACTGTCAGATAGGACGTTTCCGTCAAGGAACGGATGAGGAGATACTTCAGCATGACACTTACGGCTGGTACAAGACAATGGAGCTTGCAACCGAAAGTCACAAGGGCATCAATTTCGTCGTTTCAGCAGGCGATCAGGTTGAGGATTCCTATTCCGAGAAGCAGTATTCGCTTATGGAATCGGTACCCCAGCTTAGAAATTATCCTATAGCCGCTGTTGTCGGAAATCATGAATTCTATACCACTAACTATTCAAGTCACTACAATAACCCGAACAGAGATACCGAGGTGCCGTTTAAGAACCCTGCCGGAAACGGATATTATTTCCTGTATAACGATATTCTTTTCATTGTGCTTGATTCAAATATCGTTGTTCCGACAACGCACAGGAAAATTATCAAAGCGGCTTGTGAAGCATATCCAAACGCCAAATGGAAGGTTGTGGCAATGCATCACAGCCCGTATGATGCAAATGCGGCCAAGTATTTCACAAGTAAAATCACAAGAGCAACTATCACGCCGTTCTTCGATGAGTTCGGAATCGACCTTTGTCTGAGCGGTCATGACCATTACTACAGCCGTTCTTATATTATCAAGAACAACAGAGTAACCGATGACGTGCTTACAAACAATACCTACACAAACCCGAAGGGCACTCTTTATGTCAGCGCAAACTCCTCCTCGGGCAGTAATTATAACGGAATAGATACCGAAAATGTAGGACCGGAATGTGATTTCTGGTTCCAGTCCGATACGCCTTGCTACTCAATAATGGACGTTTCCGGCGATAAGCTCACCGTAACGACATATGAAACGGATAACAACAGCGTAGTAGATACAATCTCGATAGCAAAAAAATAAGACTGAAATCATAAAAAGGACTGCCGATCACAAACCGACAGTCCTTAGTTTTTTTGATTTTATTTTGTAGCTTCACCGATTTGTTGTGCACAGTCCTTGCAGATTTTCTGACCGTTGAATTCAATCAAATCATCGGTTTCATGGCAGAAAATACAGGAGGGAGCATATTTCTTCATCAAGATTTCATTTCCTCTTGCAAGGATCTCAACCTTGTTGTTTTCTCCCATTATATCGAGTTCTTTTCTGATCTCGATAGGAAGAACAATTCTCCCGGCGTTATCAACGCTTCTGACGATTCCCACGCTCTTCATAAATACGACTCCTTTCTTAAAAATCCGACCGCATAAGCGGCTTTTCTTTATTTGATTACATAATACCACTTTTTACCATATTAGTCAACACATATTTTAAAAAAAATAAGCAACCGCAAAAGCAGTTGCTTATTCTCTGATTCAGGTAATTATTTAATCAAGCCTGTAACGAAATCGATAATCTTCTGAAGGATTGCCTGGAAGTCAATCTTTGAAAGAATATCTGTAATCTTTGCAAGGATAGCCTGAATGTCGATCTTATCAAGAATTGTGCTGAAATCCATAATTCGTTACTCCTTTCGTAGATTCGGTAACAGAACCAATCTGCTATCTGTGTTGTATATTAGCATATTTTTGCTTTAATGTCAATACACGGATAAGCATTTTTGCGACGGTTCGGATTAAATATACAAAAAAGCAGTGACAACCGTCGTTGCCACTGCCCGTTTTGGTTATAAACAAATAACAAATTATAATCAAATTAACCTTTGTTAATAAAGCCCATAACAAGATCGATAATTTTATTAAGAATCTCCGTTACGTCAATCTTTGTAATGAGATCAACAAGCTTGTTCATAACTGTGTCAAGAATCGCATTGAAATCCATAACTTGTTACTCCTTTCATAAAATAAAAGTGTAGAGGATAGATCTTCTATCTGTACTTATAATAACACATTCATTTATGCTATGTCAAGGAAAATACCTTTATAATTTACAATTATTGTTGATATTGGTTTAATACGGCTGTAAAAAATTACTGTCTTATTCATCTTTTTACGTAGAATTATTTCTATAATTCATTTTTAATTATATATTAGCGTGTTTTTCCTGAAAAAAATTGCAATTTTGCCGTTGTATTGAAGAAAACTATTGTCAATTCGATTCAAATGTCTTATAATCTAAACAAAGAGAAAAAAGGACGTGTTATAATTGAAAAAAACTATTACTGTTTGTATCACCGTTATTATCTGTGTCGCCATGATGTGCGGCTCGTTTGTTTATGTAGGCAAGGATTTTAACGAGAGTATAGGAAAGCTTATCCCGTCGATTCTTGTTTCTTCGAGAATAAACAACGATAAAAAAGAACCCAAAACAGTTCCCGCAACCGTTCCGGCAACCGAAAGCACGACCGAGCCGGCAACCGAGGAAACCACGGGCGAGATGACGACGAGCGAAAGCACAACGGGCAAGCAGAATAATGTAAAGCCGAATACGACCGCAAAGCCGAGCACGACAAAAAAACAGACTACTACCAAAAAGGTAACAACGACAAAAAAGGTTACCACAACAAAAAAGGTTACGACAACGAAGAAAACAACGACAGCTCCGAAAAAGCTTACAACGGCGCAGATAATCAATAACTACAACGCAGCCGTAAATAAGGTAATCAGCTCAAAGGCAGGTTATTCCAAGACAAGAAGCACAAAGCTCAACAAGCTTGATGCAGGCGCACTCAGCAACATGGGCGTTGTTAAGGATGCTGTTTCCGGCTTCCTCGGAGTGGGTGACAAAACCTATACAAACGCAAAGGGCAAGAGCGAGTTCATGTCAACCGCAGGACTTAAAGCCGCCGATGTCAAGAGCGCAAGCTACACTCTCAGCGGCGGAAAATATACATATACACTTGTTCTCAATAACGGTTCAAGCTACGCCGATTCAGCAAACAAAAAGAATAATTCGCCTGTTGACAGGAGCGGAATCTTCGTCGGAACGGGCGATAAATCCGCATTCGATCACAAGTGCGCCGCAAATCTTTACACAGCCATCAACAATACCGACGGCGCTTCGGTTAAGTCTGTAAGAGAGTCTTCGTCAAACGTTAAGTGTGTTGCCGTTGTAAACGCTTCTAACGGCAGGCTCGAAAGACTTACCGTTTCATTTGATTTTGCCGTTACGCTTACCAACACAAAGTATGTTGTAACAATTAAGAACGCAGGCGGAAGCGCGTCAACATCCGTTAAGTATTCCGGCTTCAAGTTCTGAGCAAAGTAAAATAATCGACCGCTCTCAAAAGAGGGCGGTCTTGCTTTCTGTGCAGCTTATGCATTTGTGTCAATAACGGCATTGCAGATTTCCGGCGTTATGAAATCGAATACGGCGATGCCGAGGTGAGCCTTTTTATTCTTGATATTCTTCATAAATTCCGCATTGACGTGCTTCGCAACCCTCAGAACATGGGGATATCCGAGAACGCCGCTGTGAAAATTGATGCTGAGATTTTTCTTGCCGTTGCTTTCCTTGAGGATTTTGTTAAAATGCTCCGTAACGAGCTTCCACGCCTCCTCAACGTTTTCAAGCTTGAATTTATCCTGAATGTGCAGTCGAAAATCGCCGTGCTCGATTACCGATGTGCCGTTATGTACCCAGTTTTCGGAAGCGTCGATTCCGATTCCGAGATTTTTGACACGGTTAAGAAGAACCGCTTTTCCTCTGACCTCCGAAAGCTTCGGCAGGCGATTCTCTGTAAACCATATATCACCGTGAGCTTCAAGCTTTTTCATAAAAATAGAATTGAATTCATTCTTTTTGTCTCTTGAAATAAGCTCATGCTTGACGGATATAATTATCGTCTCGCTCGGGTTTTTACGAAGAAAATCAAAGCACTGTTCCATTACCTTGTCAAATGTGATTCCCTGAAAGATCGGACCGTGGGAGATTGCAAGATCACCTTTGACAACATTCGCTCGAATATCAAGATAACGAACTCCCATATTAAGCTGATCGGTGACGGTATACATCTGGCACTTGGCAAGCTCTCTGAGCGGTTCATACAGAGCACAGGTATCGTGTGATCCGGGAACAGAAATTTCGTTTATATATTTTTCACCGTCAAGACGGGACATCCAGTTGTTTTTATCAAAATTGCCTATTTCCTTGTGCACATAGTTTCCACGAAGCGCTTTTATCCAGGTTAAAAAGGGGAATGAGGGTGATTTTATCTCCGACATAGCATTATTTACCTTCTTTTCGGTTAGAAATATTGTAAAACACATAAAAAAATCAAATGACGGTTTATTTTATTTATAAATAATTATAGTCGCTGTTATTGCAAAAGTCAAATGTAAATAAAAATTGAATTTTTCTTTTTTAGCTTGCATAATTTCCGAAAAAAATGTATTATATATGTAAATAATTACATTTATAAGGAAAGGTGAGGCTTTTGAAGAAAGATTTAATACTCAAAAACCGAACCGCTGTCACGGAGAAGATCAAGGAATCGGCTCGCTCAGTTCTCCCGATAGTTATTATCGTTACATTGTTATGCTTCAGCATTGCGCCTATTAACACAGACCTGATGCTGAATTTTTTTATAGGTACAGTGATGGTGGTTATCGGTATCGGTCTTTTCTCGCTCGGTGCGGATACTTCGATGATCAAAATAGGAAACAAGATAGGAACCGCGCTTACAAAGACAAAGAAGCTGCCGCTGATTGTGCTTGTCAGCTTTGCGTTCGGCTTTGCGGTTACAATTGCCGAGCCTGATTTGCAGGTGCTTGCCGAGACGGTCCCGCATATTAACAATACGGTGCTTTTGATAACGGTCGGCGTAGGAGTCGGATTTTTTCTTGCCGTCTGCATGGTGAGAATTCTGACGGGTCTGAAGATGAGGTGGTTTTTGATTGCATTTTATGCCGTTGTATTTATTCTTGCGGGATTCACGGACGATAGATTTTTAAGCATCGCATTTGACTCGGGCGGAGTAACGACCGGTCCGATGACCGTTCCTTTTATCCTTGCGCTCGGTGTCGGTGTTTCTAATATTCGAAGCGACGATAAGGCGGAGGCGGACAGCTTCGGCCTTGTTGCGCTCAGCTCAATAGGTCCTATTCTTGCCGTTCTTGTGCTCGGATTCTTTTATCCCGGCGGGGACACGGTTACCGAAGTCAACGTTCTTTCTTTTGGCAGTACGGGAGAAATAGGCAAGATCTATCTTACCGAATTGCCGAGATATATGGGCGAGGTTGCGCTTTCGCTTTTACCGATTGTCGGAATTTTTTTATTGTTGCAGCTTTTGATTTTGAAGATTTCAAGGCGCAGTCTTGCAAAAATCTGCGTCGGACTTGTTTATACATATGTCGGCTTGGTGCTTTTCCTTACAGGCGTCAACGTCGGATTTTCTTCTCTCGGCTCTGTTCTCGGAGCCGCATTGGCAGAGGATTGGACGAAGTATATTATGATACCGCTTGCGATGATTTTCGGCTGGTTTATAATCTCCGCCGAGCCTGCCGTTACGGTGCTTGAAAATCAGATTGAGGAGGTCAGCGCCGGAGCTATCCCGGGCAAGGCGATAAAGATTAGCCTTTCCGCGGCAATTGCGGTTGCAATGGGAATTGCTATGCTCAGGGTAATGACGGGAATCTCAATTCTCTGGTTCCTTGTTCCCGGTTATACAATTGCACTTATTCTGTCGTTTTTTGTTCCCGATATTTACACGGCGATCGCCTTTGACTCGGGAGGAGTTGCCTCCGGTCCTATGACGGCAACGTTTATGCTTCAATTCTTTATCGGTGCGAGCATTGCTCTGGGCGGTGACGTGCTCAAAGATGCTTTCGGTGCGGTTGCAATGGTTGCGATGATGCCGCTGATAACCATCCAGACGGTCGGTATTTTCTATACAATAAGAGACAGAAAAGAGGAGAAGCACGCCGCTGCCGAATTCGGCGATTACGATATTGTTGAGCTTTGGGAGGAGAGTGCCGTATGAATTTTGTGATTTCAATTTGCAACCCGGACAATGTAAATATTTTAAAAGAGATCTGTCACGAGCTGAGTCTTCCTATAAATGTCATACTTAGGGGCAGGGGAACGGCGGTAAGAAGTATGCTTGACCTTCTCGGGCTTGAAAGCAACGAAAAGCGTGTTCTACTCTCGGTTGCGGATAATGAAAAGCTTAAAAAATTTATCAAAGAGCAGAAGAAAAAAATGTTTATCGGTGTACCGGGTCACGGAATTGTCGTATCTGTGCCGATAAAAAGCATAGGAGGTAAAAGAACGATGGAAAAGCTTAATGCCGATGCTCAGCTTATCGGAACGAAACCCGAATTTAATCCCTCGTATGAGCTCATTGTCGCCATTGCAAACGAGGGCAGAATGGATAACGTTATGAATGCCGCAAGAGCTGCCGGCGCAACGGGAGGAACGGTTCTGCACGGTAAGGGAGAGGGCGGAAGAAATGAGGAAAAATTCTACAATGTTTCAATTGCAAGCGAGAAAGAAGTTATCCTTATCGTTGCAAGAAAGGAACAAAAATCGGATATAATGCGTTCCATTCTTGAAAAAGCGGGACCGAATACGGATGCGGAGGCAATTGTGTTTTCACTGCCGACGAGCGAGGTCGCAGGATTCGGAATGTTTGACGATATAAACGAATAATATTAAACGCCGTGATTTTTTACGGCGTTTTTAAAATTTTATATTATATACTTGATTTTTTTATTCTGTTTGGTATAATTGAACCATAGTCCAAATAAAAGGAGAAAAAAGCAAATGTCCAGAAGATACGACAAGGAAGGTTCTAAGAGAAGAATTTTATCCGTGTGCGTAAAACTCTTTATCGAAAAAGGATTTAAAAAAACAACAAATGCGGAAATTCTTGAGCTTGCCGACGTTACAAGCAGCACATTCTATAATATATTCAAAACAAAGGACGGTGTACTCCTTGAGCTGACCGAGTTTATGTTTGAAAATCAGTTCAGCATAGCCGAAAAGCTTGTAGGAGAGGGCACGTCTCCCATTATGGTATATGCCGCAGAGACTGCCTTGCAATTAACTCTTACCGAGCTTAACGAAAACCTCAGAGAAATATATGTTGAGGCATATTCTCAGCCGCACATTGCGGAGTATATTTACCAGAATACTACAAATGAGCTCTATAAGATTTTTAGCTCGTATATGCCAAACTGCTCGCTCAGTGATTTTTATGAGCTTGAAATTGGCTCTGCAGGAATCATGCGAGGCTATATGTCAAGACCGTGCGATAAATATTTCACTATTGAAAAGAAGCTTGAACGCTTTATCAGAATGAGCCTGAGCGCCTATAACGTTCCGAAAGAGGAACAGGATAAGGCAGTTGCATATGTGCTGGAATCCGACATAATATCAACCGCAAATGCAGTTATGAAAATGCTTTTTGAGGCCCTTTCCATGAAATTCGATTTCACCCTCTCGCAGAAAATATGATAATTTTTTCAACCCTAAATCAAAAAGCGAAAGAAATTTCAGGTTAATCAGAATATCGGTTTTATTTTAAAGAATCAACCGCCCTCAGATTGAGAGCGGTTGAATTGTTTATGTATTAAATTATTTCAAAAATCTTCCGACGGTGTCCGTATCGCTGTAGAATGTGCTGAAAAGGTCTCCGCCGACTTCAAGGAAGTTTTCAAACCTCGGGCCAACGTTCATGCCCATATTGAATTCAATATTGAACTTCGCCAATGCACCGAAGCCGGGATAGGATTTCTGCTTCAGGATAACGGAATTGCCCTTGAAGATAAAGCGTAATCTCTTTGACTGCGGTCTGCCTGAATTGTAGAGGAAAAATTCAAGGCTGCCGTCACGGTTCCATGTTGCCTGGGCGTCAACAATAAGCTCGTTTTCGCCGAGGGTGATAACGTTGTGGGTGTACCTGTTGTTCATGCCGGCCTTGACGGTCATTCGCTCGGAGTTATTCTCCTTGAAGGACATTATTGCATTTTCTTTATCAAAGCTAAGCACAACATCGGTAAGTCCGCCGATTTTTTTGCGCCACATAAAATAAGTAAGTGCACCCTGTGTGCTTGAAAATGGCAGCGGAACAAATTTCATCATTCTGTTGCTGTATTTTTTTTCACGCTTCGGATCACGCTTGCCGAGAGAATGTTTAAAATCCGGACCGTAAGCTCTTGTGGTCGTCAGAGCCTTGAATTCAAATTGCTTTTTTTCGTCAAGCTCCTTCGGCTCAATAAATCCCTTGGGGAAATGCTTGTAAACAGCGGCTATCGCATTGCCGTCACGAGTGTCGCTTGCGGTTATAACTACGCAGGCGTCCTGATCGGGGAACATGAAAGAAAACTGTCCGTAGAGTCCCGTAAAGCGATAGGTCGTATCGTGATGCTCATGGTCGATCCAAACCTGATAACCGTATTCGGCATTGTCGGAGAATACCGGATATGTCTTTTTGGTGTACGGATATGTCGCTTTTTTAAACCAATCTTCGGAGAAAATCCGCTTACCGTTGTAGACTCCCTTGTTGATATAAAGCAGTGAAATTTTAGCAATGTCCTCGGCTGTGAGCTTTAAGCCCCAGCCGCCGGCGTCAACATCTACCTGACTTTTTTCCCAGTGCGGAATCTTGATATCAAGCGGCTCATACAATCTCGGAGTGAGGTACTCCGTCATTGTCATTCCTGTTTCTCTTTGCAAAATCCATGAGAGAAGATAAGCATTCTCGCTAATGTATTTCCAATCGCTGTTCGGCTCAAACTGAATCGGTTTGTCAAGAATTCCGTTGACCCAGTCCGTCTTTGCTTTATCGTCAAAAACGCTTGTGACCTTGCCCATTCTCATGGAAAGGACATCATGGACCGTAACCTTCTTAGCCCATTCAAGCTGTTTGCCGGTCAGCCCGTCAAGCTTGTGCGGAAAATATTTTTCATATATCCTCGTGTCGAGTGAAATATAGCCTTCATCAACGGCAATGCCTATTGCCGTGGCAGTTACGCTTTTGCTCAGGGAATACATATCATGCGGCGTATCGACTCTGTTCGGTGCCCAGTGACATTCGCAGGCAACCTTGCCGTGCCTTATAACCATGAGGCTGTCTATATTATATACAAGCTTTTCAAAGAATTTAATTAAATCGGAAACAACGTCGGAATCAACGCCAACCTGCTCGGGATAATCGGCTCTGTCAAGCATTAAAATCTCTCCTTGTTTTTTTAAAATATTATAGCATGATTTGTATATAAAATCAAAGAAAAAATTGCAGATGAATTACTGTTTGTGTAAATTGTACAAGTAATTATTTACTGATTTTCTCAAATTCAACATTTTTTCCGTGCCGCGCGGATAGTCAAAAAATGTTATTATGCCGAAATCGGCTTCAACTGCAGCAATAGTTCTTTTTTTGCCGATTCTGTCGCATAGAAGCGTCAGAGCACGCATATCCTGCAATGCTTGAAAGAAAACCTCACTGCGAACAGATTCAATCGCACCGCTTTTTCCGGGGTAAACGGTAAATGAATCGCCCGACGGAAATGCCGAGTCTGCGTCTGTAACCGCAAACGGGTCGATGCTTCTCAGGGAGTACTGGGAGTTGTAGAAATTAAAGCCCCATTGTAAAAAGCCTTCAATCCCGTATTTAAAAAGCTGAAATCCTATAATTCTTGTTGTCGAGAGCGGCCTTCCGAAAAAGCGATTGCTGAGTTTGCCGCCCTGACCGCAGCAATAATACGTCCACGGGTGTGGGAAAGCAATACAATCAGGTTACAACGGATTTTCGTCCCGAATATTGCATACTTTTCGGGACAATACATAACGGCATATTCCCTTGTGCCACAACTGAATTAAAAGATAATGTTCGTAATTATGAACATAAACAGGCTTTGTGTTTATAATTATCGACACTATTGGAGACTGCACAGATGTAACGAAAACTATATAGAATTCGTGACAGAAAAAGAAAGCGGGCTGAACAATTAAGTTCAGACCCGCTTATTTTTTTACTTAGCCGCCAGTAGACTCATCAACCCAAGTCAGCGTACTACTGACATTCTTGAGCACCTGAGTCTTCTCAGCATCATAGCCTTCAACCTTGGCTAACACCTCGGTAAGCATCTTTTTGATGTCATCGGCATGAGCCTTATCCATAGAATTGAAACCACTGTTGTTAATCATAATAATACCTCCAAATTTTCATCAAGATATTTTACACCCACAAAATATCCTCTGAAATAAGATAATACTTTCAATTACAGCTTTTCTGCTATAATAATACAGGAAACAGCCCGGACGCTTAAATCCTCTCAATACCTCTGTTTACAGAAGTGCTGAAAACACCAGCACAGTCCATCCCACACCGTTTTCACGACAAAACGGAGCCGTAAGGCAAGGGTGGCATATTGAAAGGAGGTATGTCCTATGGCTAAGGTCAGTGTGACTATCAAAGTAACGGTTCGCAAAACCGTGAAGCGCCGCGTAGTTGTTCGCAAGTAAGCGGCATAGTCCGGGCTGTTTCTTTCGTTTAGTGTTCTTCCTCGTCGGGATGCGAGGACTCGTAATCAATTGTCCAGTGTGACATTTCATCAAGCATCAACATAGCAAAACTGTTCCCGTGCAGTCTGTTAATATACAAATCCTCAACGCACATCAGCGTCTTCTTTTCGTATAACGGCAAAACCTTTGTATCGTTGTACTTGTAAAAAATGTTCTTAATGATAGTGCGGCATTGTGTTCGCGTAAATTCCATCATAATGTCATTTGTTGCGGCAACGCTTTCCTTAAATTCCTTATCTTCGTCGATATGCCGCTCCAAAAGCTCTTTGATTTCAGCGATGCTGTCAGAGACTTCGTCGGACTTGCCATATTTCTTAAAGAAGCTGGCAATAGCCCGACGAGCGGTCTTTGAAGCAAGTGTAATCACGGAAGCGGCAGAAATAACAGCGCCAAGAATGGCAGCTATATTTTTTACCACTTCCATAGATTATTCACCGTCTTTCTCGTCCTTGGAGCCGTCGTTGAAACTGTTGTTAAACTCATTAACGGCAGCTTCGATGAGCATACGAACCTCGATGTCCGTAATAGTGATACCCTTTTCGCCGAGCATAGAGGTCACGGACTCAATGCACTTGTTGAGCTTTTCCTCGCCGTGAAGGTCAACGTAAATCTGCTCAACCGCCTTGACGCAGGTTTTTACAACATCCTTCTTGGTCTTGTCGTTGATGAACTTCGTATAGAGGTTCTTAACAATAATGCCGAGATAGCCCGCAATTGCGGTCAGAATGGTGTAGAGGATAGTGGAACCATAGTTGGTGATGAACTCATTGAGAATACTCATAATCTTACCTCCTGAAAATAATAGTTATCCCGCCACAGTTATTACCGTGGCGGGTTTTTGAATTTAGCCCTTCTTAACGAGAGACAGGTCGCTTCTCTTAACAGGGCTCATAATTGCGCTGGAGCCGTCCGCACTCTTGTTAATAACAACGCGGTCGCTTCCAGAAACAGCCTCATAAACAACCCAATTCTTGGCGAGAACCCAAGAGGGGATGCTTGCACCGGAGTAATACTTCTTGCCCGTAATCTTGACGATATCGCCCTTTTCGATTACAGTGGGAGCGGGAGTGTTCGGCGCAGTGCTGCCGGTCTTCGGGATTTTAATCTTCTGACCGACAGTAATCACATTCGGGTTGGAAATGTTGTTGTAGGCGGCGAGCTTCTGATATGTAGTGCCATACTTCGCCGCAATGCCGGAGAGGGTATCGCCACTCTTAACCACATAGATTTCATCCGTAGTGGTCGGTGTCGTGGGAGTAGTAGCCTTAATCTTGCTCACATCCTTTGCATCGACCCAACCGTAAACACCGGAAATGAAAGCGCCAGCGTCATTCACAGCACGGCAGTGGTACGGGTGCTTCGCTCCTGCGCTTACAGCCGTAATTTTCGCCTTGCTGGCTTTAGCAGCACTGCCGCTTGTCGCGTTTGCGGAAGTGTAGTGATTACCGCCCGCAAAATTAACAATATCGTTTACTGCGAAATCAAGCGCGGGAGTAGCGGGCTTGGGTTCGGGGGTCACGGTCTTCTTCGCGTACTTGTTATAATACTTCTGACCGAACTCCGCACGCCGATTCTGCACCGTAGTTCCCATATCAGCAGGGCGCTCAAACTTCGTCAGAACCGTATTGGACGCCTCAAGGACGGACTTGGCGCTCTTTAATTCACTGAGCACCGTCTTATAAGACTCACTGAGTTCCTTATACAGGAATCCGAGCTGCATCTCAAAATCGCCGATAGACTTTTTGCAAGCCTTGGCATAGTCGAGTAAAGCCTGCTTTCTGGAGTAATAAGTCCACTGAGCAAGACCATAGCCCGCGCTATCGCGGACGAAGTTCGTATAGGTGCCGTTATCCACAGCCGCAGTATAGGTCGCGTCGGTATAACCGAGCTTGGTCTCATAGGAGTTCTGGAGATTGTTGGAGCGCAGCGCCGACTCGGCATAGATATTACCCATCAGACCGGCAACGCCATATTCGTTTCCCAGCTTGTCCAGAAGGTAATCCCACATACGCTTCTCGTCGCTCTCAGAGCCCGTAGACGGGGTTCCGATGACAGGGGTAACAGTAGATGTGGCGTGCGCCAGAGCGAGGTCACGGGCGTTCACAGGGCTCATGATGGCGTTCTTACCATCTTCGCTCTTATTGATAACAACGCGGTCGCCGCTTACATCACAGACAATCCAGTTCTTAGCACGAACCCAAGAGGGGATTGTCTTTCCGGAGTAGTATGTAGTACCGGTGATTTTTACGACATCTCCGTTTTGGAAAGTGGTAGTGGTAGAACCGCCACCGTTATTTCCGCCGCCGGTGTTGTCATCAGAGGTAGCACCAAGGCGCTTGTTTACCTCGGCAGCAATTGCGCCGTGACGGCTATAGAGATAGTCGCCGGGGCAGGACTTATTGGCATAGTCGCGGTGAACGGTCATATTGCAACCATTCAGATGATTCATACGCTCGTTTTTGTTCGTAGACCAAACAAGCTTCTTAATACCGTTACGCTTGCAAATATCGGTAACTAAGTCCAGCATAGCGGCATAGGCTTTAGCATTAACCGCATACGGGTGGGTTGTGTCAGACGCAACTTCAATAGTAATTGCGCGGTGGTCGTTTGCACCGGAAGAGGTACACCAAGAGCGGTCTTTCTCTTCGACATACATACCGATTCTTCCGTCGTAACCAACACCGTAGTTTGAAGAAGCCTGACGGGACTCAGGCGCGAAAATACGCCCAAGTGTCTCAACGCTGCACTGACCCACAACACAGTGGATTGTGATGGTGTCAATTGCGTGATTTCTGTTTCTTGTACGATTGGGTGAAATACAGGTGTAATTCACCAGAGGGCTATTAGTAAACGCCATTATTCGTCATCTCCTTTTCCGTTAGACAGTTCGTCAATCATTTCGGCAGGAAGCTCTGCGTCAACGATTGTTTCAACGTCAATAATTTCAGATTTCTTTCCGGTCAGAGCTGCCATCAGCTTGACCATTGCGTCTTTCAGAGCCATAACAAAATTCCTCCTTGTTTTCGATTGCCTGTTTTGCACTCACAAACAGCAGTTTTATATACAAAAAGGAGCCCGTGCGAACGAGCTCCTTGATGCGTTGATTATTAAGTTATTTCCATCTGTATCGCGGATTTTCCTCTCCAAACAGCCAGTACCTCAGATAATCGTCAAGTACGATTGCGGCAGCAGACAGGAAGAACCAAGCGATTGCGAACGGAAGGCATATTTGACCGAGAATATTAAACGGCATATCGGAGTAATCCCAGATGTTAAGACCGAGCCATAGGTTTAATACACACCCGAAATCAAATTCAACAATCAGAATAATTCCGGTTCCGATGAGCATTTGTTCCCATATCGGCGTTCCCCACGGAAGAAACTCATTGATTGCGCCAATGAGAAGAAAGGCAATTCCGCCGAGAAGAAACATAGTCCAGTGCGTGGGAGAACTCCCTCTGAGACTGCGCCAGATAACCTCAATGCCGATGTACAGAGCGCCGCCAATAGTGAACAGCGTAAATGGCTTTAACCACTTCATGCTTATTCACCGCTTTCCTGCTGGGCGATAAGCGCCTTTAATACATCAGACTGATATTCTTCCGGAATTGCAATTCCGTATGTAACCGTCCCGATAGAAGTGATATCGGTCATAGATTCAACATACGCCCGAAGTGCGTTATAATACGAAACTTGGAATGTCTTAAATGCTGTCGCCGTAGAAACGATTGTGGTGATGTCCTCGGCAGAATAGAATTTGCAGAGTTCTCCGTCTGCGTGATAGGGAATCGCAGTTTCGCCGCTTGACACCATTGCCGAAAGAGTAATGAGGTTAAGCTGGTCTTGAGTCGTGAGCGAAAAATGATAGGTATTTTCGTCGCTCAGTTTTACATCAAAACCGTTGGTAATAACGGAGTTGCAGGCAGCACTCATTTCAGCGATTTTTCTGTTCTTTACATATTCAACGGTTACTTCTTCGTTTTCATCAACGGGCGGCGGTTCGACGGGTTCGGGCTGTTCCGGCTCCACAGTGATTTCCTCTCCGTCACCGATAGCCTTGAGAAGAATGTCGTATTCCTCTTTATCGATTTTGATTACATCCACAGTCTCGTAGGAGATTTCATCGGTCGTGACAGGCGACATCCAGTTGGAACGATAAAAAGCGTCGGCGCATTGAATATACTGTGCTCTGTCTTCCGCACACGCAAGAATAATGCTGTGCTTGTGCTGGAATTCTCTGAAATCATGCTGTGTAGCCACTCCAATAAAATTCGTGCCGCTTATCAGCTTGTAATAGTTCACCGTTCTTACCTCCTTTTAGATACTTATATTTCTTGGTGAGCTTATAGCCACCAAACAGGTCGTTATACAGTTTCATCATGCGCCTCACGGTGCGATAAGACATAGCGACCCTCGAATGCGCAACCCAAGATTGAATCGAATTATATACATCATCCAAGGTCATAGCGCGGTTATCAACGAGTCGTCTGAATTTCTTGAGCTTTCTGCGCATACGGATTGTTCCGGACTTCGCCAAGGTGCGGATGATTTTCCCACTTGGCGTGACCCGATACCGAACTTTCATAAACGTGAAGCCCTTAGTAATTTTTACGATTCTCGTTTTCTTTTCGTTGAACACGAGCCCGAGCTGGTCGCAGACAACACGCATTTCCTGATATAATTCATGAAGAAACTGCTTGTTGTCAGAGAATACAACGCCGTCGTCCATGTAACGAATATAATGTTTAACGCCTCTGCGGTCTTTAATGTAATGGTCTAATTTACCCGGAACCGCCAGAGCCATAATCTGAGAAATCTGACTGCCGAGGCAAATACCTTTGGTCAGATTCTTCTCAAGTAATTTCTCTTGTTCTCTGCGTACAGATGCGCTTTTAATATGTTTAATTGCAGATTTCTGATACGACTTTATAATCGCCATCGTCAAGCCTTTGATGTATTTGTCGTTGAAATTTTCGTTTAATACATCGAGACAGGTCTTATGTGGGATACTGTCAAAGAAACTCTTAAAGTCAAAAGTTAAAACGTAGAAATCGCAACCGTATTCTTTGACTGCCTCTTTGATATGGTGCATCATACGCCCGCGCGTGAATTCTACGCCTTTGTCTTTAAGGCTGGCACCGTTATCGTAAATGAGCGTATCTCTTAATACGGGAACTAAAGCGTGGTCACAGAGAACCCGTTGAACCATTCTGTCCTTAATTGTGATAGGGACAATGATTCGTTTCTTACCTCGTTCATAAAGAACGATTCTCTTGATACTGGTCAGCGGCGGGAGGGTTCCCATAGAAAGAAGCCCTCTCACGCAACTGATTTCAGTGATGGCATTTTGCGTATATATTTGTACGCTGCCTTTCCAACTCACACCTTTACGGCATTTAACAAGCGCCTCGATGAAATGTTGAGTTGTTATTACTCTACAGAAGTCATCGTTTTCTTTGTACTTCTCCAAACGCTTTTGCTCTTTGACCGCCTTATCGCGGGCGATACGAGCTTTAGCTCTTTGGAATTTTGTCATACGATATTACTCCCTTCCGGTCTTCCGTTGATTTTACTCTGTGCAGTCTTATTATTTGCTATTGTTTCTGACTGCCATGATTTCGCAAAATCTCTGCCGTATAATAGCAAACACGGCGAGATTCGCTTACCAAATTAAAGCGTTGTTACATCCTTCCGAAATCGTACAGAATGCTGTCATAGCATATACGCCTTTGTAACAGGCGTATGTTTAATTTACTACGCTTACGCATAGAGGGTTATATTCTCCTTCTCACGCATACTCCGTAAAACGGAATCATTTCACCCTTATGCATGGTTACTGAATGCGTGTGAATCAGGGGCAGACGCCATTCGCATTGCTGGCGTTGTTGTTGTTGCAGTTGCCATTGTTGTTGACATTCCAGAAGTTGGTAGAGTTGCCGACATTGGGCGAGCGCAGCCACCAGTTGTTAGCGGACACGCAGAATATAACCTAAAAAGCGTCGATAAGACGCTACAACCATTTTCAACAACCTTTTTGAAAGATTACTTTAGTCCCTCAAACCTCGATTTGTCCGATTTCTGTAATGCGTGCAGCATTTTGAGTTCCTGAGTGAGCATTTCAGACCACTCATTCATTACCCGTTCGCTGTACTTCATCAGATTGAAATAGAACAGCAGTCCGCGATTCATTTTATTAAGGCAGGAAATCGATTTTGAAATGTATTCCTTGCGCTTAATATATTCTTTCTGGGTTGTGGGGATTTTCCTGTTTGCGAGCATCAGATAGTAGAAGGCATCATTGACGGTATCAATAAGAAGTTTACCGTGGGTGTTGTCATATGCCATACAGGCATTTGCGACTTTCCCATACGTGTACCTATGCAGCTCCGACATATTCTTTAAGAAATTCACGGAGTTAATAACACGCCAATCTAATATGACCATATTACATATTTCACCTTCTCTCCCGATTAGAGTGTCGAGCAGTAACTGCTCTTTCTTGATGAATGATGCCCATTCGACCATTACTTTAGTTTCGTATCGTTGTACATTCCACAGGACAAGTAATGGCTTTTGCAACAGATATAAGGAGCGTACGGAATCATTTACGGTTTTCACCGTGAACTCTTCCTTCTTGTCTGTGTCGGGAATATATCCCGTACCAAGCTCCATTACATCCGAATACACCTTATTCATAATGCCGTCGATTTCGGTGCATAACCATTTTCGGCGGCGTTTTGGCACAGCAATGGTTTTGTTCATGCTGTACCTGTAAAGATTTGCAAGCGTATTTTCATATTCCGTTTTGGAGATATTACGCCTGCTTCGCAAGACGGACATTCATTCAACTCCTTTGTTTGATGACTTCGGCGGGCAAGCCGCCAAGATTTTTTATTACATTAACAGCCTGCCGCCGTTTCAATTTTAGCGGCAGGCTATTAAAATGCGATTTTTAGATAGAGAAGCAGGGGCAGACGCCATACGCATAGCCGGCGCTGTAGCCGGTGCCGCAGTAGCCACTGTTGGTGACAAACCAGAAGTGGGTAGAGCCGCCGACAAAGGGCGAGCGCAGCCACCAGTAGTAAGCGGACACCCATCCACCAGCCGATGTCGCAGTACCGTATACCGTTAATCCAAAACGGTCAATGTCTGTCTTGGTTACGAAGATATAGTTTGTACCGCTGTTATTCGGACGCCAGATGTCACCCTCTTTAACCGTGTATGATGTGATGGTCTGCGGGTCAGAGCTGTCGGTGTAACGCTGTGCGTCGTCGGGGATAATGCGTCCTCTGAACTTAGCTCTCATAATATCCGAGGTGTACCAACTGATGTAATCGCCTTCGCTTGAGAGCGTAGCGTCCGTCGAGTTGTTCATTTCCGTAGTGGAAGCCAGATATACATAGTCCTCTGATACAAGAATTTCTGTAGACTGATTACCTGCGGAAGCACTGATTTTGACCTTTTTCAGCATGGACTGCCATACGGTCGGGAGAGCCTCCTTTAATCGAGTGTTACAGAAAGTACGCATGAGAGAGCCATTCCAGCCGCCTGCGTTTGTGTTCGTCGTGTTCATACAGTGTCCACGGTCAGCAAGCAGGTTGTTCGCAATAAACGACGCATTTGCCTTTTGGCTCGTATTTCCGGCAAGTCTGTAGCGGTCTGCTCCGCAGAATTCCATTCTCAGCGGTTCGTGGCACCATGCCGCAAGTTTACGCGCTACTGCGTCTCCAAGGTCGTCATACCAGATTTTGCACCAGTGAATCATACCTGTACCGTAGTCGTCATATCCACCGTCGCCGCTGAAATACACACCGCCAAGCGACAGCTTGGTGTTCGTGCTTGTGCTTCTGTTTCTGGTGGACTCAACGCGGGTAATTGCGTCGGCGAAGTTGTCACCGTTATGAGACGCATATACATACAGTTTGTTCTCGCCTTTGATATGACGCAAAACAACGATATCGCGATACTTGCCCTTGCCGACATTGATACTTTGGTTGCCCCACTGGACGGTCGGGTATCCGCCGTTGTAACGGATACGGAATCCCTCAGAGCCGTTTTCCTCAAAGCAGGAGAGCAAAGTATTGTTCGTCGCCGTGCCTGTAAACTGCAAGTCAATCGCAAGCGTAAAGGATTTCTCGTTATCGCCGAACAACTGAATGTTTGTAGCTCGCGCAGTTGCGCCATCAAAGTATTCATTTGTGGCAATTACTTCGCTTTCCACATTGCTGAAATTGAAATCGTGACCGAGTGTAATATCCACATAGTCTTTCAGCGTGAAATAGTTAGCCGTTCTTCCGGAAGAAGTTACCGCAAAGATTTCGCCGGGGGTCATATCCTTCAGGTCTTTTGTGGTAGCGGGAAGTTCAGCGCGGCTCCATACAGCATAGACATCAGTGTCACCTGTAATGAATCCGGTGCTCTTGTCCCATCCAGAGAAAACATTGAAGATATATGTTCCTTCCTCAGAATCGTTGGTCGGCGTTTCTCCGTCGTAAACGACTTCGCTGCCGTATTTTGCGGTTTTAGAGCCAAGCGAGAGACCAGCGCGTGAGTACCAAGTTACGGTATAGGTGCGTTCGGTTTTCGTATATACCGCCGTTACCGTTCTCGGGGCGAGCACAACGCTCGTAATGTCATCCCAACCGCTTCCGCTTTGGTATACACCGTCCACTTCTGTACCGAAGGAATAGGTATACTGTGCGTCGCTTTCCAGCGTAGGCTTTTCGATTAAGCCCGTCGCATAGGGGTCGGCAGGGGTGGAGCCTTGGTCAACATACATTTCGTATAAAACCGTGTTTTGGTCATCAGCGTTTACGAATGTCACCAGATGCTGAGGAACAAGGTTCTGCGGGTCATATGTAACTTCGAGGTCTTTCCACGCCGCAGCGTACTTGACGAGTTCCTGATTTCTCACCTGACCGCTGATATAAACCTCGCCTGCAAGATAAGTGTTGTTCATCTTGAGGATAGTATTAAGCAGGGTGGTATCAGAAAGCGTCCAGTCAATGCCAACGAGTCGGAGCGTCTGTAATGTATCGCTTGCGTCAACAACGATGTCATATTCGTCTATGACGGGGGAATTCTCAATCGTTAACGATTCGAGGTTATCATACGAAACCTGTAAGTCCGTTAAATAATTCAAATTCTTCATCGTAAGACTGTTAATCGTATCAGGCAGGTGCGCGATTGCGATTTTGCCGTTAGACGCAAAAAGAACGCCGGTAATCGCTGTACCCTCGGCATAGAACTTAACAAGGTTGCCGCAGCTCGAAAGGTTGACAGAGCCAACGAGGTTCGGGCAGTTGCGAATATCAAGTTCTTCAAGAAGTACGTTGTTACCGATGTTCAGAGTTGTAAGGAAACTATTTGTATAGCCCGTGGTACTGTTACCGATGATAAGCTTCTGCAGCTTGGAAGCCTTACTGAAATCGTTATCATGGATATAGCAGGCTGAAAGGTCATTCAGCGCCTGAATGCGGGAGGCGCAATAAATAAGGATTGCCGTATCGTCCATCGTATCAAGCGGACATTCGATTTCATACTCCTGTCCCGCTTTAGCGCGGATTTGTTGCGTAGTCGGGGAGTTACCGAAGAGCACCGATAAATACATATCGGAATACGGAACAATTTTCAGCGTATAATCAGGTGTTACCGTGACGCCCTGCGGAGTATTACAACGGAACATAATCTGGTCAGACTTGATAGTCGTGGAGAGATACTTTGTTCCCATATATGCCGCTTGGTCACGCTCAAACTGACGGCGCTGATATTTCTTTCTGCCGTTCATCATCTGCGCAAGGAAACGGGTTGTAGGCTCTGGAGTCATACCGCCGTTTAATCCGCCGCCTTGATAGGTACGATAGTATTTGCGCTCAATGTCCAGTCGCCAAACCTCTTCGGGGAACTGTGCCTGCCAGTTGTCAAACTCATTGATGAGGGAAGTGGAACTCCAGCATCCGCTGCTGTCGAGAGTCTGATACATCTTTGCAAGCTCGTCGTACATGAGGTCTCTGATTCGGCACCAGAAAACGCTTTCGGCGGCATTGAAGATATAACCGGACGAAGCGTCGCCGTCGGTCTTATAGTCGATATCTTCCTTGCCGTAAGACATTGTAAGCTCACCGGAGTTATTGATACCGAGCGCCGTATCATTATCGTAATCCCAAAGCTCAAACGCATATTTCCAGTAGTAGGTCTTGTTGCTCTGTACAGAGGTGTCGCTGGTCAGCGTATAATTGTCGCCATCTTTTTCATAGTACATATCCATGAATGTGGATGACGGGTTCGGGACTTTGTGGTACGAACTGATGTCGGCAAAGTGCCAGAAGGTGTTTTTAGCGCGGTTATCAATCATGGTATAACGCTCAGTGAACAGATACCAGTAGAGGGCAGAGTCCTTGATTACCCAACCGTCAAGCTGCGACACAAAGTCAGAGTCGGATGCGGTGATGACCCATTCGTAGAAATCGCGCCAAATCTGTTTGTTGCGAAGTCTCTGAGCCGCCTTAACCTCGTCAGAAGTGCTGACGGTCGCACCGTCCTTTGTTTCGCCGCCCATATCATAACGGAACTCAAAAGAGTCATCCCAGTTGTTATAAAGGGCATCGTACTTTTCGTTTCCGGCTACCCACTGTGCTTTGGTGATGGGATATACCATCTTGCCGTCTGTTCCGGTAACACCGGTCTGGAAAGAAGAGTTCGGGAGTGTGTTATCGCTGACTTCAATAACGAATTCTTTGATGTCATTGACATCGTTTACGCGGGTAGCATCGGTTTTCTTAGAGTCACCGATGTTACCAATCGCATAGAAATGCCAATCGGTATCCGTAAATTCGCGGTGCTGCGAGATATCCGTGTCGTTTTCGCGTACAAAGATAACGCAGTTAACGAACTCCATGCTGTTCTTGCACTTCGGGTCGTTCTGCATAGCCACCGTTTTATACGGGAGATAGTCATTATACCGCTTCTGCAAGAGCGCATTGTTGGCGTTTTCGGAGGAAGCGATGTTGACCTTAATGTTGAACCAGTTGTTGGGGACGGAGTTTCTCGTGAGACTTACTTTACCCGTTCCGTCGCTGAAACGAGTTCCGTCACCGAGAACCAGCTCGGTCACATAAGATGTGTCCAGAGGGATTTTGCTTACAATCTGGTTCTTGCCGTCTGCGCACATGATAATATCGATGTTTCGTCCCGCGTAGCCGTATTCGTTGGATGTAGTACCCTGACCGGCATGATAGCAGTTAATGAACTTCCAGTTGTCGAGAATTGCGTCTCCGCCCTTGTAAATGCACTCGACATTCGTATTTTTTACATAATCCTTCTTGTCATTCGTAAAGTGGGGGCAGTCGATTTTGATAACTCGTAACTGAGGGCACGCCTTTGCGATTGAGTCAGGAGTAAGCGCGTTGTTTTCGTTATAAATCTGGTTTCTGTTATAACGGTCAATCATCGTGTCGGAATCCATTGCATCCGCGATAAAGTTTGCGAGAATGTTTGAATCCGTCAGGGAAGAGCTGTACGCTTTCATTCTGTAGATATAGACATCGCAGTACGTGGAACCGACCGTAATCGGCACGGGAGCATACTGATACAATCTGTGGGTTGCATCGTAGAGCATAGGTCTCAGACCAACACCGTCTTCATAGCTCATAATAAGCGCGGTGGCGTCGGAGTTATCCGTGTTGAGGGTGTTGATATTGAACTCAAACTCAATAATGTCTTCCTCGCTGTAAGGGATATAAAGCTCGCCAATGCTCGACTTGAGATATGCAGCGTGTGTTCCCATTGAAAGTCCGACAGGAGTAGAGTCTGCCATACAGGTCAGGAATGTTGCATCCGCCTTTTTAACATTCGTGGTTTTGAAAATACACTTGAATTCGGCACCGTGGACGCTGGCATCCTGCTCAAACATCTTATAGCTGAATGTTGCGGTCGTACCCGCCTTGACGCAGAAGTACTGATTGCCGTTTTCATCAAGATGATATCCGCCGTTCGACCAGTCGAAGTTGTCGGACACGGACATAGCCACATCCGTATTACTGTCGCTCCATAATCTGTTTGCGCCGCTGTTCGACATACCCGTGGGGTTAAAGTCAAATTCCAGATTGGCGGTGATGGGGGAGACATCAATTCCGAGTTCCTCAATGTCCATAATGATAGTGACGGTTGTGTTGCGGCATGAAATCGTAAGCGTATGGTCTCCGGTGACAGAGGTTTTGTACGCCCATGTGTCTGACGAACCAGACATAACCTGAGTAGAGACAACCGTGTTATCTTCTTTTCGTGTGACTGTCGGAGAGGATGTGTTCGGGTCAAAAACATAGAACGGGATATTCGTCGAGTTGTACTGTTTTGCCTTAACCTTTCCGTAGTGGTCATAACGATAGATACATCCGATTACGGGGGTGGTTGACTCTTTATCGAACCAGATAATGTCTTTATAGATGTGGTCGGTTTCGATATTCATGTTGTTCACGGTCGCCGTAATGTAGCATTCAAGCAGGTGAGCGCCGTGTGTCTGCGCGGGGAGTGAGTAGGACTGTAAAGTACCGGACGCGCTTGTGACAACAGAGTCAAGCTCTACGCCGTCCAGAATAAAGTGAACGGTCTTTGAAATAGAGCCATACGGAGTATAAGTGAAGTTTACGGATTTTCCGATGTCGTATGTGATTTTGTCGCTGAATGCGGAATCAATACGGACATCGACAACCTGAACCGTCCATGTCTTAACGACCATACTACCGCCTTCGTCAACAACAGTGAGCGTAAACTTCTGCGTTCCGATAGTTGCGTAGTCGGTCATATCGAAAGAGTTTTCGCCCTGAATAAGGGAGCCGGTCGAGAGAACGGTGTTGCCCATTTTCCAAGTATAAGTACCGTCAACCTGTTCGCCGTCAGCGTCTGTTGACGAGTAGTTGATTTTGATGATTACCTTGTCAGTAGTTGTAGCAATAACGGGGGACTGCGTAACACGCTCAACCTCAAGGTTTGTAGTGGTTGTCGTGCCGCCGCCACCACCGCCTGCGATTACGAATTGGCTCTTGACTTCCTCTACGCCGTCTTTGCACTCATATAATGTAAAGACGTTGTCTTTTTCCTCGCCGTTAATTTCCTTTTTGCCGTATGTAGCGTAGTATGTGTAACCCTCAACATCGAGATTTCTCACTTCCTGCTGTAAGCTGGTAAGCGTCTGGCTCAGAGATTGAAGGTTGGTAGCGTTGGACTGAATGTCGCTTGCATTCGTTTCAACACTTTCTTTGACTGCGGCAAGGAATGCATCAATCTCGGCTTTGGTATACGAATCTCCGCCGATAACTCTGTACTCGCCGTTGATAAGACGATAGTGGATGTAGGAGCCATTGGACTGATTTGCAATATAGTAATCGGTAAACTCATTGCCGTCAGAAACACTCGGAAGAGTGGCTGCAACATATGCGAGAGAACCGGCAACCATTTTCCAAGCGTTATCAATCCACTTGTAGTAGAGACAGCCAGTGGAAGAGTTCAGGATGTAGTCAACATCCGTTTCGCCGCTTTCGGGAAGTGTTTCAACAACAACCGTAGAAGAAGCGCCGAACGCGTCCCATTGTTTCTCACCGACCGAGTTCGTGATGTACCAGTATTTGTCGTAGCCGTCGCCAGACTCTTTCGGGATAAGATAAAATGTCTGTGATTCACCGGCGGCAGGAAGCTCGTCTACAATCTTAATTGTAAAAGCCTTATAGTCCGCCAGCAAAGCCTGCGCATATGTTTTTGAGAGTTCGACCGCGCCGCGAACTGCGTCGCCGAGCTTTGAATACTTAACTGTATCCGTCAACTTATACGCGTCCGCAATTTCATGTGTTACAGCTAAAAGATTTTCCTGAACAATATCAGCGCGACCCTGTGCATAAGAATAAACATCAACCTTGAGCCCCTGCGGGTCATAAACACTCGGCTGCATTGCCGTATCAGCCTTTTTCAGTGTTTCTTCAAATTGTGAATTGACTTTTGCACGAGTCAAACTACCATCTTTAATGGTCATTTCAGCGAGCTGTCCACTCAATAAGTACTCAGCCATTTCGGCTTCAACGGCTTTTTCAATTTCTTGTGCAATTACTTCATTGCTCGCCAACTCTGTAATTTTTGTTTCGAGTTCATCAACCTGCGTTTGATTTGCTTTCGTTGCAATTGCTGCTGCATTAGCGTTTTCGGCAGCCTTCGCACGAATGATTTCTGTCTGCAATGCAGTTGCATCTGCTTTGCGGTTTACCTGCGCCTGCAAGTCTGCCGTTTTATTTTCAAGGTCAGTTACGCTCTGACCATTCCATGAGGTTACAGCCTCAATTTTCGCAACCAACTGGTTGTAAAGTGATTGCGAAATTTCTGTGCTCTGAGCGTCAGAAACAAGAATATCACTGTCAACCTTTAATGTAAGATAGTTCGTAGTGGCGATGGTTTTGCCGCCGCTGCCATAGAGCATAAGCGTACAAGTACCGGCTCCGATTTCTGCAGGCAGAAATGCGCAGTCATCATCGTCAAGGTACTGATTATATGCTGTACCATTCTGACGGAACTGAGCAAATGCCATTAAGCCATTCCATTCGTCGCCAAGATTGAATTTGAACTTTACAAACTCCTGCGAACCAGATATGATATTGTCAAACGAAGAGGCAATAGAAAGCCTCTGGTTGACAACATTAACATATATACTCATTAAATTTCCTCCATTCTTTCAAGGGTAGTCCTCTTGTAAATAGGACAATTAAATCAAACTGCCACATAAGCACTACCCATCATTAACGGAACAGATTTCACTATTAACCGTAAAGGGTGTACCATGACACTGTTAGGAAGTTCTCTTCCAAACATAAATATTTGTTGTACTTACGCTATCGTCTCCGATATGTTCCCATGTTCCTATTTTAGACATTACAGTCGGTAAAGAACTTGAAGCGGTCATGTATACCGACCCTATCGGATAAATAATGTTTAACAAATTAACATTATCAATCATAACGGGGACATTAAAATTGAAATCATTTTCGCCCCAGTCAAATACTGGGATGCCGCGTGGTACGGTAATGTTTTTAGTAACCGTACTTAGCGGATATTCGGAAGTCCCGTCTACCGCCTGTACCTGAAACTGATATTCTTTTTGATAATTAAACTCATCGTCCAGTGCGAATGTTTCGCTTGATGTATAACTACGAGACCCGAAAACAATTTTTGTTGATTCTACAGTTTTCCATGCGCCATACGACCCACCGGATTCTTTGTATCTATAACGAATGGTTAAAGTATTTGTAGCCGCTCCGAATGAACCTCGATAAAAATCACCCGAAAAGGACATTGTGATATTACTGCCGGTCGGGGTTGGACGTAATAAAACTGGGTTTATAGTTAATTGGATATACGCAACAACAGTCGGTGTTTTGGTAACAGAGGTTGAGTATCCTCGTGAATCCACAGCCTTAAAAACAAAAGATGTCTCGGAGCAATTATTGTAGACCTTTGTGTTGTCGGAAACGGTACTACCATTGATAAACTTTGAAACAATAGATGACGAGTTCTTTGCGGTGGCAGAAATCGTTGCTGTAGCCGTTGATTTGTAGCGTATTAGCTTTGAATTGCTTCCGGTCAACGCCACCGTTGTTGTATTAGTATCAACGACAGTCCCACTGACATCAGGCGCTCCGGTTGCCGTAAGTGTGATTGTACAGGTCGTTGCGTTGCCGAGCACCGATGTACTGCCCGAACTACTGTATGTACGGCAAGTAATTGTACACTTTCCCGTCTTGGCATTGGGTATCTCTGCATAGAACGAGGTCGGGATTCTAAACGCAACGCTTGTATTGCTGAATTTGACCTCAGTAGATTGCGTACCGCCACTGCTGGTGATATACCCACTCAAACTTCCGAATTTATACTGAATTGAATGGTAGTATGATGAATTATACTTTGTAATCGTAATAGTGGAGGTGCTTCCTATATTAGCATCTGTAGCACCAATGCTTGATGCTAATACTTGCGCAGTTGCCTTTACCGATACATTTCCGCTAACAGTATAGGTGTTTCCAGAGGAAAATGTTGAATTGTTTACTGTATGGGTAGAAATAGCATAGTTTGTACTGGGCGTAAATGTGATTTTTAACTTATCGTTATAATAGAGCCTTGCTCCGTTTGATAGGTTTCCAGTACCGGCATATCCGGATGCAGTTCTGTTGACGGTGATATTACTGCCAGTTCCCGCCGATATAGAGAGTGTGTATGTCGCTATGCTTGAAAGATTTATATAAGCATTGGCAAACTCTTGCGACCCATATACATACACCCTTGTCTTAAAGCTTACATACACATTAGATTTTGTTCCGTCGGCATTATGAACAATTTTCAGCGTTCCGGATGTGCTTCCTTTTTTAGCTGGAAACTCGTAGCTATCCCAATAAGTTCTGCCTTTGTGATATACAGTAGTCCCGTTGATACTAACGGTCGTTTCGTCGATTGTATAGTAGTTTACTGCACCACCGGCGGATGTAAGCGTCCATGTTAAGGTTGATGAGTTCGATGCAGCATCCGTAGATTCTGTAATAGTTAATTGCAGATATCGCCCATCGTATTTTGAACTTGTATATGTCCAGCTCATAGCTGCTCCTTTCTTTCTATATTATTAAGTTCCTATATAGAAACAGGCAGTCCGATTAGAGTCGGTTCCGTTTGAGTAATCCTCAAGACGGCTATTCGCCCCAACAATCAGATACTGCCGTGCAGTTAAGTTAATTGCGCTAACACCTTCGTTGTTAGCTGTAAGAATTTCCGTTCCAGAACGTGTGACATACATTCCGGTGTTATCCAAAAGATTTTTGATTTCCTCGCCGCTTTTATAAATGGTAAGACCATCAGCGTTGAAGGTATAGCCCGTGCGAGTCGTAACTTGGTCAACATCTACACTGTATGTTCCATCGGGATTCTGAACGGAGATTTGCTCCACGATAATGTTGATGCCGTCAGCCTTTTGTTCAATGGACGAAATCTGCTTAATGATACTTGCGCTGCCGTCCGGCTGAAGCTGGTCGTCATCCCCATAAATAACATTATCAACAAATGTTTTTATCTTTCCGTCCACGACTGTGAACAGGTCATTGCCGTCCTTATCGAGAATACGAACATTGTGTCCGATAAACATATCGCCGATGATTGTTTCTGCGTTAATGCCATATGCCGACGTTCCGTCGCCAAAAATCAATTCTCCGAGAGCAACCTTACAACTTTCCCACGCATCATCCGTAAAGACAAGGGTTCTGCCGGTTAGTTTAACCTGTCGGGGGTCGAAGGTTCCATTACTGAGTCGCTTTTTGCCTGTATAGCCTGCGCCATCAATTAAGACTTCCTCGCCCTCAGAGGCTAAAACGCTGCTCATGGTCAAATTCCTTGAGGTTTGCAGCGCCTCCTTCATCGAGTCAAATTCACCATTTTTGATAGGGTAGAGAATCTCTTTAATATAGTTCAGCGTATTTGCCGACTTTGAAATATCGCCCAATACATCGTCGAAGAGTGAGCGCGGGTCGAACTTATTAAATCTATTTCCGAATGTCATGCTCAACGCATGGTCGTCATAGTTAATGGTAATGTTAGAGAGAAATAGGAGGGCTATATCATCTGTCTCAAGTTCCACATTGATAAGACAGCCTGTTTCAAGCTGCTCACTCCAATGCTGAAATTCTTTGATGAAGATGAAGTTCTCTGCATCAATGCTGAATTCCTGCGCGGGCTGAGACACTCGCTCTAATCTGGCTTTTGCTCTGTCGTATAAAATTTTCATCTGTGAAAACTTTTCTGAGTATGACATGATGTCTGTAATGGTTACATATTCATCTGTATAACTGCCCTCAAAAATGTAGTGGCTGAGTTCGGAGTACTCATCTTCGGTAAAATATTTCGTAATTGATAAAGACCCTTGCATTTTCTTGATTTTTGTTTTCAGGTCATCAATTTCTTCGTTTACCTTGTCGAGTTCCGTTCCGACATTTTCCTGCTTGCTTTCGCACTGCGCGATTAAATCATCGATATACTCTAAGGTGTCGGCTATTTCAGGATATACTTCAATTGGCGTGCCGCCGTTTTCAACAATTACAGTATTATAGCTGCCAACAAGGGAAGTATCTGATTCTGCCACAACGTTATTTCTGCAGCGAGTATACATTGTGATTTGCATAGCATACTTCTGGAAATCCATCTGTAGCTCATTTGCTTTTTGCAGCTTATCGTAATATTGCAAATTAAGGTCATAATACGAGGTCATTGCGTTTTCAACAGCCTGTTCCCACGCCTTGACTTTCTCTCGCAATGTCTCGCTCATCCAATCCAAATAGAAATCAAAGTTATAAATAACATTTGTCCCTGTCGGATTGATAGCTGCGATAGTTACATTTTCATCTCCCATAACGCTGATTGCGGTATATAGGTCGTCTGCATTTTCTGTAATATCCAGCGAGTTGATTAAATCTTCTTTGGTCAGGTGTATATCGGTTTGACGAACATAATTGGCTTGGTCATATACATTTATGATGCGGTTAATAATGTCGAAAACGAAGATACATTCATAAGCATCCTGAACATTATCCATAAGAAAACCTAAGCAGTTGAGAGATGTATCTACACCTTCAAATGTTCTATAACGCTTTGCAACAGCGTCATCGACATATCCGATTGTCCACAGAGGAAGCACCTCGACGATGGTTTCGATGATTCCCTTGTTCGTCCCAGTTTCATCAGAGGTGAACCTATATGTCCCGTCCTCGATATATGGAATCATTTTTTGCTGGATTTCAACATCGATAGACTGAGCGCTGACATCCTTATAATGCACGCTCTCTGAGTACCCATCTTCGATGTTCGTAATCATAAAATAACCGATGTCGTCCACAAAAATCAGTCTGCGGTTTTGCACGGCACGGTACAGAGCGTAGGTATGCGCATTATCTTCTGCGTCTTCTCTGCGAATCTTATTGATTCTAAAATTGAGTTCGCTGATAGAGTTGAAATTGAATACAATTTCTTCAGCCTCGTGGTCTGTTAAAATGCCAACCGTATTAGTAAGCAGTCCATCCTTATAAACACTTCCCGGACTGCATAAGGTCAGTTTAGGGACTTCGAGGCGGTTGAGCGTACTGTATCGAACAATCATTACAACGACCTCCTGTTTTGAAATTCGATTTTCATAGAATCGACATTACCCATTACTGTAAGTTTATTTTCACCATCAAGCAGCCTGATGAAGTTCTGCTTTGCGAACTTTTCATAATACTGACCGCTGACATAGTTCAGCTCGCCCTTCATAACGATAGTTGCATACGGGGATAATCCCACAAATTTAGTAAGGCGTGTACTATCGTCAGAATTGTTCGAGATGATGATATCTCCGCCAACGCCCCCCATGTTAATGGTGACTTTCGGATATACATAGTCATCGATATCTGAGTCAACGGTAACGCTAATTACAGAACTAATATCTTCGTAGGCGTTGCCGACGGAATAGGACTTTTCAATTGCATCCTGCCAAAACATATTACTGTCTGCTTCAAGCGTAGCTTTATACCCGACGATTCCACCGTTATATTCAAGTTTCTCCGGATTTACAAATCGGCAATTTAAGTAGTTGCGTTTGCGGACGCCATCGATGTATTCAAAAGTTTCTCCGTATAAATCGTCAGCTATATCAAAATATAATTTGCAGTACTCTCGCTTGTTAAACAACCATTTTTCAATTGCTCGACGCTCTGACAGTTCCAGCAATCGCTCGTTATCTGTAACAAATTCGATATCGAATGAGAGCATTGCCCCAGAGTAGTCATCGTCCATAAGATATTGGCGTTTCGCTTTCTTGCTGAAAAGAGAAATGCTTTCCTTAGCGCCGCCAAGCTGAAGCATTCTTTCTGTTCCAATCGTAGCGATAATTAAGCCATACTGCCTTGACATTTTTCCCGCATACTCAAAATGAGAACCATAAATATCAGCCATCTCATCACGCTCCTTTCTGTGTTAATTTTCTGAAATAAATATTGTTACATCCTTTACCGCAAAGGGTGGGGTAGAAGTGTGTAAATAGAATCGGGCTCCCCTATAATCGGGGAGCCACGATTATTACTTATTAAGCTTGTTGAATTCCTTTAGCATGGTTTCAACAGCCGAACGCTGTTCCCTGCGAATCGCAGATACCGTTTGCTGGTCGGCGTTGCCACGAACGATAATATCGCCCATATTGATTTCGTTTTGACGAATAACAGGTTGAATAGTATCGAACAAGCCTCCACCAAGAGCGCTGCGGATAATCTTCTTTAGAATTTCTCCGCCGCCATTTGCAAACTCATAGAGAAAATCGCTTGCCTTGGCATTGAGTACCTTTTCTCCTCCGGTGAAGAGTTTATACCTCACACCATCCTTAGATTCAAAGGTCGTTTCTGTACCAAGTTCATCGATTGAATGGAGTCCCGCCGTTGCCTTCTTGGTTCCGGTGGCGTATCCAACGATATCAGATTTGTTAATCCATCCGGTGTATACGCCGTTTCTTCCGATAAGAACTTCGTTCCCACTTGTTTGATAAACGGTGTATGTCCCGCCCGGTACGAAAGATGCCATACGAACGCCACGGCTCTTTGAACTGAAGTGCGTCGCGGTCTTTTTAACCGTAATCGAAGAGCCTTTAGATAATGACGGTGCATTGCTCTGTGAGGTTGACGGCTTAGAGGAAGAAGAATTGGAGGGCGGTTTCTGATTTTGGTTTGAAGGATTTGTACCAGACACCGTTGAGGTATCCCACCCGGTATTAGGCTTATATCCCGTCGCATTTGTCAGTTTGACACCCTCATAGTCCTTACCGTAGAGTTCCTTATATTCAAGAAGTGCCTTATAAGCTTCCTCGTAAATATCTTTAACATCGTCGTCATTGCCGGTGCCGTACTTACGGTTGTATTCAAGCATTTGCTGATACAGATTTCCCGTGTTTTCCTGAATTGCAAGGAGGGCTTTGTTGAACATCAACTCTGGATTGTTCAACTCTGCATCAAGCGCATCAATCTGCTTTTGGAGCTGCTCTTCCTGTGCATTATAGGAATCCTCTAATGCGTCAAGAGCAAGGTCGAGAGCGTGCTGTTTTTCAAAATCATCCAGCTCACCCTGCGCGTCAGCAAGGTCTTTCTGTAATTCTGCTTTACGCTTTTGTGCCCACGCGGAATCATCAAATTTTAATTGTGCCAACTGCGCCTGAATATCAGAAACACTCTTTCGCTTTTCTGACTGTTCTTTGAGATACTCTTCTTCGTCATACTGGTCTTGGAGCATCTCTTTCTGCTTATCATAGAACTCCTTAAGATAATCAAGCTTTTTATCGATAGCATCTTTTTGATTTTCGATATCCTGCTTAATCATGTCCTTCTGATAATCGACAAGCTCTTCTAAGGCATCTTTGGCGTTATCCTTGATATCGTCCTCGATGTCTTTGATTGCGTCCTTGTATGATGCCCACTTATCTTGCAGGGACTGAATATAGTCGTCTGTGTCGTCTAACCCTTGGGCGCGAGCAGCTTTAATTTCCTTTTCAACGGCATCGATAAGCGTTTTATACATGGAGATGATTTTCTTACTCTCGCCGTCGTAATTCTTACGCATAGAGATTTCGTGCTCAACATCGTTCAGATAGTCCTTAAACAAGTCCTGAAGACCCTTATAGACTTCTTCTTGATATTTATAGAAATCATCGAGAGTAATAATATTCTCTTTGTATGCCTGTTGATAAGCGCTATTCAGCCAATTCAGATAGTCCTCGACATTTTCGGCATCCATATCAAGCAGATGATTATGCAGCTTATATTGCTTTTCAAACCAGCTTTCCTCATCTTTTTTGCTTGAACTTTTGGAACCAGAACCGGAGCCAGACTTAGAGCCTGAACTTGCCTTTTTGTTGCTTGTGGAAAACTTATTAAGGCTTGTATTCCGAAGCGCCTTTAGTGCCGCTATCTGACCATCAATTTGAGAAATTGCCTGAGTATAGTTGGAGATATCCAGCTCAAGGTCTGAGATGAAGTCTTCGAGAGCAATCGTCTTTGATTCGTAAGAATATGAGGTTCCCTTGAAACTTCCGCTTGAAACGGTTATATTACCCTTACTACCAGAAGAGCCGCCAGCTCCTCCGCCATTTACGCTACTCGAGCCCTGTACCTTACCGCTTCCGATACCCGCAATTGCCAATGCTGCCTGATGTGCCTGTTCAGCAACTGAAGCAATTGACAATTTTGAGTTCTGCATATTTTTATAGATTGACTGCGCAGCATCATAAGCAGCCTGATTAAAGTTGCCCTGAACATCTGTGCATACTTCTGCAGCAACGCGATTGAACTCTTCGGAGTTTTGCGCCATCGCGGCACACGCTAATTGATACGCCGTTGCCTCATCAATGCCAGCTGCAATCAGTGCCTGAGCTACAGCATTACCGGCGTTAACCCTGTATTCTGCAACTTCTTTAGAAATTTGTCCTTCACCAGTACCCACACTCTTTGCAAGTTCAAGCTGCGCTTTGGAAAATTCCATTTTTGCAGTGAGGACAGATTTATCCGCTTCAAGCTCTGCAACTTTGGCATCAATTTGAGCTTTAAGCTCGGCTTCCTTGCCGGAGATGAAGGCGTTAACAACGCCCTCGTTGAGAGTGATTTGACCGTCTGCGGCAACTGTAGCATTGTTCAAAATCTCCGGATATACCTTTGCAAACTCTAAAGCCTTTTCAAGCGAAATCGTAAAGCCATTTGCAACGGTTTCCTGAAGGTCTGCAACGGTCGTAAGTGCATTAGATACGGACGTAATCGCATTTGCAATGTTAGTGAAGTTGTTAAGCGCTGCCGAATACGCATCAAGGGAGGTAGCAATTTCGCCGTACAGCGTTTTGTAAATACCAAGCTTTGCTTGATTAGCTTCAATTGCAGCCGCGTTCTCATTCATCGCAGAAGTATTTGCCTCTACAGCAGCAGTGTACTCTGACTGCCTGTAGGCTCCGGGTTCTATTGCACCGACATAATCATCTGCATAAACTTTTGCATTCTGCAGAGCTTCATTTTGCTCTTCAAGGGCTGCCTTTTCGTTTTCAAGTTCAGTAATACTCGCCTCTATAGCGCGAATATTTTCCTCCATTTTAGCGTTGGCGTATTCTTTCCATGCTTCTGTATTGAGTTTAACAACGCCATTTTCTTCGTAAAGGTAGTCCAAATAGTCTGATGTTGAGTCTGCTAATGCTTTGATTGTATCAGCCGACAGCCCACCTGAAGCCATTTCTTCTTCTGCGGTGGTTAAAATGCTATATGCGTCTTTTAGGCTTGTCAGTGATTTTGATAAATCAGACAATGAGTCGTTTGACTTATTCGCCTCTTCTCGGCTTTCTTCAAGCTTTTTAATCCAGTCATCAAGTGTCCAAGATGCAGTGTCATTATTTAAGGAGATTTCATATACTAACGAGAAATCGTCGCTATTGAGGGAATTAAGCCAATCCTTGTTCTTATCCCCGACCTTTTTCAATAATTCGTCATATTGACCCTCGATGTCGTTCTCGTCAAAGCCGAGAGCTAAATATATTTTCTTTTGTGTGTCTTCGTCGAATTGGTCAATGACGCTTTTAGCGTTTTTAATTCCGTTAATATACTCTTCGATAGTACAGTCGCCGCCATCATACTTTGCCTTCAAATCAAAAGTTGCTGTCAAAGTATTTGCGTCAGCCGCACTTAGTTTCCCAAATGACCCAAGAAGGTTATTGAGGTAATTGTATAAGTCGTTTAATGAATCAAATTGAGAATAGAAATCTGCATCAAAACCAGATACAATATTACTTACAAGATTTTGAACAGCGGGCGAAATATTAGAATACGACCCCAAAAATGCGTTGCTGATATAAGCGCTAACGATGGATTGCATATTCTGCGCCGCAGTAGCCATTTCTGTATCAAAATTGCCAACGATACCAGATACGACTTCTTTATTTTCGCGCACAGCCCGAGCAATAAATTCACGACCTGTTTCACCGCCAAGTCCAAGAAATCCGCCTGTTTGTTGTTCTAACCCAGCATCTTTTAATGCTTGAACGATTTGCACCATATTCGATGTGCCAGTTCGTGCATATTCATCAATTGCCGCTTCAATATCTGTGGCGGATAAAATCTTTTTCAGCGCATCATTTGCTTTTGTTGTGTACTCATTGCCCTTGAAATTGGACTCATCAAAATCCTTTTTCTTATCTTTGAAATCATCGAATAATTCAAGAGCTTCCCCAAGAACTTTGTTGTTCTGAGCTTTTACAAGGTTATTATAAGCCTGTGTAAGTTCTTCAACATTGCCCTTACATGATAAAATAGCTACACCTTCCTCATTATAGCCTTTTATCATAGTCGGGAACATATCGGCAATCTGACCGACTATATCTTTATACTCTTCATACTGCTCGGCAGAGAGTGAAATACAGTTCCCAAAAGCATCGACACCCTGCGATAATTCTGCATACCTATCGGATATCTTATCCAGTGTTTCTTTTGAAGATACCATTTCAGACTGCTGTTCTCTATATGCCTCTGCCGTATCAATTGCGGCTTGACGTGCTTCGTCAGTTTTTTGGCTATATAAAGATAACCCGCCGACAAGCGCAGTAAGAGCAGCGAGAACAAGACCGATTACAGGAATTGACGCCTGCATTGCAGCGCTGGCTGACACAGTTCCGGCGGCATAAGCTTTCCATGCCGTAACAGCGGTGGGCAAGATGTTGATAACATTCGTTATTCCGCTCTTTAAGCTTCCGAAAAATGAAATTATCTTTTTGACTGCCGCGACAGCAAGCATTTGAACTTTACAAGCAATAAGTCCGCCTTTTGTAATTAAAAGAGCAGAAGTAACGGCAAGCAGTATTGTCTTTAATCCGCCGAGCGCTGTGATAACTTTCGATACTCCATTTAAGAAGTCGAGAATTCCGGTTCCTGCATCAATGAATACTTTTACTAAATCGCTACTAATCACATTATTAGACAGCGTTTCAAAGCTTGCCTTCATGATGTTGATTCTGCCCTGAATAGACTCTAAAACTTTCTCGTTTTCTTTTAGAGCAGAGCCAGCAGAGTCGGCAGATGTTTTGAGAGCATTTTCTGCAACTGAGAAATTATCGAGCAACGCGGCGACAACGTTTGAATTTCGCTTACCGCCAACCATTTCGAGGATATTTGCCTGCGTTAAGTCGGTTAATTCTCCCCAAACCTCAGAAAGTTCTTTGAGTATCTGATAGGTTGATTTGAATGTATCTTCGTCGATTTGAATATCAACTTTATTATTGGTAAGGGCTAAGATATCCTTACGAAGCTCAGACACACTGGTTGCCATTCCGTCTGTTGCTTCTCCGGCTTCTTCGGCTTCTGTTTTAGCGGCACGCAGATACATAGATACGGTTTTGAGTGTTGTACCAACTTTTTCAGGGTCTTGGACAATTGTGTTTGCAGCCGTAGCGAGTGCAATTGTTTCGTCGAGCGAGTTATTAGCCGCGTGCATAGCAGCGGCAGAACGAAGAAGCGATTCGCCGACGCCTTCGGATGATATCGCATAATTGTTACCGACTTCGTTGAATTTGTCAACAATAGTCATTGCATCATCAGCAGCAATATCGAAAGCCTGCATAGTTGCAATAATGCTTTCCGATGCTTCGCTGATATCCTTAATGCCGTCACCAACGTTTTTATAGACAATCGCAGTATCGGCAAGCTTTTCAGCCTCTTCAATACTGAATCCAAGTCTTGCAAAATCGGCTGTGGCAGTTACCGTATCGGACAATGCGGCACCAAGTTGTTTCGCTCTTGATGCGGCATTAACAAGGAATTTTTCGTAAGTGGCATCCGTCTCGTCTGTAACCTTTTTAAGTTCGGTCATTGCCGTATCAAGTTCGATTACAGCGGAAACCATTTGCTTAACGCTACGGAATGCCGCCATAATTACTCTTGTAATGCTAAACCATGTTCCGAACTTACTTGATAAGCTCCCGATTCTCTCAGAGAACGTTTGAGTATTCTCTCCGGCAGCGCGGATAGCAGCGGATGACTGCACGGTGGTTGATTTGATTTCGCTAAATTGTTTATTGAATTCACGCGCCGACATCTCTCCGTTTTGTAACTCTCTCGAAAGTTTTTCAAGAGCATCAGCCTGCTGCGAATAGATTTGATAGTCCTTGCTTGAATTACCATTCTTTGCGGCAGTCCACTTTTCTGTGTTGCTACGAACTGCAGCAAGCAATGTGTTAACTTTATTTAATGCTGCGTTATATTGTTCTGAACCTTTTGTTAGTTTGACTTCCTCAAAGGTCGCCCCCGCTACTTCTGCGCGGAACGCAGCCATAGCAGTCCTTGCTCCCCCAATAGCCGTGCTACCATCAAGTCCGACTTGTTTAAGGGCTTCGCTGAGTGAAATTGACCCGGAAGAGGCTAATTGTAATGCGTCGGTGAATAAGCGAACTTGTTCCTGTAAAACTGCATAAGAGCTAAGATTGGCGGCGTTGGCGTTAGAGTTCAGCAAATTCTGCATCTGAGCAATAACAGAGTACATTTGGCTCATATTGATAGTTCCGGATGAGCCTGTCTGTTCCATCTCAACTCTGAATGCTGCAAGAGCTGTCTTAGCGTTCTCAATAGCCGTGCTACCATCAAGTCCGACTTGTTTAAGGGCTGCATCAATAGAAATTGCTTTATCCTCGGCAATTTCCAATGCGCTTCCGAATAAATCAGCTTGCTTGACTAACTCAGAATATGTGGAAGCGACCTGAGCATTCTGATTGGTACGCATTGCCGCAAGTAATTCGCGATATGTATTAAGAACCTGCCTCAGAGAGGTTTCATGTTCCTTTTCTGCATTTGCAGCCTTTTTGGATGCTGCAGCCTGTGTGTCCGCAGCTCTACGAGCTTCATTTGCAATATCGGCAATTTCCGCAGTAGTTTTCCGACGTGTACTACCCGAAGAGGTATTTGTGCTGGCAGAACCTAACTGCTTGTTGATTGCCGTGATTTGATTTCGTAAACTTTCAACCGCCTTTTGGTCAATATCAAATGCGACTTTTATTTTAGGCGGAGTTTTGTTGAGGTCAGATACCAGATTACTGATATCTTTTTTCATCTGTTCGTAACTAAGACCAACATCAACCCCTACTGACAATAAAAAATCAGCCATCTATTTCTCACCTTCCTTTTATAAAAGAAAGGATTGGCTCAATGCCAATCCTTAATAGTTCGCTGTGTCAGTAGGGTTGCCGTTCTGACACTAAGCTTATTTGTAAGTATCATCGACCTCGATGTTCGTTACACCATAATCCGAAGCGTAGTTTCCCATGTAATCACGAATCGCGTTCTCGATGAAATGAGCACCAGAACGGTGCTGGAGGCTGGGAATGTTAAACGGAGAATGATGAAGCCATATACCATAGACGACATGACCTGCATCATACCCGCTATTGAGCAACGCGGCAATATTATCAATGCCGTCGTATTCATCAGTGCAAAGCGAATCACGGCGTAAGTCATTCTCAAACCATACCGGGATTTGATATTTGTGTTTGCCGACCTTGTACGGGGTACCGTGGTCGAGCTGCGACAACGCCTCAACAGCAGTTGCGCCAAGTTTCCCGTCTGCAAATCCAGAAGTCGCCTCAAGGCTTCTGATTTCATTTTGCAGAACCTCAATAAACTTAGCAGCTGCAAGCGGCGGGGGTGGCGGCGCCCCGGCGGTAGCGGTTTTACCTCCACCGCCTGTCAAGGCATATTCGTCCGTCTTAGCTTCTATTTGTTTTTGAAACTTTGATGTATTTGTTACCTTAACTGCTTTCTCCATAATGGATTTCATGTCGATGTTTGACATTATTTATCGCCACCTTTGGGCGCTGCCTTCTTCTTTGATTTCGTCTGAGATACATAAGCCTTCACAAGCTTATCCTCGTCGAGCTTGCCGCCAGTGATTGCACCGATGAGTTTAACTACATCATCGGAATTTACATTAGAAAATGTGGAAGACAGTTTTTCCTGAAGAGCATTAAAGCTGGTGTAAAGCTCATTCATCTGCTTGTGAACCATCTCGATATTCGCCTGAGCAAGATTTTTGAGCTTATCGTTGATTGCCTGACACATTTCGTTAAACTGCTGTCCGTTGACATGGGGGAGAACGCTTTCGATAATATCAGAGCAATAAATCAGGTTGTATTTATGTTCCGAATTATCGGGCAGGGAAAGATTCGTGTACATATCAACAATGCAGCACTTAATAAAGAAATCCTTGACCTCGGGGATGTACGAGGCATCATCAGTCGTAAAACAACCTTTGACAACCGTATTTACAAAGGTCATTACCTCTTTAAGTGTAAGCGTCTTTTTAATGACAAGCTCAGCGCCATGCCACTGTAAATTTTCTGTCGGTGTATAGTTTTCTGCAACAATCTTGTCGAATGTGTTGATTGAAATCTTTTTTGTTTTTGCCATTGTAAAACTCCTTTCATCCTTTGCGAGCTTTGAATTTTGAGCAAACGCAATCCTTAATCTCATCCTGAATACGACCTTCTTTTGCTTGCCGTAAAATACTACAATTTCGTGCGTACCTTGTACACCCGACGCATCTGGAGACGAAAGCCTCCATTTGAGGCGCGTCATCGAAAACGCCTATATAGTCAACTGGATGAATGATTATTTCCATTCGAGGATTTGTTTGGTCGTAATATATTGCTTGTACGCGCTCGCAGGTGACATTATCGTCCAGCCATATAAGTTGTGTGTCGGTTATTGCGTCAAGCATTACTTTGAAATAGTTATTTCCGTCCAAATTTGTTGCTGGGAAATAAAAAATCGTATCAACATAAAAATGTTGTGTCTTATTCGGTGTTAAAGACCACCCCTGTTTTTTTACTTCTTGCCGTACATATTCAGCAAATTCCGTTCTGTATTTAGTTGCCTCTGGCGTTTTATAGGACATTGCCATCGGTCTCCCGTTTTTCATAATTGCCCGATAAGCCAGATAATGATTTACTGATGGGGGAATAGGGGAGGTGAGTCGTAATTCTGTTATTTTTACCACCTCGTTTATGATAAAAAGGCTGCACCTCATAGATGCAGCCTTCTGTTTTATACCATCGCAGTTTCTTCCGCTTCGTCATCAAAATCGTCTGCGAACCAATCATCCTCGTTATCATATTCATCGAGGTCACTAAAATCGGTTACAGTCGGTTCGGCAACAACTGCGTCTTTATCCGCAACTTCATTCTTTGCGGGGATTCCCGCACGAGACGCTTCGATTTGGGCAAGGTAGCTTGCTCCGCACTCGGGGGAACAAGCTACATCTTGCCAGCGAAAGACTCCTGCGACGCGGCGCACGGTATGACAATACTCGTATTCCTTACCGCACACTCTACATTTCTTAATCGCAGTCGCCATAATAATTCTCCTAATGATTAGTCAGCGTCAGCAGTGTTGGCACCGAAAATGGTATAAGTCCAAAGCTGACCGCCAGCACCGCAAGCACCGGCGAGAGCCTCTGCCTCGAACGCGTGAACTGTCTGGTTGTCGCCCATCTCGAATGAGAACTCACCAGAGAAGTCAGCCTTCGGAATGAAGAACTGAATACGGTACACATTAGCGCACTTATCCTCGCCAAGAGCGTCAATATAAAGAGCGCACTTGCCAGAATAGTTGTCGCTTTCGTTTTCGAGAACATCGGCAGTGATTTTGCGCTTGTAGTAAACAACAACCTCAGAACCATCGGCGACATCGGTGTGGAAACCAAGAGCCTTGGTAGAGGGGTCATATGTAAACTTACCAGCAGCGACAGCGGCAGCCTGTTCAAGCTCGGCACCGAGCGTACCGTCAGCATTGCGAACATACAGCGCCTCAATTTCCGCACCGGTCGTTCCAACAGCCTTCCACTGGGTATTCGCAGCCGAAGACTTCACGGTGAGATAGTCAGTCCAAAGCACTTCCGTAGCCTTGTTCTCGAATTTACCGCCAGTCTGCATTTCGAGCAGACCGCCAGACACAAGACCGTTAGTACCGCTAACGGTCACAGCCTTGTTGCGCTTTAACGTAGCAAGCTTACGACCAGCCTTACCGGTGATTTCGGTAGATTCCTGAGACTGAGCAAGAGATGCGGTCTGGAGCTCATCAAGAGTAAACTTGTAGTTGCCAGTGACAATATCAAACGCAGTGATGGTCTCAAGACTGGTGATAGTAATATCATTGATATTCATAGACACTTTCCTCCTAATTGATTATTTGTGAGTGAGCCAGTTCAAATCATCTTGGCTCAAATCTTTGGCGTTTACCGTACCGGCATATACGCCATACATTCTGTTGTCATAATCGACTTTCTTAATAACCTGTCGAACACTTTCGTTAAATTGATAAATTGAGAGTTCTCTTGTCCCCTCAAAATCGTATTTGTATTGTTCGGTATTAACCATAGCAATTATGAGAGACTCAAGCTGCGACGCTTCTTTGCGATTTCGGTGACGCTTCATTTTGTCGCGTGCTCGCTTGAGCATATATTCTTTCGCCTCTATATTGGCAGGCTTTCTTCGGTTCTTTTCGAGGTGGTGTATTTTCCGAAGGACTCCAGCGATTTGACCGTGAATTGCACGGTCAATTGTGATATCATGCTCCTCATCAAGCAAAACGATATTACCGTTCTGCTCGTTAACAGCCATCTTGAATTTGGATAGGTCTAAATCGCCAAAAACGAGACTTGTATTTTGAGATTTCAACCCGGCAAACATTAGCAAGAATAGCTCATATTCATTTATCGATGTGAAGTCGATGCCCGCATCCTCCAGTTGAACCATTAAGTCCACTGGCATTGCCGTCAGGATGGAGACAAGACCGTAATAGCCATCCTCGTCGTCAAGGATTTGCCCGACGCTCGGGATGACAATACTGATAGAGTCGTTGATTGGGTACTGCTTTTTATAGAGGAGATTTTGGGTGGGCATTACCCATCCTTACGATTGGACGGAGTCTTTTTCTTGGGGTCGTACTGCCTGTTGAAATCAACGGCATAGAATGTCATGCACTTCCCCTGATAGTCTGTCATTGGCGCGAAACGCTTTACTGAATAAAGGTTTAACTCACCAAGACCATATTCTCGACTTCCGTTAATCGCTTTACAGATTTCCGAGCATAGCTTGTCTGTACGAACACCACCTTCAGGCAAACGAAGTAAGCTCTTATGTGTAAACACCCACACATACAGCGTGGGTAAAAGGTATGTTTTATTTGCGGATTTCTGGATATCTACATCGAAACAGATATATGTATCGCCGTGCTCAACAGTTTCAGGAACATACTCGCACGGATATACGAGGTTATAAGCAAGACTCTCCGGACTCTTGAATTTCATGTCTGGGTCGAGTAGCCGGACGATAGCATCGTTCGTCAGTAAATCTTCCATGAGTTTATTCTTGTAATCATAGAATTCATCAAGTTGCACTTATAACCACACCTTCTTTCCGCTGGTATCTGTTTTTGAATCATCAGATGAACCTGTCCCGTCATTGCCGGTTGAGGAATCGTCTTTTGGGAAATGCTTGTAATAATCGGCGATTCCAAGTTCCATATTATCGTCGTCTGTGGAGACAACTTCCTGCAAAACAAAACTGTAAATGCCGTTACCCTGATACGACTTGCCGACCTTTAACGGCTTGGTCAAAAGGTATGCAAGTTTATCATTTGCATCCGGGTCATCGATTAAGAAGCGATTTTCTCTGCCAAATTTTACAGTATGTTCGTTCTTGGCGATTGTCATAGAAATACGAGAGTCGCCGCGTGTAACAATGAAGTTTCTGTCCTCGTATTCACCTGTAAGATACTTGGTACCATCTTCAATAACACACCACTGTTCTCTGATGATATCTTCGTCATCCACCCACTTGAGTAAATGGTTGCATTGAAGCAGCTTGGTACGGGTATACACTTCATTATTCGCGTCCTTCTCGACAACGAGCCAATAGTTTTCTTCCCATTCAACAAGGGAACCACATCTGATGTCATCGCCCGGAAACGATAGCATCTTTTTCTCATTCAGATTGTCCGAATTGATAATTGCTACCTCTTGAGGCACACCATCGATATTTACCTGATGATAAGACAGACTGTCTCGAAGATTTGATTCTAAAAAATGAAGTTCTCTTCGGAAGACAGTTTTGCGCTTGGTGTCTCCGCGAGCCTCGATACGGGCTTTATATGTATCCCAAACACTCACATAGACACCTCCTCGATATACCGGGACTTTAATTTGTTGCAGATAGAAATTGCCCGAAATACTTCGCGTTTTACTTCATAAACTGAGCAATCGGGAGTATCAATTAAATACTGCAAAATAGAGAGAAGCGTTAAATACAATGAATCGTCCTTAATCGCTTCAATGAACTCTTTGCATCCAAGAAGTTCAATCTGAAGGCTGCGCATATATGTTGAGAGAGACTCTTCTCCATTTTCTTTCATAGGGAGAACCTTAAAAAAGCAGTTTACAAGGTTCTTGAAATAGCTGTGGAGAAATCTCGCATCAATTTTGCAACCGGCTGCTGTTTCCATCATCATAAATGAAGGTCACTCAGCTTTCCGTTGTTGTAAGAGTACTCTCTGATAGCCTGCGTATAGTCTCTCTGAGCTTTTTTATAAGCCTCACCGACTCGATGCAAAAGTTCGGCGGGAGAATAAGTGGTAAAGTCTCTTGTGTTTAATGTATTCTCGAGCAGTTCCTGCTTGTATACATATGGTTTTAGCCACTGAACCACCATTCCTTCAGAAATAATGTCAATAAGCTCATCCGCATCTGTTTCGGGAATATCAACAGCAAATTCTCTTGATTCATCATCTGCATTTGAACTTAAGTCATATTTACAATTCTTTTTGAAGGCAGCTACAGCTCGCTTCATATATCCGTCAACAATTACATTTCTGTCTTCGTCCGGCAGTGAAATGAAATCGTATTCTGAAATTTTAGACAGGAACGCACCCAAGAATGAGTCGTAGGGGATGCTCATATAGCGCCTCCTTACTTCTCAATCAACTCAGTATCAAGAGCTTCTTCAAGAGCCATGATAGACTTGCGAGAATCGATTTCTCCATCAGCAATTAACTTACGGGCACGATACGCGACAGATTTCTTTAACCCATCCGACATAGTCGCAGCCAGCTTCTTGATTTCCGCAGGTGTCATGCTAAAGATGGAATCAAAATCATCGATATGTAAAGAGTTCTTATAGAACTGACGAACGCCGAGGTAATCGATAACCCATTCCTCATCTTCGTCGAACATAAACCAGTTGTTTTCAAACATCTTTTTGCATGAACTTTTTGCGTTGCGAAGTTCTCGAAGTTCCATTTCCTGCTCATCGCCGAACGCTCCCCAAGAGAACTTTTCGCCTGTACGGGGACTTTTATAGATTAACCTTCCCTGAAATCCATTACGGACTGTGATATACTGAGTGGGGTCAATCTCCTTGGGGACGATAGGCGTTTCCTTTTCCTGTGCAACAGTGGGAGCAGTCTTGTTTTCATTAGTTGCCGAGGTTGTTTTTGTTCTTGTATTTGCCATAACTCATATCCTTTCATTCAAAATGCGAGGGCTCTATGAGCCCTCGCAAGAGTGGTTTACAGATTAGACCATTTCATAACGTCCAATACCAGCGTTGCCACCGGCAAGAACGATACCCATGCCGTATTTCTCACCGTAGAAATACTCCTGAGTGAAGTCGGCATTCGTGGTCGGGTCGCCCATGAGAACAATCGGATTGCCCTCGTAAACAACCTTAATAGGCTTGTCGTCACCGGCGATAATGGTGAGGACATCGTCCTTCAGGACAAAATCGGTAGAGCCGACCTTATGACGCTGCGGGGTTACAACAACGGGAGTTCCGTAGAACTTACCAGCGTAACCGAGGTTGTAAAGGTCAGACTTGAAGCCTTCGCCCTGAATAGAGGGGATGAGGTTACGGATAGCCTTCTTAGTGCCAACGATTGTGGCAGGCTTGCCGCCCGCAGCAGCCTCAACATGGGCGATGAGGTCTAAGAGGTCTTCCTCATCATAAGAACCTGCGGTGGGGAAGTATGTAACACCGCCAAGGTCTGCGGCGGTAGCACCGCTCCAGAGACCGTAAACGTCGTTGAGCAGCTTCTGGCGGAAAGATTCTGCAACCTTGTTGATAAAGTCGTTGAAGTCAACGCGACCGGAGAGAACGCGATTGAGTTCCTCATAGATTCTCACAGCCTTGAGGGAAGTGGGAATAGAGGTCTCCTTCGCTCCGCCGAGGCGCTGACGACGAATGCCCTGAGTGCCATCCGCAGCTTCGGACACAACAAAGAGAGTGTTGTCCTCAACAACGAAAACATTCTGGTCGCCTTCTGCGAGGTTGCGGAAGTCAACAAGCGCGTTGAAATACTCATCGCCCTGAAGACCCTCAACAACAGTACGGCTGAGGATTTCCTCGATGAGAGTGAAAAGACCACTGCACTTACCGTCGCGAATAGCCTTATAGTCTAATTTGGTACTGCCGCCATTGGCATCAATAAGTGCCTGACGGAGAACGTCCTGAGACTGCTTAGTAGAGTACTTCTCAACATTACCCTTATAAGCGTCAACAGCGAGCTTAACAATTTCTTTCATATCAGTCATGATTTGTTTCCTCCTTTCAGTGATTAGTCCACCTTGATGGCGTAGTATGTATATCTACCAACGACATCAACAGCGATGATACGACCAACTTTGGTGGAGCCAGAGGTAGCCGAAGCCACAAACGCAAGCTTAGTGCCAGCGGCTAACTCAACGATATTTCCAACGGCGGGGGTACCGGTACCGGAAAGCGCCTCTGCAGTGACAGAGAAAGTGTCGCCGCTGTGGATGTGATAACCACGGCAAGCCTTGCCAGCCTCGTTTACGAAGTCGTCAAGATTGCGCTTACGCTCGTCATATACCACCTCGGGAGAAGCGATAAGAACGATATCGTCGATTTTGTCATTAGCGGCAACCGCGCCGCCGACGTAGATTTCGCGCTCACCGGTCATGAGAGCGCCAATTTTAAGAACATTACCGTTTTCAATAGCGGTAGGGGTGGCACCATCGGCGCCCATATACTTCACAGACACGAGCTGACCACGGACATCGGTGCCAGCCATAGCGTCAGTTCTAACTACTGCATATGCCATAATGTAATTACCTCCTGTTGATTATTCAGATTCAATTCCGTACTGACGGAATAATCCGCCATACGGTTCTGTGGTTGTGTCGGTTTTATCGACCTTGATTTTCGGAGCCTTTGTGCTTGCGTCATAAGAGAATTTCGCAACAGTGTTTCTGCCGCGAATTGCAAAGCATTTTTCCTCCAGCGTAGCAACGTCATACTTTTCGGCTTCCGCCTTGAGAGCCTCAAACGCTTCTACGCCTGATAAATCTTCAAACTGAGCGAAGACTTCATCTCGCTCTGTTTTCGCAACGGCTGCATCGGTATCAGCCTTGAACTGACGAAGTGTGTCAAGCTCAGATTTCATAGATGCAATCGTGTCGGAGGCGCTTTGGTATTTAGCTTCCAAGTCGGTATTGCTATGGATTTTCTCTTCAAGCATTGTGTACACAGCGGCAAACGGTGAAGCCTGTTCGCCTTCGTCAAAATCTACGATTTCGTATTTCTTGCGCTTCTTGCTATCGAAATCGATTGTTACAGCATCGCCGTCGATTTTATAGGCGAAGCCATATAAGAGCCAGTCATTGCTGTCCCAGCAGAACACCTCATTGGCGTCTTTGTCGTAGTCCACAAACCAATACCTTGTGACTTCACCCCATTCCCGCTGAACCTTTTCAGCCTCAAGGGCTCTGTGGAGTTCCTCTCTGAAATTACCTTCAAGAGCGAATTTACTGTCTGCGTCACCGTCAGTATCGTTATGGTTGTCATCGGACTTGTCTGCCGTGAACTCCTTTAATTTCTCCTCGAGCTCATCTAAAGAGATGTCGTCGATAGAAAAATCTAAAGTCTCGGCGTCAAGCCCGTGCTTTGCAATTAAATCTAACTTATCTTTCAATACCTTTTCTCCTCCTTCCATCGAATAATTTTGTGGGTGTATATTGTCATCCTCCGTAGAGGTATTGACCTTAGAAAAACTTTCCTTTATCTCAAGCATCATCTCTGAAAGTTGCTGCTTGAAATCCTGCTTTGAAAATTCAAGTGCGGCAGACTCAAAGCACGGCTCTACGCCAATTAACGCAAAAGCGGTGAACTCGAAATCATAGATTTCATAAACGCCATTCACCATCTTGCCGTCATTAACGGTAATCTCCATAGACTGTGAGCTACAGCCGTCTTTCTTGATTTTTTGATATGCCTCTTGTCGCTTCCAAAGCAAAGCTTCAGCGCATAGGTACTCGTGTACGGTTCCGTCATCTTCTTCAACTTCTTCCCAGAAAGTTTTGGCGCTCTCAGGGATACATCCCACCGGGGTGGTAGCATTGACAATTCTTAAACCGCCGTCGCTATCTCGAACAACTTCCATATCATGTCCGCCGAGCGTATCTGTCTCTCTGTCGTAATTGCAAACAATAGGACAGTTGTAAATTGTCTTCAGGCACCGTTCAAAGGTCGCCTTGTCGATTCGGCTCTTGTTTCTGTTTTCGCCGGAATAAGCAATTCTCAAAATTCCAGAGTCGAAGGAAGAATTGACTTCACACAAGTTGGTTAAAGATGATGCGTATGTCAAATTTAAGACCTTATTCATCTCAACCTCCTAAAATAAAAACACCGTATGCTGCTGCATACGGGTCAGAATGTAAGAGTGTTTGAAATAACATAATCGGAGCCAAGTAAATCAAAATTCAAATCGTTCCGATTTTCAAACACAAATATGCAATTTTTCTTGTCGGACTTTAATAGTGTATAACCCGCCGACATGAGTGTCTCAAAAGCTTTCTTGGTAAAAACATAAATAAATTTATCCATTACCAGTCGTCACCGTCCTCTCTGGACTGCTCTCCGCTATCGGTTAACTCGTCTGCCTCTAACTGAGGTCTGCCACCTTCGTCTGTGGGTGCGGCAGACTCTGATGTGGCAGAGCTTTGCGTAGACGAACTTTGGAGAGGAATAAGCAACGATTTCAAACTCAACACTTCGTTTTCGAGGAAGTTCATGGAGTCAAACTCTGATTGGTTGAGTCCCTGAGAAGCCGCATACATCATAATAGTAGGCAGTCCGTATTGAGCTGCTTTAAGATACTGGTCTCCGACTTCCTTGCGATTAAACGGGCTGCAATCAAGGAAAGTCACCTTAAAGTTTTTTCCATAAGACTGAGCCTGAATAAAGCGATTCACCATATCCTCGATGCTTTTAACGATTCCGTAGGTAACAGCTTGGTCAACCTTCACGGAAAGAATTAACGCATTTGCGGATGCCTTTTCGTTGTTAAATAAAAGTGACTGCACACCGGCTGCTGAGAACAAATTTTGCTCAGCTTCCGAAATCGTGTCAGTATCACCCGTGTTTGAACGTTCAAAACTGATTTTGTTAATAGGCATCGGCGTAAGAACGGAGCCGACCTCTTCTGGCAACACTGCGTCGAGATTCTGCCAAAACTCTTTGGCTTTATCATAATCCAGTAACCAGTTACCATCATCGTCCATCGGCAAACGCATATCAAGCATGGCGTAATTCTCAAGGGCTGTTTTCGTGAGCTTTAATTGCTTGTAGTCCTCAAGGTCATAAACCTCACGCAGGATACCTGCGAAGGGAGGCATGGCGTAATCAAGGATGTCGTTATTACATTTGATTGCGAAGGATGTGGGGGAGTCAAGTTCAATCCATCTTGACATACGATTTTTTTGATAAACTGCATACTTGGTCTTAAATTCCGGTGGGTAATACTCAAGCATCTGACTTTTAGAGTCAAAATATGAGAAGTCGAAGGTTACATTTAAGACATTCCCTTCAATGCTTGAAATTGAGCAGTAATCGCTCGGCAGTTGCTGAATCGTAATACTGTCATTTGTAACCCACATAGTCCCATAGAAAACATCTTCTCGTAAGCATACCGTCAGAATCTTAGGGAATTGAGTGCGAACATTCATTACGGACATTGCGTTGAGTACCTTACGGTAATTCCTGTTGATTGTTTTTGCATTTGCGGTCTGCGGGTCGATTTTGCTCGGAGCCACAATATATGCAAGGTCTGATAATCCAGTGAAATACTGAATCAATCTTCGGAAATGAGAACTTGCGCCGTACATATAAACAACCGCTTTTCGCAATTGCTTTTCGTATGTATATGGGTTTGCCAAGTATGAGGTAATATCATCTTTGGAGTAAAGAGAAAATGTAGGGGTATTGGTGTTGTTGTTCAGGTCGCGAGTAATCAGCTTGTTTAATGTCGCAAACTTACTTGAAATCCCGATAAGCCCACTAATTTCTTGATTGGCTTTTGCTTCTGCGCGAGCTGGTTTACCACCTCGTTGTGTTTTGCCCATAAATCCTATTCACCGCCTTTCCCTTAAAAGATGGTGGCTTAATCACAAACATTTCAGATGAGCTAATATTCATACTGTTTCGCTTGCTCATTTTATTTTCAATTTGCATAGCCACATAATAGTTATAAGATAAACTTGAGTACCGGTCTTTTCGCATACCGGTCTTTTCATATATTCTCACTTTGCCACCGGACTCCTCATGCTGGAGCTTAGTCAACTCATCAATGAGTAGGGTGGTATGTATATATGGAAGTTGTAACTGCATACGTTCGGCAGGAGACAGAGAACTGTATCCTCGTATATCTCCCAGAAGTTCTTCGGCGTCATACTCCGTTGCAAGAAGTCGTATTCTGCCGCTTCTAAATGCCTCGCGTAATAAGAAAGCGCAATCAGAGTTGAACTGCGCGTTCGCTTTAACTGCCCAGATGACTTTGTCGGCTCCCATCACGGTGCATCGTGATGCCATTTCTTGATTATTGCAACAAGACAGAGCAGGGTATATCTCTCCTGTCTCTGGGTCAACAATATCTCTCGCAAGGCAATCATATACACCCAGACCCAGACCGTTCGTATCAAGCACAAGATAATCGCAAGCAAATTCGTCGAATAACTTCCGAATAACTAAAGCTTGGTCATCGGTGCGAAGTCCCTCACAAGCGTCAGCATATACGATATTGCTTGTGTACCTACCAGCCTTTGTAGGCATTAGCTGGTTGATAAAAATAGCAGTTGCGTCGTTATTATTCTTGCGGCTCGACATTAGCGCTATATCAGCAGACAAAATTCTAATCTCGCCGTTTTGCTTAATTGGAATCTTTACGAGCTGAGAATTATTTACCTTCTCCGCAAGTTTGTTGGGTAACATGGGGTATTTAATTCTTCTGTTTTTGGAGATAGAGTTGTAATCAAAAAATGAGCCGTCGGTACTACCGTACCACAACGCCTCATATTCCATCTGGAATTTTATTTCATTGAAATCCGTCTCAGCCATTTCATCTGCAACTGTATCTGCGTCAAGCAAACCTTCGGTAATAGAAAGCTGGTATGGCAATCCGCATACAAACTGTCGCTTTGTATCATCGAGCATAAAACGGCAAGTATCGGTACATTTGAGATAGCTCCAATGGTCAACAAAGTAAGCAGAGGAAAGATACATTGTTTTGTTTTTCTCCTTTGCATACTCTGCTTTGCGTTCTTCCTTGGATAGTTCTTCGTATCGAGGCATACGCTTCTGAGTTAAAAACTTACGAAGAATTGTATCAATAACATCCTTGGCAATCATTCGGAACTCATCCAAAAGCAAAAGATTGGCTCGGTTTCCTCGAGCAGAGTCTGAGGCAGTAACAACCTTTATATAAGAAGAATTCTTAAAAACAATTTGTGCGTTTGTACCGTTGATTTTAGTTTCCTTCTCGTCAATTTCAGCGGCTAACTCAGGGGAATTAGGCTTTAATTCGAGAATGATTTTTTCTAATACATTGATACTTTGTCCTCTTGTGCCGGAAGCAATGCATATTTTGGTTCCGGGGTACAGAATACATCTGATTACGCAGAAGACCGCACTAAGGAATGATTTACCGATACCACGGCTACCGATGAATGCAGTAGTCGTAGACCAGTTCATCATTACAATAAGTATTTTTTGGAACAAGTGTAAGTTAAGATGTAGATAGTCCTTTGCGAAACGATGAGGATTGGCTCGATAATATGAACACCATTGTGCGACCCCAGCGAGTATACGCTCTTTACGACTCGTCATTTACACCACCGGAATCATCATTATTGCTATCGGAATTGAAGATGTTGTTAAACATCGTCTCATCGTCATCATCTTCATATTCCGGGCGCTCAATTCTCATTTTTGCAAGCTCGTCCTCGTAAAGTTTGCAGTATGTATTTTTAATACCAAGCATCTTGCACAGGTGCCCAAGGAACCATATTGAGATATACCGAATGATTCCATCTACATCTTTTAATTCGGGGTCTGGCTCCGGAATTGGGCGCTGATTTTCCCATTTGCGAACCCATACACCGAACGGTGTGTTTTCTAACGCACCGTCTCCATCGTTTTTCTGCTGAGCAGGTTTCATGTTTGCGCTGCCAAGCAGTGTATTCAATGCGTTAATGCTCTTATCAACAGCGCGTCCCGCTGCACGGTCACGGCTGATATCAAGTTCAAGACCGCAAATCTGTTTAATAATTGTCTCCGTACCAACATCTAACACGGTATTTTCGGGAAATTTAGAAACCCAATATGCTCTCTTTCGTTCGAGCTCGTTATACATTTCAGGCGTGTAGCCTGTACCCCAGAATGCAATGATATCTTCATCGACCTCCTCGCCGGAGTCTTCGACTTCTTCTGTCTGTGGGATACTGATGGAAGCAATACTGGTCTCAAAATTCCATAGGCTGCCCTCTTCGGAGAGCGTATCATCATAACTTTTCCCGGCGTATGTAACGGTATTGATTTTTGCGATGTATTGAGTCATCATAGAGCGAGTGGTAGTTTTCTTTGCTACGACATCAAAAACCTTTTTGCTCCAATATAAATCCAACTTTCGGCAAACCTGCCGAACCGCGTCCTCTGCGTTATTACACTGGGAGAGATAGGCGTTATACATCGTATCAATACAGTCTTTGCAAACGGGGATGTACCCAATGCCCTTATGGAGCAGAGCATAACTTACGGGGAAGTATCCTTTTCGTCTGCTGTACTCTGTACCGCATTTGGTGCAAACAGCCTTGTCGGAACTTACTTCAATAGCCATCAGAAGTCACCTCCGTCATCATCAGTAACTTCATCGTTTGGAATTGGAGAGTTGGTTCCTTTTTCATCCAAGGAAAGTTCAAACATCTTTGCACAAAGCCTCAAGTCATTTCCAAAAACAAATTTCGGGACATAACGAGCTTCGACTTCTACCGGTTCTCCCGTTGTGGGATGTTTAGTCGCTCTTGCTTTACGGTGATGTAAACCCAGCGTTCCGAAGCCTCGTATTGATACGGAGTCACCGTGTTTCAGGGCGTCCTCAATAACATAGATACAGGTATCCACCATTGATTCGATATCGTCAATAGTGAAAAGAACATCTTTATCTGTTTTCTTTACCACAAAATCTTTTGTGTTTCCCTCATCATCTGAGATATGGAACACCTGCTTCGGTGACGATATCGGTTTACGGATGCCGTTATCCCTCATAACTGCGGCAATGCGCCGCACTAATTCCTTTCGATTCATAATAAGCAACTCCTTTTATTCATTACACTTAGATGTCAGCGAATGACTTCTTCTCAGGAACGGTCAATTCGCCGTCTTTGAAATACATTCCGATTTCTTCATCAGAATCTATGTCCTTATACACGCGCACCATGTCGCTCGACTCCCATGCAACGATTGTTTGTATTGCACTATCGGGCAGACCGGCACGAGCTAAACTTGTTGTGAAATAATGTCTAAGAGAATGAATATAACAAGGCTTGCCCGAGATTCGACTATATGTATTTGCCCAGCTGTTCGCAGTGGAAATAGGGATATGCGTTGCCGGGTTGCTTTTGTCCGGGAATAACCATTCGCTGTCTATCCCTGCTGCATTTCTCTCGTTCATCCACAGGTCAAGATACGGCTTGAATTTTTTGGACAGCGTATAGCAGCAGATGATTTTGCCTCCTCCGGTTCCTTTGGTCTTCATTGGGGCACTCTTGTAGAGGGCACCACCGCATACGAGTTTATCGTCGTCAAAATCAGAAACTTTGAATCTACAGAGTTCTGCCTTACGCCGACCGCTGTACATACCGAGTGCAAGATAACAAGCTTTCTCGTATTGCTTCTTTTCAATCAGCTTTTCGAGAACAGTTTCAAGTTCCTCGTCCTCCCAAACTGTCTTTTCACGCACAGGACGATTGACCGGATTTTCAACTCTATTGATGATATTTCTGAAATTAGGATATTCGTCATCAAGCACGTTTTCGATATAGTTACTCAAAGATGATAAAGCAGCTTTAAGTCTGCGAATCCTTGCGGGACTGTTTTCGTTGCTGTTGAGCAACCAGTTCTGATAAGCCACAATATTACGTTTTGTCCAATCAACGAAGTAATGGTTCCCGTTATTCTGTAAGCACCAAGCCCATGCGATTTCAATATCATTTTTGTATCCAGCAATGGTGGTTTCACTTCGCTGGACTGAGCGCAAATAATCAAGAAAATCAGAAAGTAATTGCGTGTTTTCGGGGTTCACCTGCGCCAGAAGCTCAGGTGATGTTATAGAATTCATCTTTGTCTTTCTCGACACAAGTTTCACCTCCTAAATGAATTAACCGAGGCAACTTAATTTGTCGCCCCGGTTATCCGGTTGTATATGTATTATAATGAAATATCGTAGTGACACAGTATGCCGTTCTCGTCGCAAACACAAACCATTTGCTCCGGCTTGCCGAATATTCTCTTCTGGATGCAATAGTCGTCGATACCCAGAAAACTTCCCGCCATGACAGTCTTTATACCCTGTACGACATCAACCTTATTATGGTGAAGATGTCCGGATAAAACCGCATACACAGGCTTGCCAACCATCGTTTGAAGAGCTTGTACTTTTGCGGCAGAACCGTCATAGTCCCCGTGAACTCCGCAATAGAGCTTGCCGCGAATATCAATCGTATACATTGTTTCATCGATTTTATTGTCGGCAATGATGACATTATCGAAGTTTTGGAGACGAGCTTTGACATACCACTCAATGAGGTCATCAAGCCTCTCTGATGATAATGAATCATCTTTATTCGGACTGATTCTGCTGTGATTACCAGCAACCGTGATAAATGTGACTGTGTTAAAATGCTTGCTTAATTCTGCGATAAACTCAGATACGAGTTCTGATACACCCATAACCTGCTCAATCACATTCTCTTTGTTGGTGATAGCAATCGAATAATGAATGTTTCCGGAAATTGCATCACCATTCATCCAACAGATACAGTTTTCACTTTTATGTGTTTGACCGATGGAGATAATTCTGTCGAGGTATCGACACATCATATCTCTGCAAATACAAGAATTATATTCATTCCATGCGTTCTTGATATTTGCTCCGTAATGTATATCGTTCAAACTTACGAGCAAATCATTGCCCGACTGAATCTGTATATGAGGGGAGTAATCCAGCGTCGGGAGTTCTCCGCTCTGCACGGCTTCGACTAAGATTTCATTTAATTCTTCTTGACGAGACCTGTCTCGGACTACCTTGTTAAAAGCATTCCTTTGGTCAAAGAATTTCTGACGCTCTTTTCGCAATTCAATCATTTTCTCGTCAAGCTCGGTTAGAAGCTCATTTGCTGAAGCGCTTTCAACTCTCTCAGAATCCATTAAGTCCAACGTCCGCTTTGAACCGTAAAACATTCTGCGTGCAACATCGCTTGAAAATGATTGACCGTAGGCAAGTTCCGCAAGTTCTGTATAATCTACATCTGATAATGTCTTGTCAACGAGCTTCCCATATACGATTCGTTTGTGATAATCGAGAGGGGTCTCATTTTGCTTTCGTTCTATGTTCACCATTGGCACCAACTTTCTGAGTATTAGTACTCGTTGTGCCACCAGCTTTACGCATATTGCTCAGAAGTCTCATGACTTGCTTTGTCTCCTCGCAATAATAGTGATGCCTCTTGGATTTCTGCCTCATGGTTCTTACGATATGCACCTCCGGGAAGCGTGCGCTAATGGCTTCTTTTTCTGACTTTGTAATAGCAATCATTGTTAACATTCATCCTTTTCCTCATTATTCCGATTAACCGCATCAAGATAAAAATATTATTTACAACGCAAGAAAACCGGTGAAAACATTTGCTATATTTCCTTTCACTATAGCACCTCATCATCTCTGGCGTATTATGATGCGGCACAACACAATACGCCTTTGATGAAATTTCAACAAGATAAAAATAAAATTTACACCCTGCTTCTCTGACGCATTACGGAGTTTACCCGCTGTCTGACAGCCACCTCTACAGCGCAGGTCTTGCAGTACTTCTGCTTCCGACCTTTCACGGGGTCGGTCATTTTCGTTGTAATACCGCAGCACTGACACTCAATGTACGGCTCCCCGTGATATTTGAGATACTGATATCCGAGGTTGCGAAAATCGGTAATACGCATAACGATATCTCCATCCTCAATGAAACAGACACGAACATTGGTGTTGTCTATTTTTTTGGAGAACTGAATCATGCCTGCCTCGCGTAATGTCCAGTACATAAGCCCTTGCCGCTTAATCGATGTGTTGATATTAGCCATCGACATAATCTCGTTATCCTTGTTGTTTACCCAGCAATCTCCGTTTGGAATAACCCTGTTCCAATACTTTGCAAGGCATAGCAGGGTGAAGGCAAGCCGACGCACCTGTTTCCCTTCGAGCGCGTCGATTCGCTTCATCTCAGATTCTGTAATATCAATTTCTTCTATGTATACTGCTTCATATTTCAAAGCTTTGCTTACGGCAAAATCGAGCGCATCAGACCATTTAGGGAGCGACGATGTCGGGTCGCACTGCAACAAAAATGAATCAAGCATATTTCTGACATCGCGCTTATTGTATCCTTCGTCGATGTAATAACGAGCAACTCTATATAATGTTTCTGACGGTTTCTTGCCCAAGGAGTGAGAGCGTATCATGCTCTCAGCCCATTCGTGTTCGCGTAAAACTATACTCATACATTCACCTCTATTTTTTTAGTGGAGATAGAGAATCTCTCACCGCAATATTCGATATCCCCGTTAGAATCCAAAACAGGGTAGGAGATTGTCTGGTCGCATTTATTCAGCAAGTTGCGGATAATATCCTGACCACACATACTCCATGCAAACTTTTTGGTCGAACTTCTTGTGTAACACAAATCAAGAATGATATTACACAGCGCGTCTCTATTTTGGCATATCGCATTGCAGTCTCGTCTGAACTCGTCTGTCATGATAGACATCTCGGCGTATGAGTCGCATTCATCAACCCGTTCGTAATCTGCGAATACGGCATAATTACGCAACCTTTTATTAAAATCCTCATACAGCTTTTTTATTGCATTGTACTGTGTTGGGCTATAATCTGCCTGCCCGCGCATGATTTTATAGTCAAACTTAATGACGGAATTGTGTTTTCCGATATACCCGTCGAACTCCTGCTCGAATCGACGGCATATTCTATTCATTACGCAGTTCCCAACACCTACAGGCATCCGATAATCATAGTATTTAAGAAAATCCCGCTGTCGTTCGGTTAATTTGTCGTCCGGAATGCTGCGGAGTTCCTTGACCGTCATTTGGAACTCTCGAAGAGCATTTCGCTCTGTGTTTTTGATATATGTATTATATTGCTTCATTAAAGCAGGGTAGATGTAGCGCATAAAGTAGGGCTTTTTATCAGCGACAATGGAACGATAAAAATCTCTCATTGAATCATCTTCGATTTTATTGGCAGCGTGTCTGTCATGCCATGTTCTCGGCATCGGCTTGCAAATGATACCCTTTGCTTTGTCGATGGCGTTTTGCTGATAAAGCTGACCGCATTTAATTCGATAGGAGAGTTCCTCGTATTCTTTGCTGCCTTCTCTAAATCTGGATTGAACCTCAAACATGGATGTAATCCAATTGGTGGTCTGACCTATATCGTTACCGAAACTTTCGATATTTGAACGGATGAAATCGTCGGCGGTAGAGATTTTTTTCTCAGCTTTTCGTTGAGCGCACATCAAGGCGGGCTGCACATGGAGTTTTTCTACAAGAACTTTGTTATCGGTAAGCATTACTAAGTCGCCGTCAAAGTCCATTCCGTTAAGGGCTGCTGCAGCCGTATCCCATGAATTGAAAATGGTACAGGTATTCATATATTGATACCAATATCGAGTGTCGGCGGTATCAACCGGATGGACGAGTCGGATATTGTTGTGACAGGTCATTGGCGCTCTGTAGCAAGCAAGCTTGTCGGCACCGGAGTCAGCCCAATATCTGTTATAAATCTCTCCGTTCTTTAATAATCCAGTCACCTTAAGCCCAAAGATGCTTTGACAGAGCGAATATGGGTCGCCGGATACAATTGAATAATTCCCGTGAACCTTTAGTACTCCGACCTTGGCTTCGTTGATTCTGTTCCGGATTAACTGATACACGGAACTTTGGACAAAGGGGTCGTCTATCATCCGGCTATCAATCATAATTGCCTTAACGAAATCGTCGTCCAGAGAATCAATGTTTTTATCATTTAACCCTGAACCCTTTAGGAATAACACCGTCTTACGCCAATCCCCGCGAAGAACATCTTTGATTTCGTCCATAGTCGGAGCTATCAGTTCTTCGATGTCTTTATCATCGAGGTCATAGCTCTGAATGAACTGATAATTCAATGTGCGTTCCTTTTCGAGTTCCTTTGGACAAGTCTTAGCCACGCCAAACGAATATCCGTTTTTTACTGAGTTTTCGATATAGGAATCACAGCTATCGTAGGAGTCCCATAATTTAACCATTGATGTGGTCAAAATAAGCTCGACATTGCGGACATCAACATCATTGCCCCACGCATCTTTAACTATGTAATTTTCATCCGCCACTTTGGATGCGAAGTCAACAAAGTCGAATGTGAACACCATACCTTTTTCAAAAGAGAATCGGGTATTAACACCGCTAACGATGTAGTCCAAGTTCAGTTCCTTACTCCATCGCTCGGCAAGAGAGGGGAGCATAATACCGTAACCGTCCGAAGCGTCCATGTTAATTTCCTGCGATTTGCGGTCTTCCATAATCGGTTCGCCGTCGCATTCGTCGGTCAAATAAACAATGTCGGATAAGAAACTTGTTTCGCAGTCGTTAACAACGAGAATTCCGTTTGGAAGTGACACCGGCGTAGAGGCGCTGCAGGTCAAAGCCTTGTACGCCTCGAGCTTTGCCGTGACAAGTTTCTTTTCCGGGTTTCTGCCGTTATCAATTCGACGCGATAATTCGTCTACATACCGTTCGCTGGCAAAAACAATAGTGCTGTTTTTAATACCACCGTTCGTCCCGAGAAGACGCTTATACTTTGTACCGTTGATTGAGAATCCGCGACAGGCTTTGTAATAATCCTTCTCCTTATCAATTATCAGGCACATATAATCCGGTTTATATTGAATCAAGTCGAGCTGCGTATATAGCTGTTTGATACGTCTTCTATTTTGAACACTATTTTGCTCTTTGCGAATACGGTGTATTTTTTCCTTAATGGCACGCGCCTGTGCGTCCGCGTCCGTAATACCGTTCAGCTCGTCAATCCAGCGAAGCACCTGACTATCGGCTAAGGAGATTACCTCATCATTCCTTCTGGCTTCTTCGATGGGGAGAGTGAGCTTCCACTTGGACTTTCTCAAACGACTACTATGTATTTTGTAGATATACTTCTGACATACTAACTGTTTTGCTATGATAGTCACCTCATTCCTTGCAGTTTTTCTAATTAGGCTGAAGTTACAAAAAATTAGTCGTTGTACTCGGATATGTATTGTTCCCACTCTGCGCGGAACTCTTGTCTGCCTTTTTCGATAAGCTCTTCTATGGCGTAATCTTCTGCGGCGTCTCCAAGCGGCGCATAATCGTCGCACAAGTCGCTGCTGTTGCAAACATCATAATAGTAGCAATTACTGCACTGTTTCGTCATGTACAATATTTCCTCCTTTACTTGTAGATTCAATCCAATTGATAAGCAGCGTTCTCATGCGCCTGCTTGGTATGTATAAATAAACTTCACCGCCGTCTCTGATTGCCGAGCGCCATATCCACTGCACCATGATAGAAAGCGCATAGGCGTCTTCATCAACATTGATACCGTGCATCTGATAGAACTTTTTCTCATTGACATTCATAAACAGGTTGGCGATATATACGAGACAATCTCGTTTGCGGTATGCGTTCGTTGCTTTTGCGTTGAATGTTAAAAAGGATTTCGTGTATCCCTTTCCTTTGATTTTGCTACACTCGCCGTTGTATGACCCCCAAAGTTTCTTGTCCGCAGGAACGTCTCTCCAAATGTTGTTGAAGCAGTTGGATACATTCTTCTTTAATTGTTCTACGTCTCCACCGCCGCGCTTAAACCAGTTCATAGACAGAGCGTAGTAGTCATCCCCGACATCGTTGATTTTGCTTCTGCTCAGAATATGGAGCATATCCTTTAGATGGTATACATAGTCGGGAGTGTAACCCGGATAATCACCGAAACGGTAGCCGCCGTCTTCTGTTCGCTCTATCCCGATATACTCATATGGAATGTTGTAAATCTTCATGAAGTGGTGGAGGCTCTGTCCCTTGAACAGATATGTCAGAATGAACACATCTTTGAACGAGGTGAGAAGCTCGGGAGGCAGTGCCCAGTAAAACAGAGAATTGTCATCCTTGTCTGTCATACGGATAAGCTCTCGTGATTTTAATAAGCTGAACAGCTCATGCAGTGCCTTTCCCTTATAATCCTCTTTAGCGATAGTATAAATACCGTTATTATCCGTAATATACCCGGCATCAAGTGCAAGCTGAAGGTCATCTTGATGGAAATCAAATGCTTCCAACACATCTACGTTTTCATCGATAATAAGCGTATATCCCTGCCTGCGGATGTCTTCGAGCGTTTCCGGCGTGTACCGCTTGAACGCCTGATGGGTAGTTGTGATATTTCTGCCTTCTTTAATAAGCGCAGCCGTATGCTCAAACTTGCGGAAGTTATACTGCTTAAGCTTGTCGCTCGGTTCGATAAAGCGCAGATGAGGGCAGCCTTTCTTAATACGAGTTGCTTCATCCAGATACGGAGTGATATATATGAACTTATCACTTGCGTGTTCGTTGAGGTAGGTGATGGCTGCACTCGACTTTCCCGTACCCATAATTGCGTCGCACACTTTAACCATTCTCCGTCACCTCCTCGCAGAACCACACGGAGTTCTTTCTGATTCTCTTAATGTAAACCAGTCCCTTCTATAATAATTTATGATAAACGGCTATTAGCCAACTAATCCGTCGTATTCCTCAATACTGCTATCAACAAGATAATTACAAGTCGTGCTGCCGAGGTTGAGCTTACGGTATGCTTCGTCAATTTCCTCCGTAGTAATACCGATGTAATCCAGTGTCTGAGCCGGAGAGGAGTGATTGAGCATCTTCTGCAGGAGCATAAGCTTTCTGGAGCTGTTATGGCTCATTAACATCTGATGGTAACAGAAAGTCTTGCGGAGCGTGTGCGTAGACATCTTAACGTTGATATTAAGGTCTGCTGCAATCCCCTTGAGAATTCGGTCAATGGATTTAACGCTCAGTGGCTCATTAAGGTTGCCACCTCTGTTGGATTCACTTCGGAACATATAGTCACTCAGACTCACGTTCGGAGTGTTCTGGAGGAACAAGGTAACAGCTTCGACAACAGCGGTATTGATAGTGATATACCTGTTCTTCTTGCGCTTCCTCGTATTACGGGTCTTCTTCTCAAAAACAGGGAAGCTGTCCTTGAAGGTGAAGTTGGTATTGATGAGATTGCTGAACCGAAGCATCCGCAGGTCGCTCGCACGAAGTCCAAAGTTGATACCGACGATGAAGAGCATATTATCTCTGTATCTTTCATTCCGAATTAAGTATCTGGAGATGGCGAAGATGTCGTCCATATTCTTAATAGGTTCCGCTGCGTGCTCGGGTGCGAGTTCGCAGTATGTATCTTCGGTTGCCGGAGCAATAAGTCCGGCGGCGAGCTTACGGTTGTTACGCTGTAATAAGCTAATATCAATAACGTTCTGTTTCGAGTAATCCAGCTTGAGAATTGTTGCCATAATAATCTATCCTTTCTTCTATGGTTTGTGGTGCTCGCAGAGGGTGAATTACAACCTTTTTATGCGATTTACAACCAACAAGGTTGTAGAATTCTGAAAAAGTCCCTGTGGCACAACGGAATACGCGGAGCTCCTTAAAAGACGAAGACAATTCTTTAGTCTTGTATAAATAGAAGCTTGACATCTGCTTGTGATTAAAAGCAGATTTTTTAATTATCCAGATAAGCTATTAAAAATAACCTTTGCAGGTTTTCGATTTATCTTGACATAATTATATCACATCCATAGCTGTTTGTCAACTATTTTAGTGAAATTCATGTGAGAAAAGCTAAGAAATTTTCGTGTCATAAACCAATCGGCTGCTATTGGATTTTTGTTGTCCAGATAACGATTCTCGTTTCAAACTTGGAGGTTTGATTCATCGGGCGTTATGGCTTAAAATGTAGTGTTTTCAAGGGTCGACAAGGCTTTTTGGATTGAGAAATGGGGAGTGTGTGGGAGATGGAGCGACTTCCACTGTCTGCAAGCCCTACACCACCGCCGAAACCATAACCACCGCCCCCCTATGTCACATAGTGCGAAAAGAGGACATAGAAACACCACCGACAGCCCACCGAAACAAAGCACCCCACCCTTTGCGGTAAAGGTCAGAAAAATTTTCTTGTATATCCCCTTGACAAAGAAAAGAATATCGATTATAATTATCTTGACCGACAGGCGAACGGGGTACACACACCCCACCGACCAACGCCCCACGGTCAAACAAAAAGCGGGTACGGCATACCGACCAACGCCGAACAACGGCAGAGAGGACAAACCACAATGAAAACCACAACCAAAACCACAAAGACCAACGCAAAGACCACCAACGCAAAAGCAAACACCCCGAACACCTTTACAACCCTATTGACCACCCTTGCAGAACAGACAGACCACCCCACCACCCCCGACACCTACACAAAAGCATTGACCGACCTTGCAACCGCCGTTGCATACTCTGTATTGAAAAAGTGCATTGATGTTTCGCAAAACAAAGCATTGATACAAGTACGGCAGAGCATAGCGCACGACCGCAACACCCTTGACCGTATCGCATACGCAAACGCCCACGCCTACACCACCACATACAACGCCGACGGTGAACGGGTGCAAAAGGTGAACGACCCCGACAGCGCAAAAGCCTTGACCGCCCTTTGTGCTGAATGTTTCGGTGACGGGTTCGACCTTGTCAATGACGCCGTTGTTGCTATCTTGACAGAGTGCAAAAAGCAGAGAGACAGAGAGCCGAACACCCCGACAGACCTTGAACGCCCCTACACCGTGCGCCGACTCAACCGCAAAGTCTGGATAAAGACCGCCGACAGCGTGAACGGATGGGAAACAGTCGAAACAACCCCCATTCAAGAAATTTACAAAGCCGTTCGCCGTGCGATTGAACAGAGCAGAGCGACACAAGCCGACCCCCGAAACGGTTACACCTATCTTGCAGACCTTGCAACCGACCCCGACAGCGACACCACCGAAACCATTTACCGCCGTTTGCCTAAATATGCCGATTTAGGCGGATATGCAACAGACTTTAACGGCGCTTGCACATTCTACACCGCCGACCCCGAAACCGTGAACGACTACGACAACATTATCGAACGGCTGAACCTAACCGCAAAACAGGCAAAAGTGCTTGCACTCCGTCAAAGCGGATACGGCTACAAAGCTATTGCAACATACCTTGCAATCAGACCCGACAGCGTGCGCGACTGTATCAAAGCAATACAAGCAAAAGCCGTTGCAATCGGACTTGCACCCAACACCCCGACAAAGTAAACAGACCCACCAACGCAAAGACCGCCGGACACCGTTCCGGCGGTTTTCTTTTTGGATATATCCAGCACCCGAAACCGTAAACGCCCGACAGCACCCCACCCTTTGCGGTGTAGGGTGTAGGGCAAACGCCCGACAGCACCCCACCCTTTGCGGTGTAGGGTGTAGGGCAAACGCCCGACAGCACCCCACCCTTTGCGGTGTAGGGTGTAGGGCAAACGCCCGA
>OIWU01000167.1_pt1 | contig 92320 bp, 90 predicted proteins | sample 1587711 | NCBI WGS metagenome assembly OIWU01 (sample SAMEA3888909, study PRJEB22519) | human gut metagenome | biome: human gut; feature: human-associated habitat; material: faeces | place: Denmark | collected 2010 | reverse complement strand
GCTTAGCTGGCAGAACTTCTCATTTTAATTTGTACTAAATCTTGACATAGGAGCAGTTGTCTTCCAGTCAATAATTATACCCTTCTTTTAAAACCCTCTGCTTTTCTAATCCCACAAACATATATCTCATCAACAACAGCTTCTTACACATTCCACATACGCCATGGAAATGCGCGCCTTCATTTCTTTACAATTCTTGACTTTCCATCCGTTCTTTTCAAGAAACTCCTTATAATCCTCTGTCTGCCACTGATGCTCAAACTTTACACCCGCGATTTTTAATATTCGAGACCATGTCCTGCTGATAAAGCCGCTCTTGTGCTTTACAAAATTGGGTGCAATCAGGATACCCTTATTTTTCAATACTCTGTCTATCTCCCTGAGCGCTTTCTCAGGATTCGGCATAATATGAAGCGCATTGGCAATCAGCACCACGTCAAAGGAATCATCCTCATACGGCAGATCCGTCGCATCCGCAACTTCAAAGGTCAGATTATCAGGATACTCTCCTTTTCTTGCCTCTGCGATCATTCCATCTGAATAGTCTGTGGCAATCATTCTTTTTGCAGCATACGCAACATGCTTTGCCAACAATCCCGGACCGGTGGCAATTTCCAACACTTCTTTCCCCTCAATAACCTTTGGAATACGGTCATACATAAACTTATAAACTTTGCGGTCTGCGCGCATCGCCTTTTCATAGATTGGCGCATATAAATCCCATATCTTTTTATTCATTGATCAAACCTCACTTTAATTACAGTCCTGACTAAAACAGTATCTGATTTATCTTATCATTGCGTTTATCATAGTGTCAATTTTATCTCTATATATTATAAACGCAATTTTTTTATTATTTAAACGGAAAATTATATTTTGCTTTCCTAGCGGCTTGACGGGGAGAAAGGAAAAGACCTATAATATCCTTAAACTAGCAGAAAGGGGTGTAGGTCATGGAAAATGAAATGCCGGTATTTAAAAGTTTTTTAAGAGAACAATTAGTAGTACAAAAACAAATTCATGATGCGCTGAAGAATCATGAATATGAGAAAGCCGAAAAACTCATGGAGGAAATGATAGAGCGCACCCAGCAAAATATAGAAGATAATTAACTATACATTAAAAAATTTCTTCTCTTCTATAGCAGCCTGGTCAAATTGGTAATGCCCAATTCCCTTGTCTTTCTGACTTTATATCCCATAACCTCAGCCAGTTTTGCACTGGTTTTATAGTCACACAGATCGTATGTAGCAAACAATATAGAATCCAGCCAGCAAGGTAGGATCAAATAATGGCAGAAAGCGCAAAATAAAGACTATCCCACGCTATACACCGCAGCCAATGTTTTCTCCGCACAATCGTCCCCACTATCACGATAAAGTGTTCTCTCATACTTCATATTTTCATGCGTCAGGCACACATCAAGAAACAACAGAAAAATGCCTATATCAATTCTATTATAATAGGTTACCCTATCTATGGGCATCATGCCCCTCTTCCCAGGCTTTTTATATCTGAAAACCTTCAATTCCTTCCCATGTCGCTCCACGATCCAAGGCTGTGTATTACATGCGCTGGGCGCAAATCTGACGATTGCACCGACTTCGGATAGCAGCTCTCCTTCCCAAATTTCCTCCAAAGGCTTTCTTTTGCTTTTAAACATATCTTTCCTGAAATCCCCTTCTCCCGCCTTCTCTATGGCAAGCATAATCACAAAATCCAAATCTCCCAGCTTACGATCCGATTCTGCCGCCTTGCCCATTCCATACCAGCACACTCCGATATTCTGCGAAGCAAGCCACAAATCCAACTGTTCTCCGAGATATCCGATATTCTGTAAATGCCCTTCTTTCTGTTCGCTGAACAATAACACACAATACTCTCCCCTTTTACAGGAAGTCTCTTCTCTTGGCACAATCTTAATTCCCACTTCTATCCCTTCCGTAAGCGGTCGCAAACTGTAAAAGACCTTTTCAATCTCCGCCAGCTTTTCTTCCGTTAATCCCTTCTCTCCTCTAAAGATGTGAAAAGATTTCCTCTTAAATATCATCTGATAAAATAATTCTTCCATTGCTTTTCCTCTCTGTTTTCTCTTTATAAGGAATCCTAATTTAATTAGAAATATTTTTCAATCTAAAAAATAAATGAATAAATTTCTTTAAATTATCAAATAATCTCTACTGTTACTTACATTTTTAACCATAGGAAATTAAGAAAGGCAGGAGTTTACAATGAATTTTTACAGAACTGCTTTATCAGCCTTATTACTGACAGCGATCATAAGCGGTATCGGCGTTAAAATGATCCAAGGATATCAAAGTGCGGCAAAAGCGGCTGAACGCTATGCGGCGGAAGCTGAAAAACAAATGGAACAGACCGCCGCCTTATTAGACGAGGTATTCGATGAGACACTTGATTCGGATACCGATATTTTATCAGAGGATACTTTTGAAGATGATATTTCTACCGAAAGAACAGAAGAATTACAGCAGCTTTTAATCTCAACACAATAGACCAAAAGCTGCAATAAACGCGATCAGAATAATTTTATGATTCCCCAGTAAATACCACCGACTAATGCTGCAAAAACAATTGCCACAAAAAATAATTTTATTTTCCCCAGAAACTTTATTTTCGGATCATGCCACAAATGATTTAAATCTTCTGTCCCGGGAATAATCCACCAGTCGGATATTGCCACCCACCATACATCCACTACAAGCCAATCATATAATTCCTGCCCCATAAAAAGCACATAGTACTGCCATACGATATCCCAATAAGTGTCGGCATGGTTTACACATACGATCATAATAAACGGAAGAATCAGATCAATCGCAAAAAGCAAAACCATAGAAACCACAGCCTGCTTTTTTATTGTTTCTTTGGTAATCAATCCCAATTCCACCACTCGTTCCTGTACCTGTTTGGGATAAAATTGTATTCCGCCAATAGGACCCTTTTTTCTAACCAAAAATTCCATATACAAAAAAAATACAATCCATAAAATAACGATTTCAACAATGATCTTCCATATCATTTCCAATCCTCCCAATTACGAATTCAATTACGAATTATTATTTTACTTTTTCTTTAGTTAAAATTTTACCATTTGGGTTAGTTTTATCTAACCATAGTATACAACAATTTCTCCAACAATTCCAGCCTTATATGATAGAAAAATCTAATGTCCAAAACAGTTCCCCACCAAGGATTGTTGAAAGGACAATTTTAATAATACAATGCCCTGACGCTTTATAATCCGCTTTGGACTTTTTGACACGCTTCACAGATTCCCAGATCATTGACGCTCATTGCCCGAAAATACTTTTTGATATAATAAGCCTTAGCCGTTTTCACTTCGCCCTGCCCCCAGTTTGCCGTCAACACCTCCGGCATATTCGGATCGTACCCGCTCTGCCCGCAGCATATACAGGTATTTATCCACTTTTTTAAATCCGGATATTGTTGTAAATATTGCATTCCGTTATCGTTTTTATGCTGCATTTTTTACTCCGCGTTTTCTAAAAATCTCTTACTTCGTCAAACCAATTCATCCATTTTTCATAGGAAATTTCAAGGGAAGAATTTTCTATAAGCTGACCAATTGCCATACCTACGTTGTCACGTTCGCTTGTTTCAATGCCTTTCAAGCCGTTTATTTTCATGACAAATTCCGTAATTGCCGCATGTGCTTCCTCTTCGGATTCTGATTTTTTTATTTTATGATAGCAACTTTTATATGCCCTTGCCGCACTTTTTTCAGCTTTTTCTTCCCAATCAGAAAATGGAATTCCATATTCCGTATCAAACCATATCCGTTTCCGCAATTTTGTGATGTTTGCATAATCCATTGATTTTTCTTTCTTCAATTTATGAAGTTCTGTTCTCAACGCTTTTCCGGCGCTTTCTTCAATCTGATAGCCGATAAAACTTTTTAAGCTGCTCCAGCTTTTCAGTTTTGGCATATCCTGTAAATCAGGGATATACCTTAACCCAATGTGCCCAAGGTTCTTTAATTGCGCCAGCGCGCTTAAATTTGTCATATTTCCGCTAAGCTCAAGCACTTTTAAATCGGGAAACTGAAGTAAGCTTTCACAGTCGAAAGCTGTCTTTTCAGGAGAATGATTGATCACGATATAGGTTGCCTGCGACAAAGTTTTATAAACTGGTAACTGATATGCCGATTTTTCTTTCGGACAGTCTGGATGAAACGTCAGACATGGAATTTTAGCACACTCTTTGATATCAAAATTTTCAAGATTTCCGGAAAGCGTCAGAAATACTATTTTCTCTCCTGTTAAAATCTGTATTTTGCCGTTCTCAGACTGAATATACAAACGGCAAATATCCGCGTTTGCAAAATCAACCGCCATATCCGCTCTGGGAAACCAATGAAACTCTTCTATTTTCTTTTAGAGGACCATTCTATAAAACCCGTATCATTACCGGAATAATAAAACCACCGCGGCCAGTCGCCACATGGAGATCGTTCTTTCCTGTTCTGGTCGCCACCTATAAAAAAACCGTCAAAAGCATCCCAGTTGATCACGCTGTCCTGTTCTACCCAGACGTCATACTTGCCCTTTGAAATTCCTCTTGTTCCGATCGAAAGAGTCCCCTGTCCTCTGGGAATCAATACTTTATGACTGTTTTTACCTGTTAATGAAATCACAAATTCTTTGTTTTTATCCATTCTTTATTTGTTCTCTCTCTTCCCCTTCAACTCACAATCCAATGGACTCCCCTCGCCATTCTGTCGGCGACGTCCGAAAAATGCCCGCCGTCATTCCATTCAAAGGTTACCTCTTTCACATTCTCATTTTTTTGCAGCGATTCGTACTGCAGCTTCGTAATTTCGCCCACCTGTTTCATCAGCGGGTGCTTACTCTCCGGCTCCCGTCTGCCCAGACTCAGGTATACCTCCGCTTTTCTCGTTAAGCTGCTTTGCAGCATGTACTCTTTCCACCCCGGATACCACAGAGAACCCGAACCGCATACCGCTCCGTCAAATAAACCGCTCTCATATAACGACCACAGAGAAAAAAGCCCCGCCAGCGAATACCCGGCAAGATACATCGCCCTGTGTCCGGGAAATTTCTCAATAATACGAGGCACAATGTCTTCGCTAAAGCACTTCAAAAGCGTCTCGCCCTCGCCCGCAAATATCCTGCCCTTCATGCAGTTTGCCGCTGCCCACGGCGTCAAAAATCTGTCCCAATCGTGCACCCTTACTTCACAAAAATCAAAGCGCAGACCGACAGAAAGCTTTGCCTGACCATACACCTCTTCCGCCTGGTTCTGTGCATGATCTCCTGAAATATATATCACAATAGGTCCCTGTCCGTCATTGGAAAGGAAACGCAAATCGTAGTCGTTCAAAAGTTCCGCCTCCCCTAATTTCCTTGATAACCCAATTGTTTAAACTAATCGAAGTCATTATAGCATAATCCGGAAAGCATTCCATCTTAAAGTTTGAATCAAGGTATATTTACGCCCTTATTGCTTCTCATACCTGCTGTCAATAATCTTGGATATAATTCCCAATAATACGAAAGCCAGACTGATTCCGTTCGCCCATAACAATCTTTTCCGTAAAACTTCTTTTTCCCTTTGCAGTTCATACTCCTTCATTTTGCCCATAGTCTCCGCAAATAGCTCCTGATCCTCTTCGGCGACATTTACAATTTCCTCGACTTTCATTCCGATTTCTGTTTCAAAATCCTCTTTATCTGCTTCTGCACTTTCTCCGTCCTCATAGCTTTCAATGTGATACTCTCTATTTTTATAAAGAATCCTGTAATACGGAGCTTCATCAAAATACCCCGAATATCTGCTATCCATACTATTTTTATAAACACTTATATTTTCAATTTGATCAGTTTGTTCAACATAACCAGTTTTTACCTCTATTCCGCTATCACTCATCCGATGAATACATGTAATTCTTCTTTCATCGCTATACTCTTCCCATTGCTTCTCCCAGGAACCACTTTCATCCCATATTTCAAAATATATATAATTATTTTCCGATATACTTTTGAAAATCCTGTATTCATAAATATTATAACTTTCTGCACTATCTCTTGTTTCCTGTCCGCTTGCACCTATCTCCTGCCAACTGCCGTTATATTCCGGTTTCATAAAATGTTCGGCTATTTCCGCCGCCTCTGTCAACCTCCCAATCTCTTTTTTCGTTGACTCGTATCCGGTTATCCATTTTAAGCAAAAAATCGAATCAATCAGCAACACTATGGCTATATATATGACAAATCCTACCTGCCCCTTTTTCATTCTGTATCTCCCCTGCTTAGTTAAACCTTCTGCAAGATCTTCATCTACTTCAATTATCGTTTCAAGTTCATTATTTCTATATTCCAAATTTAAAATAAAGTTTGCTACAACCTTTTTTCACTTTTTCCGCCTCTCACATATAGGCACACTATTCCTCATACCTTCTATCAATCATTTTTGATGCAACTCCCAACAATAGCAAAAAGCAACTAATCCCGTTTGCACACAATAATCTTTTCCACATCACTTCCTTATTTCGGTGGAGCTCGTATTCTTTTATCTCGCTCATAGTCTCTTCAAACAATTTCTGATCTTCATATGCTATATCTATGATTTCTTCTACTGTCATTCCGATTTCTCTTTCAAAATCCTCTCTATCTGTTTCTAAATATTCTTCGTCTTCATAGCTTTTAACATTATATTTCCCGTTTTCATAACAGATCTTATAATACTTTTCTCCCCAACCATACGTTTCATCAAAAGCATTTATTGAAACTATAATTGAAGCAATCGGTTTGTCTTTTTCTATATAATCTGTACTAATTTCGACTTCCCCATTATTTATATGGTGAATACATGTAATTCCTTTCTCTTTGCCGTTACTCTCAAATGTTTGAGTTTTCCAAAACTCGCTCCAATCCCATAATTCAAAATATATATAATTACTTTCTGAAATATCTTTATGAACTCTATATTCATAAATATTCGCACTATCCACACTATCTCTAGTTTCTTGCCCGCTTGTACCTATTTCTTTCCAACTTCTATTATACTCCGGTCTCATAAATTTTTCCGCTATTTCCGCCGCCTCTGTGAACTCATTGATATCCCTGACCGTAGTTTTGTATTTAATTGTCATTTTTAAGCTAAATGTCAAATCAAAAATAAGTATTACAATAATATATACTATGAATCCGATTTTCTTCTTTTTCATTCTAGTTTCCTTCTTTGTAAAATTTTATTCATTCCATTCCATTTCCTCTGCAACATCATCTTCATATTCAATATATTTGTAAAATTCATTTCTCTTATATTCCAAGTTTAATATAAAATTAGCTACTAATTTTTTTCTTGCTTGTATATTTTCATTTTGCAGATTGAAGTAATTATGGGTTTCCATAAAAGAGTTGTGATCATTAGCCTGATTTGTCAAATAATATAATCCCGCTTGATAATCTCCTTGCCCAAAATTTTTTACAAACTCTTCTGCTCGATTTGTTTCTCCTTTTTCTATTTCTGAATAATATTGGTTCATTACCAATATTAAATTCTCTTCATTCTCAAGACGTACACTCAAGTTTACCGCGTCAAGATCCGCCTTATAATCATCTGGTGTTAATTTTGGTCCATTTCCACCCGTTCCATATACATCTCCTACATATCCCGCATTTGCGTTCAAATCAAATATACCATTAAAGCACCCACTTAAATCTCCTGCTTTTTCAAATAAATTTTCATCAGGCTTTAATATTGTAGAAAGCGTTACTGCCATATGTGCTATATCAATCTTTCCTACATATGTTTTTAACAACGAATTTTCCAATTCGTCGCTTTTTTTAGAGCTATTATCATGATTAGCACCTATACATCCAAATACACTATCTACTTCATTTTCCTGCAATCCATATGATAACATCATATTCCTTACCGTATCCGGCGTATCTGTCCCTGCCAGAAAATGCCATAAATAATCAAAACTGACTTTATTTTTTTCATCATAAGAGTACGCAACAGAGGCAATCATAGCAAGATATTTTTGGTTGATGTTTTCTACTCCCCTCATATCCATATTTTCATACAACTTGTATAAACCTTCGCCTGCTGTGCGATCAAAACCAAATTCACTGATCATAATATTGATAAAAGGTTCCTTTATTGTTAAATTTCGATATTCTTCTCTTTTGTTCCAATCTCTTTCAATGCTACTCATCCATCCGGTATTGATATAATCTGCCGTATAATAAATGGTGCTTCCGTCAAACACCGCACTATGCAGACAATCTATTCCTCTTTTGACGTTCTCCTGATATGTTCCGATATTCTGATACAAGCCTGATGTGCTCCCCTTAAAGTCTTCTATTTGATCTAATTTCTTTTGAATCAATTCAATTACTTTTTGAAGGCTGCTGATCCATCCCGTATAATACAATCCTCTTTTTACATCAACTAAACCGTATACTCTCTCAAGTTGCTTTTCCAGTTCTTCCTTATTATCTCTTAAAGCATCCTCGTTTATATATCCGATGCCGCTGAGTTTTCCATTGATACATCCCTTATAGGTATTATTTTCCTGTATAACCGCTTCTGCCAAAATAATAACTCCGCGCATAACCATTGTATGAATTTTACTATAATACTCCCGAATAGCATCATAGGTTTTTCCCTTTAATACATCCGTTGTATCTTCAATATCGGAAACGCAAAACAATACCTTTTCCGCCCGATCCATAATCTGGTTCATATTATAGTTCATTGAATCCAATTGCGCCGTTACCGAGCCTGTATCCATCTCCAATCCCATTTTTATCCCCCTTTTATAGTCATACCTTTATCATTTATATTTTTCACTACTTAAAACTTGTCCTACATATTCATTGTATATATTCCTCCATTGGAGCAATCATATCATTGCTTAGATCAAGATCTAATTCATCAAATGCCGATGCCGCCGATACCAGCCTCTCAGCATCTCTATCCGCTGCGACCCGATAAGATTCAAGCAAAGACGCTGTGGACAAATAAATTTCATTACAAACATCATTGACTCCGTGATTTGTATTTCCCCTTCCGACTCCCGGAACATCACTTAACTCTTCCGCTGCCTTTTTAAATGAGCTGCTTTTTTGAAAAACAATTTCTACATCACTTTCAAACATATTCCCCATTTTTACACTCCCTTCCCGCTTACCTTCCAAACTATATCATTTGAAATATGCCTTTCCTACTTTTATCAATTATACCAATTTCCATCGCTCATCCAATAATCCTGCACTGAATACCCGTAAATTTGAATTAAATTATTTTAAGCAAAATTTTAAGTCAAACCCAAACGGGTCTGTCTCATTACATAAAAAATTGTATCTATCAAAGAAAACCTTTTTTCCGTGATAGATACAATTTTTATGCAATAGGACAAACCCTGCATTAACCGTTATTACGACACCCTATTATAATTGATCAGGCAGCCTTTCAGGATGATCTCTCTTTCCTCATCCGTCAGTTCTCCCAGCTTCAGGGTAAATTCTTTCAAGCCTTCTTCTTTTACCACATAAGCCGTGATCTCTGATTTTTTATCCATTATCGCCTGTTTGATATCCGGCACAAAGATGTAGTCCAGATTCTGAAAGGGCAGTTCTCCTTCATCGATGATAAAAGGCAGCATACCCCAGTTGATCAGATTGGAGCGGTATCTCTTGGTCGCATACTCGTTGGCGATATTCGCCCAGCCGCCCAGTACCTTCTGACAGCTTGCAGCCTGCTCCCTTGCGGAACCGTCGCCGGGTTTTACCGCAAAGATCGTGGAACCGATACCGAAGGATTCATGCGTCAGATTCGGGAATTTCTCTTTGATCTTATCCATAACCGGCTTGATCTCCGGCAATACCTGACAGGGATGTTCCGTGGAAGTGCCTTCCACCAGGGCTTCCCTTGCTTTCTCCGCCTTCTGGACCTCTTTGGCACGCCCTACATAAGCAGGATCTTTTCTGGATAAAGCAAACTCCGCTAATCCTAAAGGATTGGAACGATAAGAGCTGGTTTCTCCGGATGGAATCAATTCATCGGTAGTGGTAACCGGATCATGGATTTCCGATACAACCTTTAATACCAGATTGTCCGTCAAAGCAACCATAGCGGGCCAGTCCTTGATATTGGGACCGAATTGAATCTCAACGGAAGGATCAGCCACTCCTTTAGAATCAAATACGCGGTTTTCATAAATATTTTTATCAAAATGATATTTGTATTTTCCGATTTCCCCGTCAAAATCCGTCGCCGGAGTCAATACGCCTTTATTTGCCGCAGTTGCAGCAATGGAACGGGCATCCATCAGCGCAACGGAAGAAATCTGACCGTTTTGCAGCTTGGAGCCTTCACGGTTGGGGAAGTTCCTTGTGGAATGGCGGATACTGAAGGCATTGTTCGCCGGCGTATCTCCCGCGCCGAAGCAGGGACCGCAGAATGCCGTTTTCATAACCGCGCCCGTCTCAAGGATCGTAGCCGCACATCCGTTTTTGATCAGTTCCATATAAATAGGCATGGATGCGGGATATACGCTTAACGTAAATCCGTCGGAACCGATATAGCTTCCCTTCAGAATATCAGCTGCCGCACAGATATTTTCAAACCCACCGCCTGCACAGCCTGCGATGATTCCCTGATCTACCATAAATTTGCCGTTTACTACCTTATTTTTTAACGTATAATCAACGGCTCCGTCCAAAGAAACAGCCGCACGTTTTTCCACATCATCCAAAATATCCATTAAGTTAGCATTGACTTCTTCAATGGTATAGGTATTGCTTGGATGGAAAGGCATCGCGATCATAGGCTTAATTGTAGACAGATCAATTTGGATCAAACCGTCATAATAAGCCACATCGGCAGGATTCAATTCCCGGTACTCTTCCACTCTGCCGTGGATATCATAAAATTCTTTTACCTGATCGTCCGTTTCCCAAATGGAAGAAAGACAGGTGGTTTCCGTAGTCATAACATCGATGCCGATACGGAAATCAGGCGACAGACTCGCCACGCCAGGACCCACAAATTCCATGACTTTATTTTTTACATATCCGTTTCCGAAAACGGCTCCGATAATGGCAAGCGCCACATCCTGGGGTCCTACGCCTTTCTGGGGCGCGCCTGTAAGATATACGGCAACCACGCCGGGCATATTGATATCATAAGTCTGGTTCAATAACTGTTTTACCAGCTCCGGTCCGCCTTCGCCCATCGCCATTGTTCCCAGCGCGCCGTAGCGGGTGTGGGAATCGGACCCTAAGATCATTTTTCCGCCGCCCGCAAGCATTTCCCTTGCAAACTGGTGGATAACAGCCTGATGAGGCGGTACATAAACGCCGCCGTATTTCTTGGCGCAGGTCAGTCCAAACATATGATCGTCTTCGTTGATGGTTCCGCCTACCGCACAAAGAGAATTGTGGCAGTTGGTCAAAACATAAGGAATGGGAAACTTTTCCAAGCCCGAAGCTCTTGCCGTCTGAATAATACCTACAAAAGTAATATCATGGGAAGTCAGCTTATCAAACTTGATTTTCAGCTTATCCATGTTACCGGAAGTATTGTGGCTTTCCAGAATGCCATATGCGATGGTACCCTTCGCCGCCTCTTCCTTTGTTGTGTTTTTCCCGGTTTTTGCCGCTACCGCCTGCAGCGCATCGGTTCCGTCGGGAATCAGTTCGGTGCCGTTTACTAAATAGGCTCCGCCATCCGATAATGTTACCATGATTGTCCTCCTCCTTCTGCCGGATACCTCTTTTCCGGCACCCGCAGCTTCTGTTTTTATTTTTCTCTTTTTTCGTAAGTCCTGGCTATTTTTTATAATACACGCCGTCTTCAAAGCGCTCTCCGAGATAACCCAGATTTTCTAACAGCGCCTTGTCCGTCGTTCCGGGGAAACCGTAGTATCCCGCCTGATCGCCTACCGGAGAGTAATAAAAAATATCTCCGTTTATTTCATACTCCTCCACGGGAAGTTGTGAAAAATCTCCCTGATAAATATAAAACGCCTGCAGGTTGATCCTTCCTGCTACGGAAGTTTTGAATACCTCCGCGCAATTCGCCTTGACAAAGGTATAGGCGCAGGTCAATAAAACCATACATACAAATATTACACCACTTACCTGTATTTTGAAAACAGAAATTTTTTCCATTCTCTGCCAGATTTCGGAAGAAAAGATCCCGATCACGGGAAGCGCCACCAGATAGCACCAGCCGAAACGGATATCGGGCGCCGAAAGGAACCAGTAAAGTACGCCTGCAAAAACCGTTATTTTCAACAGCCCCCAGCAAAGCAGGTTCCACTTTTTCTTCCAAATGCCGTAGATTGCTTCCAGGACTTCATACACTGCAATTACGATGTTTAAGTACAATAACAGCCGATACCGGAGGGGCAGCGCCCCAAACCAGACCGGGAACCACTCGCCAAACGCCATTTGCATTGTATTATATACCCCTCCGGTCGGTATCCTCGCCCAGCCCCTGATCAGCACCGTTTCATAAACCGCGGATTCATAGGGCACCTTCCATTTCACGTCAAACAGGTCCAGTGCCGGAAAAGGATAAATCAGCCAGCCGGAAATCAATACGTTTCTGATCAGCCACGGCAGCAAAATCAACAGTCCCGCCGGGATAAACACGCCGATCCGCTTCCATTCCTTTTTACGGATCATCCTAACCGCCGGGTAGAGCACCAGCAGCACCAGCATCGCCATGGACACCTTAATCGTAATGACATATACGATAAAAAGGGCAATCAGCCCGTAGGAAAAAGTGTCCTTTTCTCTCTGCTCCACCGCCTCGGCAAGCAGGCTCAAAATCAGAAACCCGAATATTCCCGCGGAGACGTCGGTCCCGATACAGTTGAAAGTCTCGGCATTGTAAAACACATAGGCTATGATCGCCGCCCGAAGCCCCGTAGATACATACGCCCCGGTTTTTCTTACCCGGCATACTCCGTGAATGGCATAAATACCAAAAAACAAACAAAGCGCCGAATTGACCGTGTGCAGGGAAAAGCCGTATATTCCTTTAAAGCTGTACAACGCCATCAGCGCATAGACGGAATTGTTAAAGCCAAGCCTTGTGCTGATATTCGCCATGCCCTTGATATAGCCGTACTCCTCATAATAGCGCAGCATCTGAGCCTGATACAGATAATTGTCATACTGTTTGGGATACAGGCTGGTCAGAAACATGACAAACACGGTAAAAACCAGAAACAAAATCCATTCAAACCATCTGACGCTTTTTAGGGATTCTTTGATCCCCCAGAGGACGCTTTTACGAAACGCTGCCAACAGAATGACGGCTGTTCCAAACGCCGCGAATGCAAAGACATACGTAACCGCCGTAAACAGACTGACAATCTGCGCGTACACCGTCAGAATGACAAAACCCGTCATCAGATAGTAAACCGGATTCAATTTTTTATCCCGCAGACCGCACAGGCGCATCATGCTCCTGACCGCCCCATAGCCTAGCCCAAATCCGGAAACAAGCATCATCAGATAACTGATCGCTATCCAAAGCATTCCAATTCCTCCTATGACAGAGATACCCGCCAACAATCCATCAGCGGGTATTTCCATAGTATTATTTCTCTTTCAAAATCGGAATTTTCCAAACGACTATTTGGATTCCACTTTCTTCTTGGGAAGAACCACTTTATCCAGGTGCCAGATTTCATCCACATATTCCTGAATGGTTCTGTCGGATGTAAATTTGCCGCTGCAAGCCACATTCAAAATAGCGCTTCTTGCCCAGCCTTTTTCATCCCTGTAAGCCGCCTCTACACGTTTCTGTGCTTCCGCGTAAGATTTAAAATCTTTTAAAATAAAGTACGTATCCGCCTTTGCGGTGCACTGCGTATTGAGCAGGGAATTGTACAGATCGCGGAACAGCTCCGTATCCTGGCTGTAAGTTCCGTTGATTAACTGCATCAATACTTTTCTGATATCCGCATCGCTGTTAAAAATATCCATCGGATTGTAGCCGCCGTAATTCTCATACCGGATGACTTCATCGGAAGAAAGACCGAAGATAAACGCATTTTCTTCTCCAACTTCTTCTACGATCTCCACATTGGCGCCGTCCATGGTTCCCAAAGTCAAAGCGCCGTTTAACATAAATTTCATATTACCTGTACCGGACGCCTCTTTGGAAGCTGTGGAAATCTGCTCGGAAACATCAGCCGCCGCAAAAATCCATTCCGCATTGGATACACGGTAATTTTCAATAAATACGACCTTGATCTTGCCGTCGATGGAAGCGTCGTTGTTGATCACATCCGCAACGGAGTTGATCAGTTTGATGGTCAGCTTTGCATTTTTGTAACCTGCTGCCGCTTTCGCGCCGAAAATAAAGGTTCTCGGATAGAAATCCATTTCGGGATGCTCTTTGATCTCGTTATACAGGTACATAACATGGAGAATGTTCAACAACTGACGTTTATATTCATGCAATCTCTTGACCTGCACATCAAAGATAGATCTGGGATCAACTTCTACACCGTTGTGCTCCAGGATATATTTCGCAAGGCGCACTTTGTTCTGATACTTGATGTTCATAAACTCCTGCTGCGCTTTTTCATCATCCGCAAACACCTTTAATTTTTTAATCTTAGGCAGATCCGTGATCCAATCGGCTCCCACATGCGCCGTTACCCAGTCCGCAAGCAAAGGATTGCCATGCAGCAGGAAACGTCTCTGTGTGATACCGTTTGTTTTATTGTTAAATTTCTCAGGCATCAATTCATAGAAATCTTTTAATTCCTGGTTTTTCAAAATTTCGGTATGTAATCTTGCAACACCGTTTACGGAATAGCCCGCCGCAATGGCAAGATGCGCCATTTTAACCTGTCCGTCATAAACGATCGCCATTTTGCGGATTTTTTCCTGATTGCCGGGATATGCGTTTTCGATTTTCTGAATGAAACGGCGGTTGATCTCTTCCACAATCTGATAAATACGGGGGAGCAGACGGCTGAACAGCTCAATCGGCCATTTTTCAAGCGCCTCCGCCATAATTGTATGGTTGGTATAAGCGCAGGTCTTCGTCGTCACTTCCCATGCTTCTTCCCATGTCAGATAATATTCATCCAGCAAAATTCTCATAAGCTCCGCTACCGCTACCGTCGGGTGGGTATCGTTGAGCTGGAAGGTAACCTTTTCATAGAATTTATGGATATCATCATGATTTCTCATGTATTTAGCAACTGCTTCCTGTACGGAGGCGGATACAAAGAAATACTGCTGTTTCAGACGCAGCTCTTTTCCGGAATAATGGTTGTCGTTGGGGTAAAGGACCTCTACGATATTTCTTGCCAGGTTCTCCTGCTCAACCGCCTTCTGGTAATCGCCCTTGTCAAAAGAGTCTAACTTAAAGCACTCTACGGGCTGTGCATCCCAGATACGGAGCGTATTGACAATGCCGTTGCCGTAACCCACGATGGGCATATCATAGGGAATAGCGGTTACCGACTGATAACCTTCCTGCGTAAATACGTTTCTGCCATTTTCATCCTGATGAACGGATACATATCCGCCGAATTTTACTTCCTTTGCATATTCGGGGCGGCGCAGTTCAAAAGGATTGCCTTCGGCAAGCCAGTTATCCGGCACTTCCACCTGATATCCGTCGCGGATTTCCTGTTTAAACATACCGTATCTATAACGGATGCCGCAGCCGTATGCGGAATATCCCAGCGTTGCAAGGGAATCCAGAAAGCAGGCGGCAAGCCTTCCCAGACCGCCGTTGCCTAACGCCGCATCCGGTTCCTGATCCTCTACCACGTTAATATCCACTCCCAGCTCATCCAGCGCTTCTTTAACAGCGTCGTATGCCTGCAGATTGATCATATTATTTCCAAGAGCGCGACCCATTAAAAACTCCATGGACATATAGTAAACAGTCTTCGGGTCTTTCTTTTCATATTCCTTTTGCGTCTCCAACCAATGATCTACGATCGCATCCTTGATCGCGTAGGAAACAGCCTGAAAAATCTGCTGATCCGTTGCTTCGTCAAGAGTCTTGCGGTAAAGCGTCTTGACATTGTAAAGAACACTTCTCTTAAATAACTCTTTATCAAAGGTTGATAATACAGTTGTTTCTTTTTTAGCCATAAATTTCCTCCTCAGGTTTTCAAACCACGTAATTGAAATTTTATGTGCAGCTATCAATCACCATTACTACACCAAAATCAATTATACAATATATTTCTTCAAATAACAAAGAAAAATAACTTGTAAACCATATAATATTTCCCGCCCTATTTTATGGTTTTATGGATAAATTATACAAAAAAGTGCGTAACGCCAAAAGAAAAAATGGCTTTATACCACGGAAACGCGCTTTCGCTCGGTACAAACGTAGCGGCACATAAATCCGCAAAATACGCGGATTAAGTGCCGACGTTTGCACAACGGTTTCCTTAGGTATAAAGCCATTTTTTCTTTCGGCTGCAAATTTCTTTGCACAAGTTGTCTGCGGGATGGTGGAAAAAGGGGCTGGCGCGGTTAAAAATTTTGTAGATATCAAAGGAAACCTTTATAAAAGCGCCGGTACTTAATCCGCGTATTTTGCGGATTTACGTACCGCTGCGCTTTCATAGAGCAAAAGCGTGTTTCCGTGATATCTATAAAATTTTTAACCGCGCCAGTCCCTTTTTCTAACTACCCCGGCTTTTACTTCTCATCCCGTCTTTTAATGATCTGTTTTACCACATCCGTCGGAAAGCAGATATTTCCGCCTGCGGGATTCAGCACAAAGCCCTTACACTGTGCGTCGGGCTTTAACAGCATAACCGCATAGTCGTTGAAATCGGCAAGGAACGCATCGACATGCTTGCTTCCCGCCCATGCCTTAAACTCCTGGGTGTCCGTAAATCCGATAAAATAGTTCCAGTCAGGGTGCTTCATATCCTGATAATTCTTTACGGTTGCAAAAGTAATCTTATGCTTGGGGGATAAAATATAAGTCCCCTGATCATCCCGTTTAACGGCAGGTGATATTTTTACCGGGATCAACAGCTTGGATTTCATCAGAATATCGATCATATCGTTCTGAGTTTTGCTGTTATTATCCTCCGCCATCATCTTAATCGCTGTTTTTAATTCTTCGTTAATAATAATTTCTTTTCTCGGTTCCATGCAGGCACTCCTTTACGCTTTCTCTAAAGAGATTGTAACCTTTTCTCCGTTGACTGTCCACTCTTTACTGTTTGCAAAGCTTCCTTCGACAGTCATTTCATCGGCAAGCACCTTGGATGCGATGGAAGCCTGATTAGCCATTACAATGCCGCCTAACTTTTCGTTTCCGGTTACGGCAACTTTGATATGATCTGTTACCTCAAACTTATTTTCCTTACGCATGGTCTGGATTTTACTGATCACTTCAAATACAAAGCCTTCCTCAATCAGCTCCTCGGTCAGGTTCGTATCCAGGACAACCGTTACCGTATTATCCGCCTCGGTCACAAATCCGTCCTTTTTCTCGTTGGAAATCAACAAGTCTTCCTTAAATAAGGTAACCTCAACGCCGTCCACATCAAATTTCAGCATACCGCTTTCATTTAATCCATCCATCGCCTTATTCCCGTCCAGAGAAGCAAGGGTTTTCTGAATACCGCCAAGCTGTTTGCCATATTTCGGTCCGACGGTACGAAGCTGGGGTTTAAAGCTGTAAGTCGTAAACGCGCTGACATCTTCGGTAAATGTGACCTTCTTTACATTCAATTCATCTTCAATGATATCGATATAGTATTGCGAAAGCACAGCGGACGCTTTGATATACATATCGCCGATGGGCTGGCGGTTTTTGATATTCGCCGCATTTCTCGCCGCACGACCCATAACAACGATTTTCAGCACTTCGTCCATATCCTGTTCCAGCTTGGAGTCGATCATCGCCTCATCCGCTTTCGGGAAATCACATAAATGGATACTTTCCGGCACGTCTTTATCGATGCTGCATACCAGATTGCGGTAAATATCCTCCGTCATAAACGGAATCATAGGCGCCGCCGCCTTTGCAATGGTAACGAGCGCGGTGTAAAGAGTCATATAAGCGTTGATCTTATCCTGTTCCATTCCCTTTGCCCAAAAACGCTCGCGGCTCCTTCTGACATACCAGTTGCTCATATCATCTACAAAACCGCTCAATGCCCTCGCCGCTTCCGGGATCTTGTACTGATCCAGATTTTCATCCACAGCTTTTACAGCGGAATTCAGCTTGGATAACAGCCATTTGTCCATAACGGACAGTTTATCGTACTCCAGCGTATATTTTGTCGCGTCAAATTCATCAATATTGGCATACAATACGAAAAATGCGTAGGTGTTCCACAGCGTTCCCATAAATTTGCTGCGTCCTTCCTTTACCGCATCGCCATGGAAACGGTTCGGCAGCCACGGCGCGGAGTTAATATAGAAATACCAGCGGATCGCGTCTGCTCCGTATTCCGCAAGGGCGTCGAAGGGATCAACGGCGTTTCCTTTGGATTTACTCATCTTCTGACCGTTTTCATCCTGTACATGTCCTAAAACGATAACATTTTCATAAGGCGCTTTATTAAACAATAAAGTAGACTCTGCTAACAGAGAATAGAACCATCCTCTCGTCTGGTCCACAGCCTCGGAAATAAACTGCGCCGGGAACTGGCTTTCAAACACCTCCTTGTTTTCAAAGGGATAATGATGCTGTGCAAAAGGCATCGCTCCGGAGTCAAACCAGCAGTCGATTACCTCCGGCACACGCTTCATGGTGCCGCCGCATTTCGGACATTTGATCGTGATTTCATCGATATAAGGTCTGTGCAGCTCTACGGTCTTAGCCGCTTCGTTGCCGCTCATTTCAAACAATTCCTGACGGCTTCCGATGGATTCCATGTGCCCGCAGCCGCAGGTCCATACGTTTAAAGGAGTGCCCCAATAACGGTTACGGGAAACGCCCCAGTCCTGAATATTTTCGAGCCAGTCGCCGAAACGTCCTTTCCCGATGGATTCGGGAATCCAGTTGACGGTATTGTTATTGCGGATCAGATCCTCTTTTACCGCCGTCATTTTGATGAACCAGGATTCGCGCGCATAGTAAATAAGCGGCGTATCGCATCTCCAGCAGAACGGATAATCATGTTCAAACTTAGGCGCGTCAAACAATAAGCCTCTGCTATCCAAATCTACCAGCACCTTAGGATCAGCGTCTTTGACAAACAGTCCTGCAAAAGGCGTCTCTTCAGTCAGATTGCCTTTTCCGTCCACAAACTGGATAAAGGGCAGATCGTTTTCACGTCCTACTCTGGCGTCGTCTTCGCCGAATGCCGGGGCAATATGAACAATACCGGTACCGTCCGTCAATGTGACATAATTGTCCGCGGTTACAAAATGCGCTTTTTTATGCTGTTTTCCGGCAGCCTCCGCCGCGCACTGATAAAGCGCTTCGTATTCGGTGCCGACCAGGTCTTTCCCCACGTAAGTTTCCACAACTTCATAAGCAGGTTTGCCATCTTCCGCCAACTTGCCGAGTACCGTATCTAACAGCGCTTCCGCCATAATATAAGTATATCCGTCCGCCGCCTTGACCTTGGCATAGGTTTCCTCCGGGTTTACGCAAAGCGCAGTATTACTGGGAAGCGTCCAGGGCGTCGTCGTCCATGCAAGGAAATACTCATCCTTGCCCGCCAATTTGAAACGGACCGTTGCGGAGCGTTCCTTTACCGCTTTATACCCCTGTGCCACTTCATGAGAAGAAAGGGGCGTACCGCAGCGCGGGCAGTAAGGTACGATTTTAAAGCCTTTGTATAATAAACCTTTGTTCCAGATTTCCTTTAACGCCCACCACTCGGATTCGATAAAATCATCGTGATAAGTTACATAGGGATTATCCATATCCGCCCAGAAACCTACGGTATTGGAGAAATCCTCCCACATGCCTTTATATTTCCAAACGCTTTCTTTACATTTTTTGATAAACGGGTCCAGACCGTATTCTTCGATCTGCTCCTTGCCGTCCAGTCCCAGCATTTTTTCCACTTCCAGCTCAACCGGCAAGCCATGGGTATCCCAGCCCGCTTTACGGGGCACCATATATCCCTTCATGGTGCGGTATCTGGGAATCATATCCTTAATGACACGGGTTAATACGTGTCCGATATGCGGTTTTCCGTTTGCCGTCGGCGGTCCGTCATAGAAGGTATAAGTAGGTCCTTCCTTGCGGCTTTCCATGCTCTTTTGAAAAATGTTGTTTTCCCGCCAGAATTTTTCTGTTGCTTTCTCATGCTCTACAAAATTGACATTGGTTTCAACTTTTTGGTACATGATTTACTCCTTTCCTTTTTGTATGCGTAAAAGTCTTCCTTCGCGTGCCTAACTCGTTTTGCATCTTACGACACTTGGCATTTCACTCTGTGAAATGCCAAGTGTCGCGGTGCTCGTCGAATGCCTTGCGGCATTCCTCGTATCCTGAGAGAATATCTCACTGTATGCAAGCATACGTGAGATATTCTCTCCAGATACGGCAACGCTTCGCGTCGCCCGACTCGCTACTCGCGCAAAAAAACCTTCGCCCGTAAAAGGACGAAGGTTAAAATTCGTTACCACCTGTTACAGCATACTCTCTTCATAGATTCATATGATTTCCCGTAACGGGGGACCGCCGTCTCAAACTACTCGACACGGATATGATTATTTCCCGGTCTGCAACACGGTAAACAAATGCACAATCCTGTCTTTGGTTCTTGCAACTCAGAAGTGATTTTCCCGAATTTCTTACTCGTACCGGACTCCCACCGCCTCCGGCTCGCTGAAACTTTCCAAAATAAGGTACTCTCTTCGTCAACGTCTTTCTGATTTTTAACTGCTTGTATTATAATTCTCATAAAAGACCGTTGTCAATACTGCAAAACGCTTTTCTTTTACCGCCGTTTCAAAAATTTGTGAAAACCTTACAAAAAAATGCCTCATTTTCAGGTTACTTCTTGATAAAGGTATTGATGATCTGGAAAACCAAAATATGTATTCTCTTGAAGAAGCATACCGGATCATTATAAACAGACTAAAATATGTCTTATAGCATAAAAATATCTAAAGAAGCCCTACGTGTCTTGCAAAATTCCATTAACTGGCAAAAAGTGATCCGCCGTTTTGCTCCCTATCACTTTATTTTAAATCTTACTTCCCTTTTACAAATCCTTTATCTCACCAGGCAATAATTTTACTTATATGGGAAAGATTAAATATAGTCGAATCCCCAATCCGATGCTATACTAGACATAAGACAGTTGTACAGGTGCTTTTCTGTCTTGTCAGTTGTATTGACACTATGTCACAAAAAGCATAAAATAAGGGAAGCTTTATGTTTCCCGGAAAGAGGATTTATGGGAAAAACCAAATTAACCAAACAGGAAATAAGCTGGATTTTATATGATGTTGCAAACTCAGCCTTCACGATGATCCTGACGGCAACCATTCCGATTTACTTCCGCTCACTTGCAAGCGCGGTAAATGTTGCGCCGGAACATGCCACCTCTATTTGGGGGACGACTACTTCCGCGGCGCTTCTGATCCTTGCCTGCCTCTCGCCGATTTTGGGCGCACTGGCAGACTACCAGAACATGAAAAAGCGGATCTTCGGCTGGTTTTTGACCCTTGGCATCTTAGGCGGCATGGGAATGATCTTCGCACCCGGCTGGATTTCTTTTCTTACCTGTATTGTCATTGCCCGTATCGGCTATGCGGCATGCAACATTTTTTACGATGCGATGCTCATCGACGTGACGGCGGATGACCGGATGGATTATATTTCCTCCATGGGCTTTGCCTGCGGTTATATCGGAAGCTGCATTCCGTTTGTGATCGGAATCCTTTTAATTTTCCTGACTCCCTTTGGTCTGGATACGGTTTCCGCCACCAAGCTTTCCTTTTTTATCACAATCGTATGGTGGCTGGTTCTCTCCCTTCCTCTGCTGAAAAACGTAAAGCAGACCCATTATTTGAAACCTAAAAAGCATGTGGTCTCCCACTCTTTCAGGAGATTGGGCGTGACATTCCTCAAATTACGCCGCGACCGGAAACTGCTGTTTTATATTTTGGGATATTTTTTCTATATCGACGGAGTTTACACCATTATTTCCATGGCGACTACCTATGGCGGAGAAGTCGGAATCGATTCTACTCAGATGGTTCTTGCCCTTCTCCTGACTCAGATCGTAGCGTTTCCGTGCAGCATTTTAAGCGCGGTTTTTGCCAAAAAATTCGGCGCCATAACGGTCATGAAAGTCTACATCATCCTGTACATAGGCATCTGCGCCTTTGGATACGGTCTGGATACGGCGTTGGAATTTTGGATTCTCGCCTTATGCGTAGGCATTTGCCAGGGCGGCATACAGGCTCTCTCCCGCTCCCAGTTCGGTAGGATGATACCCAAAAAAGAATCCAGCGAATACTTTGGCTTCTTTGATATATTCGGCAAATTTGCGGACTTTTTCGGTCCCCTGATCATTTCGGCGTGCGCTTTCTTTTTACACAGTTCCAAATATGGCGTATTGTCACTTATCGTACTATTTGTAATAGGCTTCTGCTTCCTTTGCAAATCTGAAAAAATCATGAAAGCAGAGAATTTGGAGGAAAAATAAAATGGACAGACAGAATCTGACTCTGTTGACAGACCTTTATGAGTTGACTATGATGCAGGGTTATTTCCGGAACAAGGACCAGAACGAAACCGTTATTTTTGATGCGTTTTTTCGCAACAACCCCATGGACGGCGGCTATTCCATCAGCGCAGGGCTGGCGCAGGTCATTGATTTGATCAAAAATCTTCACTTTTCCAAGGAAGACCTCGACTATCTTGCAAGTCTCAATTTATTTGACGATGACTTCCTTGCCTACCTGAAGGATTTCAAATTTACCGGCGACATCTACGCGATCCCCGAGGGCAGCATTATGTTCCCGAGGGAGCCCATGATCAAGGTCATCGCGCCTATTATGCAGGCGCAGCTTGTAGAAACTGCAATTTTAAATATTATTAACCACCAGAGCCTGATCGCAACCAAAGCTTCCCGCGTCTGCTATGCGGCAAGAGGCGACGGCATCATGGAATTCGGACTGCGCCGCGCCCAGGGACCAGACGCCGGCATTTACGGCGCCCGCGCTGCCGTTATCGGCGGCTGTATCGGCACCTCCAACGTACTCGCAGGTCAGTTGTTTGATATTCCCGTAAAAGGGACCCACGCTCATAGCTGGATCATGAGTTTCCCTGATGAATATACCGCCTTTAAGGCATATTCCGAAATCTACCCCAATGCGTGCCTGCTTCTGGTAGATACCTATGACACTTTAAAATCCGGTATTCCCAACGCAATCCGCGTCTTCCAGGAAATGCGCGATTCCGGTATCGAACTGAAAAACTACGGAATCCGTCTGGACAGCGGCGATCTTGCATACCTTTCCAAGAAAGCGCGTAAGATGCTGGATGCTGCAGGCTTCCCCGACGCGATTATCTCCGCTTCTAACGATCTGGACGAATACCTGATCGATTCTTTAAAGGTGCAGGGCGCTGCGATTACTTCCTGGGGCGTCGGGACCCATCTGATCACGGCAAAAGACTGCCCTTCCTTCGGCGGCGTCTACAAACTTGCAGCCGTAAAGGGCAAGGATGGGGAATTTATTCCCAAGATCAAGCTTTCCGAAAACACGGAAAAGGTTACCAATCCGGGCAACAAGACGATTTACCGCATCTATGAAAAGGATTCCGGTAAAATCAAAGCCGACCTTATTTGTCTGGTGGATGAAAAATTTGACGAAAAGAAAGACCTGATGCTTTTCGACCCGTTAGAGCCCTGGAAAAAAACCAAATTAAAAGGCGGCTCTTACACAATGAAAGAAATCCTGGTTCCCGTCTTCTTAAACGGCGAATGCGTCTACGAATCTCCAAAGGTCATGGATATCCGAAAATACTGCCAGCAGGAGCTGGAAACCCTCTGGCCGGAGACAAGGCGACTGGTAAACCCCCACAAAGTCTACGTCGATCTGTCCAAAAAGCTTTACGACATCAAAATCGACCTTCTCGACCGCATGGGCGCAGAATAGAACCTCATGGGCGTATCAAAATGCCCTCACAAAAAGCCGCAAGCGCAAATCCTTTTTTCAAAAGCGAGGAAAAACCAGGCGCCGGCAGCTTTCCCGCATTACGCATCTGTCACGAAATGCAGGAAAGCTGCCGGCGCCGTTCCTTTTACTCAATAGACTTCAACGACTCCACCATATCAATCTTATCCAGCTTATAATACATTACAATATCCACAATCGCCGTAAAGAGGAAGGTAAGCAGAACGCTCAGCACATAGCCCTGTACATTGATTCTCACGTCAAAGGAAATCGTCTCCAGATCCACATTCGCCATGACAAAGCGGTGCAGGTAAACGCCGAGTACCAGTCCTACTGCGGCTCCGATGGCGGTCAGGACAAAGTTTTCCTTAAACACATAGGACGCCGTTTCCTTGGGATAGAAGCCCAGCACCTTGATGGTCGCAATTTCCCGGATACGCTCCGTAATGTTAATATTGGTCAGATTATATAAAACGATAAACGCCAGTGTGCCGGCGCAGAGTATGATAACCAGTACGATATAATCCATGCTGACGATCATATTGTCAAACCTGTCCCTGAAATCCTGGTTGACCGACGCGCCGCTGACATGCTCCGCATCGCTGAGCACAGCCGCCGCTTCATGGATATCCTGATCTTCCCGTATGTTAAACATCGCATGTCCGTACTCGGGTTCGCTCCCCGCCTCTTTCTCATAGGTTTCTTCGCTGATATAAAGGTAGTTGTATACAAAATTTTCACATACGGCGCTGATCGTACAGGTAAAAGTATTGCCGTCTTCATCCCGGAACCGAATGGTATCCCCTTCCTGTAAACCGGATTTATTCGCAAGTTTCCTGCTTAAAACCGCCTCTCCCTCTCCGGGATAGGAAATCGGTTCGTCCTTTGCCGTATGCAGATCTACATACTCTCCAAAAGAATCCGTCTCCCGCGGTATGATCATCGTACACTCTTTCTCCCCGCTGTCCGCTTCAATAGTAACCGTCTCTTCTCTGACGCAGACAAAGCTTTCCGCCACATCCGCTGTCTCTTCGGCAAGCGCCTCCTCTTCAGCGGCGGTCAGCGGATCTTCAAAGGATACCAGCACGTCATACAATTGTATTTCGTCATACTGCTTTCCTACCGTTCCCGCAACAGAATCCTTAATCCCGTAACCGGTCAGCAAAAGCGCCGTACAGCCCCCGATACCGATAACCATCATAAAGAATCTCTTTTTATAACGGAACAGATTTCGCACCGAAACCTTTTGTAAAAATTTCAAACGGTTCCAGATAAACGGAATGTATTCCATAAAGACACGGTTCCCGCCTTTAGGCGCCCTGGGTCTGATCAGGTTCGCCGGCGTCGAGGTCAGTTCCGTTCTGCATGTAAAATAAGTCGCGCCCACGGAGCACAACAGCGCAGCCGCCATGGAAATCGCAAACAGAGGAATGTTAAATATATAATCAATTTCGGCAAACTCATACATCGTGTCATATGCCGCCCAGATTACCTTGGGAAAAACATAACACCCCGCCGCAAAACCGATCGTTCCGCCCACAAGCGCGGCGCTTCCTGCGTAGAAAATATATTTTCCCATAATTTTGCCGTCGCTGTATCCCAGCGCCTTTAATACCCCGATCTGGGTCCGCTGGTCCTCTACCATGCGGTTCATCGTGGTCATACATACAAGCGCCGCTACCAGAAAGAAAAACAACGGGAATACCGAAGAAATGGATTCCACAATATCGGAATCATTTTCAAAGCAGGCATACCCCACATTGCTGTCCCGGGTCAGCACATAACAATCCGGTTCTTCAATATCATCTATTTCCTGCTGTGCGTCGGCAAGTTTGCTCTCCGCATCGGCTATCTCTTCGTCAAATTCCGCTTTGCCTTCCTCGTAATCCTCCCAGCCGCTGTCGATCTCTTCCTGCGCGTCGGCAAGTTCCGCCCATCCGTTTCTGATCTGCGCCTTACCGCTTTCAATAGCGGCAACCGCCTCTGCGGGACGCATTTGCTCAGGAACGGAAAGAAGCGCGTTTTCCTGTTCCTTTAACGCCTCCTCCTGACGGTCCAGCGAAGCCGACGCATCGTCCAATTCCTCCTGCGCCTTCGTCAGCTCGTCATAAGCGTCGGCAAGTTCCTCTTCGGCTTCCGCTTTTTTATCGTCCAGCTCCTGCCTTGCGTCATCCACCTCCGCCTGCGCTTCCTCCACAATGGAATCGTAGCGGCGCATTGCCTGACTTTCACAAATCTCCGTCATGCGGTCTTCGGTTCTGTCAATCAGGTCGTCATATTCCCGGGTATAGATTCCCCCATTCTCTTTTAATTTGACAAAAATCTCCGAATAGTACTCCGTATCAAACCCTTCCATCGGGATATAGATAAACGCGCTGACTTTACCGCTTCCCAGCTTGGAAGTGCCTCTCTCATAATTCAGGTAATAGGGCGAATTAACGAAGCCCACCACCGTATATTCCTTATGGGTAAAGGCGTCAAAGGTATCCTCGCTGTTGCTCTCGTCCAAAACGATCGTATCTCCCAATGCAAGATCCGTAAAACCGGATAAGCTTCTTGCCCTCTGATCCAGGACACACTCATCCGAAGCCTCCGGCAGCCGCCCCTCCAATACGTCCGGTCTGTTGATCTCCCCGGTCAGGGCGTGCGCCTTGATGACATAGACCTCCCCGTTATCCGTGCCGCAAAGAAAGTCTTCATAAAAACTTCCCTCCGCATCCAGCACATCTTCATCCTGTAAGAGCGCTTCCACGTCTTCCTGCTCAAATCCCAGCGTATTTATAAGCCGGTAATCGTAAAGTTCCTGGTTTGCTATGTATTGATCTCCCGCCTGTATCATGGCAGGCTTTGTGACCTTCAATCCTCCGAAAAATCCTACGCCCAGCGCCACGATCGCCATAATAGCCATATAACGCCCTAAGCTGCTTTTAATTTCCCGGAAAGTCGTTTTACGCATACAATTTTTCATCTTTAACCACCATTTCATATTACCTGCTATTTTTATGTTAGCACAAAAAAGAAAAAAATGGAGTATTCCGCTCCATTTTCATCTTTTTTTCACTTTTGTACTTTTACAATCCTACTGCTCCATCTGTCTTCCCAGAAAGGCGGCGGCAGACTGCGCCAGCTTCCTTTCCACCTCGCCCATTTTGCTCTTATCCTCGGTTTCCAGCAGAATAACCGCTCCGATAACGTCTCCTTCGCAAATAATCGGCGCAATCATTTCCTGTTCATAAGCGTCCTGGATATCCGAGGCGATTTCCAGAAACTGTTTTTCTCCCTTTCCGGCAAGGATCGTTTCTCTCCTCTCCAGCGCGTCCTCCAGATGACGGCTCAATCCTTTACCGTTAAACGCTTTTCCGCCTCCAGCCGTTGCGATAAACTGATCCCGGTCCGCAATTAACGCCACCTTGCCCGATACCTGCGCCAGACTTTCCGCATATTGCTTTGCAAAAGAGCTCATTTCCCCGATGGGCGAATATTTTTTTAAGACGATTTCTCCCTCTCTTCCGGTAAAAATTTCCAAAGGATCGCTTTCCCTGATACGCAGCGTTCTTCTGATTTCCTTCGGAATTACGATTCTCCCCAGATCATCAATTCTCCGAACAATTCCCGTAGCTTTCATATAAAAATTTCCTCCGTTTACATTTTCTACTTGCGTGCTAGTAGTATTTGTAAACAGTGGAATTTTATACCCTGTTAAAATCCGATTACGTCGATGCTTTTCGTTTCCGTTAATCGGAAAATAGTTCCGTTGATCGAAAAAAATATATAATTTTTTGCATCTATGCTATGATAGAAATGACATTTTCCAATAAATTTTTAAAAAATATCAGAAAAATTGTAAAACGGAGAATAAACCATGTATTCTGCTTCCAACGAGGTTATCAAAATCTACTTATGCGACGACAACGAAGCGCATTTGCAAACTCTTTCCAAAACCGTCTGCACACTTACCGATGATTATCAAATCCAGCTTCGGCAATTTACTTCGCCGGCAAAGCTTCTGGAACGCCTCGAAAGCGCCTCGGCAAACAAAGAAAAAGGTCCGGACCTGATCCTGATCGATATAGAAATGCCGGAAATGGACGGCATCACGCTGGGAAAAAAACTCAAACGCATTTCTCCCGATCTGCGTCTGGTATTTGTTACCGCCTACGCGGAATACGCCATGAAGGGATATGAGGCAAACGCATTCCGCTATTTATTAAAACCTGTTTCCGCCGGGGATATCCGCAAACTGATTTCGGACATTTTCGCAGAAAACGCGCTGCAAAAAAAAATCATGATCAAATCCGGCGAAGGCGAAATCCTTTTGCCTGTCCGCGATATTATTTATATCAGCGCCGAAGACAAATATACGATCGTCTATACCCAAAATAATTATTATATTACCGATGAAAGCCTGAAATACTACGAAGGCAAATTAGTCCCTCTCGGCTTTTTCCGCATTCATCGGAAATATCTGATCAATATGTATTATCATAAGTCCGTTTCCGGAAATAAACTGCTTCTCTCTCACGGCATTGAGCTTCCTTTAAGCAGGCGCAGAAACGAAGCTTACAAAAGAAAACTATTTCATTTTATGAAGGATGATCTGGTATAATGTTTTATTTGATTTCACTCATTATATTTCTTGCCAATACTTTTACCATACTGAATATTATTTTAATCGCAAAATATCTGTTCGGCTGCGATATGACCCTGAACCGTAAAACGCTTCTTATAACGGGAAGCCTGTTTTTTGTGCTGAATATTGCCATTTCCCTCCTGCTTTCCGACCGTTTTCCCAATCTCACATTCGTTTTGCTCTACGCCTATATCGTAATCGTCGTGCTGGTTCTGACCAAAACACATCGCATGAAGGCTGCATTGCTGACAATTCCCGCCCTCCTGGTATACATACAATGGACTTCGCTCGCCTCTTTGATTGAAATCCTCTTTCGCCTGGACCGATTCTATTTTCCCTATCCCACCCGGAATATTACTGTTACGGATATCCTCTTAGAACCTTTGCTCTTTATTTTACTGATGCTGATCGCCTCCTACGGCGAAAAACACGCCTTTTATATTCAACTGACTCTGGGCGAAGGAATCATCATTTCCCTTCTTTGTTTTTTTCTGCCGATGGCTCAGGAAATCTTTACGGTTCTGGAAGACTACTTTGACAATGTCCTTTACAACTTCGCATGGATTCTGTTTCTGCTTGCCTTAAACTTCACCATGATCTACGCCATCGGGCGCAGTACTATAAAGTGCTTTCCGAAAACTATAAAGAACAGTTTGATTCGGAATATCACTATTTTAAGGACTATCAGGAGGCACAACACGATCTTGCCAAATTCCGTCATGATTTCAACAGCCATATGATGCTTTTACAGGAAATGATCGCAAAGGGAGACTACAGGAATGCGGAAAAGTATTTCTCCTCTCTGACCGAAAGTTTTCCTGCCGGCGTCAGGACCATACTGACCGGAAACAATTTGATTGATCTTTTGCTGAACGCAAGAGCTGATCTGTTTTGCAGCGAAAATATTGATCTGCGCTGCGCCTCGCCCCTGTCCGGTCTGGAATTTATGAACGAAGTGGACTGCTGTATCCTTTTTTCCAACCTGATCGACAACGCCATTGAAGCAAACAGGAAACTGGAAAGCAACCGGTATATTGAATTTATCTGCAGGCAGAGCGAACAGACTCTGTATCTGGAAATCTGCAACCCCCTGAAAGAAAAACCCGTGTTGCAGGACAACCGCTATCTATCCGCCAAACCCGGCGGTTATCATGGGATCGGGCTGCAAAATGTCATGGAAATTATCAATAAATATCACGGGACCCACCGGATCGAAGATCAAAACAACATCTTTTCCGTACAGATCCTGTTTCCCCTTCCGCTTATCGGCTGATCCTTGCCGTTGATCTGAAAGGTTCCTCCCTCTGACTGTGATTATGCTAACATAAATTCATCATCACGCCCGCTTAACAAAGCGGATTCTTATGGGAGGGTTTCTATGAAAACAAAAGATGTCTATCTGAAAACCATGAAATTTGTGTGGCTGAAGCTTGCCTTTGGCGCCGCCGTTTTTGCCGCGTCTCTGGTACTGCTGGGAATTTTCCTGCTGATCGGGCGCCTGCTCGGCGGTTCAGCCATGGCTGTCTTTATCTGCCTGTGGCTGGTATTCACAGGCGGCATTTACCGTTTCGGTATGCACTATGTAGGCTATATGCTGAAAGCCGGTCATGTGGCGGTCATTGCCGAGACCGTGACAAGCGGACAGCTCCCGGCAAACCAGTTTGCTTACGGTAAACAGGCGGTTACCGAACGTTTTGCCACGTCCAACGTTTACTTTGTCATCGACAACCTTGTCAGCGGCGCTGTCAAACAATTGCAAAAGGTCGTAGGCAAAATCGGCGGCGCCCTGAATATGATCCCCGGTATGGACAGTATGACAAATATCTTGCAGACCTTTATCGGCATTGCGCTGGGCTATGTGGACGAATGCTGTCTCGGTTACTGTTTCATCAAAAAAGAGGAAGGCGCTTTTAAAGCGTCCTGCGACGGCGTTGTCATTTATTTTCAGAACGCCAAAAAATTATTAAAAGACGCCGCAGTTACAACTCTGATCGTAGTAACCGCCACCTTCCTTGCCTGGATCGTTCCTTTCCTTGTATTGTCCGGGATTTTTAAAATTTTCGGCGGAAGCGTCGCAATCGCCGCCTTCCTTTCCATCTTTGTTGCCGTGGCTATTAAATTGGCATTCATCGACAGCTATATGATGGTAAAAATGATGGTTTCTTATATGGAGGTTGCTCCTTCCACGGAGATTACTTATGACCTTTATGATAAGCTTTGCGGTTTCAGCGCAAAATTCAAATCCCTGTTTCAAAAGGCGAAAAAAGAAATGACGAACGCCGAAACGGCATAACAGACGGAAATACCGGCGCACAGCCCCTGATATGAGGCTTTATGCGCCGGTACTTTTTTCCGTTTTCAAAGGCAGATGCCTGCCGATCACAATCGCGCAGATCAATATCATGCCGACCTTGACCGCATGTTCCCTGATCGCAATGGACGCAACGGCGGCGCTGCAGGAAAAGGTCAGAACGGATCTCTTTGCATGAGGCTGAATCCGCATTGCCGAGTACAACAGATAAAACGCCGCCGGGATCAGCGCCGGCAGCAAATTGGGGAAAAATCCCAAAAGAGAACCGAAGCTGACCGCAATTGCCTTTCCGCCTCCGCGAAAGCCCTGATAAATCGGAAAGGCATGTCCCAGCACCGGGGCGATCATAACCGGGACCAGCATCCAGCCGATACGGTCCCCTTTATTGCAGTAAAGATACAGCGCAACCGGAATCGCCCCCTTCGCCAGATCACAGACCAGGGTCAGTACACCGCACAGCATACCTCCCGCCGCAAAGGCGTTAAAGGTCCCCGGGTTCCCGTCCTCTCCCTCCATGGAAATGTCCTTATGCTTAAATAATTTCAAAAAAATTTTTCCAAATAAAATGCTTCCCAAAAGATAGCCTGAAATCATAATCAAAAGATTACGCATCCGTTTTCTTCCTTTCCTTCAGCTTTTCTTCTATGAACCGGAAAATCCGATAAGACGCGTCCTGAAAAATTACGCCGTGCTGTTTTTCAATCATTTTTTTAACTCGTTCCTCATCGTTTAAAAGGCGGATTCCCGCCGCTGCCTGGGCGTAAAGATTCCTTCCTCCGGCGCACATGCCATGTCTGTAAAAAAACTGGCGGTTTTTTGTCTCGCAGCCCGGAATGGGATTGGTCAGCACAAGGGCGCTGCCCGTGACCGCCGCTTCCGTTGTGGTCAGTCCGCCGGGCTTCGTATAGATCACATCGGCGGCTTTCATAAACAGCGGCATCTCATCAGTCCTTCCCAACACGGTTACGCTGTTTTTCTTTCTGAAAATATGTTTCAGCCGTTTCTTGACAATTTCGTTGGTGCCGCATACCACGATCATCCGGTCCCTGCGCTTTTTCAACAGGTAAATGACACGGGTAAGAGTTTTGAGATTTCCTGCTCCCATGCTTCCGGCAAGTATCAGTAGAAGCTTTTCCTTCGGGTTCCTTTCAATCCCCAGACTTTCACAGAGCTTTTCCTTCGCTTCGCTTTTATCCAAAGGCTCCGCGCATTTCATGGATACGGGAATCCCGGACGGATAAATCTGTTCCCCGGTGATTTTTCCGTTTACAAATTCGTCCGTCAGCTCCTCATGGGGAATCATATAGTAATCGCATTCCGTCTCTCCCCAAAAGGGAATGCAGGTATAATCCGTGCCGATGGCGATCGTCAACGGCAGCTCCATTCCTTTTCTTTTCATATAGGTAATGGTTTCCGCCGGATACAGATGGGGCATAATGATTACGTCAAACGCATTCAGCCTCAAAAATTCATCCAGATATTTCGCCATCATTCCATTGACAAAGTACACGGGAGAACGCTTGGTCATTTTGCTGACCATCGCTCCAAGCCGGTATATCAGCCCAAATAGGACCGGGGTCCTTTTGACCAGCTTCACATAACCTTCTCCCACCATCCAGGATACCTTACCTCCCGCCAGCGTCAGATAGTCAAAAAAATAGGCTTCTCCGCCTTCCGCTTCTATCCGTTCTTTCATTGCCAATCCCGCAGAATTGTGTCCCCCGCCCGTATTGCAGGACAGTATCAATGCCTTCATAAAAATCTCCCACCATGATAAAAAGTATTTTCGTTATTAGAACATTATATCTTCTATGAAGCAATTTTGCAAAAAAATAGAAAAAAGGACTGTCACATTGATAAAATCCTGCAGCCCATCGCGGATACGCGCAAAATTTTATAAACGTAACAGCCCCTTCTCTCCTTCTTTACTGGCACGCCTTGATCGCCGCCTCCAGTTCAGCCTTATCGCCGTTAAACATGGGCATCAGCAGGAATCTCTTCATTCCCGTTTCGGCATTTTCAATGGCGATCGCCGGACACTCCTTTTTGTTATAGGTAGCGGACACGACTCCTTTTATATTTTTGATATAATGGGACGCGCTGTCCAAACGCGCATTCATACCGGAAGTATTATCACAGATTGCAAATTTCCCGCTTATACGCATGGTCGATATGACTACCTTGAAATCTTCTGTCTTTTTCATCAGCAGTCCTTCCTTATACACCCACTCCTTGGAATATTTTACCTCCTCGGATCTGATACATGCGTTGCACAATTCCCCCACACTGTCTTTTCCACATGCTAAACACCTCATATGCCTTCTCCTTCTCTTTTGTTATAACCCAACCGTCCTGTCAAAAGCAGTACTTTTGGTACTGTCTTTCTCCTATCTTGATTGTAACATACCCCCTAAAATATACAACCTCTTTTTCCCTTTATTTGACACTTTTCTTACAGCGTCTGCAAATAGCGCCGGATCGTTTCCAGCACCTGTTCATAGGCGCTTTGCAGAATGGGAAAATGCTCCCGGACAAAGGCAAAGTTCTCTTCCTTAACCGCCTTTTCATGCGCTTTTGCAAGCTGGGACAACTGTTTTGCCCCGATAACGGCGGCAGAGCTTTTCAAGGCATGCACCTGTATCTCATATTGCTCCGGTTCCTGTCCGTCCAACGCCTCCCGAAGTAATTGCTGTTGTCCGGGTCCGTGATCTGCAAAGGTCTGTAAAATTTCCCGATATCCGGCTGCATCGCCGCAGTACGCTTCTCCAACCTCCGCCTCAATGCCCCCTTGTATGAGAATCTCATAACCGCTTTCCACTTTCTCTGCCTTCCTGCCCGCGTCCTCTGGCAACCGTTCGCAATAATCCTTCAAAAAGTGCTCCAGCATTTTTTGAAGCTCCGTCAGTTCAATGGGCTTTCCCAAAAAGTCGTCAAAGCCCTCGGAAAGCATTTCTTCCTTCACCCCTACCAGCGTATTTGCGGTCAGGGCAACGATCGGCGTATCCTGACAGCCTTCCCGCTCCTGCCGTAACCGGTGCATGGTCTCCACGCCGTCCGTCTCCGGCATCATCAGATCCATAAATACGAGATCATAATGCCTGTCCGCCGCTTTTTCCAAACACGCCTTTCCCGATTCCAGCAGATCCGCCTCAATGCCGTAGAGCTTTAATAAGCTGTAAGCAACCCGCAGGTTTACTTCATTATCATCCACCACAAGCACCGACGCCTTCGGAAATTGAACCCTCTGCCCGCTCCCATATGCTTCTCTCTCCGGAATGATCTTGTCCTCATTCGTCCCGCGATACTCTCCCACGGGCGTTGCATCCGCGATTTTCTGCCATATCCGGACCCGGAAAGTACTGCCCTTGCCGTAAACGCTTTCCACCTCCACAGAACCTTCCATCAGCTCGGCAAGGCTCTTTACAATCGGAAGTCCCAGCCCCGTACCTTCCTTGGAATAATTCCTCACGCTGTCAAACCGCTCGAATTTTTGAAATAATTTTTCCTTATCCTCATCCCGAATCCCGATTCCTGTATCCCTTACAATAATTTCCATGAGGACCTTGTTGCCGAGCCGCTCAATTTCTTTAATCTTAAAGTAAATCGTTCCCTCGTCGGTGTATTTGACGGCATTGGATAATAGGTTCGACGCGATTTCCCTGACGCGGGTTTTATCGCCGTACAGTGAAGACGGCAGGCGTTCCTCCAGCATATAGCGAAACATCAGACCTTTTTCATGCGCCTGCTGCCCGATGACCGATATCGTCTCGCTCATCATCGCCTTTAACGAATATTCCATTTCCACCAGTTCCATTTTTCCGCATTCTATTTTGGAAATGTCCAGTACGTCGTTAATCAGGTTTAACAGCGTCTCCGCCGAGGTCTTGATATGTCCCACATATTGCTCGATTTCATGATAAGAATCACTTCTGATGCACAGGTCCGAGTAACCCACAATGGCGTTCATCGGGGTCCTGATCTCATGGGATATGTGCGCCAGAAAGGAAGTTTTCGCCAGATTCGCCTTTTCCGCTTCCTCCCTTAAACAGATCATTTCCTCCGTATAACGATTGATAAACGTCATATCAAAAATCCATGCAAGATATCCTTTAACCGTCTCCTGATAAGCGTCCTCCGTGATTTTGGAAACACGGATTTCATAATTTCTGCCGTCCTGCATCACAATGGTTTCCCGCTGGTCTTTCCCGAATATTTCCTCCAGACGTTCTTCCCGCTTTTTCTGATCGTTAATATCCGGGAAAAGCTGTCCGGCAACCTCGTTGGCATACAAAAGGCGGTAATCGGGGTCCACAACGATCAGCCCTTCCTTGGTGCTCTCGATGACCTTTTCCTTTGCCAACTGCAGCGTATCAAAAAGCCCGTATTTTAATACATTTATGGTCAGCAGGCTGCAGGACGCCACGATTCCGATGGGAACCGGATCAAATACGTCCAGAATGCCCGTCAGATATACCACCAGCATAAAGGAGGGAATAATTCCCGCCATGGAAAGCAAAAGGATCTGTTTTCTTTCCCTTCCGTTCCTTTTATGGACTTCAATCACGGAAATAACCAGATACCAGATCATCAACAGCAGCATGACCGCCATAAACATCCAATAGCAGACTCCTCTTTCAAAAGCAGGGTGCGGAAACATTCCGCCGGTATCCATATGCAGATTCCGATAGTAAAGGCTGTGCCGCTCACAGGTAACGATCACGACAAGCATCGCCGTATTAAAGATCAGAAAAAAGCGGAAAATACTTTTTGGGAACGAAATCCTGCAATATGCCGCCATAAACATAAAAAAGAATAACAACACATAACATTTTCCCAGATAGCCGAATTTCAGCGCCACAAGCATTGCTTCTAACGACGTGCTGTTAATTTCCATCGTGTAGGCAAGAATACTTAAAAAAGCGCAGCAACAGGCAAGCAGCAAAACCTTCTGGTTTTCCGATGCCTTTTGCCGCGCTACAACGATAATCGTCAGAAATCCTACGATTACCCCGACAATCTGGATAATATTGATCATCGCATACATACCGTTCCCCCCTTTTATCCTGCAGACTAACGGTCGGCTTCCCCATGGCTAATATCCGTGTACATATCCAAAAGACCCACGGTTTCGTTTGCCGGTCTACCATACATATGACAGCAGCCGTGATCGATCTGCTTAAACGTCTCCGTTTCTTCGTCGATCTGCACGCTCATTCTGACAACGCCCTGTCCGGTCTCGGTATCCAAATGCTTTAGGATTTCATCGATCATTTTATCCTCGTCCATCTGCTTTCCTCCGTTCTCATGATTAGCCTTCCCGCTGCGGCTTCTCTTTGCCGAGCTTTAAATTTTTGACATGCTCCCCCAAATAGGCAAGCACCTCTTTTGCGTCATCCGGGCGCTCTACGCGCAGCTTTTTTTCTCCGCCTTTCCCGGTATCCGCAATCACATAATGCTCGTGCAGCGGAAATTCTCCATATTCCCCAAATTCCACTCTGATATAAATGCGTTCGCATTCGCGAAAGGGAATAAAACGCCACCGGATCAGGCTTCTGTAAAATAAATGCTCCGTTCCGATCCTGATTTCTCCGAACGCCTTTGCCTGTTTGAGCTCCTGTGCGAGTTTTTCCTGCTCCGGCAGCTTTTCTTTCGCCATGTCTTTTATTAACGGTGTGATTTTCATCGTTTCTTTCTCTCTTCTATTTCTTCCTTTACCGCGCTGATGAATTGATCTTTATATTCTTTTAACGCCGCGGCATATTTACGCGAAGCCGCCGTAGGGTTCCTCTTGAGCATATGCTCGACGGATCTGTTTCTCCTGCCTTCCCCTTTCAGCCTGCCGGCATACATCTGCTGTCTTTCGCGGATATCGCGAAGCTCCGCCATAATGTCCTCTTTTTTATCCTGCAGACCCGTTTTAAATTCGGCTTTCAGTTCTTCCAGCTCGTCTTTCCATTCCTCTTTGTTCTTCAGACGTTCTTCGCTTCTCTTCTCCGCGCTGTCCGCAAGGAAGGTTTCCATAATTTCCGCCCTTCTCTGCAGCCTCTTCATCTCCGCCTTCATACGTTCAATTCCGTCAAGAATATCGCGCAGTTCCATAGCGGTCTTGAAGCTGACGGCAAAGTCTGCGGCAAATACCGCCGTCAATACAAAGGAAGCGGCATTGGTAAACCAATAAGGCAGTCCCAGCACAAGGTTTTCGATAGGTTTATGAAAACCGTAGATCATCGCCAGCGAAAAGAATCCCCATGCGATGGATGATCCGAGACATATGTGCCCTTTATAATTAAATTTCTGATTGCTGTAATCCCAATAACGCACATGGAACAGGCTTTCCATGCAGATCCCCGTCACCAACTCCAGAAGCGTCGCGCCGATCATGCCGAATACATAGACCAATACCGGCATTGATCTGACCGGAAGCGTGGCAATTAACACCGCCAGTGCCCCAAAACCGTAAATAGGCAGAAACGGTCCGTTTAAAAACCCCCGGTTGACCCACTTTCTCTTTTTGACAGATACATAACAGGATTCCCAGCACCACCCCAAAAAGCAATAAATGTAAAAGAACAACAGCCATTGCTGCAGCGAGTAATGATACATTTCCATAATGCCTCCTTCGTAATCGTTTTAATCCGCCAGATGTTTTTCCATACAGGCAATGATTTTTACAGTCGTCTCCAACAGCATTTCTTCATCTTTTTTATCGAATCCCGTCGGATATAGTTTATAGGAAAACGTGGGGATATTTTTTACGGTAAATTTCAGTTTGTCTTCCATTTCCTTTATGACATAGGGAATGTTTTCCACTTTAATATCCGCCCTGACATTCATAATAATCGTAATGCCGTCTTTCTTTCCCTTAATCTCTTCCACATACATCCGGTGCGCCCTTGCGCGGATTAAAGATATTTGCAGCAGATTTTCCACCGACGCCGGAATCGTGCCGAAACGGTCCAAAAGCTCCGAACGCATATCGTCGCATTCCTCTTCGTTTTCAATCGCCGCAATTCTTTTATAAATATCCAGTTTCTGAAACTCGTTTAAAATATACTCCGCGGGGATATAGGCGTTGATATCCAGATCTATCGTCGTCTGGAAATCTTCCTTCAGATCGATGCCCTTTAGGTGCTTTACCGCCTCGTTTAACATCTTGCAGTAGAGATCGTATCCGACCGCTTCCATGTGCCCATGCTGCATTTTTCCAAGCAGGTTGCCCGCGCCCCTGATCTCAAGATCCTTCATGGCAATCTTAAATCCGCTGCCCAGATCCGTAAATTCCTTAATTGCCTCCAGCCGTTTTTCCGCCACTTCCTTAAGCACCTTGTTTCTGCGGTACATCAGGAAGGCATAAGCGTTGCGGCTGCTTCTGCCGACCCGCCCTCTCAACTGGTAAAGCTGCGAAAGCCCCATACTGTCGGAATCGTGGATAATCATCGTATTGACATTGGGGATATCGATACCCGTCTCAATAATCGTCGTCGCTACGAGCACGTCGATTTCCCCGTTGATAAATTCATACAAAATCTTTTCCAGCTCCGATTCCTTCATCTGCCCGTGGGCGAACGCCACAACCGCATCGGGTACCAGCGCCTGTACCGACGCCGTGATCTCTCCGATGGAATCGACCCTGTTATAAACATAATATACCTGTCCGTTTCTGGCAAGCTCCCTGTTGATCGCCTCCCGGACCATTTCTTCATTGTATTCCATCACATAAGTCTGAATCGGCATCCGGTCGTTAGGCGCCTCTTCCAGCACGCTCATATCCCTGATACCCACCAGACTCATATGGAGGGTCCTCGGAATCGGCGTTGCCGTCAGGGTCAATACGTCCACATTATTTTTCAGTTGTTTGATCTTTTCCTTATGGGACACGCCGAAGCGCTGTTCCTCGTCAATGATCAAAAGCCCCAGATCTTTAAAGGCGACGTCTTTGGAAAGGACTCTGTGGGTTCCGATGACAATATCCACCATGCCCTTTTTCAGTTCCTCTATGGTATGCCTCTGTTCCGCCGCAGTACGGAAACGGGACAGCATTTCTATGGTAACCGGATAATCCTTCATTCTTTGCTTAAAAGTATCGTAGTGCTGTTTGGCAAGAATCGTCGTCGGCACCAGATAAACGACCTGTTTGCCTTCCTGTACCGCTTTAAACGCGGCGCGGATAGCGATCTCGGTCTTGCCGAATCCCACGTCCCCGCAGATCAGACGGTCCATGATCTTCTTGCTCTCCATATCCTTTTTGGTGGCTTCTATGGCGGTAAGCTGGTCCTCAGTCTCCTCATAGGGAAACAGTTCTTCAAATTCCCTCTGCCATACCGTATCTTTGCCGTAAGCGTAGCCTTCCTTATTGGCGCGGACCGCATACAGCTCCACCAGCTCCTTCGCCACCTCGGAAACCGCGCTCTTCACCTTTGTTTTGGTCTTTTCCCAATCCTGGGTGCCCAGCTTATTGAGCTTGGGCTTCTTCGCATCCGCGGCGGCGTATTTCTGGATCACGTCGAATCCGGTGGCGCGCACATACAAAATGCCTCCGTCCCGGTATGCGATCTTCATATAATCCTTGACCACATGGTCAATTTCCACTTTTTCAATTCCCTGGTAAACGCCGAGACCGTGGCTTTCATGAACCACGTAATCCCCTACCTTCAGATCCGTAAAGTCATTGATCTTCTGTCCCTCATAGCGTTTTTTCTTCTTTTTGCGAACCGTCTTGCTGCTAAAAATATCGCTTTCGGCAATGACCGCAAATTTTAAATGGGGATATTCAAAGCCCTTTAAGATCTGCCCGTATACGGACATGATCTGTCCCGCCATTGGCGCCTCGTCCATGTCTTCACTGTAAAAACAGGAAAGCTCCATATCCCGCAGCTCCTCGGACAGCCTCTTCGCCCTTGTCCGGGAAGGCGTTACCAACAGCACCTGATATCCGTTCTTTTTATATCGTTTTAATTCCTTGCAAAGCTCCTCAAAGCTGTTGTGAAAGGATTGTATGCTCTTTGCCGTAATGTAATATTTCTTGTCGATCTCTATGCCGGGCGTCCGTCCGTCCAAAGTAGATATACATGCAAAATAGCCTCTTTGCAGCTTTGCCATGACCTCCTTCGCCGGATAGAGGATCTCCGTCTGCCCGGGAAGCGCATACCCCTTCTCCAGGCGGTTTTTCATACTCTCCCGAAACTCCAGCTCAATAGCGTCCGTATGCTCCGCCACCCGCAGGGGCTCGTCAATAAAAAAGACGGTCTCTTCCTTGGATAAAAGCTGGGGAAAGGGCACCGTTTCATCACAAAAATACCGGATATAGCTGTCCAGGTTGGCAAGCACGCCAAACTCCTCCAGTTGTTCCTTAAGCACCTCCATCTGGCTTTTGATTCTTGCAGCAAGCTCCGGCTCATGCGCCTCCCGAAACCGCTTCTCCGCTTTTTCGGCTTCCTTCCTGATCCCGGCAAGCCCTTCTTCCCGCTGTTTCGCCGTCAAAAGCAACTCGGTCGCCGGATAAATCGTGATTTCCGATAAGGTCTCCACAGAGCGCTGGCTCAGGACGTCGAAGCTCCTCAGGGAATCGATTTCGTCGCCCCACAGCTCGATTCGATAGGGATTTTCCTCCGTCAGGTCAAAAACGTCTATAATCCCGCCCCGGATGGAAAACTGACCGCCCGCTTCCACCTGAGGAACCCTCTCATAGCCCATACGCGTCAGCTTCAGGGCAAGCGCCTTTTCATCCACCGCGCTGTCTTCATCCAGCGCAATCACATTGTTTTCCATAACGCCTAAGGGCATACACGGCGCCATAAATGCGTCAAAGGTCGTGATGATCGTTACCGGCTCCGCTTCCAAAATCCTGCGGTAAACGGCGATCCGCTCTCTGGTTACCTTATTGCTATGGATATCCGCCTGGAAGAAAATAAAATCCTTCGCCGGGAAATATAAAACGTCTTTCGTATAAAAAGAAAAATCCTCATAAAGCTCCCTCGCCCTTTTCTCGGAATAGGTCGCCACCACCCGATAAGGGAAGTCTTCGGAAAGCCCCCACATCATATGAACTTTTTGAGAATCCACGCAGCCGGAAACGGCGATGCTTTTTCCGCTCTGCATACTCTTTTGCATATCTTCAAAATCCGAAAGTCCTCTCAGACATTCCCGCAATACTTTCACGTCTATTTCCTCTTAACATTATATAAATTCATTGCCGCATCCGGTCCTTCGGTTATCATGACCTCCACGGCGTCCGCAGCTTTTTCAAAAGCTTCCTCCATAATTTCCCGCTCGGCGGCGCAAAAACGCCCCAGCACATAGGCGGCAAGATCGTATCCCGCCGGTTTTTCTCCGACGCCGATTTTGATCCGCATAAACCGGTCATGCCCCAAATGGGCGATAATATTTTTGATTCCGTTATGTCCTCCGGCGCTTCCCTTTTTGCGGATACGAAGCTGCCCGGGCGGCAGGGAAATGTCGTCGTAGATCACAATCAACTGCGTCGTTTCGTCCGCCTTGTAAAAATCCAGCGCCGCACGGATACTCTCTCCGCTTAAATTCATAAAGGTCTGGGGCTTTAACAGCACAACCTTTTCCCCCGCGATGATCCCTTTCCCCGTCAGCGCCTTATGCTTTTTTTCTCCTATGGTGATCCCATATTTTTCTGCAAGATAATCAACGGTATCGAAGCCAACGTTATGCCTCGTTTTATCATATTCCTTCGACGGGTTTCCGAGTCCTGCGACGATAAACATTTTTTCTGCCTGCCTTTCTTTTTTCACTTCTTATCCCATTTTTTATCATAGGAAGCGAAGCATTTCAACCTTTACAGCAAATGTTTTCTCAATTCTTCTCCGGATTTGGGGCTTAAATATGCCGGAGCAATGTCAAAGACCGTTTTGGCTCCGGTCTGTCCTTCTCTTTGCAGGCGGTTGACGGCTCTTGCATAGGCAAGCAGTACCGAAGCCGTAAACTCCGGATTGGAATCCAGCTTCAAACTGTATTCTATCACATGCTTATGCTCTTTATTCCACCCTGTCTCTCCCGTTCTGAACACAAATCCCCCGTGAGGAATGCCGCTGTGGTCCCTTTTTAATTCCTCTTCGCTGATAAAGTGCACAATCGTATCATAATCCGCAAAATAATCGGGCATCGTCTTGATCGTCTCTTCAATCTTTGCCTTATCCGCTCCCTCTTTTGCAACCACGAAGCACTCCCTGATATGCTTCTGTCTCGTGGTAAGCTCCGGGTTGCTGCCGCTTCTTACCTGCTGCAGCGCTTCCTCTACGGGAATGGTATACTGCTTTGCGTCCTTCACGCCTTCCACGCGCCGGATCGCATCGGAATGCCCCTGGCTCACGCCTTTTCCCCAAAAGGTATAATCTTTTCCCTCCGGCAGTATGGCGTTTGCATACAGTCTGTTTAAGGAAAACATGCCCGGGTCCCAGCCGCAGGAAATCAGGGCGGCATGTCCGCCCTCCTTTGCCGCCGCGTCCACTCGGTCAAAATGCTCCGGAATTTTTGCATGGGTGTCAAAGCTGTCCACTACGTTAAAATATTTCGCATAGACCGGCGTCTGTTTCGGCAGATCCGTCGCGCTCCCTCCGCAAAGGATTACCACGTCCAGTTTGCCCTGCATCTTTTCCGCTTCATCCACGGAATATACGGGGACCCCCTGCGTCAGGATTTTGACGTCTCCGGGGTTTCGTCTCGTAAATACCGCGGCTAACTCCATATCCTCGTTCTGTCTGACGGCGCATTCTATGCCTCTTCCCAGATTTCCATAACCGATAATTCCTATTTTCATTCTTTTCCTTCCTTTCCGCAAAAGAAGCCGACGCCCCCCGACATCAGCCTCTTTTATACCCTCTTCTCAGTTTTACCTGCTCGAAAAAAACAGTTTCCTACGCCTCCGGCTCCTCTGCTGACAACGCGTCCTCATAGGCGTTCAGAATCGTAGTCTGAATCATTTCTCTCGTTGCCGAATTGATCGGATGTGCAATATCCCGATACTCTCCGTCGGCAGTCTTTTTACTGGGCATTGCAATGAATAATCCCTTTTCACCGTCAATTACCTTGATGTCATGCACTACAAACACATCATCCAAAGTAATAGATACTACAGCCTTCATTTTACCCTCGTGACTGATTTTTCGCACATGTACGTCAGTAATGTTCATTTAGTATCCCCCTTAGTCCTTTCTGACCGATTAAATTACAAATCTGTCGTTTTGCTCTACCACTACCTTAATGCCGTCTTCCCCTTTCAGGTACGAATTGGCGCGAATGGTGTCGTGACTTTCCACAATACAGTTTTCAATGTATGCATTGTCTCCGATGTAAACGTCATTCAAAATAATGGAATTTTTGATTGTACAATTGTTACCCACAAATACCTTTTTAAAGATAACGGAATCTTCCACGGTTCCGTTTATAATGCTTCCGCTGGAAATCAGACAATTCTTCAGTTTCGCTCCCACATTATATTTTGCCGGCGGAAGATCATCCACCTTGGAATATACGTCCGGATACTGTCTGAAGAAATAGTTGCGGATCTCCGGTTTTAAGAAGTCCATATTGGTGTTGAAGTAATCCTCAACCGTCGCAATGTTTTTCCAGTAATCCGTCATCTTATAGCCGTAGATTCTTTTCAGGCTCTTGTAACGGATCAGGATGTCCTTAACAAAATCATATAAGTTCTCTTCCGCGCATTTCTCGATCAGCTCGATCAGTTGTCTTCTGCGGATCACATAGATACCGCAGGAAATCGTATTGGATTTCGCCACAATGGGTTTTTCTTCAAACTCTTCGATGCGGTAATCCTCATTCATTTTGATCGTGCCGTAACGGTCTACGTTCTCTCCCGGCTCCATGTCCCTGCAGACAACGGTAATATCCGCTTTTTTGGCGATGTGATATTCCAGCACCTTGTTGTAGTCCATTTTGTATACGCAGTCGCCCGACGCGATAACCACATAAGGCTCATGGCTTTCCTTCAGGAAAGAGAGGTTTTGATAAATCGCATCCGCCGTGCCCCTGTACCAGGAATTGTTATCGCTGGTTACCGTCGGCGTAAACACGAATAAGCCGCCCTGTTTTCTGCCGAAGTCCCACCACTTGGAAGAGCTCAGATGTTCATTCAGACTTCTGGCATTATACTGTGTAAACACTCCTACTTTCTGAATACGGGAGTTGGTCATGTTGCTCAATGCAAAATCAATACTGCGGTAGCTTCCGGCAATGGGCATAGCTGAGATCGCTCTTTTCTTGGACAGCTCTCCCATCCTGTGATTATTGCCGCCGGCTAAAATAATTCCTATCGCTCTCATACCTCGTCACCTGCCTTAATCAAAGATTTGCCGCTTGCCAGACACATGTTGTCATAATCTTCCACACCTGTCACGCCGGAAATTACCACGTTCTTTCCGATGGTAACGTCGCTTGGCACAACGGATTTTTCTCCTATACATACCAATCCATGATTATAAATATGCGGTGCGGTATCATTTTCAACTTCTTCTCCGACGCCGATCTTAACATGATCTCCGACGCGGACGTTTTCGGCAATGATCGCTTTTTCCACATTGCCTCCAAAGCCGATCTCGGCGTCGTTCATGATAATGGAATCCCTGACTACCGTTCCTTCCCCGATCGTAACGCCGCAGCCGATTACGGAATTGTAAACCTTACCGTAAATCTGCGCGCCTTCGCCGATGATACATTTCTCAATCTCGCTGTTGGAGGAAATGTACTGCGGCGGCAGCTTGTCGCACTTGGTATAAATCTTCCAGTATTCCTCATACAGGTTAAACTCCGGTACGATATCGATAAGCTCCATATTTGCTTCCCAATAGGAATTGAGCGTGCCTACGTCCTTCCAGTATCCGTTGTACTCATAAGCGTAGCAGGGCGCGCCCTTTGCGTGGCAGTACGGGATTACATGCTTGCCGAAATCCAGAGACGGCTGCTGTGCGTTGGCAATCAGCGCCTCTTTTAACGTCTTCCAGTTAAATATGTAGATACCCATGCTTGCCAGATTGCTTCTGGGGTTTTCCGGTTTTTCTTCAAACTCATTGATCCTGCGGTCCTCGTCGGTAATCAGGATACCGAAACGCTTCGCTTCCTCTAACGGTACCGGCATCGCCGCAAGCGTGACCTCAGCCCCTTTGGACTTGTGATAATCCAGCATAACCTCATAATCCATCTTATAGATGTGGTCCCCTGACAGAATCAGCACATAGTCGGGATTGAAGCTGTCCATATAATCGATATTCTGATAAATGGCGTTTGCCGTACCTGTATACCATTCCGTATTGGAACTCTTCTCATAAGGTGGAAGAACCGTAACCCCTCCGATTGACCTGTCCAGATCCCACGGAATACCGATGCCGATATGCGTATTCAGCCGAAGCGGCTGATACTGAGTCAGTACGCCCACCGTATCAACCCCTGAATTGATACAGTTGCTGAGCGGGAAATCAATGATGCGGTATTTGCCGCCAAAGGATACAGCGGGTTTTGCCACCTTTGCTGTCAATACGCCAAGCCTGCTGCCTTGTCCTCCAGCTAACAGCATGGCAATCATTTCTTTCTTAATCATGTCTTCACCTCTTGCTATCTCTCCAAATATCCAACCATCTAATATTACGAAAAGAATGTTTTTAATAAATAACAAATTGATTATAGCATACTATCATTTTAAAGTGAATATTTTTTACAAATAAAATCTTTCCTTTTTTCAAAGTTTATGTAAAAAATATACAAAATCTATCTTTCTTTTGTATATTTTCCCCGTCATTTTGCACATTTGTTCTTTTTGTTCTTTGGTATATTAGTACCATTTTTTGTTAAAATTGTATAAAAATCCCCCCTTTTACGTTTTTTTGAGCTTCTTCAAAATAACAGTTGGTTTTTCCTCCGCAGGTGGTTATAATGAAAAAAGAATGAAAAAAGGAATAACGAATAGGAAGTGTATCCATGTACCATATCAATTTTAACAAACCAATTCATGTCCACTTTATCGGCATCGGCGGTATCAGTATGAGCGGTCTCGCCGAAGTTTTGCTGGACCGGGGCTTTGTCATTTCCGGTTCCGACGCCAGACAAAGCGCTCTGACAATCCATCTTGAGGAAAAAGGAGCTTCCGTCATTTACGGACAGTCCGCCGGCAATATTACCAAAGATACCGACGCCGTCGTCTATACGGCAGCGATCCACGATGACAATCCCGAGCTTTGCGCCGCAAGGGATCTCGGCATCCCCTGCCTGACCAGAGCAGAACTGCTGGGACAGATCATGCGTAACTACGACACTCCCATCGCCGTCAGCGGCACCCACGGCAAGACGACCACGACTTCCATGATCAGCGAAATCCTCCTTGCCGCGGATGCGGACCCTACTTTATCCATCGGCGGAATACTGCCTTCCATTCACGGCAATATCCGTGTAGGCGCGTCCGGCTTATTCGTTACCGAAGCATGCGAATATACCAACAGCTTTTTAAGCTTTTATCCGAAGATCAGCCTCATCTTAAATATTGAGGAAGACCACTTGGACTTTTTTAAAGATATTCAGGACATCCGTCATTCTTTCCAAAAATTTGCATCTTTGCTTCCCAAAGACGGCACTTTAATTATCAACGGGGATATTCCTTCCCTGCAGGAAATCACAAACGGACTGGACTGCCGCGTCGTTACCTACGGCAAAGAAAGCGCCTGCGATTATTATCCGGAGGCGATTGCATACGATGAATTGGCGAGACCTTCCTATGTACTTTGCCACGACGGCAAAAAAGAAAAAATATCGCTGGGCGTTCCCGGCGAACACAATGTATACAATTCCCTCGCGGCAATCGCGCTTTCCGATATCCTGGGCATTCCCCGGGAAGTCTCAAAAGACGCTCTGCATCATTTCAGTGGCACGGATAGGCGCTTTCAGTTAAAGGGCACGGTGGACGGCGTTACTGTCATCGACGATTATGCACACCACCCTACGGAGATCGCTTCGACGCTGTCAGCCGCAGCGCACTATCCCCACAAAAAGCTGTGGTGCGTGTTCCAGCCCCATACTTACACGAGGACCCGCGCCTTCCTTCCCGAATTTGCCAGGGCGCTGTCAGCCGCGGACCATGTGGTCTTAGCCGACATTTATGCCGCAAGGGAAACCGACACTCTGGGAATCAGCTCGGGGACCCTGCAGACGGAAATACAAAAGCTGGGAACGCCATGCGATTATTTTCCCACCTTTGAAGAAATCGAAGCTTTTTTGAAAAAAAATTATTCCCCCGGGGACCTGTTGATAACTATGGGAGCCGGAGACGTTGTAAATATCGGCGAAAACCTGTTAAAAAAATAATTATCCACAATATCCACAACAAACCTGTGAAAATTACCCACTTTTTGTTGTGGATATTTTAATTTACATAAATTATTTTTATTTTCTTGACAAACCCCTGCCCAACCTGTGGTATCGACAATTTTTTTAAATTATGTCCACCTGATATCCACATTATCCACAATTTAAACAAAGTTGTGAAAATCTAGGTTTTATGCGGGTTCGCGAAAAATTTACTATTTCATTTTTGCTCCGATTATGCTATACTTTCACTTGCTTTAAAGAATGAATAAACCGGGTGATAAGATGTCTCATTTAACAATTTATCAGGAGCAGGGACAGGACGCCACCATTATATCCAATCAGTTTATCGACGAATATATGGTATCCGCCAATGATGCTCAAATTAAAATCTATCTGTATCTGATCCGCATGACGGGAGCGAAGCTGTCCTTTAGCATTTCGGATATTGCCGACCGCTTTAATTATACGGAAAAGGACGTACTGCGCGCGCTGCGTTACTGGGAAAAGTTAAAGCTCCTTTCTCTCGATTATGACGGCGAGCAGAATCTGAAGGCGGTGCATGTGCTCCCCTTTCCGTCCATGAGCTCCAAGGCTGAAATTGTGTCCTTTTCTCCCAAGCTTGCCGCGGAGAATCCCAAGCCTGCAAAGGAAACGCCAAAGCCTGCTGTTTCCAAAAATACGGCTCCGGTCAGGACGTCTTTTTCCGCAGACGATCTTGCAGCCTTTCGCAGCAACAACGAGACCTCTCAGATTATTTTTATCGCCGAACAATATACGGGCAGGCTGTTGTCCCGCAGCGATCTGGAGACCCTGCTTTTTATCTATGATACGCTGGGCTTTTCCACCGATCTGATCGATTATCTGATCCAATACTGTGTAGGCAGGGGCAAAAAACAGTTTTCCTATATGGAAAAGGTAGCCGTTGACTGGGCGGAGGCACATATATCCACTGTCCGCCAGGCAAAGCTGCGGACTTCCAAATACGATAAACAGGTATACAGCGTTATGCGCGCCCTCGGGAAAAACGCCGAGCCTACGGAACCGGAGGTTGCCTATATCAAAAAATGGTTCGGGCAGTTCGGCTTTTCCACCGACATCGTGCTCAAAGCGTGCGAACGTGCCGTGCTTGCCACGGATCACAACCGTTTCCAATATACCAACGCGATCCTGACCAAATGGCATGACGCCAATGTCAAAAACCTCAGGGATATCGAAGCCCTGGATACTTCTCATCAGAAGGCTCCTGCCTCTCCTTCCAAAAAGGACGGCGGCTTCAACGACTTTCAACAGCGTTCTTACGATTATGACGAGCTGGAAAAAATGTTACTGAGCAACTAGATACATATTCACATGAGGTACCGCTTATGGGTTTGAGCAACAAGCAATTTGATTCCATTATGGAAAAATACGATAATATCCGCCTGGAAAATCACAGGATTCAGGTGGAACGCACCGAGGAGATCCGCCAAAAGCTCCCCGCCTATTTTGATACGGAGGACGAGCTGCGTAGCCTGCGTATGCAGCGTATGCAGGCGAACCTGGACAAAGATACGGACGCTTTTACCGCCGCTAAGACCAAAGAGGAGCTTCTGATGGACAAAAGGGACCGTATTTTGACGGACGCGGGTTATCCGAAGGATTATCTCGCTCCCATTTATACCTGCCAAAAGTGCCATGATACGGGCTTTCTTCCCGAAAGCCGCGCCAAATGCAGTTGTTTTATCGAGGCGCAGACCAGACTTTTATTTGAGCAGTCCGGCATTTTTGATCTGATCACGGTACAGAATTTTGATACCCTTTCTTTTGATTATTTCAACGAAGCGGAAGCCGCTTCCTATGCCAACGCCTTAAACGTCAGCAAAAAGTTTACGGGAAATTTCAACTCGGACTACCAAAATCTTGTATTTTATGGTAATGTTGGTACTGGTAAAACTTTTCTATCCTGCTGCATCGCAAAGGAATTGATGGAACAGGGACATTCGGTTACCTATTACAGCGCGGATAAATTTTTCAAAAATTTTGTGGATTATCGCTTCCAGGACGATAAGGACGCTTATTTCTCCTTCCTGGAGGATATTAACCAATGCGACCTTCTGATTATCGATGATCTGGGCACCGAAGCCATCAGCGAAAGAGTAAAGGCGGATTTATTTACCTGCCTGAACAACCGGGATCTGCTAAAGAAAGCCACCCTGATTTCTACGAATCTGACTTTGGATGAACTGAACAGACGCTATTCGGAAAGAATTTTTTCCCGTGTCAGCAGTCATTTCACTTTTTGTAAATTTGAGGGACGAGATATTCGAATGCTAAAGAAATTTCAAGATAAGAGAAAGTGAGGATCTTTCATCATGTCCAAACGTGAAGAAATGAGAAACCTGGAAACCATTCCCGTAGGCTCTTTGGGAATTATCTCTCTGGAAGGCTGTAAGGCTCTCGGAGAAAAGGTCAACAATTATCTGGTTGACTGGAGAACGGAACGTGAAAACGCCCACAGCGACAGCCTTGCCTTCAAAGGCTACCAGCGCGATTCCTATTTAATCAAAGCAAAAGTACCCCGCTTCGGTTCCGGCGAAGCAAAAGGCGTCATTTTAGAATCGGTCAGAGGCACCGATCTCTATCTGTTGGTAGACGTAGCAAACTATTCTTTGACCTATTCCCTATGCGGACATCCCAATCATATGTCTCCTGACGATCATTTCCAGGATTTAAAGCGTATTATCGCCGCTGTCGGCGGAAAGGCAAGACGAATTACCGTTATTATGCCGTTTCTTTATGAAAGCAGGCAGCATAAAAGAAGTACCCGCGAGTCTCTTGACTGTGCAATCGCCCTGCAGGAGCTTGTCAATATGGGCGTGGACAACATTATTACCTTTGACGCTCATGACGCCCGGGTACAAAACGCAATTCCCTTAAACGGTTTTGAAACCGTTCAGCCCGCCTACCAGTTTATCAAAGGGCTTCTTTCCCATGTCAGGGATCTGACGATTGATTCAGATCATATGATGGTTGTCAGCCCCGATGAAGGCGGTATGAGCCGTGCTATTTATATCGCCAACGTATTAGGACTGGATATGGGTATGTTTTATAAACGCCGGGACTACACGCAGATTGTAGACGGTCGCAATCCCATCGTCGCCCATGAATTTCTGGGCTCCAGCGTGGAAGGCAAGGATATTATCGTCGTGGACGATATGATCTCTTCCGGCGAAAGCGTATTGGAAGTCGCGGCGGCGCTAAAGAAGCGCAAAGCAAACCGCATTTTCATCTGTGCGACCTTCGGACTGTTTACAAACGGACTTGCGAAATTTGATCAGGCATATGAAGAAGGCTTTATCGACGATATCCTGACCACCAATCTGATTTACCAGACTCCGGAGCTTTTGGAAAGACCTTATTACATTGACTGCGATATGAGCAAATATATCGCCTATATTATCGACACGCTCAATCATGACGCTTCCATCAGCGATCTGCTCAATCCCAGCGACAGGATTCAGAATTTGCTGGCAAGATATAAAAAAGGGGAAGTGTAAAAAGGGTGTCATGTTTATCAATTTTTGTATCGATCACGGAAACACGCTTGCGCTCTACTTGTGCCCTTGGGGTATAAAAACGCAGCGGTACATAAATCCGCAAAATACGCGGATTAAGTACCGGCGTTTTTATAAAGGTTTCCTTTGATCGATACAAAAATTATAAATGTGGCAGCCCTTTTTTGTATCCTTTTATATCCTTTTTGTATTTTCTTGGTCCGGCTCTTTGTTAGAGGACGCTGGGGTTAAAACTGGTGTCCGCAGACGCTGCAGAATGCCGCGTCGTCGGGAACGGTCCTTCCGCAGATCGGACATACTTTTTCAATGGAGACGTCTCCTTCCTTTGCCTCGGTCGTATTGTCTCCGCCCTTTTTCTTCTCCTCAATCTCGGCTTTCAACTGACCGATCTTTTGCATATTTTCCTTAATGATCCCGAACTTCTCCGCGTATTCGCCGCCGTCCTCGTGCTCATGCGCCTTAAAATACGCTTCGCCGATCTCTTCATATGCTTTCTTGATCAAACTCTCGCACTTGCCGACCTGCACCTGCAGTCCCGGAATGCCCGCATAGTTTTTCGCCTTTTTCGTTACTTCACTATCCTTTATGGTCTGAAATGTTTCGCCCGCCTTCGCTGATACCTTACTTAAAAAATCCATGCTTTTCCCTCCGTTCACAAACTTCTTATTATGTTTCATGGTAAAATACGGAATCGCAAAAGTCAATCGCTTTGCCCCCGGTTTTATAAAGATTTAATCGGTTTTAACCGCCATTCCCCGCCAAACTCCGACAAATTATTTTATCATTGCATTTTTGCTCCCTTTATGCTACACTGGCAACGTTGCAAAACCATAGAGCTGCAAAACGCTCTCATGGAAAAACGGTCAGTTCGAGACCTTCCTGACCTCGGTTCGCGCATAGCGGCGCGGACTGAAAAACAAAACTAAAGGAGAAAAAAATATGAAAAACAAAAAAGCTTACTTTATCACGCAGTCAGCGGTTATCGCCGCAATCTATGTGGTGCTTACCCTCGCCATTGATGTCTTTCAACTGGCAAACGGCGCCATTCAATTCCGAATTTCCGAAGCTCTTACCATCTTACCGTTTTTTACGCCTGCCGCCATTCCCGGTCTTTTTATAGGCTGTTTACTGAGCAATTTTATGACCGGCGCGCCCATCTGGGATATTATATTTGGCAGCCTTGCCACGCTGCTCGGCGCCCTGGGAACCTATGCTCTCCGTAAATGGAAGTGGCTCGCTCCCGTTCCCCCTATTTTGTCAAATATCCTCATTATCCCTTTTGTCCTGCATTATGCTTACGGAATCCCCGGCGGCATTCCCTTCTTCATGCTGACCGTCGGCATCGGTGAAGTACTAGCCTGCGGAATCCTGGGAATGCTCCTTTTATTCCTCCTCCAAAAATACCGCCATATCCTCTTCCGTACTTAAAATTGAAGTAATGTAGGAGCCTCCGCATTTATATTGATCAATTTATATATCGCTCACGGAAACACGCTTTCGCTCTATAAAAACGCAGCGGTACATAAATCCGCAAAATACGCGGATTAAGTACCGGTGTTTTTATAAAGGTTTCCTTTGATCGATATATAAATTGATCAATATAAATGCGGAGGCTCCCTGAATCATACTTCCCCGATACAGTCAATATACAATCAGCCGGTATGCCATCAGCTAATATACATCATATTAAAAAGGTCCGAAAAACAGGCTGTCAGCGGCTGGGAAACGAACAAAGCAGAGTATCAAAGGAAACCTTTGCAAGGACGCCGGCGCTTAGATTGCGTCTTTTGCAATCTTATGCGCCCGCTGCGTCCTTGCAGAGCGCAAGCGTGTTTCCGTGATACTCTGCTTTGTTCGTTTCCCAGCCGCTGACAGCCGTCCCCTTCTCATCCCCTTTTCATTCTAATTATCGTATATACGCTATAAACTGATTCCCATTCTCCTGGAACCACTGCGTCGAATCATTCATTCCCTTTTTATAAATCGTGCCGGTTGCAGGGTCCATAATGACCGTATTCAGTTCGTTAAAGCCTACGATCAGCACCGCGCTTTTATCCTTTAAGATCGCCATGACCGGAATGTCCCTGTTGACGTAGTAGAGTACGGAATCGAGGCTGCATCCGCTTAAATCCAGTATTTCCGCTTCCGGCATCTGCTCTTCCAGAATGGAGAGTACGGATTGCCCCTGGTCCAGCATATACTGGCTGTTGCGGGTAATGCCTTCCGCCCCAAGCATCGTATTCAGGCATACGGCAAGGGAGGAATTTTCCTCATCCGCTGCGGTTCCTTCGATCTTCATTATCTGATTGCGGGTTACGCGGTTTCCTTTGACCCACACATAATCGCCCGCCTCGTTGATGACTGTTCCCGCCGTTTCGTCCGCCGAGATAATCGCTTCCGAGGGACTGGAATACACTCCGGTTATTCCGTCCGCCCCGTAAATATAATACTTATGCTCCGTCTGCTCAGGATAACCGAACACCATCTCATGCCCGCCTTCATACATGACCTCTTTCGGCGTCAAAAATTTCAGTGACTTTGTCTCAATGGTTCCCTTTGCCGCAATCTGCACAATCGTTTCCCTAGCCTCGGTCGCCGCCAATTCCACCACGTTTTCACCCGCTAATCCGGTTTCCGCACTCATGATCTGATCCGAAACGACGGAAACATAGGTCCCGCTCTCCGCATCTCTGCTAACCCGTTCCAGATTGATCTGATTGTCCTCAATACTGATATCCGTCACATAAATTCCGGACTTTTCATAGTTCATCGTAACCGTATTGTCCGAACCGCTGCAAATACTGATGCGAAACATCGGCATTAAAATGCTGCCCGCATTGTCCGTATAGATATCCGACGCCCTGACAAGCCCGTAAATCAAATCTTCCTCCATAAATCCCAGGGGGCGGATATAATTTCCGCTTCCCGCCTCTACCGTAGAAATACTGCGGCTGTTTAAATTCATCAACGCCAGACTTGTGCTCCTGTTTAAATCCTCTCCTTCCGGCCATACCGCCATCCGGTTCGATTGGGATACCTTGAGACTCCCCTGAGGAAGGTTTTCCGCGACCGTCTCGTAGCTGTTTTCCTCGAGGTGCACGCAAAAGATACTGCCGCCCAGATAGAGGAACAGCTCGTTGCTGCTGTTAAGATAAGTCAGTTGCTGCAAATCGCTGGCAAGCACCGCATAGGATTTGTCATAAGGAATAAACACTTCCTCCTCAATGGTATTGAGCACGCTGTTATAGAAATAGACCGCAATGCCCATATTTCCCTCGTGGGTGCCGCGGTTCATATAACCGTATACCATAAACTGTACGTTTCCCGTCTCGTCCACGTTCAAAATGCGAATATCATTCTGGTCATAAAAGGTCCTTTCGTCCTCGTGATCCTTTTCATAAAAACCAAACAGCTGCGCGAATCGGTTGCTTGTGGAATTGTAGCAAAACAGTCTGTTCTCCGATACAAAGGCAAAAACACCGCCATCCTCGCTCTCCATCATTTCCACATCAGCGCTTCGGATACCCAGATCCAGCTTATTTTTATTAAACGCCTCTATATCCATTTCAAACACTTCGTTCATGGTTCTCTCAAAATCCAACAGATAAATTCTCTGCGTTCCGTAACGGAGTCTGTAAAATTCCTCCACTCTGCATCTTTTTTCGCCCTCTTCGGTCGTTACCGATACAAAATAGGTCATTTTCACACGCATCGTCTGTGAAAAAAATTCCGTGACGTAAATCTGCGGTTCCGAGATTTTTTTCACCTTCAAATCCCCCCAGGTAAGCTGGGAAAAACTGCTGTGGATATTCACATAACTGTACGAGGTGTTATCCCCGGTTTCATCGGTCTCCAGATATTTTGTCAAATCCCTTGCCGCATCTTTGTCAAAGGTTTTCGTATGGAAATCCTGTACAAAACGGATTTCTTCTCCCGCATGATTTTCGCTTCTTTGAATAATGCGGGTATAATACCGCAGCGTCTTTCCTTCCGCCGTCTCCACAAGAACGATAAACTCATATTCCGTGTCCTGTTCGATCAGATCCTTAATAACCACGTCCGCGGAAATTCCCGCGTCCTTTTCCTTATAATTAAAGATCTCGGAATTTTCAATCAGCCTCTCTCCGTCCGTGGAGCGCACCTCAAAAGACAGAGAGGCAATATCGCTGTTAAATTTATCAATATACAGGGAGATTTTCCGGTCCTCTCCCAAAGGCGTTACCGTATCCCGCATAAACGAAACGTCCATTTCGTTACTGTATCCGTGCAGGCAGTTAATATGTTCTCCTTCATAATTGATATACACAAGCGGATAGGACGCCGCGCTCATTTCCATGGTAATATCCGTATTTCCTCTGTTCATAACGGCGCTGATCACAAACAGCGACACCATAAACGTTACGAAACAGACAATTCCTTTTATCAATCCCTTTTTCATAATATCCTTATTCACCCTGTTGTTCTTTCAATAACTTTTGAAGCGTCGGCTTCCCGTTCAAAAAATCAATCATTTCATCAAGCCGCGCGCTGTTTTTCGCCCGCATACGGGTATTTTTAACGCACCGCAGCAAAATATTTTTGGGCGTATGCTCCATATCGATAAATTCCAAAACCTGCACGTCATATCCCGCCTCTTCCAGCAGAGAGGCTCTGATGCCGTCCGTCAAAAGCGCGGAAATCCGTTCCTTCAAAAGTCCGTATTTCAATACCGGCTGCAACAGCTCCTGGGATATTTGTCCGTTTAATTCGTGCTGACAGCAGGGAACGGACAAAATAACTTTCGCATTCCACTTTACCGCCTTTGCCAAAGCATAATCCGTCGCCGTATCGCAGGCATGAAGCGTTACCACCATATCCACCCGGGACTTGCCTTCGTACTGTCCGATATCCCCTACGAGAAAATGCAGATGGTCATATCCATAGCTTTCCTTCAGCCGGTTGCATTTTTCAATCACGTCTTCCTTCAAATCCAGCCCTACAATATCCACGTCCAACCCGTTCATGATCCTCAGGTAATAATACATGGCAAAGGTCAGATAGCTTTTCCCGCAGCCAAAATCCAGAATGGAAACCGGCTCATCCTTGGGCAGAACAGGCAAAATATCCCTGATAAACTCCAAAAAGCGGTTGATCTGGCGGAATTTATCATATTTCCCGGCAACGATCCTGCCTTCTTTGGTCTGTACTCCCAAATCTACCAAAAAAGGCACCGGCTCATCCTTGGGCAGAATCGATTCCTTTTCCCGGTTATGGGACAGAGACGCCTTTCGCTCCCCGCTTTCCCCTTCCTTGCCCGCCGGCGGCGTTATCTCGCTTTTGATCGACAGATTGCCCTTTTTCCCGGACAGCACGTCTGCCTTTATCCCGTCTCCATAGGCTTGCAACTGTTTATAATCTCCCATTGCCTTTGCGATATAGTCTATTGCCTGCTGCCTTGAGAGATTTTCATGAAAGACCTGCTTTTTTGTGTAGCTTGACGCCTGAAATAAGAGCTGTCCCTTTAATAACACCGGACGGATCTGAATTTTCCTGACAAAATGCTCCGATTTTGCAGCGTCGCTTTTCTTAGGTCCGCTGATCACGATCTGCGTCAGGTTTTCATTTAATATTTGCGAAAGAAGCTCCTCTAATTTATCCATGCTGCAGTTCCTTTACGGTATTCTTTATTTTCATTTGTACATAAGTATGACTCTATTCTAATTCCTTTCCCTCAAAACCACAACTAAAATTTCTCTGAACTCCTCTCCTGCCTTTCTTTTTAAAGCGCCAAAAAACGCCGCCGGCGTACACGTTTTTTCATAAACCGGTGGCGTTTCCACGCTTTCTGCTAAAACCTTCCATTAAAATCTGAGAGACCCTCTGTTTCTGCGATGACGCCTTTTGAGGATTTCCTCATGCAGCAATAACATAATAATCTCTTCAAATCCGTCCCAGTCAAGGGTTTTATGGACGGGGTTTTCCACATCATCTTTATATTTTCTACGCACTTTATCCGCAATATCCTTTCCGTATTTCTGCAAAAGAAAGCGATCGGGATATTCATCATAAATCATACTGCCGCTATAGTCCATCATATTCATAAACTGCACGACTTCCCCCTGCAGTATTCTGATCTCTATGGGATGCTGCCCCTGAAGATATTCCATATCTTTCATCCATTCATGCTCGTCTTCATAATATAAAGGAAGCGGATAGGTCATGTAAAAAGGAAGAATTTTTCGATTGTCCATAGCCGAAGCGACTCCGTTTTTTATTATATTATGTGCGATTTATATGGATTGTTCCTTCTTTCTGGCTCTCCTCTGTCAAAACATTGATCCAACGCTTTTTGCTTTTTTCTATGTCTGCTCTCCATATCAAAACAACTTTTTTTATTTTTTCCCTTGACTCTAATACTATTATAGAGTTTATAAAAATAATCAGATACCTGTCGCGGAAACTACTTTTGTTCCTTTTGACAATTTGGAGGCAGTCAAAGAGGCGATGCCTTCCAACACGAAAATGCTATATACCGAGGTGGCGAGCAACCCTACAGACCGTCTTTGCGATATCGGAGAGCTTGCCAATATCGCTCATACACAGAATGTTCTGCTGATGGTGGACAACACTTTTACTAGCCCGATCTGCATCAAGCCCCTTACTTTGGGCGCGGACATCGTGATCAACAGCCTGACTAAGTTTATCAACGGACATTCCGACGCCCTTGCAGGCTCCATTACCGTAAAAGATATGAATTTATATGAAAACATCCATTCTGTCCGTATGCTGACAGGTACCTCCGGCTGCCCTTATGCTTCCTGGCTTGTGTACCGCGGAATCCATACCGCCAACCTGCGTATCCGCAGACAGTGCGACAATGCCGCCAGACTTGCCGCCTCGCAGCGGTGCTTTAATATGACAAGCCGCGCCTCGATGGTTTCCACCGTATCGCCTTCTTTGTATTCTTCAAAGATCGCATAGCGTTCCGGCAAAATTATTTTATAGGTATGTCCGTCCAAAGGATCGTCTTTCATATAAGCGAAATATTTCTCATACCATTGGATATCGTCCGGTTTTCCCTGCAGTTCTTCAATTTTACCCGCAATCCTGCTCTTTTGCAGGGCGAGGTGCCCGCTTAATCCGTCTACGTTTCCGCTTTTCATAATCTCCTCGATTTCCGAAAGAGGCATGTTCAGACTTCGCAGATAGCAATCCTGTCGATCATATGAAACTGTTTAAAGGAATAATAACGGTACCCCGTTTTTTCATCAATATATTGAGGCTTCAACAGCTCCGAATTAGCATAATTTCTAAGAGTCTGTACGGAAATCCCCATAATCCCTGCAGCCTCTCCGATAGAATACAGTTCTTTCATATTCCGTCCCTCATTGTTGTCTGCCGCAGTTATTTTTTCGTCGTCAGCAGATTTCTGATAATGCTCTGTCTGGTAACGATACCGATAAAAAAGTCCCGGTCGTCCACTACGGGCACAAAATTTTGCTGCATGACCTTTTCCAGCAATTCTTCCATGGAAACGCCGATCTTTACCGCCGGATTAAAGCTGTCGCGCAGCACTTCCCTGATCGAAAGCATTTCCTGTGCCTTCAGGCTGTTGTTCTGACATTCTATTATATGCCATAAAAAGTCGCCTTCGCTGACGGTCCCTATGTAATGCCCGTCCTTGGATAAAACGGGAATCGCCGTATAACGGTGGGCGCGCATCTTTTCCAGCCCCTGCCGGATCGAATCGTCCTCCTCCAGATAAGCGACCTGTGTTTTCGGTAGTAAAAGAGAAATAACATTCATTGTGAGTCCTCCTTTGTATGTATGGGAAATAGTAGATACATGGGGAAAAAGTGATGCCGGACGGAGATTTGCATATTGCTTGGTTTTTCAAGCCGGAGTACGAAGTGCATTTTTCTAACAGAATGCGGCGATTTATTGAATACCGGACGGGTCGGTTCCAACGTGCATCCATGCACGACGGAACCTAATCCTGCCATCCATGGCAGGATTACCCTGGTTGTGAGGCATTCTGTAAGAAAAATCGGCACTTCTTTACATACGGCTTGAAAAATCAGGCAATATGCAAATCTCCTGCTTTCTGGCTGTCTCCGTTTTTCCCATTTTGGGAAGGGGTTTTGGTTGTATCTACTATTTGGTTTCTGTTTTTTCGGTTTTATTTTATGTCGAAAATATGTATTTTCTATGAAAACATATAGATTTTCGCTTTTTTATTTTAAAATGGGGGATGCGGCTTTTAGCGGCATCCCCCGGGACGGCTGAGAAAAAATTTCCTGCCGTTGGTTTTTAATTATTTTAATACTTCAATACGGGCAATGGCACGTTGGAGAGCGGTTTCGGCTCTTGCCACATCGGTTTCCGACGTTTTGTGCGAAAGTCTGTCCATAGCGCGCTCTTTCGCCTGCTCCGCCCTTTCTTCATCGATTTCATCAGGCCATTCTATAATCTCCGCCATAATCGTAACTTTATGGGGAAGGATTTCCGCAAATCCCGCATGAAGCGCAGCTTCTTTGGTCTGCTCCGCCTCTGTAATGGTCAGAATACCCGGACTGATGATGACGGTCATCGGAATATGGTTTTTATATACGCCGATTTCTCCTTCCGTGGTATTAAACTCTACCATGTCCGCGTTTCCTTCATAGAAAACACGGTCGGGTGTAATGATCTTTAATTCAAATGCTCTTTCGTCCGCCACTTAATCACCCCTTATTTTTGCGGGCAACAACGTCGTCGATACTGCCGGCATTTAAGAAGTAGCTTTCAGGAACATCGTCATGCTTACCTTCCAGAATTTCTTTGAAACCGCGGATGGTCTCGCTGATCGGCACATATTTTCCGTCCATGCCGGTAAACTGGGTAGCTACAAAGAAAGGCTGGGATAAGAATCTCTGTACCTTTCTTGCCCTGTTTACAACCAGCTTATCATCTTCGGAAAGCTCGTCCATACCGAGAATTGCGATAATATCCTGCAGTTCTTTGTATTTCTGCAAAATTTCCTGCACTCCGCGCGCTACCTGATAATGCTCCTCCCCTACGACACGGGGGTCCAAAATACGCGAAGTGGATTCCAGCGGATCTACCGCCGGATAAATACCCAGCTCTGAAATAGAACGGGAAAGTACGGTGGTCGCATCCAGATGGGCGAAGGTTGTTGCCGGAGCCGGGTCAGTTAAGTCGTCGGCAGGCACGTAAACCGCCTGTACGGATGTGATGGAACCGTTTTTGGTAGATGTAATACGCTCCTGGAGAGCGCCCATCTCCGTCTGTAAGGTAGGCTGGTAACCAACGGCTGAAGGCATACGCCCCAACAGCGCGGATACCTCGGAACCCGCCTGTGTAAAACGGAAAATATTGTCGATGAATAACAATACGTCCTTTCCGCCTTTATCACGGAAATATTCAGCCATTGTCAGACCGGTCAGACCGACCCTCATTCTGGCTCCCGGAGGCTCGTTCATCTGTCCGAATACCATGGTGGTCTTATCAATAACGCCTGATTCCGTCATTTCATGATACAGGTCGTTACCCTCTCTGGTACGCTCGCCTACGCCGGTAAATACGGAATATCCGCCATGCTCTGTAGCGATGTTACGGATCAATTCCTGGATCAGTACGGTTTTACCTACGCCGGCGCCGCCGAACAGACCGATCTTGCCACCCTTCTGATAAGGGCAGAGCAGGTCAACGACCTTGATACCGGTTTCCAGTAATTCCGTTTCTGTGGACTGCTCCGCAAATTCGGGAGCGGGTCTGTGGATCGGCTCATAGGAAACGTCCGTAGGAGCCGGTTTATTATCAATTACTTCGCCAAGGACATTAAAAATACGTCCCAGTGTCTTTTCACCAACAGGTACGGTAATCGGAGCGCCGGTTGCAATTGCATCCATTCCTCTTACAAGACCGTCAGTGGTTCCCATGGCGATACATCTCACTGTATCATCACCAAGGTGCTGTGCTACTTCCACAACCAAAACACCGCCATCTTTGGTGTTTATTTTAATTGCTTCATTGATTTCCGGTAATTTTCCCTCCGGAAACTTAATATCCAGTACGGCACCGATGATCTGAGTGATTTTTCCGATTGCTGTTTCTGCCATTTTCTTTTCTTTCACTCCTTTTCTAGCTGATTGCTTCCGCACCTGCTATAATTTCGGTTAATTCCTGCGTAATAGATCCCTGACGGGCTCTATTGTACTGTAAGGATAATTTTTCGATCATATCTTCCGCATTGCTCGTTGCCGAATCCATCGCCTGCATTCTTGCCCCGTTTTCACTTGCTACCGACTCTACCATACCGCCGTATATCAGGCTGGTAATATATTTGGGGATCAAAAGATTCAAAGCTTCCTCTTCGTCCTGCTCGAAATTCATCAAAGTCTTATCGTCATCCGTTTCCCCGGTATCCCCCGCTTCCACGGGAAGGAGCTTTAACAATGTGGGAACATGGCTAACCGTGTTTTTAAACGCGGTATACGCCAGATAGATTTCCCCGATTTCTCCCTGGGAAAAAGCTTCCAATACAACTTTGCTGATTTCCATGGCGTCGGCATAGGCAGGTTCCTCGATCATATCCGAATAATCCCCTGCCACCTCATATCCGTAACGGACAAAGGCGTCCTTTCCCTTTCTTCCGACGGTATAGATCTTAACGTCTTCCTTATTGAAATCGCCCTTGGTAATCAACTTAATGACATTGGAATTGTAACCGCCGGCAAGACCCCTGTTGGAGGTAATGACGATCACGGCTTTTTTATTGCTTTCTCCGGGCTTTAAATAAGGATGTTCGATAAATCCGGTTCTTGCCAGCATACTTTTCACGGTTGCATACATGCACTCAAAATATGCCTTGGACCTTTCGGCGCGACCTTTCGCACGCTGGAGCTTTACGGTAGACACAAGCTTCATAGCTTTGGTGATCTGCTGGGTACTTTGAATACTGCCCTTACGTCTCTTAATACTTCTCATGGAAGCCATAGTCTGTCACCTTTACTTTCTGTTGCTCATTTAATGCCTATTTAAACTCTGCCTTAAACTCTTTGATCGCCTTTACAAGCGCTTCTTCCGTCTCGTCGGAAATCACTTTTTCCTTTGCGATGTTTTCCGGAACCTCAGGATATTTCGTATCAATAAAGGTAAAAAATTCCTGTTCAAACCTGGTAATATCCTCTACCGGAATATCCAACAGATATTTGTTGGTCGCCGCATAGATGATAATAACCTGATACTGTACCGCCATCGGCTGATACTGCGGCTGTTTCAAAATCTCTTTGATTCTTTCCCCCTGGGCAAGCTTCTCCTTGGTATCTGCGTCCAATTCCGAACCGAACTGTGCAAAGGAAGCAAGCTCGCGGTACTGCGCCAGCTCCACACGAATCGGCGCCGCAATTTTCTTCATCGCCTTGATCTGCGCCGCACCGCCGACACGGGATACGGACAAACCTGCGTTTACCGCCGGGCGGAAACCGGAATTAAACATTTCCGTCTCCAGATAAATCTGTCCGTCCGTAATGGAAATAACGTTGGTCGGAATATATGCGGATACATCGCCTGCCTGTGTTTCAATAATCGGAAGTGCCGTTAAAGAGCCTCCGCCGTATTCATCGCTCATCCTTGCCGCGCGTTCCAACAGTCTCGAATGGAGATAGAAAACGTCGCCGGGATAAGCTTCACGCCCCGGGGGTCTCCTCAGAAGCAGGGAAAGTGTACGGTAAGCGGTTGCGTGCTTGCTCAGGTCGTCATAAACCACAAGTACGTCCTCTCCGTTCTCCATCCATTCCTCGCCGATCGCGCACCCCGAATAGGGAGCGATATACTGGAGGGGCGCAAGCTCGCTCGCTGTAGACGCAACGACTGTCGTATAGCTCATTGCACCAAACTCCTCCAAGGTTTTTACAATACTTGCAACCGTAGACGCTTTCTGTCCGATTGCTACATAAATACATTTGACATTCTGTCCCTTTTGATTGATGATCGTATCGATGGCGATCGCCGTCTTACCGGTCTGTCTGTCTCCGATGATCAGCTCCCTCTGTCCTCTTCCGATGGGCACCATGGAGTCGATCGCCTTGATACCGGTCTGCAGCGGCGTATCTACGCTCTTACGGGTAATAACGCCGGATGCGACTCTCTCGATCTGGCGGTACTTATCGGTCATGATCGGTCCCTTGCCGTCGATAGGCTGTCCCAACGCATTGACTACACGTCCGATTAACGCGTCGCCGACCGGAACCTCAACCACTCTTCCCGTTGTCTTTACAATATCTCCCTCATTGATGTTCTTCTGGCTTCCCAAAAGTACGGCGCCGACATTGTCTTCCTCTAAATTCAGCACCATACCATATACTTCACCGGGGAACTCCAGCAGCTCACCCTGCATGGCATTGGAAAGACCATGAACACGGGCGATACCATCTGCTACCTGAATAACAGTTCCCACATCAGAGACTTCCAGAGAAGAAGCATATCTCTTGATCTGATCCTTGATGACCGAACTGATTTCTTCTGGTTTTAAATTCATGGATCTTTACGCACCTTTCTTTTTAATTACGGTCGGCACAGTCAAGCCGTACCTTTAAAAGCTGCCGTTTCAGCTCTTCTAATTTTGTCCGGACGCTACTGTCCACCACTCTGTCGCCGATGCGGATTACCATTCCGCCAATCAGCTCTTCATCCACACGGTAATGGATCTCCATCTGCTTATAAGAAGTCGTGGCAAGCAGTCTTTCTTTCACATTTGCCTTCTGGATCTCATTCAAACCGAGGGGAGTCGTGACATATGCAACTCCGATTCCTTTATATTCTTTTACCCTGGAAATGAAATAGCGGAAAATTTCTTCCATTTCACTAAAACGGTCCTTTTTAATGACGATCTCCATAAATCCAGTCATTTCGTCTGAAACGCGCCCCTGAAAGACCTCTTCCAAAATCTTTAACTTTTCTTCCTTTAAAATCTTGGGATGAGTCATCAGCCTGGAAAAATCCGGGTTATCGACAAGCGCTTTCAAAACCGCCTCCGCTTCGGCAAACAGGTCGTCTTCACATTGCTTTTCTACCGCCAGCTCAAATAAAGCATCTCCATAGGTTTTTGAAATCAGCTTAGCCATGTGCTCTCACCCATTTCCTTTAATGTTTCATCGATTAAGCTGTCCTGAACCGTCGTATCGATGGAAGCCTTTACCACCTTGCCTGCCATGATGCTTGCAAGAGAGATCATTTCCTTCTTCACTTCATCGGCAACTCTCTGTTTCTCCAGCTCGGCTTCCTTGTTGGCACGCGCAATGATTGCCGCCGCCTCCTCTTTTGCCTTCGCGACGATCTGATCTTCGTTCTTAAGTGCTTTCGCTCTCGCATCGCTCAAAATCTGCTCAGCTTCCTTATCAATGTTTTTTAACTTTTCTTCATATTCCAGTCTCAGCTCGTTGGCGCTTTCCTTATCTTCCTTTGCGCTTTCAATGTCGTTCTCAATCCGGTTCTGCCTGTCCTGCATCATTTTTCTGACAGGATTAAACAGCTTGTTGGAAGCGATCAGAAATAAAACGAAGACGGCAATAATCATCAGCACCGCATCATGTATCAACTGGAAATCCAGATCAAACAGTCTCGTCATGCCCGCTTCTGCCACCGACGTTTCGCTCAGCAGGATGAGCCCTGTATTCACTAACGTATTCAAGTCTTAAGCCTCCTTTCTTTTTTATTTTTGGAAGGCTTTTAGACCAAAGGTTTTACGAATAATAATAACATGGCGATCAACAGACCATACAAACCGGTTGTCTCGGCAACTGCCTGTCCAAGCAGCATGGTAGAGGTAATATCGGATTTTGCACCCGGATTCCTGCCTACTGCCGCTGCCGCATGTCCCGCTGCGATACCCTGTCCGATACCAGGTCCGATACCTGCGATAACCGCAAGTCCCGCGCCGATTGCCGAACATCCTAAGATAAAGTTTTCATTAAATTCCATGTTTGTTTTCCTCCTTAAAAATATGCAAATAAATTTTTGCTTTTCTTTCCTTATGATTCACCGATCGCATCTGTCACATAAGTCATTGTCAGCATACAGAATACGTATGTCTGGATTGCGCCTGAGAACAAATCGAAGTACACATGCAGCACAGCCGGCCACGCGGTTGCTATCCATGAAAGCAGTCCGTAAACCAGCGCCATCATAACGGTACCCGATAATACATTGGCAAACAAACGCAGCGACAATGAAATCGGCACAGCCACATCGCCAATAATATTGATTGGCGCCCAGATCGGCCATGGGTCACAAAGTCCTTTGATCACACCGCTTAAATGCTGGTGCTTGAACTTGTTAAAATGAATGATAGTAAAAGTCATAAGACCTAATGCAAGAGTTACTCCGTAATCCGCAGTAGGCGGACGCAGACCAAACAGTCCGGAAATATTACTGATCAGTATAAAAATAAAGATCGTACCGATGTAGTTGGCAAACTTTGCAGCGTTTTTTCCCATTGTGGACTGCACCATGCCATCTAATTTTTCTACAATCAGCTCAACTACATTCTGGAACCCTTTGGGAACGTCGTCGGCTTTCTTTACTGCCCTGTTCGCCGCCAGGCAAAAGCCTATGATCAGCAAAAAGACAATCAGTACACAGACGTGCGTCGTTGTTATCCAGACCGTCTGACCGAACAATTCATAGGAAAATATCCCATGGATCATAAAATCGATATCGGCTGCGCCGGATAACAAAATTCCCTGCCCCATACATTCACCTCCTAAATAATTTATCAGTAAACGGCGCTAAATACGCCGATACTTTCAGCCCGAACATTCCTAAAAACGCGGCTAAGGGATTCCCGATCCCCGTCGCGATCAGCACTCCCAGCACAATCAACTGCACTCCGTAACGCAGCGCGCTGTATTTTTGCATCCGCTTCGTCGCGGTGCCTTCGTCGCAGTCAAACGCCCTGTCCAAAGACCACGCCATATGCCATGCCGAAAACAGAGCCGTGGCAACGCCGATCAAAAGTCCTGCCGTATATCCCGCCTTATCGTCCACAAACCATACGGGAATGATTTCCGCAAGAAATCCAAACGCCAGTATTCCCAAAAACAGAGCCGGCAAAGAATCATTTATGTCTCTTAGTTTTGCTCTTAGCTTTCTCATCCCGACTCCCTTTTTCTTCATAAATCTTTCTGGCGAACAGAAACACGTTGCGAAAACCCGCCAGAGCGCCCACAAAGAAGAAAATAATGACAAAAAAAGAAGTACCCAGTTTTTTGTCCATGAAGTTTCCCACAAACGTACAAATCAATATGGGAACCAGCATGTTCAGTCCAAACTGGGTTATCATTACAAGAGAACGGTATACATTTCGGTTGTATTTCATAATATATAACGCCCCTCTTTCATTCTATTTTCTTCCCACTGTGAAAACTTTTATGTTTGCTCGCAAATACAATACTTATTATACTAATTTTTCCGTTTTATGTCCACTTAATACTTATAAAATTAGCATAAATTTTACGTACAAAAACCCCCGGCGTTTTCGTTGACTTTTACGTTCCGAAAGTGTAACATTTATAGAAAAAATCAACCTGTTATAAGGTTGCTGACAAAGAAAGGAATTTGCCATGACAAATCCTGTTTTATTCCGAAAACGTCTGATCCCGGAGGAATGTATCTGTTTAAAGGACGATGAAATCCTTCACTTTTCTTCCAAAGACTGCATCCTCGTCACAAAATGGCACGCTTTAAAGCCCAAAAAAGATCTCCATCACGGCTATTCCTGTTACTTTTGGGATAAAGGCTTCAAAATCAGCAAATTTTACCGTGAAAACGGCGACCTGCTGTACTGGTACTGCGATATCATCGACGTCGCGTACCCCGCCGGCGAAACGACGGATCTGCCGGATCAGAGCCGCTTCGTAGCCACCGATCTGCTTGCCGACGTCATCGTCTACCCGGACGGCTTCGTAAAGGTCGTGGATCTGAACGAGCTTACCGTCGCTCTTGAAAAGGGCTTCCTTGACATCAGCCTCTTAAAAGCCGCCTTAAACCGTTTAAGCGCGCTTTTGGATCTGATTTACTCCGGCGAATTTTTAAAATATCAGCAATATCTGGAACAATATGAATCCGGCTCCGCCATGTGACGATCCGTTTTGTCCCGGCGTTTGCCTCTGCTTATTTCAATCGTTTTATTTGTCTCTGCTTATTTCAATCGTTTTATTTGTCTCTGCTTATTTCAATCGTTTTAATAGAAAATATGCCCGCCGATCTGTATACCGGTCAATCCCGGTATCGGCGTCCTGAAAAACAGGCAATTGCCTACCGGCGCCGCGCCCGCCATGGCATCCTGCGCCGCCTGATAGCATTCCGCATTGGCGCCTCTTGCCAGAACGATCGCAAATCGCCCGCTTCCTACAGGGGAAAACTGTCTGTTCTGATATATAACCTCCAGTACCGTGTTGGGGAATACCGAGCTTTTCACACGGTTCATAACGACATTTCCTACCGCAACCTTGCCCGTATAGGATTCTCCTCCCGCTTCACACTCTATGATCGCAGCCAGCAAATCAATATCGCCCGCCGCGAAGGTAATGTTGGATAAATCGGTAAAGCCTGCAAGCGCCGCTTGCTGCGTCAGCCTGTTTTCCTCCTCCAGTTTAGCCTGTAACGTGGCGATATCGTTTTCACTTTCTTCCAACTGTTTTTCATATTCCAACAGTTCCTGCTCTTTTGCGGATATCTGTTCTTCGTAATCCGCCATATTGGCGCTGGTCTCCTGTACCAGCCCCGCCACTTCATCCTGCTTTGCCTGCGCCTCTTCCCTCAGCACATCCAGAGCCGCCCTTTCATCCACAAGCGACTGTTCTTTTTTACGGATATCCTCCTGAAGCTCTATATAGCTTTCCAGCATTTTTCTGTCATATTCGCTCAGTCTCTCGACATACTCCGATTTATTCAGAAAATCCGCAAAGCTTTCCGCGGAAAAGAAAAGCTCCAGATAGGCAACCTCGCCGCGTTCATACATAAACTGTATCCGCTGTTTCATCGCCTCATACTGCTCTTCCTCTTCCCGCTTCGCCTCTTCCAACTCTCCCTGGGTCTCCATGATCTTCTGTTCTTTTTCTCCGATCAGCGTTTCAATATTGGATAATTCCCCGCTTGCAGTAGCAAGCTCTCCGTTTAACTGATTCAGATAAGTCTGAAGGTCCGCCCTTTCCGTATTCAGATTGTCGATGTCCTCCTGCGTATCATCGATTCCGCTCTCCGCTTCCTGCTTGTCACTCTGCGCCTCCTGCAGTTGTCCGTATGTAGATGCCGGAATATTCATTGCCGTTCCCACAAACAGGACTGCCGCCGTGACAAATGCCGAAACGATCCGCACCGGCTCTTTCATTTTTACACCTCTGTTTTTACAGATTCAATTCTATCTTTTTACCTGTCTGTTCATAGGAGTAATAAGCGACCCCCGCCGCGTCAAACATCTTTTTGGACGCGATAAACGACGGCTGGTCCTCATACTTGTCCAACGCGTATACGACGGTTTTGATTCCCGCCTGAATTATCGCCTTCGCACACTCGTTGCAGGGAAACAGCGTCACATATAAGGTAGTGCCTTCCAGGCTGCCGCCTCTGTAATTTAAAATCGCATTCAATTCGCTGTGCGTCACAAAAGGGTATTTGGTATCCAGTTCCTTCCCTTCCCTCGCCCACGGAAACAAATCGTCCGAACAGCCGTTGGGAAACCCGTTGTATCCCATGGATAAAATCCGATGATCCTTTCCTACGATGCACGCTCCCACCTGGGTATTGGGGTCCTTGGAACGCAGCCCCGACAAAGTTGCCACTCCCATAAAATACTCATCCCAGGATATATAGTCTTTTCTTTTTTCCGACATAACGCTTACGCTCTCCTATTTTGTACCGAAGATCCTGTCGCCGGCGTCTCCGAGCCCCGGAACAATATAACAGTGCTCATTTAACTTTTCATCCAACGCTCCGATATAAATATCCACGTCCGGATGCGCCTCCTGCATCGCCTTTACCCCTTCGGGCGCCGCAATAATGCACATAAAATGAATGTTTTTGCAGCCCTTATCCTTCAGCATCTGAATCGCCGCCACGGAAGAACCGCCCGTCGCCAGCATAGGGTCTACGACAAACACTTCCCGTTCGGAACAATCCGCCGGCAGCTTGCAATAATATTCTACCGGCTTGACCGTTACCGGATCTCTGTAAAGTCCGATATGCCCTACTTTTGCCGCCGGAATCAGATTGAGCATTCCGTCGACCATGCCAAGCCCCGCTCTCAAAATCGGCACGACAGCCATTTTCTTTCCTTTCAGTTCTTTCACGGTCGTTTTGCAGATCGGCGTCTCGATTTCCACATCCGTCAGGGGCAGCTCCCTCGTCGCCTCATAACAGATCAGCATGGCAATCTCGCTGATTGTCTGGCGGAAATCCTTGGTTCCCGTATCGATCCTTCTGATATAACCGATTTTGTGCTGGATCAGCGGATGATCCATGATGACTACTTTACCCATTATTTTTCCTCCCGTACATTTTTTATTTTCTGCTATTCCTCAATTGCGTCAATTCTTCTCTGATGGCGTTCCTCGCCCGAAAACTCCGTATTTAAAAAGGTATCCACAATTTCCATGGCAAGATTCGGTCCTACGATCCCCGCCCCCAAAGCAAGGACGTTGGCGTCGTTATGAAGTCTTGTCAGCTTCGCCGAAACCGTATCCGCGCAAAGCGCCGCCCGGATACCTTTGATCTTATTCGCCGTAATGGAAATGCCAATGCCGGTGGTACAAATCACAATGCCCTTGTCACAGCTTCCGTCCGCCACGGCATTTGCCACAGCCTTTCCGTAAACGGGATAATCGCAGGAGCTTTTGTCATAACAGCCCATGTCGTTTACATCCACTCCCTGTTCTTCCAAATGCCTGATCACCAGCTCCTTTAACTCAAAGCCGCCGTGATCGCTTCCGATTGCTACCATATCATTTCCTCCTTATACTATACTCTTCATGAAATCCGCGTCCTGCTTTCGGACCGTCCTTTTATACTTCTATCACTCTATGTCCTGCCGCTTTCAGCATCCGGTTCATAATTGCCTGTCCCATGCCGGTGCTGTCAAACGCTTCGGCGTAAATGTCCTCCACCGCTTCTTCGTCAAATTCCCGCAAAATCTCATACAGCCGCCGCGCGATGGAAGCCTCGTCCGATCGTTTTCCGACGCTTTTTTTTACGCAGTCCCCATATGCGCCGATCGTTTCGTCGGTGGCGATGACCCCCGCCTTTTTATGCCGGTGCAGATCCTCTTCAATCCGCCCGTTTACATAGGAAACCACCTTGTCCGTCTTTCCTTTTACAATGACAAGATCCCCTTTCGGCGCATAATGACGGTATTTCATTCCCGGCGCCTTCGGCGCGATGCCCGACGCCGCGCTTAAAATAGTCTTGTCCACATCAACCTGCTCCAACACTTCGGAAAGCATTTCCTCCGTAATATACCCGGGTCGCAGGATAACGGGAATATCCTCCGTCAGATCCACAATCGTAGATTCCAGCCCGATTTCGCAGTCTCCGCCGTCAAGAAGCATTTCTATTTTTCCGTTCAGATCCTCATAGACATGCCTTCCCTTTGTGGGTGAAGGACGTCCTGATGTGTTGGCGCTGGGTGCCGCCACATACCCGCCCGCCTCTTTGATAAATGCAAGCGCTGTGGGATTCGCAGGAAACCTTACGGCAACGGTATCCAAACCACCCGTCGTCTCATACGGCACCAGGTCGCTCTTTTGGAAAATCATCGTCAGGGGTCCCGGCCAGAACCTCTCTGCAAGCGCCTTTCCCGCATCGGGAATATAAGCCACAAGCCGCGGCAGATCAGAAAGATCCGCAATATGCACGATTAAAGGGTTGTCCGAAGGTCTGCCCTTCGCCGCATAGATTTTTCTGGAAGATTCCGGATTCAGCGCGTCGCCTCCGAGACCGTATACCGTCTCTGTAGGAAACGCCACAAGCCCGCCGTTTTTAATAATCCTGCCGGCTTCCCGCAGCACACCGGCGTCGGGATGTTCTTCGGAAATTTTCTGCCATTTTGTATCCATGCCCATCATCTCCAATCAGCATAGTATATCATAATTTAGTCCGTATTAAAATACTTTAAAATTCCCAAATAAAGATTCCATGCCAATTTTTCCTGATAAGCCTCGCTGTCCAGCAAAAGCGCTTCTTCCCGGTTGGATAAAAAACCGCACTCCGCAATGATCGTGGGCACTGTGGATTTCTTCAGCAGATAATAGCTGTCGTTTGCCTTTGCTTCTCTGGGGCGTTCCACTTCAAGCCCGTTATTTAATTGTTCCTGTAAAATCAACGCAGCTCTCTGCCCTTCCTCCGAATCCCGGTAATAAAAGCACTGGGGACCCCGGACGGCTCCGTCGCTGTAGCTGTTTTGATGGATGCTGACCACCAGGTCCGCGTCCGCTTCCTGAATCAGCTCAATGCGCCTTCTCATATCCTGCACTTTTTTATTGGACGCGCCCTCGTCATACAGTCCCATATCTTCTCGCCTGGTCAGGATAACGGTCAGGTCCGATTGCTGCAGAAATGTCTCCAATTTTAACGCCACCTGCAAATTGATATCTTTTTCCAGTATCTGGTTTACTCCGACCTTGCCCGGATCATTTCCCCCGTGCCCCACGTCGATAACCACCACATATTTTTCTTCCGTCCGTTGGGATATGGTATAGGTCGCCGCCTCTTTCGCCAAAAAATACATTGCCGCCAACATAAAAACCGCCATGATAAGAGCGACTGCCTTTTTCCTCATTTTTGCACCGCCGCAAAAAACCTTACCATATTATATGTGTCTGCCTCTCAAAATATGAGAAAAGGTTTCCGCCAGTCTGCCGCATTCCCTCCCGCAGAAAAGGCAAAAACCTCTGTCAGCCCGTAATTATTGTTGCAGATAGCCTGCAATCGCTTCCCATACGTCCGCTTTTTCCTGCCCCAGCCTCCAACATGCGACTCCGGCAAGATTATAATTGCTCATGACGTTGAGCTTTACGGACAGGGATTCTTTTTCCTCCAGCCATACGGCATGTCCCACGCCGTCCAATGTAAACTGCGCCACATACTGGCAGTCGGTTTCATCCCATGCAGCCTGTATTCCGTTCTGCGCCAGATAATTTTCTATTTCCTGCATACCATAAGCCGTATTGCCGATTTCTCCGGTTGTGGTCCAGAGCCTTGTATAAAAAGGAATACCGTTAATTACTTTTTCTTCCGGTATCAAAGCGATGGTTTTTTCAATTCCCTTCTGGACAAATCCGATGGAAGCCACCGATCCCGGTCCGTCGGCTGCAGCGACATGCTCGTCGTACCCCATAATGATCGCATAATCCACGACCTCACCCTGCTTGGCACGGTCATAGTTTACCAAATGGCTGTTATCCGCCGACAACACAATGCCGTTTTTGCGGCATTCAATGGAAAGCTCCCGCAAAAACTGAATATAACCGTCCGAAGCCTCCTGGGTCACATATTCAAAATCGACATTGATCCCGTCTATTCCATACGCCAGCACGGTATTGACCAACTGATTGATCAGATTTTCCCGGTGAGAAGTAACGTTTAACACCTCCGCCGTATTCACGTCGTTAGTAAAATTATCGATCAGCGCCCATACCTCAATGCCTCTTGCGTGCATCCTTTCCACATAGGAAGCGTCTGCCAGGGAAGTAAAGTTTCCCAGATTGTCGCTTAAAGCAAACCACGTGGGAGAGATCACATTGACTCCCTGCGTCGTGGCAAGCAAACCGTCCGCAAGGGCGTTTGCCTCCGCGTTGGTTACCATATTCCATACCAGGCAGATCTTTCCGTCCCTCTTGATGGATGCGTATTCGGGAACCGCCACGTCGCTGACAGGCTGGGGCGTTACCTCCGTCTCGTTTTCCAGCCGCTTATTTTCCACGTAACCAATAAACCCGTCGTTGGTCTTTACCTTGCTCCAAGTGTCCATTTTTTCCAGTATCTCTACGCTGGCACCTTCTTCTATTTCCGTCAGTATTTCGCTCTTTACGCCTCCTAAAACTCTGACCTGCGTATCCTTTTTAATCTGTGCATAGGTCTCGGTCTCCCATACGGTGGTCAGCTTGATGCGGTTCGGTTCTGCAAAATACTCATAAGAGAAATTGCTGAAATTTCTTATAAAATCCGCCGAGAGGTAGACCGTATCGTTAGCGGCTACCGTCAGCGCAAAGGCTTCGGAAGTAAAGGTATCTCCCATGGTATAATCCGTGCTTCCCACTACGGTTACCACTTTATCATAATCCGTTGTAAATAAAACCAATCCTTCCGTCATATCATAATAGAAGTGATTGTTGATGTTCTCATTGACAAAATCAATCGGGAGATAGCACTGTCCGTCTCTGTAAAGCGCGTTTGTCTCCACGATTTCATCATTTAAAATAACGGCGGCTTCCTCTCCGCCCGTAATACCGAAATATTCATACAGATCCGCTTTTTCCCTGGAATAGGAGAACCTCTCCAAAACGCCCGTTAAAAGCCCGATCACAACAAAAATTACAATCAATCCGACAGCTACCGCTACAGGGATCAGTTTTTTCTTCATTTGCATATCCTCCAATTTGAAATGATTATATCAAAAAATTGCCGTCTGCACAATGCTTAAACTCCCCTTACCCTTACCTTTCGGTAATCCGACGATCAGCATAGAAGGACCTGATTTTCCTGTTACCCGTTAAGCACCGCACCGGCTTTTTTTCAGACTCAAATCCTGATTCTGTCGTAATGGATTTCACAGATGCGCCCGTCCTCGTCCATGACGTAATCAGCCATATAGCCGCCGTTTTCACGCACGATGCTGTCGCTGATCTGCGACGGAGCCGCAAGTTTTCCGTCCATATATAACAGTGCTCCCTGTTTGAGCGACTGGCGCAGATCCGATCTGATTTTTTTCTGCGCCTTTTTCCTGTCTGTTCTGTTCACTGAATACCTCCTGTCAAAACCTTGACGGATTTCGCCCGGAAAAGCGTCAAAACTCTATTTTCAGCGTATCCAAAAGGAGCGTGATATATTTTTGCCAAAAATTTTGTTATCATACTTTTCCTGAATATGACGATAATATAATTGAGTCGTACAAGAAATGCCTCGGGACGTGTAAAAACAGCTTTGTAACAATTTGATTATAACGTTCTAGCTTTGAATTTTAATTGGATTTCAATCATCGACCAGGCACGAAGCCTTAGACCACCCGTCGGGTGTTAGAGTGTGAATTTGATTTGCTTTAAAGAATTCACTTTCCTGTGTTAAGATAAATTAAGATCCGTATGCCTCCTTCCCTTTACAGATTGTCCCGGAAGCATCTTGTGGGGCTATTATATGTGATTTCTTAAAATTTGACAAGATGTTTGTGATAATTTTATTAAAATTTATAAAACTGGCACTCGCTTCTATTGACTTAATAAACTAATAAGTATAAGATACTTTTACAATTTTTTCAGTTGCCGGTAAGGATGTGAGAAGATGAAAATCGAAAGAATCAACGAAAATCAAATACGTTGCACTTTAACCAAAAACGATCTGGCAGACAGAGAGCTCAAGATAAGCGAACTTGCCTATGGCAGCGAAAAGGCTAAGTTGCTTTTTAAGGATATGATGGAACAGGCGTCCTGGGAATGCGGCTTTGAAGCGGACGACATCCCGTTAATGATTGAAGCCGTGCCTATCAGCGCGGAGTGTATTGTTTTGACGATTACCAAAGTGGAGGACCCCGAAGAGCTGGATACCCGTTTTTCCAAGTTTGCGCCTTCCGTTCACGAAGACGCCGCAGGCGATTCCGATATAGAAGACATTACCGATGAAGTCATGAACTTATTCCAGAAAGTCCAGAATGCGGAAAGCGGCTTATTAAGCGATGTTTCCAGGATTGAAAAATTGCCGGACAAAGGGCGCGATAAACCTGTTCCCGGTAAATTGTCCGTTTCCGAATTGGAGCCCGCTCCTGCAAGAGTATATCGTTTTTCAAATTTGGATCATGTTATCAGGCTTGCACATGTCGTTTCCGACATTCCCCTGGGAAGCAACTCTCTTTATAAAGACCGCTTTTCCCGCGAGTACCGGCTGATCATCAGCAGCGAGCATGTATCCGCCGAAAATTTTAATAAATTATGCAATATTTTTTCCGAATACGGATATTATTTAAAAAGCGCCCCCGGAAAGGACGCTTACCTGACAGAACATTTTGAACCGATCTGCCTGGATCACGCTTTGCAATCCCTCGCAGAGGTCTAGCGGATAGCAAAAGGGCAAAAAACCGGCGTCTGGCTTCTTTCCTGCCAAACGCCGGTTCTTAACCTTTATGTTTTGCACCTGATCCGTGCACCGATTATAATGCCTGAATCTTAGTCATCAAATCATCTACGTCCATCCCGTGTACCATAGCCGCCTCTTCCAAAGTTTCTCCCTGGGCGGAGGGGCATCCCACACAGTGCATACCTGCGTTGATCAGCACGGGAATAACATCTGCATTTATTCTGATAATCTCTCCGATTGTCATGTCCTTCGTGATTCCTGTCATGTCTGTGACCTCCTTATTTTGTATTGTTTTTTGATAGTATAACCCCTTCTTGTGTTTTTATCAATATTCCATTTTGAAACGTTCGCTCCGTCTTTTAAAAGTTTAGTAAATTTTTATAAATTTCTTTTGATTTTACAGCGGTTTGTATATAAAAAAGTACAACCCTTGTCTTGACGCAGCCACTTCTTTTAACCTATAATTAAGGCATGGGATGAGCATAGTTTTTATGCGTGACTTAACGGTTAAATTCCGTTCAAAAAAATTATATTTTTATAGGAGGCTATTTCAAAATGAGACCAGAATGGACAGATTTTGTAGGCGGCAAATGGGACAAAGAAGTCAATGTTCGCGACTTCATCCAGAGAAACTACACTCCTTACGAAGGAGACGAGAGCTTCTTGGCAGGACCTACACAGAACACCAAAGATTTATGGAACATGGTGCTTGACTTACAGAAAAAGGAACGTGAAGCAGGCGGGGTACTGGATATGGATACCAAAGTTGTTTCCACTATCACTTCCCACGGTCCCGGATACCTCGATAAGAGCAAAGAGACTATCGTAGGCTTCCAGACAGACAAACCTTTCAAACGCTCCATGCAGCCTTACGGCGGTATCCGTATGGCAGAGAAAGCTTGTACAGATAACGGCTACACAGTAGATCCCGAAATCTCCGAGTTCTTCTCCACCCACAGAAAAACACACAACGCTGGTTGTTTCGATGCTTACAACCCTGAAATGAGAGCATGTCGTTCCTCTCATATCATTACCGGTCTTCCGGATGCTTACGGACGCGGACGTATCATCGGCGACTACAGACGTGTTGCATTATACGGTATCGACAGACTGATCGAGGACAAAGAAGCACAGAAGGCTTCCACAGGACGCGTTATGACAGATGACGTTATCCGTCTTCGTGAAGAGCTTTCCGAACAGATGACAGCACTGAAGATGATGAAGGAAATGGCTGCTTCTTACGGCTGCGATATTTCCAAACCCGCTTCCAACGTACAGGAAGCTATCCAGTGGACTTACTTCGGATATTTATGCGCGGTAAAAGAGCAGAACGGTGCTGCTATGTCCCTCGGACGTACATCCACATTCCTTGACTGCTATGCTGAGAGAGACTTAAAGAACGGTACTTTCACAGAAGAACAGATTCAGGAATTTGTTGACCACTTCATCATGAAATTGCGTTGCGTTAAATTCGCTCGTACACCTGAATACAACCAGATCTTCGCAGGCGATCCTGTATGGGTTACAGAGTCCCTCGGCGGTGTCGGCGTAGACGGACGTCCGTTAGTAACAAAGATGTCCTTCCGTTACTTAAATACATTAAACAACTTAGGACCTTCTCCTGAACCCAACTTAACGGTTCTCTGGTCCACAAGATTACCGGAAGGCTGGAAGAAATTCTGTGCGAAGATGTCCATTAAGACTTCTTCCATCCAGTACGAAAACGATGACCTGATGAGAGTAACTCATGGCGATGACTACGGTATCGCATGCTGCGTATCCTCCATGGTAATCGGTAAAGAAATGCAGTTCTTCGGAGCTCGTGCTAACTTAGCGAAATGCTTACTGTACGCTTTGAACGGCGGTATCGACGAAGTTACCAAGAAACAGGTTGGTCCCAAATACCGTCCTGTTACCGGCGACGTACTTGATTATGACGACGTAATGGATAAATTCATGGATATGATGGAATGGCAGGCAGACGTATATGTAAATACTCTGAACATCATCCACTATATGCACGATAAATACTGCTATGAAAGAGCTCAGATGGCTTTACATGACAGAGACGTAAAACGTTACTTTGCAACAGGTGTTGCAGGTCTGTCCATCGTAGCTGACTCCTTATCTGCTATCAAATATGCAAAAGTTGAAGTTATCCGTGACGAAGACGGCATTATCGTTGACTTCAAGACAACCGGAGACTTCCCTAAATACGGTAATGATGATGACCGCGTAGACGAAATCGCTCAGGATATCGTACACAAGTTCATGACAGCGATCAGAAGACATCATACCTACAGAAACGGTGTTCCTACAACATCCATCCTTACCATTACTTCTAACGTAACTTATGGTAAAGCAACAGGTAACACACCTGACGGACGTAGAAAAGGTCAGCCTTTCGCTCCCGGTGCTAACCCGATGCACGGACGTGATACTCATGGTGCAGTAGCTTCCTTATCTTCTGTATCCAAGCTTCCTTTCAATGATGCTCAGGACGGTATCTCCAATACCTTCACCATCATCCCCGGAGCTCTTGGTAAAGAGGATCAGGTATTTGCAGGCGACATCGAGATCGACTTAAACAAATAATTCTTAACATTGAGAAAGGTGAAAGCTATGGACGAAAATGCAATGATTGAAGACCTGATCAAACAGCTTGATAATGGCATGGCTAACAATATCGGTCATGTAAATGTTGACATTGATGAAAAGGCAGAAGGGTCTAAAAGCGTAGAGACTATGGGATGCACCGAGTGTTCCAAAAATCCTTTTGCATGCAGCGTTCCTACCCTTCACGAAGGCTTAGACGGCAACGAATAAGCAAAACAAGATTCACACGGGGGATGCCCCATGTACATCCCCCATATATTTTAATAGGAGGTAATATATCATGGCAGAAAATACAGCTCAGGTTAATAACTTAGTAAACTTATTAGACGGTTATGCTACAAAAGGCGGACATCACTTAAACGTAAACGTATTAAACAGAGAGACTTTACTGGATGCTCAGAAAAATCCTGAAAAATATCCTCAGTTGACAATCCGTGTGTCCGGTTACGCTGTAAACTTCATTAAATTAACACCTGAACAGCAGGCAGACGTTATCAGCAGAACATTCCACGAATCCATCTAATCCGATTTGGGTATGTTTCAAAGCCTTCCGGTTTTGCCGGAAGGCTTTTTCTTTCCCTTTACCTGTGTTATAATGAGCGTTAGTAAGGGGAACGCAAGCCGCCGGTTCATCGCAAACGGCAGCTGACTCAGTAAAAAAGAAAAGAGGACGGTATATGAGTGGAAGAATTCATTCTTTAGAAAGTTTTGGTACGGTGGACGGTCCCGGAACACGTTTCGTAGTATTCGTACAGGGCTGTCCAATGCGATGCGCTTACTGCCATAATCCCGACACCTGGCCTATGACAGGCGGTACAATTATGGAAGCATCCAAAATCATTGAACAATATGAACGCAATAAGGCATTTTATGCAAACGGCGGCGGTATTACCGTCACAGGCGGCGAGCCTCTGATGCAGATTGATTTTCTGCTGGAATTGTTCACGCTTTGCAAAGAGCGCGGTATCCATACCTGTATTGACTCCTCCGGCATCGCTTATAAACCGGATAATACCGAATATAACAAAAAACTGGATAAGCTGATGGAGATTACCGATCTCGTCATGCTCGATATCAAGCATATCGATCCCGAAAAGCATAAAAAGCTCACGCAACAGCCCAACGACGGTATTCTTGCCTTTGCCGCTTATCTGAACGAAAAGAAGGTGGATATGTGGATCAGGCACGTCGTTGTTCCGGGGATAACCGACGATGAGGAGTCTTTATATAAGCTGGGCTATTTCATCGGTCAGTTTACCAATCTGAAGGCTCTCGACGTATTGCCGTATCACGATATGGCAAAGAAAAAATACAAAGAACTGGGCATCGATTATGTCTTAAAGGATGTTCCTCCGATGGACAAGAAACTGATCCCCGAAAAGAAGGAATATATCTTAAACGGCATCCGGAAACGCCGCGCGGAGCTGGGCATTACGCACCACAATTAGCCCGCCCGTTTTTGGGGAAAACAGCGCAGGGATCGTTGCCGGAATAGGGCAATTTTCTATTATTTGCTACTTGTTTTCTCCATACATTTGTATTAGAATAACAGTATGGATTGATAATATTTTATCAAATTTTACAACTTTAAGGAGGATATTATTATGGCATTCAAAATTGGTGACGCTTGTGTAGCATGTGGCGCATGTGAAGCTGCTTGCCCTGTTGGAGCAATCAGCATGGGAGACGGTAAATTTGAAATCGATCCCGAAAAATGTATCGATTGCGGTACTTGTGCAGGACAGTGCCCTACAGGTGCAATCGCTGCAGAATAATCAATCAACCATAAAGGCTGCACATGAAATTCCTTTCATGTGCAGCCCTTTTTAGTCTTTTTCAGTTTTTCTGTCAAGTTATGGTTCTCACGAGTCATAATGCCCGCTCTGGCGCTCCAGGTTTGCAAACTTAGTATAATCCGGCAGCCATGCAAGCTTAACGACGCCAATGGGACCGTTTCTCTGCTTTGCGATATTGATCTCCGCAACGCCCATTTCCTGCGTATCTTTATTATAATAATCGTCCCTGTAAATAAACATGACCACGTCGGCGTCCTGCTCAATGGCTCCGGACTCACGCAGATCCGACAGCATCGGTCTTTTATCCGGTCTCTGTTCCACGGCACGGCTCAACTGCGACAAGGCAATTACCGGCACGTTTAGCTCCCTCGCAAGCGCCTTTAAGGAACGGGAAATCTCCGAAATCTCCTGCTGCCTGGACTCCGCCGCCGAACGCCCGCTTCCGCTCATCAACTGCAGGTAGTCGATAATGATCAGTTTCAGGTCTTTTTCCATCTTATATTTTCTGCACTTACTCCGCAGCTCCGAAATACTGATTCCCGGCGTCGCGTCGATAATCAGGTTGGAATTGCCCACAACTCCCGCCGTCTCAATCAGCTTATCCCAATCGTCGTCAGACAGATTACCGGTTCTGATATTTCCCGAATTGACATTGGATTCCAAAGAAAACAGACGGTTTACCAACTGCACTTCCGACATTTCCAGGCTGAAAATCGCTACCGTCAAATTCTGTTTAAACGCCACGTGCTGGGCGATATTCAATACAAAAGCCGTTTTACCCATGGAGGGTCTCGCCGCCACAAGCACCAGATCCGAGGGCTGCAGCCCCGCAAGCTTATAATCCAGATCCAAAAAGCCCGTGGGAATACCCGTAACCGCGCCTCCCGCCTGAGACGCCTTTTCGATCTTATTCATTGCCTCCATGACAATGTCCCGGATCGGTATGTAGTCCCTCGTATTTCTCTTTTGTACCAGAGAAAAAATCTTTTTCTCCGTTTCTTCCAGGATAACGTCCGTATCTTCTCTGCCCATATAACAGGCATTGGCGATATCCTCGTTGAGCCGTATCAATTTCCGCAGCAAAGACTTCTCCGAAACAATCTGGCAGTACTGTTTAATATTTGCAGAGGTCGGGACTGCCGTAATCAAATTTCCCAGATATTCCACATTGTTAATCTCCATGGGAACGCCTTTTTCATTCAGCTTATCCTGAAGCGTCACAATGTCCACAACTCCGTCGCTCTCCTGAAGCTCCACAATCGCCTCAAAAAGCGTCCCGAACTGCTTACCGTAGAAATCCTCCGCCACAAGCATTTCCGACGCCGTAATAATCGCATCCCGGTCGATCATCATGGAGCCGATGACAGACTGCTCCGCCTCTACGCTATGGGGCATTATTCTTTTGATTACCTGTTCCTCTGCTGCCATCCTAAGCCTCTTCTACTTTTACCTTTAATACGCCGCTGACCTGCGGATGTAATTTTACCTTTACTTCATATGTGCCAAAATTTTTGATTGCCTCCGGCAGTACAATTTTCTTTTTATCCAACTCTTTTTTGTATTGTTCTTTATACGCCGTGGCAATTTCCTTGGTGGAAACCGATCCGAAAGCCTTTCCGCCTTCTCCCGCTTTCATTTTTACAACAACGCTTTGATCCTCCAGTTCCTTTGCAAAATCCTTTGCATTCTGTAAAAGCTGCGCCGCCACTTTATCCTCGTTTGCCTTTTTCAACTTCAAATCGTTTAAATTTTTAGGCGTCGCTTCAACTCCCAGTTTCTTAGGCAAAATGTAATTTCTCGCGTAGCCGTCGTTTGCGTTGATAATATCTCCCTTTTTCCCAAGGGTTTTTACGTCTTCCAACAAAATAACCTTCATACTATATTTCTCCTTCCTCCAGCATATGGACCAAAGTTTCCTTCAGCCGCTCCTGCGCTTCCTCAAGGGTTATATCCTTAAGCTGCGTCGCAGCCACGTTCAGGTGACCGCCGCCTCCCATTTTTTCCATAATGATCTGCACATTCATTTCGTCGATACTGCGTGCGCTGATATAAATGACCTGATTGTACTCCGTCAGCACAAAGCTCGCCTTAATCCCCGTAATATTCAACAGCTCGTTTGCCGCCTGCGCCCCCACGATCGTAGGATTCTGCGCCTCTTTGGATTCACATACGGAAATTGCAAAAATATCTTTAAATATATACGCCTTGCTGATGACCTCAGCCTTTGCTCTGTAATCCGCCACGTCGTCGCGGAGCATTTTTCTGACTCTCGACACGTCCGCGCCGTTTCTCCTCAAATATGCCGCCGCTTCAAAGGTTCTGACGCCAGCTTTGCTTGTAAAATTGTTCGTATCGATCACGATACCCCCATAGAGGCAGTCCGCCTCCGCGCTCTTTAACTTCAAACCGCTTTCGATATACTGAATGACTTCCGTAACCATTTCACAGGCGCTGGACGCATAAGATTCAATATAGGACAGCGTTGCGTTTTCAATGACTTCCTCGCTCTGTCTGTGGTGATCCAATACTACAATGGAACGGCATTGCCGCAGCAATTCCGGGCATTCCGTAATACTGGGCTTATTCACATCCACGACCACGAGACAACTGTTGGCGCCGGCAAGCTCTATCGCCTGGGTATTGTTGATCAGAATCAACTCTTCCGGATCTTCATGACTGGTAAAATGATCCACCAGGGGCTTAATCGAAGAGGAAACGTCGTTGATGACAATATAAGCGCTTCTGCCAAGCGCCTTTGCAATACGGTACACACCTACGGAAGCGCCGAAGCTGTCCACATCGGTCATCCGGTGTCCCATCACAAGCACCCGGTCCTTGGAGGAAATAATCTCCTTTAAGGCATGTGCCTTGACGCGTGCCTTGACACGGGTATTCTTTTCCACCCGCTGGCTCTTTCCTCCGTAATAGCTTACGCCGTCCTTGGTCTTTACGACAGCCTGGTCGCCGCCGCGTCCCAGCGCCAGATCAATAGAAGTACGGGCGTACTCATAATTCTGTGCATAAGTCAGTCCGCCGACGCCTACGCCGATACTCAGCGTCACGGACATTTCGTTTCCGATATTGACCGTCTTGACGTCCTCAAGCAGATCAAAGCGGTTTTCCTGCAAAGTCTTCAAAGACTGTTTTCTTAAAATGAAAAAGAACTTGTCCTTTTCCATCTTGCGGACAATTCCGTCGATAGATGCAAAATATTTATTAACCTTTCTCTCGATTAAGGCGGTCAGCAGGGAACGTCTGACTTCCTCCACGCTGTCCAGCGCTTCTTCATAATTGTCGATATATAACAAGCCTACCGCAAGGCTTTGATTGTCGTTTTCACGCAGGGCGATCTTTAACGCCGTTTCATCAAATAAATACAACGCGATCAGGCATCCGTCATAAGTCCCTTCCGCCTCGAAAATATCGCTGTTCTCTACCGTTTCCGCCAGCGGAATCTTTTTTAACTGGGCATGAAAATCCCGGTCTCCCTTCTGGAAATCCACTTCCGTCTCGTCCGCCTCCGCCCCGGGCAGCCTGTCCTGCGTAATCAGGGGAAACAAAGTCGTAATGAGCTTATTCTCCGGTTTTTCCTTGCCCGCAATCTGCAAAAATGCGCGGTTCGCCCAAATGATCCGCCCAGTCTCATCCAGCAAAGCGTTGGGAAGCTCCAGGTCCCACAATAGTTTTTTCTGTATTTGCCCGTATTGAGTGGCAAAGCTGACCATTTCATTCATGATGACCGGGCGATTGAAATGCTCCAGCATAAGAAAAGAAACCAAATAAACCAAAGTAAAGCAGGACAATACAATGCCTGCGCTTACGTTAATCGTATAGATCAGCACATCCATAATCGCCATCAAAATGCCGAACCATACCGGCATCTGGAAATACAGACGAAGCCTTCCCTTAAATTTTAATTTCTTATCCATATCAAACTGCCTCTTTAAAACAACCTGCGGTTTAAAACCCATATATTGTTTATTATAACATCAAAAAGAATTTTTACCAACTGCTTTTATCATGAAAAAGAGTAAAAAGAGAATTTTTCGGCAGTAAAAAACCGGCTGTTCTTTTGAACAGCCGGCTGTCGTTACTCAAATCAGTCCTGAACATAAGGCATCAGAGCGATATGACGCGCGCGTTTGATTGCTACGGTTAAAGCTCTCTGATGTTTTGCACAGTTGCCTGTGATTCTTCTGGGAAGGATTTTACCTCTCTCAGATACATATCTTTTTAATTTCGCCGTATCTTTATAATCGATCACATTATCTTTGCCACAGAATACACAAACTTTTTTTCTTCTGCGGATTCCGCCTCTCCTCTTCATAGGAGCATCGGATTTGTCTGTCTTATTATAAGCCATGCTATTGCCTCCATTCTTTTTCGTTTTCTAACTGAACGGCAATTCTTCAATCCCATCCGGGATATTCATAAAACCTTCGCCCGCCGCAACGGGTTCTGCGCTCTGCATCGGAACAAAACCGCCGTTATCCGTATTCGCGGACTGGCTCGCCTTGCTCTCTGCAAATTCCTGATCTTCGACTACAACCTCTGTGGTATATACCTTTACGCCATCCCTGTTGGTATAGCTTCCGGTCTGGATACGCCCTGAAACCGCAATCTTCGTTCCCTTGCGGAAATACTTCTCCGCAAATTCTCCCTGTCTGCCAAAAGCGACGCAGTTGATAAAATCTGCGGTCTGACCGTCCTGGCTGTTGCGTCCTCTGCGGTCTACGGCAAGGGAATATCTTGCAATTGCAAGCGGTGTTTCGCCCTGTGAATATCTCACTTCGGGATCTCTTGTTAAACGTCCCATTAGAATTACTTTATTCATCTTATTTCCTACTTTCTATTATGCCTCGTCTTGTCTTACGCATAAAAATCTGATGACATTTTCCATAATACGAACGTTATTCTCAACTTCGTAAGGAACAGACGCATCAGCATCGAACTGGATGAAATAGTAGAAAGCTTCACTCATTTTCTGAATGTCGTAAGCAAGTTTTTTCTTGCCCCATTCATCAACATTTGTAACTGTTCCACCGAATCTCTCGATATAAGCTTTTACTTTTTCGATTGTAGCAGCTCTTTCATCGTCTTCGATTTTAGCACTAACAACAACGGCTAACTCATATTTGTTCATGCTTCGTTACCTCCTTTTGGTCTCTGGCCCCTCGTCTTTGCAAGGAGCAAGGAATAATATATCACGAAGATATATGTTACCATGCTTTTCCACAAATTTCAAGATTTTTTCTGTATTTCTTTTGTATTTTTTTCGACAAGCTTTCTCGCAATCATGATCTGGTGACCGCACCCGCAGCACTTCAATCTAAAGTCCGCTCCCACGCGCAGCACCTCCCATTGCCTGCTGCCGCAGGGATGCTGTTTCTTTAATGTCACTATGTCTCCTACCTGATAATCCATGTGCAGCTCCTTTCCTCTGTTTCCCCTCCGCAGGTCTTTTATTAGCTTCTGTGCCTCAACGGACCTTTATTTTGGACAGGATTTCCCCGATCGGACCGCTGATGACCAGATCCGCCATGCTGTCCCTCGACGTGGGCGCTTTGTTAATCACTACCAGCTTATTCCCTCTGTAATAATCAATCAGCCCCGCCGCCGGATAAACCACCAGGGACGTCCCTCCGATAATCAGCATGTCCGCTTCGCTGATTGCCTTAATGGCGCCGCTTAACACCTGATTGTCCAGTCCCTCTTCATATAAAACCACATCCGGCTTGATATCTCCGCCGCAGGTGCACTTCGGTACTCCCCCGGCGCGCAGAATATATTCCGCATCATAAAACGCGCCGCAGCTTTCACAGTAATTCCGCAAAACGCTTCCGTGAAGCTCATAGACTCTTTTGCTGCCCGCCGCCTGATGCAGCCCGTCGATATTCTGCGTAACGACTGCCCTTAATTTACCCGCAGCTTCCAACTCGGCAAGCTTGCGGTGCGCCGCGTTGGGCTGTGCGTCCAGACAAAGCATTTTATCCTTATAAAAACGGAAAAACTCCTCCGGTTTGCTCCGGTAAAAGCTGTGGCTTAAAATCGTCTCCGGCGGATAATCATACTTTTGATGATACAACCCGTCCACGCTGCGAAAATCCGGTATCCCGCTCTCGGTGGAAACTCCCGCTCCTCCGAAAAACACAATGGAATCGCTTTCATCAATCATCTGCTGCAATTTTTCTATCTGTTCCATACCCAATCCTCCTGACAGATTCGCTTCGTTTTATATTTCATTTTACCATGCCGGAAATAACTTCATATTTCCGCATACCCAATCCTTGACCACGCCGAAAAATTCCCGCATCAGATTCGCCGGAAGCGTCCGGATATCATCCCTGGCGCTCAACCCCTGGGGATCGTTAAATCCTGCTCCTCTTGCCAGATGCACGGCGCGGTAGATATGAAAGTCGTTGCTGACCACCGCAATCCTCGCGCCGTCTCCTGTCAGCTCCTTGGAAAATCTGAGATTCTCTTCCGTATCCGTAGACTTTTCCTCCAAAAGAATCCGATCCCGTTCCAATCCCTTCTCTTCCAGATATGCCGCCATGGCGTAGGCTTCGGTAGTCGCTTCGTTGCCGCCCTGACCCCCGGATACGATTACCGTCACATTTTCGTGCTCCGCCGCATAATCAAACGCCGCGTCCAGGCGCTTTGCCAGCACCCTGCTGGGTCTGCCGTTTTCCACATGCGCTCCCAATACGATCAGATAATCCGGTTCCTTTGAAGGCGTGCGGTAAAATCCCGACAAAATCAATCCCTCTATCAATAAAAAGAATGCCGCACACACAGCGATAAAGCCGCCGCACAGGATTTTCAGCCCCCTTGGCATCCGCCTGATCGCTCCCGTCTTCGTCATCCGAGCAAGAATCAGAAAAACAATTCCGATGGGCAGCCAAATGCAATAAAACAAATTGGTAAATCCCGTATATAGATTCAATGCAATAAAATATAGCAGGCAAAGAATCCCCAGCACCACCCATATTTTCCAAAGTATGCGCTTTTTCTTCCCGCCTTCCTTCTCAGTTTGCCTTTCATTTTGCTTTTCATTTTGCTTTCCGCTTTGCATTTTTTGTTGTTTTTTCATATTTTTGCCTTCTCCGATAAATGCACAAAGGGCTCGGACCTTTCCAGACCCAAGCCCGTTTTCTCTTTCAAGCAATCCCGCTACTTTAAAATCTTGTTTCTCTTATGTTTCTTTTGCAGGTACAAATCCACATCCGCCCTGACCATCGCGTCGTCCATGCTCGCCTCGCCGTCGTTGATAAACGAAGTGATACCGACGCTCATACTGATATAATAGGGCTTATCATTGGCGGCATTGAGTTCTTCCGTAATTTCCATAATCCTGTTCCGCAAGACCTGTTCATAGTTTTTATCCTCCATAAACAAAAACGCCGCAAATTCGTCTCCGCCGAAACGTCCTATGATCTCGTTTTCGCCAAGAGCCCCTTTCAAAATCTGAGCAATGGTCCTCAGCGAATAGTCGCCTTCCTCATGTCCGAATTTATCGTTGATCAGTTTCAGATTATTCATATCCGCATAAAGGACAACCGCATTTTTATTAAAATTAGCCGGGTCCTTCATAACCTTCCTTGCCGTTACCAGAAAACCTCTGCGGTTGTAAATCTGCGTCAGCTCGTCAGACTTGGATACTTCATCCAGGAAGGCGTTTGTTTCCTTCAACTGTTCCAGGCTTTCCGCCAGCTTCGCGCTGACGTCCTCTTTGCTCTTAAACAGGCGCATGGTCTGAATCGCCGAAGAAATCTGGAACGTAACCGGTTCAATGGTAATCATATTTTCCAGATTCGGTTCTGCAATAAACAAACCGTACTGTTCATCCTTGGAAAACAGGAAAGAAACCGCATAAGTCTTTCTCCTGTCGTCTTTTAAATACGGAATACGGAAAATATCAGCAATGGCAATTTCCTGTTCTTCCTCCGGCGGCATATAACTGTTTCTTCCTTTTTGATACGCCTTGATTAACAATTTATCCGGCATTTTCCATTTACCGTTCTTTTTGCACCGGATAACCTTCGGAAGCAGCAGGATATAGCTCTCGTTAAAGTCCAGATGATTCATTCTCGAAAGAAGAACGTCATAATTTTCGCTCTGCTCATCCTCGCTGATCAGATCCCGCATAATCGTCATCGTAACTCTGTTGACCATTTCGTTTTCTCTGGAATCATAACTGCGCCGCCTTTCGTTGATCATCAGAATATTTTTGAAACATTCCGCCAGCGAAGCATACATTTTCAGGCGGTCCTGATCCGTCTCAAGAAACTTGGCAAACAACAACACAAAATATTCGCTGATTTCATAAACCAGATGGATGCTGTTCATCCTTCTCATAATTTCCGTATTCAAATATAAAAACTGATCCGATATCTCCGCATACAATTCGCTCGTAATCGTTTTTCTGTATACGTTCTTCATCATCCAGGTCATAAATGTTTCCAGGATCTCTTCAATAAAAGAAACCGTTTCTTCCTGGGTGTAGACGTCAAACAATGCGCCGCTGATCTGTTTTACCAGTTCTCCTACTTCCTGGTTGTCAGGATCAAATTCAAATTTGCTCTCCGCCCTGATTAAAGCGTTCCTTACCTTATCCCCCGAAGATTCCCGTTCTATAAATACCGTCTCGATCCGAATGTCCGCATCGTCTCCGAGCTTCAGCTTACACGCTTCCTTTACGGCGCGGTATCCCAATTCGGACGAATTGGCTCTGGTCGTCGTCAGACCAGGCTCCATCAACGCGGCAAAAGGCGAATCGTCGAATCCCACAACCGCAATATCCCTTCCCGGTTTGATGCCTCTCGCCTCTAATATACGGTATCCGCCAAGCGCCATATAGTCGTTGGAAAAAACGATGGCGTCCAAATCGTCGTTGTCGTCCAGAAGCTTCTCAATGGCTTCTTCGCTGTACTCCGTAAAATTGCCGTATACAATCCTTTTTTCTTCAATGGGAAGCTGATACTTTTGCAGCGTTTCCTTATAAGCGTCCAGCCTCTCAATGGAATCCTCATTTGTTGCCGGACCGCATACAATTCCGATTCGTTTCTTGCCCAGATACTGAATCAGGTATTCGACTTCCTTTGCAAAACCAGCCTTATTATCAAAAGAAATATTGGCATATCCCTCTACCTTGTTCGCAATGGTAATGATGGGAATCCCTTCAAATTTTTCCAAAAACTCTTTATGTACGCTTTCGTCCACATTGCTTGCAATCGTCCCCAGCAGCACAATCAGCACGTCAATATTGTCTTTTGTAGCGAAGTTAAACAAATAGTTATTCTGATACTCATATTTGCTCTTATTTCGCTCCATGTAGGGCGCGTCAAAATATCCGCCGGATAAAATAAACAGATTCGCATCGATCTCCTCAGCCGCATACATAGCGCCTGTACATACTTCTCTGGCAAATATATCACTATATTCATTTATTAACAGACCAATATTCAATCTTTTTTTACCCATACCCGCTTCTCCCTGTAGGAAATAAGTACCAAAATACGCAAAATAATATTATAAACATATTATATAACATCAATATATTCATTACAAGAGCCTGCCATCAAAAAAGGGGTGTAACATTTTACACAATTCTGATAAATGTTACATCCCTTTTATAGCCGTTATTTCAGCTCTATTTCCTAGTTTTGTGCAGCTTTCTGCTTTGCCTTTTTCGCTTCCAGAGCCTTATCCGTAGGCTTTACCAAAACGAGGCAGATAATCAGCGCTACAATATAAAGCGCCAGCGTCGCATACAGCACATACTGGTATCCGGTCGGGTTGACGGATATCATTTCCACGGTACCGTCCGCCAGAACATGCTCGATCTCCTCGACCTTTCCGAATGTCTTAACAATCCACGCCGCCATCTGGTTGCCCGTCAGACCTGCAAACGCCCATGCGGATAAGGTAAGCCCGTGAATGGCGCTGATGCTTCCCATGCCGTAATGGTCGGACAACAGGTTGGGAACATTGGAAAATCCGCCGCCGTATCCTGCATTGACAACAAAGATCAGCGCCAATACCAGGATCGTCAGTAAAGTATTGCCTTCTCCGTTTTTAATGCCGTTTGTCAATAAAACGATTCCCGTAAAAGCAATGGATAATATAAAAATCAGCTTATAAATAGTATTTCTGTCCTTCATCGTGTCCGCCCATGCCGAAAATCCCAGACGACCGCCGGCGTTGAAAATAGCGGATACGGTAGAAATAATACCGACTACGCTTGCAAGCCCAAGGCATTTTACAATCATCTTTTCCTGTGAAATCAAGGCAAGACCACAGGTAATATTGATATAGAACATCAGCCAGATCCCGATATAATTGGAAATCGGTTTCGTCTTAATAACATCCATGATGCTCTGCCCTTTTTCCTTCTTCTGAGGCTCATGCCAGCCGTCCGGTTTTTTCAACAGCAAATGTCCTACAAACATCATTACGAAATATACGGCAGCAAGAATTAAAAACATTTTCCAGATACCGCTTTCGCCCAGATTGTCCAGCAATGCCTGCATAATCGGACTTGCGATTGCCTTCGCCGCACCAAATCCCGCTACTGCAAGACCCGTTGCAAGCCCTTTTCTGTCTTCAAACCACAACATCAATGTCTTGACCGGAGACAAATATCCTGTTCCCAGTCCGATTCCCATGATAAAACCATAGCAGATATAAATTCCGATCAAAGCGACTGCGCTTCCCTTATGCAGTCCTCCGTAATAGATAAAAAAGCCTGTCCCCGCCATACCCAGCGCAAAACAGATTGTCGCAATCAGCGACGATTTGTGAATGTCCTTTTCTACAACATTACCCAGAAACGCCGCCGACATTCCCAGGAAAAAGATTGCAAAACTAAATGCCCATTCCGTTGCCCCCTTAGAAAAGCCAATGTAGTCCGCAATTTCCTGACTGAAAATCGACCAACAGTAAACAGTACCGATACTGCAATGCAGCAGTAGTGCCGGAATCGCCGCGCGAACCCATTTATTGGTGCGCCAGCCCCCGGATTTTTGTGATTTCTCTCCCATAAACCCATACTTCCTTCATTTAAAATTTTGTAAAAAAAGCCTCTGCCGGGCGGCTTTTAAACCGTGACAGAGGCATATGCCATATTATACACCCATCATTAGCGGGTTTCAAGTTTGATTCGACTTTTTTCGTTCGCTTTACATCAAAAACAGCGAAACCACCGGGATCGTCACTACACTGAACAGCGTGCTCAAAACGCTTCCCTTGATACAGCAAGTTTCATCGGCTCCCTGGTCCGCCGCCAACAGGACAACAATACTGCCGATAGGCATGGCAAGCATTAAAATAAATATCCCTGCGATCTGCGGATCTACGGCAAAATTTCTGATGACAAGCGCCGCGGCAATGGGAATAACCAAAAGCCTGATGATCAAAAATACATACATTCTGAAATCCGTAAACATTTTTTTCAAATCCTGCTGAGCCATGGACGCGCCGATCAGAAGCATTGATAAGGGAACGGCGGGTTCTCCCAGATAGGATACCAGAGATTCTACCGGCCCCGGCACTTTAATCTGGAAGACAAAAACAGCGATTGCCACCAAACAAGCAAATACGCCGGGATTGAGCATCTTTTTCCAAAAAACGCCCTTCTCCTGTTTCTTTCCCTCTTCGGCACTGACGTCCACCAGATGCAGCCCGTAGGTATACAAAAGGAAATTATATCCCAGGATATAAAAAGCGATATACAGCACGCTCGTCTCTCCATAAACGCTGCTGATAACCGGAATCCCAATAAATCCTACATTGGAAAAAATCAGCATCAACCGGTATAGGCTTTCCGTTGAGTGCTCTATTCTCAAAATCCGAACGACCACGAAGCTCAACAAAATCAGCAGAACAAAATAAATCACGATTAACAGCAGGTTCGTCCAGACCTTGCCATAGTCATTTCCCGTTTCCTTATTGATTACCCCGTTGATAATCAACATCGGATTCATAATATTGACTACAATTTTAGAAAGCTTGGAATAGGTGTTATCATCAATCCAGGATAACTTACTGCACATATATCCTACCATCATAATCACAAATAATACTGCCATCTGCTGCAAAACAATCAAAGTATTCATTGGTTCTTTACTCCTAAATTCTTATTCTGTCAAATAGGTGTCTGCCGCTGTATAAAACGGAAAAAGGCTTCAAATCTATCATAAATTTGAAGCCCAATCAGAGGCGCAGACCGGATTTGAACCGGTGCATACTGGTGTTGCAGACCATTGCCTTACCACTTGGCTACTGCGCCATATTCTATTATATGAACCATTTCAGGTTTCAATGACTCCGACGGGAATCGAACCCGTGTTACCGCCGTGAAAGGGCGATGTCTTAACCGCTTGACCACGGAGCCTTATTCTTGCTTCGCACTTCCTGCCAAGCCTTTCTCACATCTCTGCGACTCAACGAAACTCTCTCTTCCGCTCATTAAGCGCCAAGCTCCCCGAGCAGGGCTCGAACCTGCAACAACTCGGTTAACAGCCGAGTGCTCTACCATTGAGCTATCGAGGATTATTTCAGGTTTCCCCTGGGAGTACCCTCAAAACCGAACAACGACTTCCCTCTCCGATCTCTCCGCTTCAGCC